>C687J35174_10006337_pt1 | contig 15442 bp, 19 predicted proteins | sample RifCSPhighO2_01_FD_35174 | JGI IMG/M metagenome (IMG submission 35174) | reverse complement strand
CATGTTCCTAGCTGCGTAAAAGTGAAGGACCAGCTCTCCCCATTCTGCAGGCCTTTGCAAGCATCAAACTTGCTTGAAATGCAGCCGTCATACTCAGGGTAAACAGTGTGCGTTGGGTGTACAGCGGAAGCGGGCCAGTGCGGCGCTGTATCCTTGTTTATGAAGGTCACTGTTGTCCCGGATTCCACTTCAAGGAAGTCTGGGTTGAAGCCAGCGGATGTTATCTCTATAGTATTGGGTTCAGGGGATGTTGAAGAAGTACTCTGAATGCATGCCGAAGCAAACACAACAAAAAGCAATGGCAATAGTGTTTTTTTCATAGAAGGAATTCATGCGGGTTAAATATAAAGATTCTGCCTTATCTATTACCATGCGATTGGAAGATGCCCCGGACATAAAAGAATGCATGGAAGATCTGGTTGAAGCCCTGCAGATGAAGCATATTGATACAAAGAGAATAGTATGCATGCGTTCCTCCGGCAGCAAGGGAAGGGCTCTGGCAAGAATCTGGTCCTTGCCTAAGATATGGCAAAAGGCTCTTGGAGTTGAAGCGCATTATGTTGTAGAGGTTATCTCTGAAAAATTCGACAAGCTCAGCGAGGAGGAGAAACACAAAACTCTGATACATGAAATTCTTCATATACCCAAGAATTTCTCAGGTGCCGTTGTGTCGCATAGGACTAAACACTTCGATGGTTTAGGCGGGCACAAGACAGTAAGAATAGATGAAAGGACCGTCGACAGGATGTACAGGGAAATCAAGCACAAACTTAAATAGAAATTAGGATAATTTAGAGAGATGCTGAAAACTGGCAGCAGAGCTCCGGACTTCTCTCTGAAGGATCAGAAGGGCAGGTTGCGCAAGTTGTTTGACTACAAAGGCCAGTGGGTTCTTGTTTATTTCTATCCAAAGGACGATACACCAGGCTGCACGAAAGAAGCCTGTTCCATCAGGTATAATTTTCCTGCTTTCAAGAAAGCGAAACTGAATGTTCTTGGCATAAGCGTTGACTCTGTTGAAAGCCATGAAAAGTTTGCAAAGAAATACAGCCTGCCATTCACACTGCTTTCAGATAAGAACAAAACTGCTGTGAAGAAATATGGCGTATGGGGCAAGAAAAAATTCTTAGGGGTANAATATGAGGGAACAAACAGAACATCCTTCCTCATANATCCGAAGGGAAAAATAGCAAAGACCTATGAAAAGGTAAAACCCGCTGAGCATGCAAAAGAGGTCTTGGAAGACATTGCATCTTTAGCAAATAAAAAATAGCTTATTTCTTCAATCTTGTTATGGGATTGATTATTTCTTTTATCTTCGCATCAACTGCGGCTGATTCTGCTGGATTTATGGGTGGTAGTGTCTCTCCTGTCTGGTATCTCCTAATAGCCCCTGCATAAAATTCGGAAAAGCCATAGTTCGGCTCTTCCTTTGCCCTCTGGGAAACATACTTGAACGCAGCTGCCCTTACAGCAGGGTCTTGTGCATGATCCAATATGTAAGCCATCAAATAGTATTTGTTATACTCCAATCCAGCGCTATCCGCTTTTAAAAGGTCTTGGAAATCACTCATAGCTTCTGGCCCTTTCTCAACAACTATCTTCCATGCCAGCTCCTCCATGAGCTTAGTCTCATTCTCATCCACCTCTATAATTCCAACCCTTCTCCCGGCATTGGTGAGGATATCTAAAACACGCCTCCCCTCCTGCTTGTTTAACATTCCCTCTTTATCTGGCATACAATTAATCACTCCTTTGTGGTATAAAAACCTTTCTGATAGAGCATATTTATAAGACCAAAAGCTTTAAATAGATACCGATGACCTAAAATAATACGTGATAACGGAACTACTTCACTACGCCGTGGTGATTAAGTGAGTTTTTCCAAGCTATTATAGGGAGATTATGCCACTAAAGTCGATTTCGAAGGGAATAACGAAGTGTCCGGAGTGCGGTTGCAAGTTCTTCTTTGAGGACGAAACTAGAGGGGAGACGATCTGTGGCAAGTGCGGACTGCTTCTTTCTGAGGCTCACATAGACACTTCCCCAGACTGGAGAAGCTTTGATGATGAACAGAGATCAAAGAGGACAAGAGGCGGAGCACCGCTCACTCCTACGAAGCACGACAAAGGTATCACGACTGAGATCGGAAGGGGTAAAGGAGAATTCTTGAAGGTTGCTCCTTCAAAGAGACCACAGTACTACAGATTAATGAAATGGCAGAAGAGGCTTGTAGAGAGCAAGGACAGGAACCTTTCCTTTGCATTATCAGAGTTGCAGAGATTGGTTTCGTTCCTAGGACTGCCAAAGTCTGTTCATGAGGAAGTTGCTAAGAAATATGAGGAGGCTGTTGAGAAGGGGCTTGTTCGTGGTAGATCGATGGAGTCTGTTATCGCTGCTTTACTTTATGCTGTTACTAGAGACCTTGACACACCGAGAACACTTGAGGAAATTGCTGAAGCTTCTGGTGTTGAGAAGAGGGAGATTGGAAGGACTTACAGATACATAGCAAGGGAACTGACCCTGAGAATCCTGCCTGCGAAGCCTGACAGTTATATTCCTAGATTCGCTTCTATGCTAGGACTTTCTGACAAGGTCCAGGCAAAGGCCATCAACCTTTTGAAGCATGCGAAACAGAAGGAGATAACTTCTGGAAAGGGTCCGACAGGCGTGGCTGCTGCAGCTTTGTACATTGCAGCTGTTCTCGAAGGGGAGAAGAAAACGCAGAGGGAGATTGCGGACGCGATCGGCGTNACNGAAGTGACCATAAGAAACAGGTTCAAAGAGCTCGCAAATCAGCTTGGCATAGAAGAAGAAGTTGAGAGAAAAGTTAAGGAAGAATCCTAAAAATTATTACAACTTTTAAATAGTAAAGTTTATATAGTCTACTGGATTAGATTTCCTTATGGCATCGGACATAAAGCTGGGAAGGGCAGAATACGAGGACGATGTATACAGCTGTTTCGAAAATGTCCCTGCCTCTACACTGCTTGCACCGCTTTTTACCAATGATAAACCATCAGCAGTGATCGGAGATAGAGGAACGGGAAAAACCAGACTGCTTCTGATGCTATCCAAAGAAATTCCCATTGAGATGCATCACCTCAACAAGATAAAGCTAGACGAGGGAACACTCAGGTATGAGAAAATTGTTAATGTTGATGATCCTATAGCTGTGGTTGTTGACGATCTGCATTACTTGACAAAGGCTATGCAGGTCTCTAACATGAATGAAGGGAGGATCAAAGAAGAGGATGTGCTTGATGTTATTGAAGGGTTCAAAAGGGATGAAAAGGAGAAGAAATCTAAGATGATTGTTGTTGCTGACGAGAGCCCGGCAGCACTTTGCTTGCGATTCAAAGAGGACAGAAACAAGAGACGCTACCTTGAGATGTTGGAAGGCATTATTATGGCTTCTGACGATATGCAATTCTACATGACATATGCAGGCAGAAATCCCAAAGAATCACAGGAGAGCGGACAGGGTGTAGATCTTAACAGCAGAGGCATTGTATATCAATACGCTAACTTAGCGTCAGGAGAAAAGATGCCTCTTCATATGGGCATAAAACTCTGGAGAGAGGAGCTTCCCTTCAGAATGGCTGACAAGGAATTTGAAGCAAGAAATATGGAAGAGCTAATAGCTAAACGAACACTTAAGGAGCCTTCTAAGGAAAGGAAGAGGAAATTAGAGAGGGAAGTTGAGGACAAACGAAGGATAATGGAAGAGGTGCTTAAATCTGGAATTCGTTTTTTGCACGATCTTCTTCTATATAGCAAGGATGAGTATGAAAATGCTTATACAGTCGCTCGCGCAATAGAAGTAAAGATAAATGATGAAATATATCCACAAATGATAAAAGCCTCAGAGAACCTGACAAGAACCTTTAAGATGAAAGATATTCCCTTTGCCTATAGCACGAGAAGGATTGGCATGTTCTTCCCCATGGACAAAGACGGATACATAGTGCCTGACACTATGTTTGAACGCGACGAGGGCCAGTGGGAGAAAAGGATACCAGACAAGCCTATAGCCACTATCAGGCAGCTGAAGGTCATAGCAAAAAGGAAAGGCGGGGTTAGTATGGAAAATATATCGCGCGCTAAAATGCCGGAGTTTGGCCGCAGAATTACCGGAGATTTAAACGCCTATGCAAAATCCAGGATTGAAAGCATTGAAAGTGCCAATGGCATTCTATACGAGCAAAATGAAATAATGGAAATTAGGGAGAGAATACTGGAAACTTATCATAGATTGGTTGGATATAGCCCTATGAGCCTAGCAAGGAGCATGATGGAAGGGAGCACCGATGCTGAGGTTTATACTACCATGCTCAAGCATGATTTAGCTTTGGAGTAGATTTCTATGTCACAAGACTATACACCGGTCGGCATGAGGATAAATCCTGCCTTAGTAAGAGGGAAATGCACAGAGTGCAGGGAATACGTTTCTTATAACGAAGACGCTGTTTTATTTGATCTCTGCCTCAGAGCAATGACAAAGCAATCAGTTATGAAGAAATACAGGATAGTGAGCGGCGTTACAGTGGAAGGTGACATCAGGGAAACTGCACACCATCACCTGAAAGACCCATGGAAGAGAACGCGGCACATTTATCCGAATGATGGTTGCCCTGGCACACCAGAAGCCATGGAGCTGCTTGAAGAGCAGACATGGACCCTGCCTGACGGAAAGTTAAGGCTAGCAACACTCCCAGAACTGGATCACATAGGAAATATCGTTGAGCATATGCACAGGATAGAAAGCAAAACGCCAACATTGGAAGAGCTAAGATCAGAGATTAAAGATGGGATTCAAATTAATACGGATCAGAATAAAGAAGTTCTTAGAAGAGAGAGGAAAATACTGAAATAGACATTCTCTGAACTACTTCCTCAGCTTCTCCTCAAGAAGTTTCAGCCTTGCATCTATTGTCTCAAGCTTCTGAATAATCATATCCAGCTTGTCAATGCCTTCTGGAGCTTCTTGTTCTGGTTCAGGCTCAGGCTGCGGGGGCTGCTGATAGTATTCCCTGAATCTGTAATCCTCTTGTTGTAGGGGAGCCAACTGTTGCTGCCTTGGAGGAGGAATCGGCCTTCCCTGCGGCGGCGGAACTGGTGGCATTCTGAACTGTTCCAGTTCAGAAGGGAGAGTTGTTTCTGGAGAAGATGAAATACTCTCCTGCTCTTTCTTCCTTTTCAATAAATCCATTATTCCCATCTTTCCACCATCGGAACCATGCCAAGAGCTGTCCTTATCGCATTCTCCGCCTCTTCAGCCGCCCTCTTGGCGTCTTTCATGTACTTTCTCATCTGGTCATAATAAAACGTCCTGAAATGAAGCCATGCCAAGGACTTCTCCAGGCTGTTGTTGTATGGTATCTTTACTATGACATAGCTCTGTATCCATATTTTGATGGTCCCTGTCTTGTCCTTGACAGATTGCCTGCCATGGGCCCTGATCTTTAGCCATATTGTAGATCTTTCATCCTTCCCATCTTTGCATCTCCATATGCCGAAGAAGTCTATGGGATCGCCCGAGATATCCCACTTGAAATGGTCCTCAAAGAAAGAAGTGCTCTTCACCTTCAGCGCTTCCTGCATTATCAGGCCTACCATGGAAAGGAGTTTGGAGGGGTGCGGCCCCGTGTAGTCTATTGTCTTTGTTTCTGCCGGAGCTAGAGCGTTCGCTTTGAATATGTAAAACTCTTCTCCCATCCTAATCCCTTGCAGCTTTCTTTAACTCATCAACTAGAATAGATACAAGTCTCCTTCCCTCTGCGAAATATCTCTCCCTTACAGAAGTATACAAAATCCTGTGGTAAACCATTCTGAGAATCTCATAGACAAGGCTTTTCTGCCAGAATGTGTCCTGGGGGTATTCTGTTCTTAGTGCTCCCTCTATAGTTATCCTTGCTGTGCCTTCTCCTTTTCCTGTTGTGCCCTTTATGGTAACCTCTACCCAATGGGAAGAGAACCTGTCAAGGTCCTTGTTTGCCTCCCATGCTGCTTCAAACTTGTCTGTCTCTCCCCTGTGCCATGCGAATTTCTTCTCCTGTATGGAATGCTGGGACAATCGGAAAATGCGGACCATGAGTTCTGGTATCAGATCATAGAATTTCTCCGGCGTTTTGCCGGTGTAGTTTATAGTCACAAGAGTTCTTGGTCTCAGGTAGTCCTCGTGCAGCTGAAGCTTTGTTCGCGCCCATGGCATAATATCACTTATTTAATACCCTAGCATGAATTAATAAATATCGGTTAAGGCAATCTTAAGCTTATGGTGCTCCTAAAGATACTCGGAATAGTACTAATAGTAGTAGGCTACTTCCTGATAAGGCTTTTCCCAGACGAGGGAGAGGCTCAGTCAGGGGGCTTCACAATGTCTGGTATAATACTGGGTGCCGCACTATTGCTGATCGGGATAGGGCTTTTGATATTTGGCTGATCTAATGACAAACAAACCCATATTCGAATTCACTGGAGGCTCTGGATGGGGCATACCTGTTAATACAAACCCAAATCGAATAAATCCTACGCTAGGAGTCTATCTTGCATCAGGCCCAACGAACCCCTCAGAGCAGGAGGAGAGGAGCAATCAATTTGCAGAATTAAACTTTACAACGCAACCAGGCACGGCTTCAGGAATCTATTATTCGCTTCTCTTCTACCTTCTGAAGCTGAGATGGAATATTGCAAAGGTTGACGAATGGATAGATGTCAACCCCACGCACAGGGAGTACTATGAAAGGACCATGGGAACAAGGCAGATGCTAGAGGGGGTGATAAAGCAGGGGCTCGGATCAATTGCTTCAGCTGTTGCTGACTATGAACTGCTTAGCCATGATCTGAGAAAATACAGAGAAATATTGAACTACGCATCCTCAAAGGACAAGGAGCATTCGCTAAGAGCGATGTTCATAGACTATGTTGACACCCATACCGAACAGTTGAGCATGAGGACATTTGTGCAGAGATGGTCCACACTCATAGCGGATTTCATGAGGCTGGATGACAAGGATGTTGATCCGGATGCGATAGCGAAGAAGCTTGGGATCAGCAAGGCTGAGGGCGTCATTCTTGCAACAAAGAACAGGCTGTACATAGAATGGAAGAAGCTGTTCTTGGAGAATGTGAAGGAAAGATATCAGACTATCCTTGGAATGTCCTCTTCGAGAAAGAGGAGCGTACAAGAATACAAGGAATGGCTGAAGCCGTACATTGCGCGCTTTAAGATGACGAAGGTGGGGCTTGAGAGAAGCTCTGTAATGGGCACCCTTTCAAAGTCCTTCGCAGACATTTCAGGCCAGTCCAACTATGCAAACAAGATATTCATCTGGGCATGGAAGCCATTTGAGCCGCATGGATGGAAGGAGAGGGCGAAAGAGTACCTGAGCAGCGAAGGGTTCGTGATAGATCCTTATGACGACTTTGTGAGGGAGAATTTCATACTTGATCCGAAGAAGGGCCTTGCGAAAGAATATCCATACTTGGCAGAGGAAGTGATGTATTGCGAAAACTGCAGGAAATATTTCGATTCAGGAATAGAGTTCTGCGACAANTGCGGAAGGACACTGGACAGCAGAGCAAGGGCGGACAANATAGTTGACGAGGAGATAAAGCCGAAATGGAAGGCAAAGGAGATGAAACTGGACCCTGCAGTGCCTTATTATCTGCTTCTAGAGATCAATGTAGATAGGCTGGGGGTCAGGCTGCAGACCGGCGAACTGGAAGACATAACCTTCAACACTAAAATGAGGGTGGTATCGCAGAACATAATGCTTGTAAAGTTGCTGGAGCTTGTATGCAGGGACAACGAGCTGGAGAAGTATATCAACATAATAATAGGAAAAAATATTGAAGAGAAGAGCATAGAGCAAGTTGCAAAGGAAAATTATCCGCAGCTCTTTGGGAAAGAGGAGAAGAAGCCGACCGGGTGGAAGAAGATAAGGTCAGACTTCATGAAAATGAAAGAAGAGTTCGTAGGGCCGCTGAGGGGCGCCAGAGAGCTTCTCCCCGAGAGTATAGGCTTAAGGCAGTACGCATACAAGCCCATTTCCAAGAGATTCCTTTTCTTGAAGAGAGGACCTTATGAGAGCAATTTCGGGGAGAGGATAAAGAAGGCGTATCTTGCGCATTCAGGACTCGTGCTTGTATCAATTTCAGAATTCTTGAAGCAGAAAGTGGGTGTTCATTGATGGCATACACAATAGCTGTTTCCAGCGGCCTGTGGGCAATACAAAAACCGGAAGAACTGCTGGGAATATCGAAAAAATTGGAGTGGGCGTTGACAAGGGGCGTTAATTTTGTTCAGGTTGACCTTGAGAACATTACAGAGTTCAGGGAGCCTTTTCTGGAGGACAAGATAAAAAGAATCAAGAAGCTTGGCGTTGAGTTCGGAATCCATGGGGAATCCCTTGCAACATCAGGCGGATCAGATGTTCTTCCGCTGGGTTCTGCGCTCCATACAGACTATCTGATATCCCATCAGAGACTGAAAGAGAATGTTGTGGGAAGCGGGAAGATCGGAGCAAGATTCTGCACAATACACACCGTTGAGGCGCACCCATTTGTTCTTCTGGGAAGGGACCTGCAGTCAACAAGGCTTGTGGACTTCTGGGGAAGGCCACTGAAAGCGTTGCTTGAAGAAAACCCATCCCTTATAGACTGGGCAATCAACCAAGAGTTCATAAGAGACAACGGCCACTGGTTCGATATTGCAAGAAGAAACTTCCAAGGATGGACCGAAACATATGTAAGAACGCATAACAAGATGCCTACAGAGGAAGAGCAGAAAAAGGCACAGGCAGAGACATACAAAGAGATTTTCAAAAGCTATTACTCCGAAGATGATCTTGCATACGGGCCAGAAAGGGTTGCATACTGGCTTGTAGCAAGATACATGCAGATGAAGAATGATCCTATATGGGCTGAAATAGTCGGGAGGAAGATAGAAGACAAGGATCTTGCAGATCTCATAAATTCCCACAAATGGGTTCCGGCTGTTGCTGCGAAATACATGTGGGGGCATCTGATGCAGGATGCGTGCCCCAAGAACACCCTTGCCTCGCTGGAAGGGGATGTAAAGCCTATTCTGGAAAAGTACAAGATGTATCTTTCCTTTGAAACTCCGATGGCCCAGCATGGCTATGAAGGGCATGTCAGGCTTGCCAGGCTGCCGCATATCTACTCTCTTGTCAAGAACATCAATTCGCAATGGGTTAGCATGACCATGGACATGGAGCACATGCTGGGGTGCAACATAGACCCGGTTGAGGATATCAAAGCACTGCCATCTAGGGGAGGGGAGAGGCTGAAGATAGTTCATGTAACAACCCCAACGCCGTTAAACCCATCGCACGTTCCTGTTCCTGTTGGGTCCGAGGCGCAGTATTATATTTACCAGAGGCTTTGGGAGCTGAGGCAGAAAGGCTTTCTGGATGGCTGGATGGTTTTCGAAAGAGCCGGAGGAGACGATCCTATAAAGCAGTCTGTATTGGCAATGAGAAAGATCAAGCAGTATCTTGAACTGAACACCCCTCCAGACCAGTTGCCTCTGGATTTCTGGGGAATGGATCAGAGAGGCTGGGAAGTGCAGAGGCAGGAAGTGACAATCAAGGAGCACATGATGGACCCGATCAAGGGAATGCTGCTTGTCCCTGAGGAAGAGTACACATTCTTAAGCAAATCCTCCTCTGAGAAAGGCAAGACGCAGGAATGGGGCAAGGAGAAATACAGATAATCTTTTATAGTCCTATAATCAAGTAGTTCTATGACTGAATCTGTCGGGAAGAAGTTGAGAAAATTCTCTGTCGAGACAAGATTCGATTCTGCGAACAAGCTGAAAGACAAACTGCTTGATCTTTTCAAGGGATACATTAAATCCGTTGTTGTCTGGGGCTCTGTTACAAGGGGGGACTATACAGGAAAGTCTGATGTTGACATCTATGTCATATTTGACGACACAAAAATGCCGCTGAAGAAGTTCGACGACATAAGGGACAAGATAGATGGCGACATGAAGAAAGCCGCTGAGTCTGTTGACCCCAGGCTTCACGTCCAGCCTATACTTGCATTGACAGAGTTCTGGGACGGTATAAGGAACTGCCATCCGCTATTCTATAATATCGTCAGGGAAGGGTATGCAATCTATGATACAGGCTTCTTCATTCCCCTGCGAAAACTGCTCGAATGGGGGAAGTTCCCTGCAACGAGCGAAGCTGCCGAAATAAGGCTGGAGTCTGCTCCAAAAAGGCTGAGCAGGGTGAAAAGCGTGAAGCTCTACATGATTGCTGAAGATGTCTACATGGCAATGCTTGATGCTGCACAAGCGCTTCTTATGTATGTGGGTGTTGGACCTCCTCCGCCGAAGAGGGCTGGGGCGGAATTAAGAAAGCATCTTGTAACAAACGGCCTGCTTGAAGAAGAGTATCCGAAGATGATGGACGATGTGATTGATTTCAGGAAGAAAGTTGAACACAAGGAGATAAACGAGGTCTCTGGGAAAGAGGTTGACGACTGGATAGAGAAGGGGGACAGGTTTGTAAAGAAGATGGAAGAGCTTCTGCACAAGATGGAAACGCAAAGAAAGGCTGACGATGTGAAGAAGAACTATGAGGTCATGATCAAGGCATCCGTTGCCGCGCTAAAATCTCTGGACAAGCTGCCGCCCGAACCGGAGAAGCTTTCCGACGCATTCAAGAAGTATCTTGTTGACAGCGGGCTTGTCAACTCCATGTACCATGATGTCCTTGGAAAGGTGATCTCAATGAGAAGGATGTTGGAGGAGAAGAAGCTGGAAGAGATACCTGAAAGAGATGTGTACATGTCCAAAGAGTATGTGAGAAGGTTCTTGGTCAACGTCAAAGGAATTCTTGAGAAGAACCCCCCGAAACTTGAGAAGGCTTTTGCTGCGGAGGAGAAGATGGACAAAGCGAAGAAAGAGATTGAGACAGCAAAGGAAGAGAAGAAGATAGAGCAGAAGATNGAAGCAAAGGAAAAGAAAAGGAAGAGCAAAAAAACTTCATAGCTAGTCACTTTTATATATAACAACTCTGCATTTTCTACATGGCAAAAAAACAAAATAGAGGATTCAACCTAGGAAGAGCCTGGTTTGTTCTTGTATTATTGATAGCAGTAGTCGCTTCAGTGATTCCATTCAACCAGATGCTTGTCTACCTTGTGCTTGCAGTAGCAGGAGCGTCGATAGCCATAGTAAATGTGAGGATCGTGGAAGAGCAGCATTTCCTATTGGCAATAGCCGCCTTCACAGTAATCTGCCTATCAGTGATAATGTTGGACATAGCCAGCGGCAATCTGGAGATTCTATTGAAGAACCTAGTTGCTGCATTCGGAACAACAGGCTTCGTAATTGCTGTGGCGCAGATTTCAAAGATCAGCCTAAACAAGTAAATAGCCTGCAAAGGAAACGGCTATGGCAGCACCCCAGTAGACCTTGTTCCATGCTATTACCTTGCTCCCGTCCAGAGGCGGGATTGGCAATAAGTTAAAGAAGGCAAGGAAGAATGAGATATGCGCGGCAAACGCAAGAATGCCTATTTCATAGACCAATGCCCCGACAAGGAAAATTATGCCCAGTATGATATTCACAGCAGGCCCAGCCAGAGACACTATGCCATATTCCCTTTTTCCCAGATGCGCCAACGGNAACGCGAATTTNTTATGATACGGGGAGATGTAAACCGCGCCCGGAGCCGCGAAGATAAATCCGAAGAAAGATGTCAGAACTGCCAAGGCCAATCCAAGCGGCCACATCCTGTATTCTGCAAATGCATTGTAACGCTGCGCCACAAACTTGTGGCCTATCAGCTCATGGGAAAGAAAAGCCACGCCGACAACGAAAAGGGCTTCAAAGAACTGATTGAAGTGGCCGAAAGCGAAGGCGAGGGCTACCGTAGAAACAGCAATATCCCTTATCTCTGTCCTGCTAAAGTCCATTAAGTAAGTTAAATCTGCGTATTATAAAAGCTTTTTAATTTCTCGGAATAAGTATTTCCATGGCAGTCGAGCAGATAGCTACAATGGAAAACATAGCATTGTTCGTGGCATTCGTCGGTATTGTTTTAATCCTCTACAAGCTATTCAACATATTCCTCAGGGGAATTCTCGTTGCAGCCGCAGGGTTCTCGTTCCCTTGGGTTATTGCATACCTCGGACTGCCGTTCAAGATCGCGCCTACAATAGAAAACGGCCTGCTCTTTGCCGGCGCGGGGATAGCCGTATTCTTAATATACGAGTTCCTGCATTTCATAGTGTTCGCGCTGAGGTTGCTAACATGGCCTATAAGGGTATTGCTAAGGAGGAGAAACCAATGAACACGGAAATAAGGAGGCAGCTCGTGCACGCTTCCGGAATCCTGGCAATAGTGCCNATATACTATCTTGGCAAGGAGAGATCTCTTCTGCTGCTGGGAGCGTTCCTCTTTCTTCTCCTGGCAATGTCAAACTTCAGAGGCAAGTTGTTTTTATTAAGATCACTGGAAAATTTCGTGAAGAAGTTCGAAAGAACAAAGGAATCTCCCATAAGAGGGGCCTTGACATTTTTCAGCGGCTGCTTTATTGCCGTGCTTGTTTTTCCAGTCGAGCTGGCAATTGCGGGAATATCTGTCCTGGCTGTTTCCGACTCGCTCTCTACAGTAGTTGGAATGTCCTATGGGAAGCATAAGGTTGATTTTGCCCCGAAGAAGAGCTGGGAGGGGACGGGGGCTTTCTTTCTCTCCGCTCTCTTTGTTCTTCTCTACTTCATGGGTTGGGAAAAGGCGCTTTTGGTTGCATTCCTTGCATCCCTCATTGAGCTGATACCGCACTGGGATGATAATGTGGTTCTCCCGTCAGCGGTTGCTCTGCTGATTCAGCTTCTCTAAAACTTTAAATACTACTAAGGACGAACGGTTTGTAAGTGATTTAGTGGCAGACTTATTCGGAGGGCAGGGGGATCTAATTTCGACAATTGTTTGGTTCATACTATTCACAGTGTTGATCTTCATCGGCCCAAGGCTGATGGTAACCCAGACAGTCTTCAAGCTAGAGAAAGATGTGGCTGAGCTTGAAAGCATAGCTGAAAGGGCAAGAGGGTTCATAATAAACAAGACCGCCAAAAGCCCGAGGAGAAGCATAAAGGAGGAGATCAGGAATTTCATGGAATTCTTTGCCGTCCCTCCAGTTGATATCGATCCGTACGGCCTGACCAAGAAACTGGATCATGTGATAAGGAATTCTGATGTAAAATTCAGGATGTTCGTGGACAGGATTGCCCCTAATTTTTCCGAGAACGCCAAGATGGATCTGAGAAATGCCCTTGCTGGCGCAATCCAAACGCACCAGATTGCAAAGATTGTCAGGCATTTCCTGGAGCTGATAAAGAAGTACAAGATGTTCCAGATGGCTCTGATCCTGCAGATGCAGCTACCTCTGATAATGAGGGTTTCCAGAGCTTCGCTCTATGCAACAAAGGCGTTCGTGGACGAGGTTCCTATAGGAGACGGCATAGGACCCTTTGTCGCATCGTCAATGATAAAGGGCAAGGCCAAGGTCTACAAGGAGGATGAGTTTGTTGTTGCAAAGGAGAAGGTTGGGAACAGAACAGTCTTTATTTCCAAGTCCTACGGGCCTGGAGCATCAACAGGATACCCAGGGAAGTTCCTTTTGAAGTTCTTCAAGAAGCAGAGAATCAACAGGATAATCACAATCGATGCCGCCCTCAGGCTGGAGGGGGAGAGAAGCGGAACAGTCTCGGAGGGGGTGGGCGTTGCAATGGGAGGAAGCGGGGTTGACAGGTATGAGATAGAGGAAATAGCAACCAGGATGAACATACCGCTTGATGCAGTTGCAATAAAAGTCTCGGACGAGGAGGCGTTGATGCCGATGAAGAAGGAGGTAATGAACTCCGTTGATGGCGCTATAGGCGTCGTGAAGTCTATTCTTGAGAGGACAAGAAAGAGCGAAAAGATACTAATCATGGGCGTTGGAAACACATGCGGCGTCGGGAACAACAGGAAGAGCCTGGAGGAGTCCCGCAAAAAGATTCTTAAAGCTTCAAAGACAAAGGAGAAGGAGAGAAAGAAGGGAATAATGGAAAAACTGATGGATATCTAGGTGAAGTTATGGGATTGAGACCGGGAAGATGCTATAGGGAAATAAACAAGAAGCCTTGGACGCGAATTTCAATAAGGCGACCCAGACGCAGCTATGTGAAGGGAGTGCCCGCTTCAAAGATCCACCAGTTTGAAATGGGCAATGTAAAGGGCGAGTTCGAGATCATCGGACACATAGTTGCGAACGATGATGCGCAGATAAGGTCGAACGCGCTTGAGGCAACAAGAACAATAGTTGTCAAGTATCTGGAGAAGAAGCTGGGGGAAGGGAAGTTCTTTGTCAAGATCAGGGCGTATCCGCATCATGTTCTTCGGGAAAATGCAATGGCTACTGGAGCCGGGGCGGACAGGTTCTCGCAGGGGATGGGGAGCCTTCCGTTCGGAAGGCCGATAGGTATCGCTGCCAGGGTTCATACAGGGCAGAAGCTGATAACAATGAAGGTCCCTGCCGGATCAGCGGATGTCATCAAGGTTGCGTTTGACAGGGCTTCGAAGAAGCTCCCGCTTCAGGTCAGGCTCCTGATGGAAAACAACTCGGCGAAATAAAAATATAAAGACTGGTTGTGTAATAGTTCTATGGTAATACTTGTCACAGGTGCTACAGGCAGGATCGGGAAGAACCTGATCAAGGCCCTTGCAAAGGAGAAGGGAAGGGTCAGGGCATTGGTGAGGAACACTGAACCGATGAGCTCCGGAAACGTTGATATCGTCAGAGGTGATATCCTTGATAGAAATTCTCTAGATGAAGCGATGTACGGAGTAACAACAGTGTTCCATCTTGCTGCTGTTGTAGACTATCTTGCTCCGAAGAAGCAAACGTACGATGTGAATGTTACAGGAACAAAGAACGTGATGGAAGCAGCTCCTGGGAGAAAAATAATCCACATGAGCTCCACAAGCGTTTATGGCAGCAAACAGAAACAGATGCCGATCGATGAGAACACGCCTACAAACCCTACTGATTACTACGGTCAAACTAAACTAATGGGGGAGGAGATTGCGAGAGAGCACGGCGCAACCATCCTGAGATCCACTGACGTTTATGGCCCAGGTTTCACAGAAGGTTTTTATGAGATAATAAGGATGACGCAGAAGGGCAAGATGTATCTCATAGGAGATGGGAAGAACATCATACATTATGTCTACTACAAGGACCTTATCGACGCTCTCCTTCTTGCCAAAGACAAGGGAAAGAGGGGAGAGGCATATGTTATCGCGGGAAAAGAGTCCAAAACACTGGTGGAGTGCTTAGCTCTCATTGCCAGGCATCTGAATGTCCATCCTCCTCAAAAGAGGATCTCGAAGCCGGTTGCAAAGGCTCTGGTCTTAGCA
>C687J35174_10006329_pt1 | contig 15448 bp, 18 predicted proteins | sample RifCSPhighO2_01_FD_35174 | JGI IMG/M metagenome (IMG submission 35174) | reverse complement strand
ATTGCTGTTTTAAGTGTGAAGTCTATATCTAGAGGGCATACGATAATAATTCCTAAGACTGCCGTTGGTAAGAAGGGTGAGTTTCCTAAGGAAGGGACTAAGTTGTCTGAAGAAATATCTAAGAAGTTGATTGGGTCTTTAGGAGCTAAGTCTACAGAGGTAATAGCTGAAGAGGGTTTTGGAGAAATTGTATTAAATGTAATTCCTATTTATGATAAGCCTCTAGACTTGGGGTCTAAAAGGAAAGATATTGGAGTTGAGGAGTTGGAAAAAGTGAAGATAGAGATAAATGTTGAGAAGATAAATAAAGAGCCAGAAAAGATTAAAATTGAAAAAAAGAAAGAAGAGGGTATTTTGAAATTAAAAAGAATAGTGCCATAAGTGATAGAAGGAAGGCAGGAGTGAAAGGGATGCCTTCTTTTATTAAGACTTTTCTATTTGCTTTTCTTAGAAGTTTTATTTCTTCAAAAGAAAGACCGTGAACACTTTTTTTAATTGTTTTTTTGCCTATTTTGATATTTTGTTCTAGCCAGTCACCTTCTTGGAGATTTTTTGCTGGGACAAGGGAAATCATGCAGGGCTCTAAGGATTTAGTGTAAATATAGAGGAGGACTAATGCAAGGCCGAAGGAGGAAGTTATTGGCCAAACATTTGTTTTTAGGATGAAGCCGAGGGCTATGAGAAGCACTATGATTGAAATGACTAAATATTTATTTTTATCTAGATTCTTCTTGAATTCTTTGAAGAATTTTTGTTTATTCTTTCTTACAATTGTTATACTGTAGAGGATGCCGTATATTGAGCCTAACAAGAAGAGAAGGAATATGAAGATTAGAGAGATGTAAGATAATTCTAGGAGAGTTTTATATGGCAGGATAATACCGAATCCCATTAGCAGTTTAGCATCCCCTCCTGCGAATACTTTTGAATAATAGAATAGGTTTGCAAGTGCAAAGAAGAGGGCGAAGCCTATTAAGCCTGTTAAGGCGAACGCGAGGGATTTATTTGTTATAGCATAGAAGATTCTATAAGAGAGGGCAATGGCTATTAGGGAGAAGTTTAACCAATTTGCAACTTCTCTTTTTTTTAAGTCTTGGACAACAGCGCATATTGTCCAGACGAGAGCAAGGAAAAATAGAAAATAATATTCATTCATACTAGAAAGAGAAGAAGTAGATTTATTAAGTTTCTTATTTAGATATTGGGATGAGTGAAGTTCAGAATTTTAATAAATATCTTTTTTGGGGCGCTGTTGTATTGCTCCTATTTCTTTCTTACTTGATTGTTAAACCATTTTTCATAGCATTGATTTCTGCTTTTATTTTGGCATATTTGGTTAAACCGGTTTATAATAGGATGTCTAGAAAGGTAGGAAAGTCTTTTGCGGCAGTAATTAGTGTTATAATAGTTGTTTTAGTCATCGTAGCCCCGTTTTTGTTTATTATTGAAGAACTTGCTAGGCAGATATTTGAGTCTTTGAATAAAGAGAGCATAGGTGCAATAATCAGCGGATTTAGCTCTTTGCCTTTCTTTAATAGTTTGAATCTTCAGACAAGCGATTTAACTCAGAAGGCTTTTTCTTTTGCATTTTCTTTTGCAGAATCTTTAGTTACAGGTCTACCTACTTTAATTATTTCAGTAGCTGTAATTCTTTTAGGCATTTATTATATCCTGAAGAACTGGGATTTCTTAGTTCTGAGAATAAAATCTTATATTCCTTTCAAGGATAAAGAAAGAGTAATAAGTGAGATGGGGAGAGCTACTAATAGGATTATTTATGGGTACGCTCTTATTGCACTCATAGACTTCTCAATAGCATTTATAGGCTTTTATATCGTAGGGGTGAAATATGTTACATTACTTTCTGCATTGATAGCTCTTCTTGCTTTCATTCCTGCAGCTGGGCCAATGTTAGTATGGCTGCCTCTTGCAATTTATTATCTTGCTACGGGACATATGGCTATTGGAATCGGAGTAGGTATTGTCGGTATTATTATGAGTGTATTAGTGGATAATCTTCTTGCCCCTCAAATTTTAGGAAAGGCTTCAAACATACATCCTCTTATCATGTTTATTGGAGTTTTGGGAGGAATTTCTGTATTTGGATTATTTGGATTTATAATAGGCCCCTTAGTCTTGGCTTATACTCTTGAGATATTGGAAGAAATTAAGAAGGGAAATAGTTAGTTTTGTTCTTTTTGTGTTATATGTCAAGATGTTTACATCTTGAGCATGATCAAGAACCAGATATACTTTAAGGTTGGTTCTTGACATTGGCTGAGCGGTACTTTCCGCCTTTAACACTAATGAAGTTAAGAAGATTTGACCGCTAGATTAGCCGAACGGTATTTACCGCCTTTCTTATATACTTTATATCTGCCTTTAGCTTTCTTGTCCCTCTTTGATTTACGAAATGAGGGGGTTGCGTAATCCATTGTTGTTGGAAAGAGAGAAGGAGTTTATATAATTAATTAAGATTTAAGCTCTTATACAACACTTTCCTTGTGATGGTGGTGCTACATAGCCCTCTAAATTAAAATCGGCTCCAGTACATGATCCTTGTGTTTTTGCTTTAATTAATCCTGCTGTAAACGTAGTACATTCAGGCAATGGAACTATACTTTTCCATTCAGCAACTATCTCGCTACAGGTCTTTCCATTATAGGTATCTTTATTTTGAATTACATCTATTTTATTTTTAAGCAGAGTCAAGCATGGACCATATTCTGCATGTTGGCCGCAATTTAAACTATTTGAACCCAAACTAGATTTGATTCTAGAATCTTCACAGTTAACGTATTCTAAATTAGTGCCAATGGTGACTTTTTTGAACTCGCAGTAAGAAGCTTGAGATTGAGAGGTAACTGCAAGTTGGCAGGCGGAGACAAGAGCGCTGAGGTCAGAGTTTTGATATATGCCTATCTTACCGAAGAGATTCTGCCAGCCGATTGAAAAGCCAAGAATAAGGAGAACGAGGACGACTATTCCCAGGACAATAAGGATTAATGTTCCTATTGATAGGTCTTGTGCTTTCTTGTTCATCTCTTTTTTCATTTTATAAATCCTGCGTGAATTAGGAAGGGCATTGTATAGTATCACATGAGGGCTTAACGCTTAATCCTGCATTGCCTTTAAGCTGTTCGCATGTTTGTTTTGTCGTGATTGACGAATCCCCTGTTATTGTTCTTTGTTCATTACACCATGCGTTTGTTGATTTTGTTAGGCAGGCAGTATTACATGCTTGAACAATTGAATCTAAGTTTGACCCGCCAAAGAATGCGCTTATGTTCATCCATAATTGGCTCCATCCTGTTGTGAATCCGACGATAATGACAATGAGAACGACTACAGCAATTACTATTATTACAAGTGTACTTATTGCTAACTCTGCACCTCTCTTATTAATCATATTTGTATTAAGTTGGGATTATTTATAAATCTTAGTATTTCCATTTATGTCAAAAGTAATTGCGAAATTAAGATTTCTGGTTAAAGTGTTGGCTCCAGATTCTGATTTAATGGGGAGATCTTTTATTTTTAGAATATAATTTGCTTTTTCATTATAGAACTCGAAGTCGCCCTTTCTTATCTTTTCAAAAAAAGGATTTAATTCTAGAATAATTGGATTTTCTTTTTCTGCTATTTCCTGGAATCTTTTTTTGAGGCCTTCGTTAGTCATAATTAATCCTCCAGATAAGAGGACTTTTTTCCCTATAATTTCTGATTCTTTTATTATGTAATCTTGTTGGAAGACAATATTATTGATTATTTTATCTCTGTCTGAAGATTCTTTTGCAAAGTTGCCATTGAAACTTGCAAAAGAGAAAAGAGCTAGTATTGCAAGTATTGGTGTGATTACAAATAGTAATATTGTGGGCATGTCTCCTTTTTTATTTATCATTTAAGCAGCCTCCCCTTTCAGATGAAGGACAAGGTCCATAGTAATACTCTAAGTAAACTTTAGTTAATTGGCCGTTATTGTTTATGGTAAATGAAACTTGGTTTAAAAGGCCTTTTTTTCTATAATTTGAGAAAAAATCGTGAAAAGCTGCAAAATTACCTTCTTCTTCATTAAATTTTATTACGAAGTTATTGGATGCTTCTCCTCCTAAATTATTACCAGGGTTTTCATTTTCTGCTATTGCTATTAGTAAAATATTATTCTCTTTGTCAACTAACTTGTCTAATCCTTGTTTAAGGGACGATCGTTCTATTGCTTTATTTTTAAATTGAGTTAGGGCGTTTAACATAATTGTTTGTTCTCCGTTAACAGTTATTTCTTTTTGAAGGATTTGCTTTGAGTCTAGACTGTTTATATTTGCTGGAACTGAAGGCTGTTTAATTAAGAAAGCAAAACCAGTTGTGATTAGGTAAATGCCTAGGACTATGAATATAAGGAGCATTACCGGAAATATTGTTATTATTCTTCCTAATTGGGCTTTATTGTTCATGCTAGTTTATTCCTTATGAGCTGTTTGCTACCTGTTATTATTTGATATGTATCTGATTGCTTTTTTATTGATACTAGGGAGCATTTGGGATAAGCGTCATTTTGTTTTGCGCCCGTGAAGAAGCATCCTTGAAAGTTGCTTCCTGAGAAAAATAGAGGACTAGAGGAATCTACACAGTCTTGGGAGTTTTTACATATTTTGATTATATTATTCTTTTCTATTATCTCTTTGTTTAGATTGCAAAGGTCATAGATAGAATCTTTAGTGAAATCTATATCTTTTTCGAGTATACAGGATGTTAGTTTGTAGTTTAAGAGGGAGGATTCGGCTTGCCTAAAATCGTAGCCTTTTCCATAGAACATCCATACGCCTGCAGTTATCCCTAATCCAATCATCATCATTAAGAATAGAAAAGGAAAGATAGTCAATTGCTGGCCTCCTGTTGCTTTCTTATACAATTTCTTCCACCTTCTTTTGAGTTTTTATTATATTGAAACATAATATATTGATTGTACTGGCGCCTGAGGAGTCTTTGCCTTCAGATAGCTTTAATTTCCAATCTATTGTATCTACGTCATTAAAATAATTTAGACAGGTTTGTTGCCCCTTTGAGAGTTTTGTGCAAATTTCTTTTTGTGCATTGTTTATTGTAAATATCTCGCTATCGCTAAGGACATTGTTGCTTTTCGCTATTTCTGTTGCTTTGTGGACATTTAGGCAGACAGAGTCTCCTGGAATTGAGAAGTCTATTACTTTGGTAATTTCTCCAGTATAAAATTTCTCCCAGACGACTGCACTGCTTTGATATTGTAGGACTATATATAACATGAATACTAAGAAAATGGCGACTATAATTAAGAAAAGGATGTTATCCATTATTATGTCTCCTATTGCTGCTTTTTTGTTCATGTTAACTGTTAAGAGTGATTTGTAGTCTATCTTTTGTCTTGTATATTTTTAATTCAACTAAATTAGATGGGAGATCTATATATGATGCAGGGATGAAGACCCCAGTTGTTCTTATTGTAGTTCCTCTGATTAATAGCTCCTCTTTATCTATTTCTCTGCAGATTCCACTTTTTTGACAGGAGCTTGCAGGATTGACAGTATTTGTAGGGCATATGCAAATACAAGAATTAAAATGGCATTTATCTGGTCTAGTGGAATCATCTTTACTCCAGCCAGTTAATAACCAGTTTTTTTGACCTTGAAAGGGGAAACTTATCTGTTCTTCATCTTTCATTGCATTTACTTTTCCTTCAATATTATCTATTATCTTTTTAGCATTGGCATTTTCTTGATTTACTGTGATTTGATATAATTTTACTGCAGCAAAAATTATTAAAGCAATGCCTAATACTGCTAGGATTATACTTAATGTATTTTCTAAAGTCATTTCCCCCTTTTTCTTTTTCATTTTATGGATTTCCTTGTATGCTTGCACAAAGAGAGTTTATGTCTCCTACGTTGTAATTCAAGCCCTGGACTAGAGAGCAACCTTCTTTTGATTTTTCATTAGTTGTAAATTCTCCGCAATATCCTGCCGCTTTCAATTGGCCTTGGATAGAGTTGTATGCTCCGTAGCCGCCAACAGCAATACCTGCAGCTGTTACTGCTACAAGGCCTGCGCCTGAAGGATGAAATACTATTGATTTTGCAATTGTACTTACACCCGGCGTTAAAAATGTTAAACCTCCTAGAGTTGCTCCTGCTTCTCCGAGATTTTTAAGGACTGTTAGTACATCTACTGACTTAATCTGCATGAAAACTATTGCTAATTGTCTGTTGGGTAAAGTTTGTTCTGAAAGTTTAATTTGTGAACCTTTTCCAGAAATAGTGGTTGAGCCTTTAGTTTCTAGTTCTTTTGTGAATAAGCTTGGTTTGACAGAAGCATAGGCATTTACGCCTCTATCTGTAAATGCTTGTAAATATGTTAAATCACTATTTTCAGAAATTTTATGAGTCCTCATATATTCGTTTATATTTGTTTCACTTGCTATTTTTTCAGGAACATCCCTTGCTATTGCAATTCTTGAGCAGATTACACAGGTTGATTCTGCTATGTCCCAGCTATATTCTTTTGCTGCCGAGCCGAATAAATCTAATTTTCCTTCGCCCATTATCTTCCAGCAGTCATACATGGCGTTTGCGCTTATTTCTGCTATTTTAATTTTGGCTGCTTTTTCGTCATTCGAGGGGAGAGTTATTTTAGCAACATCTTTTTCTCCTGCGAATTCATCGCAATCTGCTCCGTAGGAAAGGCAGATTTTATTTGTGGTGCACTTTAGTGGAGCATAGCTTTGAACGCTTGAGGGGGAAGTTGCTCTTGTGAGGACGCTTAATTTACAGAGGTCTTCAGTTGTTTGTCCAATGAAATCAAACTGGAATAAGAAATAAAGGAGAACTGCGAAACCGGCTATTACTAGGATTGTCGTTATTAAGAAATAGGATGACACATCTCCTCTCTTTGAAAACATCATATTATTTGCAGGAAAAGAGTGTTTATATTTATAACGATTATCAGGATAATTTCTGAAATAGGAAGTAAAGGCCTGCGCCTACTAAAATTAGGAAGACAATCCAGAGTAGGATTGTAACTAGGCTCTCTTGGAGTACGGCTTTTTTATTTCTTAACATTGTGTGTTTGTTGTTGGTTCTGCTAAATTTACTTCTATGAATCTTTTATCTCTGAATTGTGTGCAATAGTTTGCTGACTCTTGATTGAATCTTATCTTTATTGGTTTCTTGAAAACAGAGTCTCTAAAGTCTTTTGCTTCGTTGACTATATTCATAAGGGTATCGCTCTTTGAATAATCTAATTTAGTTTTTACCCAATATTCCCCTCCCACTAAATCTACCTGAACGTAATTAAATTCAAGAGAGTCGTCTGATTTTAGAATTAAGTAAAACTTTGTTAAGACTTTGCTAGTCGAGCTTTCTATTAAGTTAATTATAGTGTTTCCTCCTATACTTATATCTTCTTTGCCTATTTGCGCATTAATTTTTAATTCGGAGCTTTGAACGCCGGTTTCCAGAGAGCTTTTTTTCACTAGTTCAGAGATTGTTGTTGTATGCAAACGGTTTCCTTTGTCATCTATTATTAAATTAAGAAAGTCATTTAGTCTGTAATCAATTAAGATTGTCTTTTGGAGCCTTTCAGATAAATAGTAATTTTGGAAGTCTTCTAAGGCAGAAGAATATTGAATAGTCTTTTCACCTAGGATAACTTGGTCTTTATCAAAAGGAATCCAGGTAGTTCCATCATAATAGCTTATTTTTTGATTTGAGAGGTCGTATCTTATGTATTCTATGCTTTTTACTGGTTCAATTGTTTTGTTGAAGCTGGGGAGCCAGGAAAAGTATTTCGTGAAACTTGATCCTGGAGAGAAGACAAGGAATAAAGCGAGAACTAGAACGAAGGCTGCTATAACTCCTCCTACAACATAAGTGATATTTAACTCTGCTTTTTTATTTGTCATATTTAAGGGCCGAATCTAAAGAGATTTTTTAGAAAGGTGATTGCTGATTGGCCTTTGCCTGAAAGGATGAAGTATAAAACGAACATTAAGACAAGGACTGCTATTCCTATAATCCAGGGTATTAGATTGTCCCAAACTAATTGGCCTCTTTTTTTAGTCATGTAATAATGTAATTATTAAAGTTCTTAAAGATAACGCAGGTTGTAAAGTGGTTTACTTTTTACTCAGTAAGAGAATCTCTTTTTCAAGATCGTCTATTGAATAATCTGATTTGTATCCTTTGTCTACTAGGTATTCTTCCATTTCCCAAATAGTTAAACTGGCCTGTTGTGCAGCTTCACTTATTGTAATTTTGCCTTCTTTGTAAGCTTCTGCCGCTTTTTCTTTTATCATCTATCTTTTTTAGTGAGAATTATTATTAAACTTTTCTATCTAGGTTATGTTAAAAACCGTGCAATTTATAACTATTATATTGCTAAATATATATTGTATTAATTAGCTAAAAGAGAATATGCCAAGCACAAAGGACATACTTGACAAGTATAGTAGGAAATTGGAGTCGGAGATAAATTCAGATGTACTAGCTAAGCCTGAATCTGCAGAGTATAGCAAGTTTAAAGAAGAGATGATTCCGGAACTATCGAGATATGAGAGATGGGCAAAATCAGTAGGAGGGATTATCAAGATAAAAGTTGCGCAGAAAGATAGAGATAGAATTCAGGGATATTTGGATACTGCAAATCTTGATGTTAGTGCTGCGGAAGCTTTGACTTTGTCTATATTATCTATGCTGGGGATATTTTTTATTAGTATGCTGACTTGTGTTGCACTTTATTTGATACTAGTACCTGATCAATTAGGAGATTTAGTCTTGCTTGGATTTCTGGGATTGACGGCTTCAATGTTTGTTTTTTATTATACCTATAATATGCCTAAAAGACTTGCAAATATATGGAGACTTCAAGCTTCTTCGCAGATGGTTCCTGCAATACTTTATACGGTTGTTTATATGAAACATACTTCTAATTTGGAAAGAGCAATTTATTTTACTTCAGAACATCTTGAGGGGCCTCTTGCTTTGGATTTTAAGAAGATATTTTATGATGTTGAAATTGGGAAATTTTCAACAATAAAACAATCTTTGGATTCTTATTTAGAAAGATGGAGAGATTATGCTCCTGAATTTGTTGAATCTTTTCATCTGATTGAGAGTTCTTTGTTTGAACCTTCTGAGTCTAGGAGGACATTGATTTTGGAGAAGGCTCTACAGATTATACTTGATGGAGTTTATGAAAAGATGCTTAAGTATAGCAGAGACATAAGGTCTCCCCTGACTAATGTTTATATGTTGGGAATAATTCTTCCAACTTTGGGGTTGGCATTGTTACCTCTTGCATCTACTTTGCTTAACGGGGTGTTAAAGTGGTATCATATTTTTGTTATTTTTAATATTTTGATTCCTTTCTTTGTGTTTTATATGGTATCTGAAATATTACTTAAAAGGCCTGGAGGATATGGGGAATCAGAGATATTGGAATTAAGCCCAGATTATCCAAAATACAAGTCTCGAGGACCTTGGGTGAAAGCTGCTTTTGTTGCAGTTCCTTTGTTGATTATAGGTTTATTACCTTTCATATTTCAGATAGGATTCATAAGCTCTGCCCTGAATATTCAAAGTGATTACACCCTTGCAAATATAGGATTAAGTTTCTTCAACGATATAAAACTCTTTGATTTTAAGACAGTTGATGGAAGATTAATTGGACCGTTTAGTCCATTTGCTGTTCTTTTAAGCTTGTTTATTCCCCTTTCTATAGGATTGTTTTTTGCTATTGCTTACAAGGGCAAGACAAGGGATTTGATAGAAGCAAGGGATGATACAAAGACTCTTGAGTCGGAGTTTACTAATTCTATATTTCAGCTTGGGAATAGACTTGGAGATGGAGTGCCTGCAGAGATAGCATTTGGAAATGTTGCAGATTCTACTAGGAGCCAGAAGACACATGACTTTTTTGCTTTAGTAAACCAGAATATTCAACAAGCTGGAATGTCTTTGGATAGGGCATTATTTGATAAGAGAAGAGGAGCAATAATATTCTATCCTTCTGCATTGATTTCTACTTCAATGAGAATACTTGTTGAATCTGTTAAAAAAGGATTGCAAGTTGCTGCAAGTTCTTTAATGGCAATATCGGAATATGTGAAGAACATAAATAAAATTAATGAGAGATTGAAGGATTTATTGGCAGAGATTGTGAGCGATATGAAATCTAACATGGTTTTCCTTGCTCCTCTTTTATCTGGAATAGTTGTCGGGCTTGCAGTTATGATTTCTACAATTCTTAATAAATTGGAATTGTTCAAACAAGGTTTGGCATTGGGGTCTAATGGCGCTTTAGGGAATTTAGGTGGAATTATAGATTTATTCAATTTAACTTCGACAATCCCGCCTTACTTTTTACAGACAAGCATTGGAGTTTATATTGTTGAAATTATATTTATTTTAACTTCTGCTTTGATTACTGTTGAGGCTGGCAGAGATGTCTTGAAAGAGAAGTTTGAGCTTGCTGGGAATTTGAAGAAGGGTCTTTTGCTTTATTTGATTACAGCTATAGTTTCTATTGTGGCTTTGACTATATTGGCTGTTGTTGCTTTGGGAAGTTTGGTTTAATTATGTTTTTATATTAGAAAACCTTTAAACTATCATGAAATCTGAATTTGTTTATTCACTTCCTTTTAAATTAAACACCCTCTATAAAGCAATATCTCGTCCAGATGAGCATTTTGGAAGGAGCGAACATGCAATAGACTTCTTAATTGATTTTAATCAGGAAATACTTGCCCCACTTGATGGATTGGTATGGAATGTAAAAGATGACTCGAAAAGTGGAGGAAATAATGAGAAATATGCCGCATGGAAATATCAAAACTTAGTAACAATTAAACACTCCGAAACAGAATATTCGCAATATGTACATTTAGCTCACAAATCAGTTTTAGTTAAAATTGGAGATAAGGTGAAGAAAGGACAACCAATAGCAAAAGGAATAGGAATAACAGGATATACTACTGCACCACATTTACATATGTTAGTATTCAAAATCTTAAAAGGAGAAGAAAATGGTTTTCAAAGTAAAGAGATAAGATTTGACAAAAAGATTAGAATTATTAAAACCAAGAAAGAAGCAGAAGAAGTAGAAAGAAAATTTATGAAAAGTTAAAAGCATTTGGATTTTTAATTAATAATTTTTCGCTTCTTTATACAACCATTCTTTCCACTTTGGAAAGACAATTTCAGAAAGGGGGAGGCCTTTGTCCCTAGTGGTTTCATCACTGATTCTGTGGAAGACGCTGTTGGCGATTGTGTTGAATTTAGCTTCGAGCAGATCGGGTTTGTTGAGAGATTCTGCGGCTTGGACTATTTCTTGTTTTAGTTTGCCACGGAGGATAATGTTGTCGTAAACTGCATCCCAGTTTCCTGCCCAGCCCTTTACGTTTCCCGCAATTGCTTTTATTATTTCTGATTCTCCGTTAATTAGTTCTTCTGTAGGCTCTAATTCATCTTTTTCTACGTTGTAACGCAAGAGGTCAACAAAACCTTTTTCAAGAGAGGGGTCTTTGATCCAATGTTTTCTGACTTCCGTTACACTTATGACTCTTCTTATTGAATGGAGGCCGTCAGGAGTTTTTACAGGGTTTGCAACAACAATTATGTCTGTAGCTTTGAAACTTGTGGCTTGGACGTTAAGGTCATTTACAACACGGTCAAATACCCCATAGGGGGAATCTCCGTGAATTGTTCCTGCTACGACGTTCGCTAATGCGCCGACACGCATTGCTTCATATAATGCTTTTGCTTCCTCACTTCTTACTTCTCCAATTATAAGGGCGGAATCGCCAAGACGAAGACTGGTTCTTATTCCTTCTGAAGCTTCAATTTCTGTTGTACTTTTTAGCAGGGCACTACGGACTTTCATTCTTAGTATGTCATAGCCAATTTTTCTCATAGTATCTACTGCTAGTTCCATTGTATCTTCTATCACTATCGTTCTAAATTTTGGAAGGATTTCGAGCATGAGGGATCCTAAAAGGGAAGTTTTTCCGGAACTACGGGTGCCTGCAATCAGCATTGTTCTTGCCCCATCTATAAAGAAACTAAGGAGACCTGCTCCGAAAGAATTAATCATTTTATTTTTTATGAAAAGAGGAAGAGTCCAAGGATCATCTCTGTGTCTTCGGAGAGCATAGGCTAGACCTGATGGGGAGAGAGGTTTTGTTATGGCAGAGACTCTCGCTCTTGTGTTTTTGAATAATAGGTCGGTATCGAGGACGGGATTTGCTTCGTCTAGAGGCCGACCTGATTGAAGGCGCAGTTTGGCAGCCCAAGAGTCTCCATCTTCATAACTTGGAATTATATTTGTTACACATTCATCGTAATCTGTGTGCCTTACGAATATGGCATTTTGAGCTATTGGAGCATTAATAACTATATCTTGAATTTTTTTATCCTGCAAGAGGACTTCTATTAAACCAAATCCTATTGTGTATCTTACTAATATTCTTGCGAGTTTGCTGATTTCTCTGTTTGTTAGTGTTATTCCTTTGTTTTTTCCCAGTTCTTGAAGCAAGTCACGAGAGACATTAAAAAATACTTCTCTTGTTCTTTCTGGGTCTGTGAACTCTTCTGCTTTTGGTCTATGTTCTGTTAAGACATTACGGGCGAGATTTAGGAGATAGTGATGTTCTTCATCAAGATTATATTCTGGAGGGCTAACGTGATAAAAGTATTTTGATTCGTTTTCTTGTTTTAGGACAGTGACAGTTGTTTTTTCGTCATCGCTTTCAATTTCATATTGGTCAATTAGCAATGCATTTTTAGGGAGTTGTGCAACTAATCTTGTAAATGTAAAGTTTGGAAGAATGTCCGGGCGGAAGATTTCTTTGTAAATTTCTCTATTTCCAAACTCATAATCATCTAGAGATGACATTATGGATTGAATTAATTTTAGAGATTCTAGAGAAGACTGAAAACGTTCTAGGAGTCTAATATAATTTACTAATGCAGATTTATTCATAACTTGGCCTTTTTCTAATTGCTCTCTAAGACCTTTTATTCTATTCTTTAGTTCTACATAACAACTTATAGGATCTTGTCTTAATATTGTGAGGAGGTAACTAAGGTCATTATGAATCATTGAGACATTGCCAAATATTTGGAGTTTTGAAGGGGAAAGCATTTCTTCGTGCTTTACTAGGAAATTGTATAATCTTGCAATTTCTGCCAACAGGGATATTTGTTCAAATGGATAATTGTAGTTTCTTTGCTGCACCATTACAACACGAGAGACATTAGGGTTTTCTGCTAATGCGTCTACTGTCCTGGCCATTATGTCTGGGTTTTCTGCCAATGTTGCTATATAAGGAGCGGTTAGATAATTTACGTAAAGAACATCTTCTCCTTCGTGTCTTTCGACTTCTGTTGAATATAAAGGAGCACCCTCTTTGAATATCATGTATTGTTAAGAAAGGAGGTGATTAAATATATTTCTGTTGGAAATATGGCAGTTGAGTGTAATAAATATTATATATTAACTCCTTTTAGTTTAGATATGACTAAGGTAACTCATGTTTATCCTATGAAACCAGTTAACGGGTATTGGATGCCTATCCCCTTTGTCTCTGAGACCATAGTTGATGGTTCTACTAAGCATAGAAGAGGTTGTTCTGGATGGAAGATTTATGATAGTAGTGAAATTGATGAATTAATAGCCCATAAAGAACTAGTACGATTAGAGTGTCCTCATGATCTAAAGACTAATGAACAAGTTTATTTGACTCCAGAAGGAGAAATTTGGGCAGCTGATGAAGAACTTGCGGGAAGAGATATAGATAAGACCTTACTTGGAAAGTTATAACAAAATTGGCAATTATAACCAAAACAATATAAACCCTTTCATGTTATATTTGTTATGGAAAGTGGTAATGAGTATCCTATGCAACAAGGCGGAGATTCTTACAGCAAGGTTAGAGATATAGAAGATAAAATAAGGTTATTAAAGGACCGTGTGCTGCTGATAGGACAGACTCATATTGAAGAGAGGGAGAAGACTTTTAATGATGTCCAAGAGCTTAAGAAAATAGTTTTTAAACTTGCAGAAGATAATTTGAGGATGAAGGAATTATTGCAAAGGATAACTGAGCAACTTAATAGTAGCGCTAGGAAAGAGGAGCTCGCTATACTACAAAGACAATTTGATCTTTTTAGACATTCTTAAAAATGGGAATCCTAGATGAAATAAAGAGGTTGAGGCAAGAGGGAAGAGGAGAGCAGGAGATTGTTCAGAATTTGCAGCAGAGGGGTGCTTCTAGAACGGATATAGAGGATGCGATTTCTCAAACTCAGATTAAAGATGCAGTCACTGCGCCAAGTGGAGATTTTGGACTTAACTTAGGCAATCAGAATTCTCCTTCACAAGGGCAGTATGATTTTGAAGGAGAGGGAAAGATACCAGCCACCAATTTTAATTCTTTGCAACCTTCTTTGATGACACCACAGGAAGATAGTCCTCAAGATAACTTAATAGTGCCTGTTCCTAGTCCTTCTTCTGGACAGGAGGGAGAAGGTTATCAGCCTGGAGATTATGCTCAAGGTGGGGGAGGGTATTCGCAGGAAGGTTATCAGGATAGTTCTGTTGGGCAGGGATATCCTCCTCAAGAGACTTCTGGAGAAGGTTTTGCTCCTCAGGAAGGATATCCTAGTGAAGGTTATCCAGAGCAGGGATATGGGGAACAGTATGCTCCGCAGTCTAGTGTAAGTACAGATACTATTACAGAGATAGCTGAACAGATTGTCATGGAAAAACTTTCTAAGATAAGAGGGCAACTTGAGAAAGCAACAGAAGTTAAGGGGGGCGCTGAGGGAAAATTATCTCAATTGGATGAGAGATTGCAGAGAATAGAGAAGATAATTGACAGATTGCAATTGTCTGTACTGCAGAAGATAGGAGATTATGTTACCGATGTTTCTGATTTGAAGAAAGAGATTGTTGAAACTCAGAAATCTTTTAAGGTTCTTTCAGGCAGGAAAGGACATAGTGGGCATTCACATGAGGGGGCGAGAGAGCACCATGTGCATCACCATTCACATGCACACGAAGGACATTCAGAACATCATCATTCACATCCACATGAGGGACATGCTGAGCATCATGTTCAGCATAAGAAGCATGGTAAGAAGTGAATTCTATAAAATTATTTTTTAGTCTAGGAAATATAGGTTATTGTTTATACCAATTAGGTGCTTTATCCACCCGAAACTAATAATCTTGGAAAATTTTGCTATTTATCTGCTTTTGTCCACATTTCATTAAAGTAATTTCTAAGATTGTCTGCAAGAGATTGCGAATGTATCAGAACAGAGAAAATAGTTTTGTCCCAAGACACAAGAAGAATTTTATCATTAATTATATCAATATTTCCAGGAAGAGGAAGATCTGTAAATCTCATAGTGAGATGTCT
>C687J35174_10006321_pt1 | contig 15463 bp, 24 predicted proteins | sample RifCSPhighO2_01_FD_35174 | JGI IMG/M metagenome (IMG submission 35174) | reverse complement strand
TTCTTGGGCATGGTTTTAGCCTTGGGTTTCTGACTATAGGATGCAGCCATTTGCCTATATTATACCAACTTGTGCAAGAAGTCCAGAGTGGATTTTCTATCGGGGATTTTTTGGGCGTTTTGGATGTGCAGAAGAATGAACTCGGTTTCTAAGTCTACCCGGGAACTCTGGGAGATCTGGGATTTCAGGGAGATCGGGGTTAATTTTTTGGAAGTGAGATATTGCTCGGTGGTCAGACCAAGTTTGGTGATGTTTTCGGCCAATGAAGCCAGGCGGTGGTTAGCTTCTTCTTCGACTAATAAATCAGGTACTTTGACTTGGGATTTTTGACGAAGAATATTGAGATCTGGGGAAAGTTTGTCGGGGAGCGTAACAGATGGAGCCTCACAAGTGGTGGCTAGGAATTCCCAGTCTGCGTTTTCCTGACCCTTGATGATTTTGATTTGGGGGTACAGGATGGGCTTGAGGTTATTGTTTTTTACGGCGGAAGCATAAGCTTCGGGCAAGAGGTTCTGGACGGCGTGGGAGTAAAGATGCGATTTATCCAGTTTGGGTTCGACCATGGACCGGGGAGCTTTGCCTTTGCGAAAGCCCTGGATTTCGGCATTGGCTACCGCTTCGCCGACCTCTTTTTCATAGGCCTTTTGGATTTCGGACCAGGGAATAACCAAAGTCAATTCGATAGTGCCGTTGGCTAGTTTATTTAGTGAGGATGGTGGTGGAGATGATTTTGTCACCTATGGAGAGGGAGTTGATGACGTCCAGGCCGGAGAGGACTTTGCCGAAGTAAGTGTATTGACCGTCAAGAAATTTTGAGTCTTTTTTGACGATAAAGAATTGCGAGTCGTTACTGACGTCGGCGGGGACGGCGCGGCGGGCGACACCCAGGGCGCCGGCGGTGAAAGATTCCTGGGAGTTTTCGGTGGGTAATGTCGAATTGCCGCCGGTGCCGTCGCCGGCAGGATCACAGCCTTGGACGACCCAGTCTTCCACCCGGTGAAAAGTTAAATTGTTGCACTCTCCCCTGCTCCATTTGCCCAGATAATTGGCGACGGTCTTGGGGGCGACGTCGGGGCGCAGTTCCAGAACTATTTTGCCTTTGGCGGTGTCTATTTCCACCTGGGGCCGGCCGGAAATGGGTTCCGGAGTTACAGCTGTGTTTTCAACTGAGGTTTGTTGTTGGGTCATATTTCCATTGGGCAGTAACTGGGCAATCGGTTTTCTAAGCGCAACCGCACCCGCGCCCAGAAGTATAGCAGCAATTATCAAATTCCGGCGGTTCACTGGGGGAAATTATAGCACGGGTCTAAATTTGTATCCGTAGACAAGTTGGCCTTTGGGTCCATCCTCACGTAGCTTGCGGGTGACCATTTCGACCGGAGTGCCTATTTCAGCTTTGCCGTTATCGACATCGGTGAGTTGGGCTGTAACTAAAGGCCCTTCTTCAAGCTTGATTAATGCAATAGTGTAAGGGGCGTAGCCTTCATAACCTTCCGGCGGGTCATAAACGGTGGTGTAAGAAAAAATTTCGCCTTTGCCGGAAAAAACATATGGTTGTTTGGCGTCTTGGGCGCAGTTCGGGCAAATATCGCGGGGTGGGAATATCTTTTCTTCACAGTGGGGGCATTGTTCGCCTACCAGACCGTAACGTTGTTGTTGCAGCCGCCAGTAACGGGAGATTTCCATTAATTGTTAGACGTGGATGGGCGGAAAAACCCACGAAGTTAGGGATTGACACTTCGGGTATATTTCGGTATAAGTAGATGGTGAGGGTGATTGTTGAGTTCAGCGAGGGAAAAGTAAAACCGGTGAGGTTTTGGCGGGGAATGAGGGAGTACGAAGTGAAGAATGTGCCAATGATTTTTGAGAGGAGTGATGGGGGAAGAAAATATATGTGCTTTGCTGTTGATACGGGGGGGATGATGGCGGAACTGGCAATGGATTGCCAGAGTTATCAGTGGTCAGTTGTCAGTTGTCAGTCCAATGATTAAAACAATACTTCATCTTGACATGAATTCGTATTTTGCGACGGCGGAGCAGCAGGCGAACCCGTATTTGCGGGATAAGCCGGTGGGGATAATCAAGGCGGAGGGGCGGGGGTGCGTGATCGCGGCGTCTGTTGAAGCCAAGAAATTCGGGATAAAGACCGGGACGACGGTATGGGAGGCCAAAAGATTGTGCCCGCAGATTGTGCTGGTCCCGTCGGACATGGATAAGTATTTTGCCCTGACACAGCGCATGATAAAAATTTTGGCGGACTACTCCCCTACCCTGGAGGTTTTTTCGATAGATGAGTGTTTCGTGGATGTGACGGAAACACAGAAATTGTGGCCGGGCGGAGCATGGCAGATGGCTTTGGAGTTGAAACAAAAAATAAAAGTGGATTTAGGAGAATGGATGAAATGTTCAATAGGCATTTCGTTTAGTAAACTATTGGCTAAATTAGCGTCTGAAATAAAAAAACCGGACGGATTGACTTTTTTGACGCCGGAAAATTATTTGGATGAGACAGAAAAAATAGCTGTTTCGGAGGTATGCGGAATAGGAAGATCCAGAACTACCATGCTCCAGAGTATGGGAGTTACGACTTTGGGTGAAGCCAGGAAGTTGCCGGGTTTGCCAAAGGAGATTGGTGATTTGGTGTGGTTGCGAAATGATGACGGGATGACCGCTGTCGGTGACCTAGAACCGGCTAAGAGCGTGTCCAGAACGTTTACAACGTTTCGAGTACTAAGTACTAAGTGCGAAGTACTAAAGTTGGTTAGGAATTTGATTGAGGAGGCGTGTATGAAATTAAGGGAGATGGGGATGGTGGGCAGGACGTTTTGTTTGAATATGGATGGCTTTTGGGCGAGAAAGACAGTTAACTCCCCTACCGACGATCCGTTAATTATTTTTGATATGTTGAATAGAGAATACGAGAGGAATCCGGTGACAGAAGTAAGACAAGCTGGGATATGTATAACGAACTTAATTTTCAATTTTCAATTTTCAATTTTCAAACAAAGAGTCGGTTTGTTGAAAGTTGTTGATAAGGTTAATGAAAAATATGGCTTGTTTACGATGTATCCGGGAGTTTTATTGGGGAGTGAGTTAATAAGGCCGGAAGTAACTGGATATTTGGGGGATAAATATTACAGATTTGGAAGTGGACAAAAGTAAGTCGGGGTGGTAGAAGTTGGGGATGAGAGAGTTGATAGGAGTTTCGGGGAAGCCTGGCGCGGGGAAAACAACTATTTGTGAATATTTGGCGAGGAAGTACGAATTTAACCATTATGAAATGTCCGGACCGATAGTTGAGGACGTGAGGAGATGGATGGAGGGGTTTGGGGTGGACTTGAGCAGATACGATAAGGAGCAATACAGACTAATTTTACAGGGGTGGGGACATTTTGCCAGAGTGGCCAAAGGGGAGGATTATTGGATAGGGCGAGTGTTGAGTAATGTTGTTTTGCCGGCGGTGATTGGGGGAATTAGTATATTTGTGAAGTCGAAGCAATTCAGAATAAAGGAGGTAGGGTGTTGAGGGTGGTGCGGACAGAGGCGGCAAATGAGGATAGAGCCCCGACAGAAACACAACTGGATGGATACCGGAATTTTGATGAAGTAATTGATAACAAAGGGACAAAAGTCGATTTGTATGGATTGGTTGAGGCTTTTTTGAGACGACCATGAATTTGAAAGAAGCTGTAGGAAAATTGGGATTGGATAGTTGGCTGTTTGACTTGGACGATACTTTGATTCCGACGAATTGGGCCTTTGTGCAGCAAATGAGAGCATATGCTCAGTTTGTGACCGAAACAGTCGGATCTGTGGAGCAAGATTGGGTATGGAACCGGTTGACTGCAATAAACAACCAGGTTTACCATGAGCGATCGGTTAACCCGCAACGTTGGGAGATCGTCATAGATCGATTGGCTGAAGAATGTGGAAGGCCGGGTGAGGAGTTATTGCGGGGGATGCACATTTTGATGGATATTTATAATGTTAGGTCCGTTTTTTCTGAAGGAGCAGAGGAGGTGTTGAAACAGTTTAAGAACGATGGAATACCGATGGGAATTGTGACACACGCAAATGAAGAATGGACATGGAGGAAAGTTGAGTGGTTGGGGCTAACCCGCTACGTTGATCAGAAGTCAATATATATTGTGAGTGAAGATAGGCATAAGGGGCCAGAAGATTGGAGTGGGGCGATTTCCAGGTTGGGGTTTGAAGCCAAAAGAACAGGGGTAACAGGAGACAGTCTACCTGGTGATATTATCGCGTCACACAGAGCGGGGGTAACGAGAAAGTTTTATATACCAAGTCCGTGGAGTGTATATAACCAAGGGGAAATTCCGAAGGGAACGGAGGTTTTAGGTAATGTTTCTGGTTTGATTCCGGCAATTTTTCGTTTGGCATCTGGCAGTTGACAAAAAGATTTTGATGCATTATCATGCACGGACTGTCGCAAGACAGTGGAAACTTCAGCAATGTTGTTTCCGAAAGGCCCCGGACCGCAAGGAAAGGGGTTTTTCATTTGGTTAGAGCGGAGATGTAGCAAAGATTAAGTTGGTGGCGTAGCCGGAGGTGCCGGTGCAGCCATGATCCCAAGTGGGATCGAGCTGATTGGCGTTGTGATCCGGGGATTGCATGTAGACAAATTCAATAAGATGGACGCCGGAGAGAATATAACCATAGGAGGAGTTCTCTCCTACTCTGGCAAAGCCCAGCTTGCGAAAGCCATCCTGGTTTTGTAAGTAGTTGGTGAAACCGGCGTGGGCGTCGGTTTTGCCCAGAGAGTTTTGATATTCGGCCCGGGATTGGGTGTAAGCACAGAGCCGGTCATCTTTTTTGAGCTGTTGGACGTTGTTTCTGGCGCGTAAATTGTTCAGGGCTTGGAGAATTTCGTCCGGGGTACCCATCGCCGAGTCGTTTTGGACCTTGATTTTGTAGGTGTGTTCACCGATTTTGATAGCTACACCCCAGGGATCTGTGTCTGAATTTTGTTTGGGAATGATTGCTTGGGGTGTAGGAATAGTCGTGGGTTGTGGGTCGTGGGATAAGGGCGAGGTTGGGGATGAGGGACGGGGAAAGGGGTGAAAACGGAGGGTGAGGAAAGTAAGTACGATGGCTAAAATAAAAGGCATGTGGGCGGAAGAGGATTTGAACCTCCACAACCTTGCGGTTACTGGCTCCTAAAGCCAGCGCGTCTGCCGTTCCGCCATCCGCCCAATAGGTCAATTATATAAGGTCGGGAAACAAAAAGCCCCGGCTCCTGCCCGATGCCGAGGCTTTTTGATGAAATTCTGCCGCCGCCGCTTTTCAGCAGAGCCGCAGAATGTATTTCTATGGTACTATAGGTTGGTTCAAATGTCAAGCTTCCTGGCTAGAATGAAGATGCTCGGGCCGAAGTGGATAGTTGAAAGCTTACTCTGGGATAATGACTCGAGGAAAAGCAAAAATTTCAGCGGAAAGATTTTTTTGAGAAATGGTGAGCGGAAGTTAGAAACAGATAGAAGTTGCACAGTTGCAAAGTTGCACAGTTGCAAAGTTTTTAGGACTGTTGCCGGGTGGTGGTTGACGAAGTGGATGTATTTCCGTCGGATGCTGGTTTGGCTTCTCAGGTCGATGGCAGTGGGCAGGATGGGCTGGCCGGAAAGCCAGCTTTTGAGGCGGGATTTAAAGTTGAGTGAGTTGGCAAACTCGATGACCAGATAGCCGTTGGGTTTAATGATCCTGGCCATTTCCGTGAACACCGGTGAGAGGTTCGGGATGTGGTGCAGGATGCGGATCAGTATGGCACAGTCCAATGACGAGTCGGGTAAATGCGTACGTGTAGCTGTTCCTGCCTGGACATTGAGATTTTTTGGTGCCAGCCGGCGCATGTGGGCAGATGGCTCGATAAGAAGGGTTCTTTTGGAATGGATGGCGAGGGTTGGGGTCAGGCGGCCGAATCCTCCGCCGATGTCAGCACTGCGGGAAAATTTGTGGCCGATAAGAAGACGGGTAAGGGCGAGGATTTCGGATTGGTGTTCGTATTCCCTACCCTGCCAATATTGGGTGTATGAGAAGGCAGGATCGTCGTAGTGCGCCGGCATGGTTATTCCAGGTCCGTCAGGAACCGGTTGACGGCTATGGCCCAAGGGCCGCCTTTGTCCACAGACGGCGGGGTGTATTTGACCATGATCTTTTCCGGTGTGTCTAGGCCCTGGTCGATATAATACTTTTTGAGGGTCGCGGCTACCGTGTCGACTGCCTGGAGGTATGAATCAAAACGAATGACATTGTCGCCGTAAATGCCGAAGCCCCAGCAGTTGTGGGAATCGGCCGGAATTTTTTTGCACAGGTTCGATTCCTGTTGGGCAATGGCGGGCAGTAAGCGGTAGTCAAGATGGTATTTGTCCGCAGTATCCACCAGATATTGGGCAAAGGGTTCGAGGGGAGAAGAGTAGCGGCGGAGATAGTTTTTGACAATCAGCGGGCGGGCGTCTGAAGAAGAGAAAGACGATTCAAGCGTGGATGCAAAAGCCGGTGCCGCCAGAAAGGCGGACGAGCCGAGGACCTGGGAGGGAGAAGAAGGGGGCGGGGCAATACGGGAAAGAAGGAAAAAAGCCAGGGCGAGAGCCGCCGGTGCGCCCAGGAGAAATGAGCTGGTGAAAATAAATCTACGCATGAGCGGCTAAGGGGAATCGGACCCCTGTCCTCTCCTTGGCAAGGAGAAATTCTACCATTGAACCATAGCCGCACTAGTGCCGAGAGTAGGAATCGAACCTACATAGCCTGTTCTTCAGACAGGTGCCTTGACCGCCTTGGCTATCTCGGCCGGTGTCCATATTATATAATATGCTAACGGGCGAGTGGCGAAATTGGTATACGCGTAGCCTTGAGGAGGCTATGACCGAAAGGTTGTGGAGGTTCAAGTCCTCTCTCGCCCACCGTTCTTTGACATGGGCCGATGGTGAAATTGGTATACACGTACGCTTCAGGAGCGTATCCCGCAAGGGGTGGAGGTTCGAGTCCTCTTCGGCCCACACCAGGTCGCTTAGCTCAGCTGGTTAGAGCATCGCTTTTACACAGCGGGGGCCGGGGGTTCGAATCCCTCAGCGACCACTATGCCGGGGTGGTGAAATGGTATACACAGGGGCCTTAAGAGCCCCCGTCAGCAATGGCGTAAGGGTTCGACTCCCTTCCCCGGCACAAACTGTGATATTCTTGAAGTATGGGGGAAATATTGGGAGTCGGGGCGGGGTTGATTAAAGTGGGGATGGCGGTAGTCGGGGTGGCTACCGGAATCGTTGGTGGGTCGGTGTTGTGGCTGTACCGGGATAAAATTAAGGATGCGCGGGCACTGCTGGCGCTACTTATTATGTTGATGTTTATTCCGGTCGGGGCCAGCCTGGTGCTGCAGCAAACCAGGCTGCAAACATCGGCTGACACAATGCCGCAAATCGTAGCTGTAGACATAAAGAAAGTTGATGCCGCAAAAACGGTGGTGTATCTGACATTGTCGGAACCGGGTTTTGCATTTGGGCAGCTGGAGGAAAAGATCAGCGGTAAGACCAAAGTGATTGTGCCCTTGGGGGGCGCAGAGAAACGGATTGGGCACACGTTTGAGATTGATGTAGCCAAGACGGGCGGGGGCAAGCTGACGTTTACGGTAAACGGACAAAAGGTGGAGAGAGTCGAAGAGATCAGGTAAAATGGGGCAATTGAATTTTCGGGGCGTAGTTCATCGGTAGAACGTCCGGTTTGGGACCGGAAGGCAGTGGGTCCAATTCCCTCCGCCCCGACTATGAAAAAAATAATTATCGGATTATTGGCATTGGTGGCTGCGGGAGGGATTTTTTGGAAGTCGACAAGCAAGCCAGCGGTCCCTTCGACAAGCTCAGGGCAAGCAGTGGATCAGCAAGTTGCGAAAGTTAACGATGGAGACTGGATAAGGGGAAAAAAAGACGCGCAAATAGTGTTAATAGAGTATGGTGATTTCCAGTGCCCGTCGTGTGGAGCATATTATCCGGTATTGAAGCAATTGGAGGTTGATTATGGAGAAAAATTGGCTGTAGTGTGGAGAGAGTTTCCGCTGACAAGCATCCATGCTAACGCCTGGAATGCGGCGGCGGCGGCGGAGGCCGCGGGCAAACAGGGCAAGTTTTGGGAGATGCACGATGTCCTGTTTGAAAACCAGAAAGAATGGACGGGGACCGGAAAGTTTGAAGGCTACGCGGTAAAAATCGGGTTGGATGTGAATAAATGGAAGACGGATTTGTCGGATAAAGGGATAGAGGAAAAAATCAGGGCGGACCAGAGTTCAGGTATTGATTTGGATGTAAGCGGGACGCCGACGTTTTTTGTAAACGGGAAAAAAATTGGCTTGCCCGGAGGAGTGGAGGAATTTAAGAAGATTTTGGATGGAGAATTGGCAAAAAACCCCACTTCGCCTTCGGCTACGTTAGGGGCACAGAAAGTGCATATGCACTTTGACGTTGCGGTATATATAGACGGAAAGAAAGTTGACTTAGCCGATGATAAATATATGGAAAAAAGTGAGGCGGTGCATCTGCATGACAATAACGGCGAGGTGGCGCATATTCACCAAAAAGGGGCAACGCTGGGGATGTTTGTTGATTCATTGGGTCTGAAACCGGACGTCGATCCCAAAATAAACGACAAAACGATTACAGACTGGAGGAATTACCAGCCGCAGGACCTCGACCGGATCGTGTTCGGCGACGGGCCGGTGACGGATAAGGCCTGCATCTATTCGGAGACGTGTCCGGAGCGGGGGACTCCCCCACTCCCCCGTCGGAAGAAGGTTGTGTGGGTGGGTTGGACACGCCTTGCGAATAGGGTAAAATTGGTGGTACTGCGGTTAAGCGCCTGCGGGTATAGTACATCGGTAGTACGCCAGTTTTCCAAACTGGATAGACGGGTCCGACTCCCGTTACCCGCTCTGAATATGGAGAAAATATGCATGAAGGAATGAGGAAGTGGATGGAGACCTTGAGCTTCGGGAAGAAGGAGGAGGCGGAGCAGGAGGAGAGCGTGCGGGGGGTGGGCAGTCTGGCTAGGATTTACGAAACAGCACGAAACGCCCTGGAGTATCGGGCGGATCACCTGATGAGACGGGCGGCTGTGGAGCGGATCTGGCGGCGGGAGGCGGTATTCGGATCAGAAGCCGAGGCGATCGCCGCCCGGTTGGGGCAGGAGCTGGTGTGGGCCAGGTATGTGACGGAGGCGGCGTGGAGGAAGAACAAGCCCGACTTGGTTAAGATTGTGGGGAAATATCTGGCGGCGGGCCAGATGACGCAGGCGCCGAAAGATTTCGTCGTGATGGTGGCGTCGGCTGAAGTGGAAGAAAAACTGACGCCGAACCCGGACTATCAGATGTTTACGGGTTTGGCTTTCCGGACGGTTCGGGAGCGGATAAGAATTGAGGATGAGCACGCGGATGAGGAACTTGTATTGTTTGCCGCGGTGGAGGCGGTGTATGCCCAGACCGATGACGCGGGCATGGCATACCACTTGTTTAAACTATTGCGAACGCAAGGAGGAGACGAGGTGGTCGGGAAACCGGACGGCGGGCTGGGTGTGGCATATGATTACTGGCAGAAGGTGCGGCGGCATCCCCGGCTGAACGCGACCAGCGCGGTGGTACGGCGGTTGTACGGGCCGCTTAATTTGATTCGCGATATGTATTTTTCCGACCCGGCGGGATTTAGGCAGGAAGTATTGGAGAAAACGGTGTTTGACGGGGCGGCAAAAAAGACGCTATTGGAACAGTTGAAAATGAGCAATGATCGGATCAACCGGGCGACGGCCCGAAGCATTTTATATGTATTTCTGACCAAAATGTTACTTGGGGTGGTCGTGGAAATTCCAGTGGAAAGTTTGACGTCGGGCCGGATAAGTCCGCTGGCACTGGGAGCAAATCTGACAGTGCCGGTGTTTTTGATGTGGCTTTTGACGTTGGGAATTCGGACGCCGGGGGAAAAAGAGTTGAAAAAGTTGTTGGCGGAGGCGTGGAGAATCGTTAGCGGGGACGCCGGACAGGTGAATGAGGAGGAAGTATTTGTCATCAGAAAACCGAAATGGAGATGGAGCCGGGTGGTATTCTGGGGGCTATATGCGGCGTTGTTTGTGGTAATGTTTGCTGCTGTGTACCTGGTTTTGAGATGGGTGGGGTTTAGTTTCGTGAGTATGGTGGTGTTTGGGTTTTTCCTGTCGGTAGTGACTTTCTTTGCGTACCGCATCCGCCAGTCGGCCCTGGTTTATACTTTCAGACCGAGGACTGATACCCGGTTGAGCATAGGTGAAGCATTGGTTTTGCCGATGGTGGCTGTCGGGGGTGCGGTAAGCCGGGAGGTGGCCAGACTTAATTTTCTGGCTTTTGTTTTCGACTTTGCTTTGGAGATGCCGTTTAAGACGATATTGCGGTTCTTTGACGGCTGGGCGCACTTCTTGTCCACAAAACAGGACGAGGTGGTAGGATGAAACAGTGAGACTATGGTGATGATTCATGAGCAGAAGGTGGAGGTGGTGGGTTGTGGTGAGATTGAACAGGTAATGCTGGAGTGCAGTTGTTTAGGGACGGTTTTTGCACACGCTGTGGCGGCGCCAAAGAAAGAGAGGAATTTGACAGCTGATCATTGGAGACAGCTGGTAAGATTTTTGGAAAGTCACGACGGTGAGGATCATTGTGTCAGTGTAGTTGCCAAACTGCATAAGGTAACTGGAATGTTGGGACTAGTAAAAGCAATGTCCGATGAAACTGATACACGGGTGTGGTAGCATGGGGCGATGAATAAGAAAATGGTGTGTCCAAAGTGCGGAGAAGAAATTGAAATAAATGATGTTTTTAAGCATGAGATAGAAGAGAAAGTGAAGGAGGTCGAAGACGCGGGAAGAAAGCGAGAAAAGGACCTGCTGGAGCAAATGAGAGACCTGAAAAGAGCAGACAGGGACAGGGAAGTCGAATTTGAAAAGAAGATGATCCAGGCCGAAGAAAAAATCTGGACGGAGTCAAGAAAGAAGGCCGCGGCGGAACAGGACCTGAAGCAGGCGGAGCTCAAAAAGCAGTTAGAAGACGCCCTGAAGATGAATAAAGATTTGGAACAAAAACTGCAGCAGGGGTCACAACAAACTCAGGGGGAGGTGCTGGAGCTGGAACTGGAACAAATGCTCAAAAAAGAATTTCCCAATGACCAGATTTCTGAAGTTGCCAAGGGGGTGCGGGGGGCGGATGTGGTGCAGGGAGTGTTTGAAAAGACTGGCAAGAAAACGGGGGTGATTTTGTGGGAGAGTAAAAACGCCAAGTGGAGCGAGGGGTGGATAGATAAACTGCGGGAGGATATGCGGAGGTTAAATGCCAACGAGGCGGTGCTGGTTTCGGTGGAGTTGCCGGAGGAAATTAAAAACTTCACTTTTTATAAAGGGGTGTGGGTGACCGGACGGACAAGCGCAGTGGGATTGGGTTGGGCCCTGCGAAAAAATTTGTGGGAAGTGTTTAAACAAAGTAAGCAAAACGAAGGAAAAAAAGAAAAAGCAGAAGAAGTATATGATTATGTGAACAGCGTGGAATTTGCCCACCGGGTGGAGAGTATTGTGGAAGCGTTTAATACCCTGAATGAAGACTTGGAAAAAGAGAAAAGATGGTTTGCCCAAAAATGGTCCAGACAGGAGAAAGAGATCAGAAAAATCGTGGACAATACACACGGCATGTACGGGGAACTGCAGGGGGTGACGGGCAGGAGCCTGCCGGAGATTAAGGCGCTGGAGCCGGGGGAGTAATTTTGTAGACGACTCCTCTCTTGTCGTCGGAGACGTACAAATTGCCTGCGGAATCAAAAATCAGATCGGCGGGGCGGCCGAGGGCAGAGTTGTCCGGTTGCAGCCAGCCGGTAATAAAGTCGGAGATCTTTTTGGTTGCCGGATCAATCGAAACGATTTTGTAGCCGTCAGGAGGGTTTCTGTTCCACGAACCATGAAAAGCTACTAGTAATTTTCCCCGGTATTCGGCCGGCCAGGATGCGGGAACAAAGGCTAAGCCTAACGGAGCGAAGTGGGCGGGCATTTCGATTTCCGGGGGAATTTTGCCGGCGCAGGGGTCGCGGATGTATTGGTTTTTGTCAAAATTGGTATCGTGGATGTTTTTGCCATAGCAAACCGGCCAGCCGTAATCGCCTTCTTTGATGATATTTACTTCTTCAGGCGGCAGGTTGTTGCCCAGATGGTCTCGGCCCATATCTGTCGCCCAAATCTCTCCTTGGTGTTCAATCAAAAAAACTGAATTTCGCAGCCCGGTCGCAAATGGCTTAAAGTCCGATCCGTCCAGGGCAGCGACCCAGATTGCGGCCCTTCTGGGGTCTTTTTCATAGCATACGTTGCAGCTTGATCCCATAGACACATAAATTTTGCCGTCCTTAATAAGAATTGAGCGGGTGGTGTGGTTGCCGCCGGTGGGCAGATCCAGGATCTTTTTGCCGTCAACCGTAACTTTATCGGCTTGGGCAATGTACAATTTGCCATTAGCATAGGCTATACCGTGCGGCTGATTCAAACCGGAGGCGACAAGTCCGATTTCGGTTGGGGTGAGGGAAACCACTTTGTTTTGACAAGGAATACTGGCAATCAGGGTGCCGCCTGGGTCGAATTCCAAATCCCGAGGGCAATTTAATCCTGCGGCGGCGTATTGGATGGAAAATCCGGGAAGTATGTTTAAAGGCAGACCGGTGGAATTGGAACTCGTTAAAGTTTTTGTGGGTTGGGGAGTCAGTGGCAGGATGGCGGGTTTTAGACCTTGCCAGCCGGGATTAAGCGCCAACGCGCCCAGAACGACAAGAATGGCCAAAATTAGCAGTTTCACGGTGCCGAGGGCGGGACTCTACTCGAACCTTTTTTAACTACTTCAATGATATCACACCTGAGGCTGTAATTATGGCTGGACAGTTGGAGATGCTAAAAAATCATATCAACTCTATAAAAAGTTTTTCAATAGATCTTGAATAGTATATTTAATTCCATTCAATTTAATACTGATGATTGTGTTTTGAACGATATCTTTAAAGGTGGGACTTTTGATCGCCCTTTCTACTCCCTCTTTAGCTCCCGTATGTATGGCTTCCATTATCGAATATCCATCCGCTCCAACTTCCAGGGCTTCGTCAATTCTGCTTTCCATAACATCACTTATGTCAGAAGCTTCCATTGGCTCTTGGGATATAGATTTGGCTTCTTCGCTTGGGATTCCTCTTCGTTCTAAACCAATTTGAAGTCTTTTACCCCCCTCTTCCGCATACCTTGCAACATTTTTAACACGTTTTAATTTTTCTTGAACTAATGGATCATTTGATGGTATTTCCATGCCTATATCTTAACACTACTGCAATAGTAAGGCAAAGTAATGCCCTTGGAGGGAATATCGAAGCGACTTGGGGCCCCTGCCCCAAAAGCTTCTCTATCTCTCGCTTCGCTCGCGATTGAACTCCCATTAACTGTTCCGTTCGCGAAGCGCAATTTCGCCTCCATGGTGCCTCTGGAAGGAATCGAACCCTCATTACCTGTTCCGAAGACAGGTGCTCTGTCCATTGAGCTACAGAGGCGAAATTGAGACAGTTGTCCGTTAAGCTACAAGGGCGTAGGTAAATTTTAACACCGTGGGGTAAAATAAGGGGGCGTGGTGACTGTAGCTCAACGGTAGAGCACTAGATTGTGGATCTAGAGGTCGCGGGCTCAACACCCGTCAGTCACCCAAAGTGCCTTGTTACAGCCCTTATTTCGAAGTTACTCAATTAAGGTATTAACTTTTTCTTTAAACTTCTCAAAACCGTCATAAACTAACTCGCTCATTCCTAAATCTATAGCTCCTTGTAATTTTGACTCGTCATCATCCGCGTAGACAATTTCTTCGGGCTTGACACCAGACCGGGCAATCAAAGTTTCAAATATCCCCTTCTCCGGTTTCATAACGCCGACTTCGTAGGAAAATACTTTGACATCAAAATCCTTAAGAAAATAAAACCGAGTGTTTAACTCTCTGATTCTGGTTACGAAGTTGTTGGAGCACATGCAAGCTTTTAGGCCCTTTGACTTAATTTCCAAAACGTAATCCCTAACTTCTGGATTTACCTCGTAGCTATCCCGCAGCAGCTTGAATATTTCGGAATTATCAAGCTCTACTCCTAACTCTTTTCGCACAAAATCCCAATAATCATTTTCAGACATTTTCCCCATCTTAAAATTCAACATTTCAGGAGACTTGTACAATACCCAATTTACTTTATCTTCGTCGGTTATTTTTTTGGGCAAATTAGCCTTGAAATTCTTAAAACTTTGCGAAGTAAAATACACTCCGTCCAAATCAAATGTTACAGCTTTAATCATATTAGTGTGGCTAGATTATAGTGCTTTTGCCGATTCAGAGAGCGTCGACTTGGTAAACGTCAGTGGGGTCAAATGGAGGAGAGACTATGGTAAGAAAGGCTAAAGCTTTATCGCCAGGATTTTCTATTGCGTAGGGGGTATTAGGTTTTACTGTGACAGCTTCACCTGAATTTGTAAGTTTGGGTAGCTCATTGGCTAAATGGATTACCCCAGAACCTATGAGTCCTACAAACCACTCCGTCATTTGGCGATGAATTTCGGTAGGTTTGGTTGTATGTGGATTAACAAAGATTATCGCCAAGCTTTGCTCTTTTCCGCGACTAAGTTCGATAATTTTTCCCCATGGGGGTTGAATTAAATAATCTGCCATTTCCGGATTATATCACCATGGGTTCGTATTTTTAGCCCAAAGACCAGTTTAGAAGTAAAAGTGGACGAATAGGAGTGATTTATTTGGTTTATTTAGTTTCTATATTGCTAAGGCTATTTTGTGTTCAACTACCGTGACTCTAGTTTTTAGTTCCTCATGTTCTTCCCTAGTTGGTGCGTCATCTTCAAGGTACGCCAGTTGTTTGCCTAGTTTATCTATTCTCTTGGTTAAATTCTTTTCTACACTATCAATTTTGTTTGATAATTTTATATCTACAGAGTCGATCTTGTTTGATAATTTTTCTTCGACCGTATCTATTTTTTTCTCAATTTTATCTAGCTTTCCTGAAAATTCCTGCCTGAAAGCAGTTTGGCCATTAATAATAGCTCTTAACATTTTTTTCGTGTCATCCATAAGTTCCAGTATACACCGAGGAAGATACTAAACTAAGTTATGCATTGACATAGTACATAGTTAACTATGCACTATATACTATGAAACTTAAAGTCTGTTGTTTTTGACATGGTCGGCAGCCTGAAAGGATTTGAGGTTATTCGCGAGGTATAAGTCTAATTCATAGGCTGATTTTACAGGTTTTGAGCATATAATGTTCCAGAGTTATGTTAGTTGATGAAATTGATATCAAGATCTCTGGGGGGCATGGGGGGTCCGGTAGATATGCCCCGATTAGGAAATTTAGATCACCAGCCAATGTGGGTGGAGACGGCGGGC
>C687J35174_10006320_pt1 | contig 15464 bp, 12 predicted proteins | sample RifCSPhighO2_01_FD_35174 | JGI IMG/M metagenome (IMG submission 35174) | reverse complement strand
TTTCTTCAGGTTCATAAATTCTGATATCTCTAGGTAATATAGCTTCTTTTCCAAACAAAAATTTTTCTCCACCACTAGTATTTGCTCCCAATGAGAATTGATCATAATAATCTACAAATTGATTGACTAAACGGGATCCAGTATTTTGCCATACATATAAAACTTGTTTAGTTAATCTATTCATGTAAGTAGGAAGATCATGTCTAATAAGAGGCAATCCTCCAACATGATCATAATGTCCATGGGTTACCAATAATCCGTCAACAGAAGGATTTTTAATTTTATTTCCTCTATGAATTTCATAATCATGTCTGTATATCCCTTCTACTAAGGGGTATAATTCAAGTGATTCAGATAAATCTAAGGATTGATAAGAAGAGGGATGATAAGGAAAACCATAATACTGGCTTGTATGATCAGGTCTCTGACCACAATCAAGCAAAAAACTAGAATTTAATCCATTATCCTTAAATAAAACCTGAACTCCACCTAATTCTCCTTTTTCATAATCTCCTGCCCCTCCAAAGAAGGTAACCTCTAATGACATCAAAACTAAACAAACTCATATTTTTTAAACAAATATGTAATTTGATATAATATATAAAATTAACTTTAAATCTTTCAACAACATAATCCTACAACCTATTATTAAACCAACCATCAAAGAAATGGTAGAAAATTAAACAATTCCTCTTTTCATTATTTATTAAAGATAAATCAATTTAAAAACCTGTTTGATAAAAAGACCAACTAAATTAACAATATAACTTTTATTAGCCACGAGTACCTACCACAGCGTCAGGTACTTTCTTATCGAACCGTTTATTTAATTTTTCATTTACCCATCTAAAAGCACTTTTGAGCTTATTAAGAATTCTTTCTGAAAAAGATGGATTTGAGTCGTAAACAAATTCATCTATAACTAAATAAGAATTTTCTAACATTGTATATTGAGTATCGTCAATCAACCTTATCTTAACTTTACCGCCTTTTCCAACTCTAATATGGTCTAAGAATTTTATTTCATCACCTGCTTTAAGTTCTTCCCATGTTCCGTCTTCTTGCCTAACTTCAACTTTGCCTTCCAAACTTTCAATTTTACCAACTACTTTTCCTTTATCTTTAAACAGGTCTTCATCTTCTATAGAGTTTTCTATCCCTTTGGAAGGCACAAAATCTTTTTTAGCTTGATTGCACCAAGCCTGTGTTGCAGGATAATTACAACATTCGTCATTCAAACAGCATCCTCCTTCTTCTTTTGTTAAGAATTGTCCTTCAGGTCCAGCACCGCCCACGCATTTACCTTCAATGGCCAGGACAAAATTAATAGAGAAAGATGTAAGAAGAACTAATGAGCTTAATAAAAATAACGCGAACAAAACTCCTCTTTTCATTATTCTATGAATTATCTATGGTTTAAATAGCTTGTTAGAATCATTTTTTCTTTTCTATTTCTTTAAGATATTCTCTAACTCTTGAAACAATTGAAGGAACAAAAAAACCATTTATCTTCTCCTCTAAAAGTTTGTCCAGTGATTCAAATACCCCCTTCTCACAATGTTTAAATAATATTCTTAATTTAAATAGGAAGGTGACTATAAACTTTTAGAAAAAGTTATATGAAAATCTTTGATTTTCAATTATTTAAATTCAAAGAATTTAAACATAATCAAAAATGAATAATAAAATAAGAAACCTTGGATTCATACGAAAATGATTGACATAAAACTTATCAGAGAAAACCCTGAATTAGTAAAATCAAATATAAAAAAGAAGTTTCAGGATTATAAACTAAAATTAGTTGATGAAATCAAAGAGATTGATGATGAATGGAGAAAAATAAGATATAAAGCTGACAACCTACGAAAAGAAAGAAATTCTATATCAGAAAATATAAACAAAGCCAAAAAAGAAAAAAACAATAAAAAAGCAGATGAACTAATAAAAAAAGCAAAGAAAATTCCGGAAGAATTAAAAGAGCTGGAAGAACAAGAAAATGGATTATTAAAAAAAATAAATGAACTTCTCTCACAAATACCAAATATTATTGATGAAAGCGTTCCTATTGGTAAAGATGAAACTAAAAATAAGGAAATTAGAAAATTCGGGAAGATAAAAAAATATAATTTCCCGTTAAAAACTCATGTGGAATTAATAGAATCTTTAGATTTAGGAGATTTTGAAGCTTCAAGTAAAGTTGCAGGAAAGGGTTTTTACTATCTAAAGGGAAAATTAGCCCTCTTAAACCAGGCATTAATAAGATTTGCAATTGATCATATGGTAAAGAAAAAATATGAATATATTGAAACTCCTATAATGCTAAATGAAAAATCAATATTTGCTTCAATGGATAGAAAAGCGATTGAAGAGTCTGTTTATTCAATAAAAGACGAGGATTTAAATTTGATAGGAACTGCAGAACAATCACTTCTTGCAATGCATTCAGATGACACTATTAAAGAAGAAGACTTACCAAAAAAATATCTATCTTATTCCATATGCTTTAGAAAAGAAATAGGGGCACATGGAATAAATGAAAGAGGTCTTTGGAGGACGCATCAATTCAATAAAGTTGAACAATTCATATTCTCCAAACCAGAAGATTCAAAAAAATTATATAATGAACTATTAAAAAATTCTGAAGAGATATTAAAACAATTGAAATTGCCTTACAGAGTTATTGAAATATGTTCAGGAGATTTGGCAGACTGGAAAAATAAAAATGCAGATATAGAGGTATACAGGCCAACAACAAAAGATTATGGGGAAGTTGTTTCCCTTTCAAACTGTACAGATTATCAGGCAAGAAAATTAAATATAAAGTGCATTGATAAACATGGGAACAGAAGAATTTTGCATACATTAAACGATACAGCGATTGCAACAGGAAGAATAATGGTTGCAATACTTGAAAATAACCAGCAAAAAGATGGAAGTATAAAAATACCTCAAGTTCTTCATAAATATACTGGCTTTAAAGAGATAAAATAGATATCAAAAAAACCCTATGTTTTACCACACCTTAAAAGGTGGTTTGTCTTGGGTTTTTAGGATGATCCAAAACTTAAAACTTCAAATTTACTACCCTATTCTAAAGAATAGGGTTTTAAGTTTATGGACATAAGGATAATCTGTCCATCTATCACTTCTAATCTCAATAAAATTGCCCAAAATAGTTGAAATAAAACAAAAATTATATTTACCCTGACCATTTTTATCAAAAAATAATCTTATATTATTAGAACTGCTAACATACTCATCCACCAAATTCCAAGAATCATAATTATTCAAAGGTAAATCTCTAATATTAACCCAAATAAGATAAGTAAATCCATTTTGATTCAGGTCGTATTTATTAATACTAGACCTTAAAAGATCATCATTGAAAAATTCTGTCCCACTCCCGGAAATTCCATCAACAAATTTTATTGTTTTATTTTTTGAATAAAATACTCTATTATTTACCCCCTTCTCATCATCATATTTTCCTTCAAATTTCCAATAACTTATATAATCAGAAGGTATATCATAGAAAGTAAAATTATTATTTATTTCTTTAAAAGAATCATTTTGGTAGGTAGAATTTTTAAAATTAACATATTCATCAAAACTTTCATTTTTAATTCCTTCTGATAAATTATTATCAGTTAAATTTCTTTCATCTACATTTTCTTCAGAAAAATTAACCTTCTTAGTTGTTATAGGATCCTCAATAGAATTAACATCTTGAATTCAACAATTTTCTGGATAACATTAGACACAAAATCAACTGCTCTATTAAACAACCCTACAGAAGGCTTTTGATTTACAATTATCTTATGATAAAATGATTCTAATTACCACTTTCTAAATTTATATTTAAATTAGTTGTATTAGTAATATTAAATAAGAAAGAATAATTATCATATCCTATTTTAGAAACAGTTATATTATAAGGATTATGATAGGTATAATATTCAGTTCCACGATTATATGCCATTGTCCCTGACTGATTAAAATCAGTTAATACGAGTTTTAAAAATCCATTTTCATTTGTATAACCTATTATTTCCTCCCCTAAATTTGACTTTGCGGTTATCTTGGAATCACTAATAGGAATGCCAGAATCTCTAACAAAAACATTAAGATGCCATTTATATAAAAAACTATAAGGATCCTTGATATTACTATAATAACAATTCTGGCTGATATTTGTATTTATATAATAATTATTTATAAAAGAAATATTACGAGCATACAAGCCGCAGCAATAACCGAATTTAAAATTAGTATAACCTTTACACTTATTAGATCTAATTAATGTATCGTCCTCTTTTTCAAATACATTATTTTCAATTACAGAATTTGAAGCAAGACCATATATATTTGATATCCATCCAATAGCCTCATTACTCTTTACATAATTATTTCTCCATATCCCTCCATTATTAGATCTTCCAATATAAAAAGCATAAGCCATTGAACTGACATTTGTATTATAAACATAAAATGTGTTGTTTTCGATATAATTATTTCCTGCTCCAACAGAATAAAAAATCCCATTTGCAATTGGAATACAATCAGGATAATTTGAATAATATTTTCCAGTGATATTAAAAGTATTATTGTAAACATAATTCCCATAGGATCCTTTAGAACTGCCAATAGCTTTGTTATAATCAGTCATTCTTATTGCATTTGTACTAAACGATCCGTCTATATACTCTGCATCACAAACCTGTGCTTTTACATTAAAGGTATTATTAAAGACTCTCCAATCTTTGCAACCTGTGCTGATTAGTATTCCAGAACCGCTTATAGGATCAAAAATATTATTATAAACACTAATATTACTGTCACCATAAGAATTAATAGCATAATGATTTGTAACTGTCTGACTATTTCTCAAAAGATTTCCACTAATAGTGATATTTGTTCCTGAAGGATTTATTAATCCCTGTCCGCCTACAACAATATTATTTAAAAAAACTGAATTTGAACCAAGATTAATTGAAACTTCGCCTACATCTCCTCTATCAATAACCCAGGGCATATAATTATAAAATTCAGAATTTTTTATTTCACTCTTATATGATGATGAAAATATTTTTGCAGCAATACCTTTTGTGTTTATTTTAATATTATCAACATTAATTTTTCCTAAACTTGCCATATGAACACCATAAGTTCTCATGCCATCAAATCCAGATTCTATATCTCCATTAACTATAGTTATATTTGAATAACTAACTCCTTGATATTTTCCAATATAATCAGGAGAATAACAACTTCCCCCATCATTATAACAACCACCAACTACAGTATAATATTTAAAAGAACCTATTCCTACATCTAATGCAGGAACAATATCTCCATAATCAAAATAATGGGTATAATTAGGAGTTATTCTTAGTCTATAATTTCCAGAATTTGATATATTAAAATTGCAAAAAGCAGCTGATCCAGCTTGGCTTCCTTGAATACTTCTTTTACAAACAATATTCCCTCGTGAATCCTCAACACTTATATTTACAATATGCCCCCAACTACCAATCCTTCTTTCAACAATCATTCCTCTATAGGTCCTATTTGCAACAGGAAGATAAACCCAATCAGAAACAATAGTTTCTCTGGCAGGAACATAAATTAAATAATTTCCTATTAAAGGCAGCTCATTAATAGTGTTTTTTCTTATTGCATTAGGGGCTAAAGAGACATCCCAACTATCCGGGATGTACTTATTTCCGTTATAAGTCCAATTTTCAAAATCATAATTATTAACATGCTCATAATTTCCATCTAAATATTTTACACTATACCCATTTAAATCAAGAGTTATATTCCCGCCCAAAAATAAACATGACATAGGATCTGAAATACTTTTGTTTAATAAAAGATAAGCATTACGATAATTGTAAAATCCACATTTATCAATTTCAATACAATTTAAAGAATCAACATCATCACAGGTTTTATTTGAAACATAACAATTATTAGTGCTGCAATCTAATATATTGTTGCATCCGTCAAATAAATTCATCCCGCACTCCAAAGGATAATCAAAACAAGTTTTGCTAGGAACACACTCTTGAACTGTATTCTCAACTGAAGAATTGCTACTTGATCCTTCTCCACCTCCTCCTCCACTTCCACCTCCGCTGCCAGAGTCTCTAAAAGAGGTTTTATCACCCTCATTATTAATCGAATCGTCATTTGCTCCTTCTTCATCTAATGAAGGAATATTGGAAGGATCATTTATCTCAGAATTTTGATCTCCATTTTTATCATCATTGATAGAAATATTTCTTTTAACTCCAAAAAAAGTTATTGCAAAAATCAGAATAATACTAATAACTATTGCAAAAGTTAAAATCAAACCTAAATTAAACCCTATTTTTTTAGTTTTTACAGGAATAATCTCAGGATTTAATTCTGCCTTTTTAGAAAAACCACTATTACTCTTTTTTTTGCCCAATCTATTTCTATTACTACCTCTTTTATTCATCCTCTTATTATTCATTAGTTATATAACAATGAAACCTTAATAAAGATTACTAAAGTTGTAAATATAAACATAAAGAATTTATAACTAAATAAAAAATGGAAAAAGACAAAGACAAAAAATTCAAAATACTTGCTGCAAGCGATTTTCATGGAGATAATACTGCAACAAAAAGACTTGCTGAAAAAGCAAAAAAGGAAAATGTTGATTTAGTTATATTAGCAGGAGATATAACTGGGGCTGTTGAAACAAATAATCTTCTAAAACCATTTAAAGATAATAAACAAAATGTAGTTTTTGTTCCTGGAAATTGGGATAGTTCTGAAACAACGGATTTTCTTTCTAAATTATATGGTATAAAAAATGTAGGAGAACATTATGTGATATATAAAAATGTTGGGATTTTTGGTATAGGAAGTCCTGATTGGCAGATGTCTTTGGATGAAAAGGAAACTTTTAAGAAACTAAAAAAAGATTTTGAAAAAATAAAAAATCTTGAGAAAAAAATAATGGTTAGTCATATTCATGCAGCAGGATCAAAGGCAGAATTTTCGGGTATAAGAGGAAGTAAAGGTATAAGAAAAGCAATTGAACAATTCCAGCCAGATTTATTCCTCTCAGGCCACATTCATGAAGCAGAAGGTCTAATAGAAAAAATAGGCAAAACAAAATTAGTAAGCGTTGGAAAAAGAGGGAGAATAATTGAATTGTGATAAAGATTTAAAAATAGTTTTGATTAATAATCAACTTTTACAGAACCAAAAGGAATTTTATAGTGTTCATACCCAAATCCTTTATAAGGATAATCTGAACTCCATAAAATCTTTTCCTCTTCAGATTCAGGTTTATTATCTTCTGATCTTATCTGCAAGATTTGAGAATCAGGATGATGATTTGGTCTATAAGCATCTCTCTCAAAAGATACCCCACCCTCTTCTATTCTCATAGTATATTCTCCATAATTAAAACTAAGAATAAGAACTCCATGATTGCTATTAAAACCATCATTAATAGCATCTAAAGTAAATTTTTTATCTCCAATTAAGATATCTTCTAAATGAATTTTTTCTCCTTTAATCACATCCTGAATTGTTCTTTTTTTTATTGCTTTCATAAAGAATAAATTTTAATGAGATTTATAAATATTAATATAGTCAAAACTATTATTTTAATAACTATTTGCTAACTATTTTTGCACCAAAAGGAATTTTTAGTGGTTTATAACCTCTTCTTTTTGATGAAGAATTTTCCCAGTAACATTTTCCATTTTCAATTTTTTGTAAAGTTTCATAGTAATTACCACCTTTATCTTCAGGCCTTTCAACTAATCTCTCAATTTTCATTCCAGTATTATCCATAGTCATTTTATATTCTCCCTTATTAAAGTCTAAAATAAAGGAACGATGACAAATAGAATCATTGCGATTATATATATCCAAAGAGTGTCCCTTATCTCCTATAACAACTCCTTTTAGATTATAATTTTCAGATTCTAATATTCTTTCTATAGTTTGATTTTGTGCTATTCTCATAAAAATCCCTTTTTTGCATCTAAATATTGTTGTTGTTATTTATAAAAATTCATGTCCTGCAAAGAATACAAAACAAGAATATATTCAAAAACTTTTTATATACTCTATTTATACACCATTAAAGCAAAATGCCAAGAAAAACCAATCCTAAAATAAAGGAACAAAAGGAATACCATGTATTTGACCCAACAAATGTCAAAAAAACAGTAGAAATAGAAGCAAAACCACTCCCAAAAATTGAAGATTTGGAAACTATTGAAAAGCAAGGTGAAATAAAAATAAAAAAACAAAGAAAACCAAGAGAGAGAGAAATTTCTACTCAAAAAAAACAAATTAAAAAATTAAAAAGTGAAAAAACTCCAGCACAATTTATCAAAAAATCTCTAAAAAAAGATGGTTATATATTAATAATAACTGAAAAACCACAAGCTGCTGATAAAATTGCAGCTGCCTTATCAACTGGTTATCATAAAAAAATAGTAAATAGAGACAGAGTCTCTTATCATGAATTAGATAGATATAATGAAAGAATAGTTGTTGGGTGTGCAGTAGGACATCTTTTCACTCTTTCACAAAATGTCAGGGGAGCAGATTATCCTATTTTTGATATTTCATGGTATCAGAATTCAGAAATAAAAAAGGGAGATTTTACAAAAAAATATCATGACACAATAAAAAGGCTTGTAAAAGATGCAAAAGAAATTGTAATTGCAACAGATTTTGATGTTGAAGGAGAAGTTATTGGATATAATATAATTAGATTTATTGCAAGTCAAAATGATGCAAAAAGAATGAAATTCAGTTCACTAGTTGCCAAAGAAATAGAAGAATCTTTTGATAACCGCCATAATACAATTGAATGGGGACAGGCAATTGCAGGAGAAACTAGGCATTTCTTGGATTGGCTATATGGAATTAACCTATCCAGAGCTTTGATGAATTCAATAAAAAAGACAGGTAAGTTTACAGTTATGAGTATAGGCAGGGTTCAAGGTCCAACATTAAAACTTATAGTTGAAAAAGAAAAGAGTATAACCAATTTTAAACCAACTCCATATTGGGATATTTTCATCAAGATAGGTAATAAAGATGATGTTTTAGAATTAAAACATAATAAAGATATAACAAATATAAAAAATCTGGATAAATTTAAAAATTTAAAGGATAAAGATGTTGAAGTTAATACTAAAAAAACACAGCAGATTTTAACGCCCCCAGTTCCATTTGACCTAACAACACTTCAAACAGAATCTTACAGAGTTTATGGCATAAATCCATCTCAAACATTGCAAATTGCACAAAGATTATATCTTGATGGTCTAATTTCCTATCCAAGAACAAGCAGTCAGAAATTCACGGACATAGAAAATGTAAGAAAAATACTTGATAAATTAAAAGAAAGTTATGCAAAAGAAATAAGTTATGCAAAAAGAAAAAATCCAATAGAAGGAAATAAAACAGATCCTGCTCACCCGTCAATTACACCAACTGGTATAATCAAAGATTTAGAAGGTTATGACCAAAAAATATATGATTTAATAGTAAAAAGATTTATTTCATGTTTTTGTGAAGATGCGGAAATTGAAAACAAAAAAATAGAAGCTGAAATAAATAATCTAAAATTTATTGAAAAGGGCCTTGAAATAATAAAAAGTGCCTGGATGGATGTCTATCCCATTAAAATGAAGGAAAAAGAAGTAAAAGATTATGAGGGAACTTATAAAATAAAAGATGTAAGAATAGAAGAAAAAGAAACCCAACCCCCAAAAAGATACACTCCTGCATCGATAATATCCGAACTTGAAAAAAGAAATCTCGGAACAAAGGCAACGCGCGCAAATATAATAGATACACTCTATGATAGAAAATACATAAAAGAAAAATCAATAAAAGCAACAAGTCTAGGAATAAGTCTTATTAAAACGCTTGAAAAATATTCAAATATCATAACAGATGAAAAATTGACCAGAGAAATAGAAAAAGATATGGATCAAATAAGAAATTCCAAAAAAGATTTAATAAAAAAACAGCAAGATACAATAAAAAAAGCAGAAGAAGTTTTGACAAAAATATCAGAAGATTTTAAAAAAAATGAATTAAACATTGGAAAAGAATTAATCTCTGCAAACCAGAAAGAATGGGAGCAGGAAAAAGAAGATAATAAACTTCTTCCATGCCCTGAATGCAAAACTGGCCACTTAACTCTCAAATATACTCCAAGATTCAGAAGTTACTTTATTGGTTGTTCAAATTATCCTGAATGCAAGAAAACTTTCCCTCTTCCTTCAAATTCTCTGATAAAAAGAACAGAAAAAGTATGCAAAGAATGCAACTATCCTATGTTGCTAAGAATAAAACAGGGGAAAAAACCTTGGATATTTTGTTTTAATCCAGATTGTCCTACAAGAAACCCTAACTATAAAAAAGAAAATACAAATCAAGATCAAAACGAAAATACTGAAGATACAGAAAATACAAACTTTGAAAAAGCAGATAATATATAAATAAAAATAAATTAACGCAGGTCAGANANGAAAGGTGACTTGNAAATAAAGGAAGGTGACCTGTTAGGAAACCTTGGTGTCATAAGGCAATAAAAGAATATAAAATGCAAATAAAGGAAGGGTGACTTGTAAATAAAGGAAGGTGACCTGTTAGGAAACCTTGGTTTCATACGGAATGGAAGAGCAATTAACAAAAATTCAGAGAGAAAATTTAACTAAACAGGGTTACAGACTAGTTGGAAATCATTCTGCTGTAAAAACCTGTGCGTGGACAAGAAATATGATAAGAGGAGAGGGAGGATGTTATAAATATATTTTCTATGGTATAAGATCTCATCAATGTATGCAGATGACAACTTCAATGTTTTGCGCATCAAGATGCAAATTCTGCTGGCGTGGGCAAAAGGCTCCTGTCTCAAAAGAGGATTGGTATGGTCCAATAGACTCGCCTGAACATATAATTAATCATGCAATTGATGCTCATTTAGGCCTATTGCAGGGATTCAAGGGTTATGATAAAAGTGTAAAAAAATATCTGACTGAAATGGAAAATGTTAGGCATGTAGCATTATCCTTAACAGGTGAACCAATTACTTACCCTCAAATAAATGAGATAATAAAGGCATTTCACCAGAGAGGAATTTCAACATTCCTTGTAACAAACTCACAATATCCAGAACAAACGAAAAAGATAGAAAATATAACCCAATTGTATTTGAGTATTGATGCTCCAAATAAAGAATTAATGAAAAAAGTTGACCGTCCTTTATTACAAGATTATTGGGAAAGAATGTATGAATGTCTTGATGTATTAAAAACAAGGCCATATAGAACTTGTATTAGGCTAACAATGATAAAAGATGAGAATATGATTGAAGCAGAAAATTATGCAGAATTAATAAGAAGAGGAGAGCCTGATTTTATTGAATTAAAATCTTACATGTGGGTTGGGGAAGGAAGAAAGCTCTACACTCATGGAAATATGCCAAACATGGAAGAAATAAGAATATTCTCAGAAGAACTTTTGAAAAATCTTCCTGAGTATGAATATGCTAGTGAACATATTCCATCACGCGTAATTCTATTAATGAAAAAATCATTAAACAAAAACAGATGGATAAATTTCCCTAAATTCTTCGAATTAGTTGAGAAAGGAGAACCATTCACAATGGAAGATTATGCATCGCCAGTTATTATGCCTAATCAATAAGAGATTCTAGTAATTTTTAAATTAATTTCTATATCTTGAGGAAAACGTCGTTAAGTTAATCCTTAGGATTAAATCTCCTACATAAACTGAATAACTAACAAGCTTTAAGGTTCAAGTTACGAATAGGGCGGTGAACTAAATAGTTAGGTGCTTGGGAGGAGAGTTGAACTTATCTAGTTTAGGAAAAGCAAGATTATTAAATACAAGAAAAGATTTATTGGTCTTTAGAAAAGTTGTATTCAATACACACAATATTGTTTGCCTTCTTTTTCTTTACAGCCTTTATTTTTTTTGTCGGAATCAAAGACCGCAACAAGCAGCAATTAAGAGAAATTGGCAATTCTTTAAATTTATAATAAAGTTTAAAAGGCCGATTTTTTAATCCGCTAAAATATAAATAAAGATAATATGCAATTTCTATTTCATGATACGACCCCTTTAGAGGATTAGCCTTACTAGAATTATAAGCATTCCCATTGATATCTACAGTATCAAAAATTCCCCCATAATCTTTGTCTATAAAGTACTCTAAATAAAAGAAAATGCTTTCATTAACTATTTGGCGATAAATATTATTTTTTGTAAGAAGATAATATAAGAAATTGCCCAAAATACCTTCTTCTTGTGCCCACCAACATTTATTTTGATGCCAAACAAACTCATCGCTTTCTCTCAATATGACATCAAACCAACCCCATCTAAAAGAGTCATAGCCTTTTTTACTCATATTAGAAAGAATAGTATTAGCTGACGAGAAAACCACCTTACGATAATCTTTTTCAACAAGATCATACATACGAAGCAATAACCAAGCAGTTTTTGTATTTGAACCAACTATTCCTATATTCTTATCAGGGGTGCTATAAGGATTGTGCATATTAGGATTTGAGAATTTCCAGTTTCTTTTGAATACCTCCCTAATCCAACCAGTTCTTTTATCAATAAAATGACTGAGAATTAATTGTACTATCTCGCGCAACATACCTAAAATTTCTGGAGAAGTTTTTGGACAAGATTCAAAAAAAGGTAATAAGGTGCTTATAGCAACGTCTATTGTAGAATTAAAGCTTTTAGAGTCAGACAAATTCTTTATCGGCTTTAAACTACTTTTATCAATAGAATCAAAAAACCCACCAAATTTATTATCTTTAAATAAAACATTTAACGTATGTATTGATTTTTTTATTATTTCTTCTATTTCTTTAGAATGGGTAACTGAATAATAAGAAATTAAACCAGTTAAAGAGTATATTTGGGTAAAAATATTATAAAACCGAGGATTTGACTTGTGTAAGCTACCATCGCGATTTAGGTGTGTTTCCCATAGAATATACTCGCCTTTTTTTCTTAGAGAATGTTTTAATTGGAAATTTACACCATGCTTTGCAAGTTCCAAAAATTCAAGGTTGCCAGTTAAAGCAAACGATGTGCAAAAACCATAAATAATGCGGGAGATAACATAAGTGTGCTTATCTGTCTGTGTAATCTCCCCATTTCTACTCAAATTTGTAAAATACCCCCCATATTCCTTATCTATAGCGTGTTTCTTCCAGAATTCTTGAATCTTTAAAACATATTCAATCCAAAAATTTGGGTTTTCAAATACGAGATTATCATTTTTGCTGTCATCTAATATAATCAGTTTTATACAAACCATTTTATTAGCTTTTTCAGGATAAACAACTACAGTTCCAGTTACAATTGACCCTATTTTAATAAGATTAATCTGAGAATCAGAAAGTAAATGGCTTTTTTCAGTTTGTTCGTCAAGTTTTTCAAAATTTCTTATTATTATCTGTGTAGAAACATTAGTAAATATCTTAAATCTTCCACTAAGATTCTTTAGTACAAAATAATCTTTTCCAGTATCTATAACTAAACCACTTATAGTAGTATTAAATGAAAAATTTAGATTGTTCATCATAAAATTTCACCCTTTATTTTTTTTATAATATCATAATGATTGACTTTTTTATCTTGAACATTTTTAATATTAAAAACATTATTAAATAAGTTTATAGTATTTTCATTATAAAATTCCTTGTGAAAAAGTTTTTTGTCGTTTTCTAATCTATGTAAATAATTTAGAATATACTCCTTGGTATAACTATCAAATCTTAACATATGTCTTCTTCTTAATTTTATAAAATCTAATATTTGCTTTAATCTCATGCTTAAAGGGTTTAATTGAAGCTTTGCAACCCGTTCTCCAATATCTATTAAATAATCTGGTTCACCGTACAAATTACCTTCACAATCAACCCCAAGCATATTAACTGAAAGAAATGTATTAAAATTATAAATTTTATTATTATTCTTATTTATGAAAATATCTGGCAATACAAGGTTATTATATTTTTTAGAAGCCACAATATTTAATCCAAGAATATCTATCTTTAATCCTTCAAAAACAACATTTCCATTCTCAAAATCTTTAACATCTTTTTGTAATTTTTTCGCCAAAGGTCTAAGTATTTTAGATATAATAGGCAACATCTCTTTTTTACCTATTGACATAAAATATTTTTTTTCTATCGAATCAACATTCATCTTGATTTTTATAGCAATATCAATGTCATTTGGCGACTGTTGAAAGAACAAATCCCTTACAGCACCGCCTACTACAACAATATTCGCAAAATTGTTTTTCTTCAAAAACTCAAAAAAATGCCTTAGAGAATTATCTTTGATTTTTTTTATTTCAACTTTCATATTAAATTATGGTGTTTAAATGACATTATAAAATTGGGTAATTTCCCTCCCATAATTGAGGGCTTCCATCAAACATCTTCTTTATAGGAAGAGTAATTTTATCTACTTTTTCTTTTAATTTTTCATCCATTTTAAAGTCCAATGCTGATAATATTTCATCAAGTTGTTTTTTGTTTCTCATTCCGCATATTACACTATCAACTTTCTGGTTAGAAAGCAACCAACAAATTGATAATCGTGCCATTGAAATTTGATATTTTTTAGCTAATTCTCTTAATTGTTCAATTTTATTCATAATAAAATCATAATTTTTGGGGTTAGTAAAACGCAGACTTGCACGATGAGAAGTAGGAAGAGGCCCGCCAGAGATGAATTTTCCAGCTAGGAAGCCCTGTGCCAGCGGGCTATAGGTAAGAATTGATTTATAATATTTCTTGCACATATCAATATCTTTATCTTCTATATAGCGCCAAAACAAGTTATACGGAACCTGATTACTAATAATTATATTATCATCACAATATTTTATTTCATCTCCCTGAAAGTTGCTTATTCCACCATAACGAATTTTCCCTATTTCTCTTAGATATTTAAATGAGGAAATGAGTTCTTCACCCATTTCTTTGGTAAAGGGTCTTTTTGGCCAATGAATTTGATAAATATCAACATAATCTATATTAAGTCGCTCTAAGCTTGCGTTCAACATCTTTAATAAGTACTGTTTATCATAAGATTTAGCAAGTACCTTTGTGGCAACAATAATTTTACTTCTTTTGTTCTTTATAATCTCACCTAATAAAGTTTCAGATTCACCATTTCCATATGCAGCTGCAGTATCAAAAAAATTTATACCTTTTTCAATAGCATACTCTGCAGTTTTTTTCAGTTCATCGACATTATAGTCCTCACTCCAAGATTTTTCAAATTGCCAGCACCCAAACGAAATAACACTAACTTTCAAATCTGAATTGCCTAATTTTTTATAATACATAATATAATAAAATCTTGCGTTTTATTTAAACATT
>C687J35174_10006288_pt1 | contig 15502 bp, 17 predicted proteins | sample RifCSPhighO2_01_FD_35174 | JGI IMG/M metagenome (IMG submission 35174) | reverse complement strand
GCTCTGGCGAACTACTTTTTACAGAAATTTTGGTATGAGCCAATATTCTGCTTTGTTCTTGCACCCAGTAAGGATTTAGCCGTTGCACCCCCATATTACTATGGGATTCGCCCCGAAGGGCTCCGCAGCCTTTCGGCCTTGGCGTCACTGTTCGCACCTCGCGCATTACTGCGTGCGGCTGTTAGCCACTACTTTTTTATACGCCTCATCGGCGCAGGGAGTTCGGACTTTCCTCTCCGACCTAGCGTCGGAGCAATCACACCTCTTGCTTGTCCAAATATATATTATCAGTTTTAAGCGCTGTTGTCAAATTTGTAAAACATCCCAAAAAACAGTATTATTTCTGTATGCAACTACCGCCAAACAACGGAAAAAATTTAGAGATTACGGTGGATGGGCGCCGATTTGCCCGCTATCCGGTTAAGACTAAGCTGATTACGCCGGAAGACAAGGATATTGCCGCCATTGTCAAAGAATTTGCCGCCCTGCATGTGCAAACAGGCGATATTTTGTTTGTCAGCGAAAAAGCCGTGGCCGTGACGCAGGGGAGAAGCTACCACATTAACAGTATTAAGCCTGGCTGGTTGGCAACAACGCTGTCACACTACGTGATGAAAACGCCGGTGGGAATTGGCCTTGGTAGCCCTCAAACTATGCAGTTGGCCATTGAAGAAGTTGGTATTGCGCGCATTTTACTGGCAGCCGTTATTGGCGGCTTGGGAAAAATCGTTGGCCTGAAAGGATTATTTTACGTTGTAGCGGGGGATGGGGCGCGTAGCATAGACGGGGCGGTTCCTTACGCCATTCCTCCGTATAATAACTATGTTTCCAAAGGCCCGGTGAATGCCAATGAAGTGGCAAAAAAAATCGCGCAAACCATTAATGCCAAAGTCGCCATTGTTGACGCCAATGATTTGGGCGTAAATATTTTGGGAGCCAGTGAAACCATGGACAAAAAACTGATTGCAAAAATCATCAAAGACAACCCGCTTGGTCAGTCAGACGAACAAACACCAATAGGAATTATTAGGGAAGTGCAATGATCCACAAAATTTTAAACACGCAGACGAAATCCATCACCTTTGCCTCAATTATTCTGGGGTTCTTTTACCTGTGTTCCGCTTCGCTGGGGCTGGTGCGAGACCGGCTTTTGGCCGGCACGTTTGGCGCCCAAAACGAACTTGATGTGTATTACGCCGCCTTTACCATTCCTGATTTTGTTGCCCTCATCTTGGTTTTTGGCGCCATTTCTGCCGCCATTATTCCTATTTTCAGCCAGTACTTGGTGGTTTCCAAAGAAGAAGCTTGGCGCTACACCAACGCNCTTTTGAATACGTTTTTACTCTGCCTGATTATTGTTTGCCTCTTTTTCATCATCTTCGCCCCATTTTTTGTAAAACTAATCGCCCCCGGATTNACNCCNGAAAAACAGGCCATGACCGCCAGCCTTATGCGCATCATGTTTTTAAGCCCTATTTTGCTTGGCGTAAGCAATATTGTCAGNGGCATTTTGCAGGTGTTCCACCGATTTTTGGTAACCGCCTTGGCGCCGCTGATGTACAACCTTGGCATCATCATTGGCATTTTAGTGTTGGTGCCGCGGTTTGGATTTGTGGGGCTGGCTTGGGGAGTGGTGCTTGGCGGAGTACTGCATTTGTTCATCCAACTGCCGGCGTTTTTCCATTCAGGTTTCAGGGTTCAGGGTCTAGGGTCTAGTATTGCATCGTTGAAACATCCGGGAGTATTAAAAACCCTAAAATTAATGATACCGCGCAGCCTTGGCTTGGGCGCCGGGCAGCTTAACACCATGGTTACCACATCCATTGCTTCAACCTTGGCGGTGGGAAGCGTTGCCGTCTTTAATCTGGCGGGCAACTTGGCATCGTTATGCGTAAATGCCATTGCCATTTCTTTATCTACCGCCATTTTTCCTTCCATGTCGTTGGCACATTTAACCGAAGACCGCCATGGCTTTGAGTGTAAATTTTCCCGCGCCCTGCGCCACATATTATTTTTTCTGGTTCCCGCCAGTTTTTTAATTTTCATATTGCGCGCCCAGATTGTCCGCGTCATTTTAGGAACCGGCCGCTTTGGCTGGATAGACACGCGCCTGACCGCCGCCTGCCTTGGCATTTTTGCCATTGGCCTTTGCGGCCAAGGGCTGGTATTTTTACTTTCCAAAACATTTTACGCCCTGCATAACACCAAAATCCCCGCCATCATCAGTGCCCTTACGGTGGTTTGCAATATTGCATTGAGCTTGCTTNTAGTTTGGCTGTTTAATGCGCAGGGTGCGTTTTCACAAGCCCTTGCCATGGCNCTGCGCCTTGAAGACATTGGAAATATCACGGTAGTTGCCCTGCCCATGGCGTTTGCCGCTACGATGCTTTTGGAAGCAGTTGTTTTGCTGGCTTTTTTGTATAACCAGTACCGCACGTTCAGCATTAAACAAGAAGTAAAGTCTTTTAGCAAAATGATGGTGGCGGGGGCCCTGATGGCCGTAGCTGCCTTTACCGTGCGTAACTCCTTGGTGCAGTACGAATTCATCCACCTTGAAACATTCTTGGAAGTGTTCACCCAGCTGGTTGTTTCCACCGTGGCAGGAATTGTTATCTATCTTTTAGCTTCGTTATTCCTAAAACTCCCCGAATTTGCCGCCATCAAAGCCCTATTCGGGAAAAGAGGGTAAGGCCATGCCTCATGAATGTTAAAAACCTTGCTGCCGCAGGGTTTTTTTCTTGCTCTGTGAACGCTTCAATCTACTTTGTCTCGCCGAAGCTTCATGCGAAGGGGGATGTGTGAAGCGTTGAAATTAGGGGATATATTTGATAGTATAAAGCCATGGATTTTAAGGATATTCGTATTCAAAAAGCATTTGACTGGCTGGAAAGAGACGCAGGAAGTGATTTTTTAATGCCCGAGGAGTACTGCCAGACACGGGATGTTTTCCAGGCTCGTTTAGGCAGCATGATCCAGGTGTTGGAAAAAGAGGAACTACTAAAAGAAACGTATGCCCTTTTGGGGGCAATTGCCGGAGAAATCGGAAACAATTCTTTTGATCACAACATGGGAAGTTGGCGCGATGTTCCCGGTGTTTATTTTTCATATGATACTAAACAGAGATTTATTGTTCTTGCCGACCGCGGCCAGGGCTTGCTTGCTACGCTCAAAAGGGTAGCGCCCGAGTTGGAAACTGAAAACCAGGCTATTGAAATGGCATTTACCAAGGTTATCTCCGGGCGTGCTCCGGAACGGCGCGGCAACGGATTGAAATTCGTGGAAGGTTGGGTCCGAAAATATGGCTTCAAGGTTTATTTTTATTCTAATGAAGGAATGTACATCGTTAATCAAGGCTTGCATGCGGGCGAAAGCAGGGATGTGAAGGGGGTTTTGGCTATCATTAATTTTTAACAGTTATGGTTATAGACATGAAAAAATTCGGTGAAGTGTTAACTTCGCGTCCGGCAGGCCGTGAGGCGTATTTATCTGCCAAAGCTTATATTGTACCAAAAAATGGCAACGAAACGATGATTCTAGATTTTGAAGGCGTCAAAGTGCTGGCACCATCGTGGGGGGATGAGTTTTTAACTCCATTGCTTAATGAGTATGGCAACCGGTTGGTAATCAAAAATACCAATAATCTTTCGGTACAGGCAACCGTGGAAACGTTAGAACAAACGAACGGCAAGACATTTGTTATTCTGCAATAATGCCCCAAGATCATATCCGTAATTTCTGCATTATTGCCCATATAGACCACGGCAAGTCAACGTTGGCTGACCGGCTGTTAGACATGACCAAAACCATCGCCACCAATAAAATCACGGCGCAGTTTTTGGACAGCATGGATTTGGAGAAAGAAAAGGGAATAACAATAAAGCTTAAACCAGTAAGGATGCTTTATAAATTTCCAATTTCCAATTCCCAATTTTCAAATAAAGATTTTATTTTAAATTTGGTTGATACGCCGGGGCATGTGGATTTTTCATATGAAGTTTCGCGTTCGCTGGCCGCAGTGGAAGGCGCAGTACTACTGGTTGATGCCACGCAGGGCATCCAGGCGCAAACACTGGCCAACATTGACCTGGCAAAAAAACAGAATTTGGTCATCATTCCGGTGGTCAATAAAATAGACATGCCAGCTGCCAGGGTGGAAGAAAGTTGCCAAGAGCTTGCCACGGTGCTTGGCGTGCAGCCGGAAGAGGTGCTGCGTATTTCTGCCAAAAATGGGCTAAATGTGGAACAGGTGCTGCAGGCGGTGATTGAAAAAGTGCCAAGCCCAGAAGCGCGAAATCCGGGGGCCGATCAAAAACCGTTCAGGGCGCTGATTTTTGATTCAACCTATGATGCATTCAAGGGTGTATTAGCACTGGTGCGGGTGATGGACGGCAGCATTAAAGACCGAGAAAAAATTGAACTGTTGGCGGCCAAGACTCAGGCGGAAATAAAAGAGCTTGGCTATTTGGCGCCAGCCATTGATCCACAACAAGAAATTTTAACGGGAGAAATCGGCTACATTGCCACGGGCATTAAAGAGCCGGGCAAAGTCCGCGTGGGTGACACTATTGCCAAGGTGCAGCCGCCAAATGTGCCTAAAATCCAGGCGCTGGGCGGGTATCAAGAACCAAACCCCATGGTGTTTGCCAGCTTTTACCCGGAAAATCCGGAAGATTTTGAACTGCTTAAAGTTGCCCTATCAAAACTGAAACTGCAAGATCCGGCGCTGGTGTATGAGCCAGAAATGAAGGAGGCGTTGGGCCGCGGTTTTCGGTGCGGGTTTTTGGGCACGCTGCACGTGGAAATTATTTCAGAACGCCTGGAACGGGAATTTAATTTGGGCCTGGTTATTTCAACCCCCAGTGTAATTTACAAAATTTTTAATCGCCGCGGCGAGCAGCAGGTGATTTATTCGGCCAGCGATTGGCCGGACCCGACCAATATAGAAAAAATGGAAGAGCCCTGGGTGCTGCTGGAGATCATTGCGCCCTCAAACTATTTGGGTAAATTAATGGATGTGCTAAAAGACGTGGGGGGAAACTATTTGGAAACAGATTATTTGGCGGGCACCCGCGCCATTATCAAGTATGAAGCGCCGCTGCGTGCCATTGTGGCCAATTTGTATGACAAAATAAAAAGCACCAGCCAGGGATATGCATCGCTGAATTATGCGGTGCTGGGGTATCGGCCGGCCAAGCTGGTGAAAATGGAAATCTGGATAGCCGGGCGCCCGGAAGAAGCCTTCAGCCGCATTGTGGAAGAGCATGATGCTTATGAACAGGGCAAAAAACTGGTGGAAAAATTAAAAGATGCCCTGCCAACGCAGTTGTTTTCTGTGGCGCTTCAGGCAGTTATTGGCGGCAAAATTATTGCGCGTGAAACTATTTCCGCCAGCCGCAAAGATGTGACCGGGCATTTATACGGCGGCGATAAGAGCCGCAAAAAGAAGCTGCTGGAAAAACAGAAAAAAGGGAAAGCCCTGATGAAAGACAAAGGGAAAGTGAATGTTCCCGCCAAAACGTTTCTGGAGATATTTAGGGCTTAAAACTATATGGCAAAAAAGAAATTACAAAATAATAATGTGGTCATTTACCAGGCAAAAAACGGCGCGATTGAGCTTCGGGGAGATTTTGGCAAAGAAACCATTTGGGCAACACAAGCAGATATTGCGCAGGTTTTTGATGTAACACCCCAAAACATTACTCTTCACCTTAATAATATTTTTAAAGACAAAGAACTTGATATGAAGGCAACTTGTAAGGAATCCTTACAAGTTCAAGTTGAAGGAAATCGAAGAATTGAAAGAAGTGTTAAGTTTTACAACTTGGATGCCATTATTTCAGTTGGCTATCGTGTCAATTCGAAAATGGCTACGGAATTCCGAAAATGGGCCACTAAAACTCTGCGGGAACATATTACCAAAGGCTACACCATAAATCGCAAACAGATTGCCAAAAATTACGATGCCTTCATGAAGTCGGTGGGCGACATCCAGGCATTACTACCCGAACATGTGGCGCTGGACCCTAAGGCCGTACTGGAACTGATCCGCGAATTTGCCGGTACGTGGGTTTCACTTGATGCCTATGACAAAGAAACGCTTACGCCCATCGGGACCACCAAAAAAGAGATTGCGCTTTCTGGAGTGGAACTGTCCGCGGCCATTGGCAACCTTAAAGTTGAATTAAGCAAAAAAGGCGAGGCCACGGAAATTTTTGCGCAAGAACGTGAAAAAGGAAATGTGGAGGGTATTGTGGGGAACGTCATGCAATCATTTGCCGGGAAGTTTTTGTATCCAAGTATTGAGGAAAAGGCCGCGCATCTTTTGTATTTTATGGTAAAAAACCATCCGTTTGTTGATGGAAATAAACGGTCCGGCGCATTTGCTTTTGTATGGTTTTTACGGAAAACTCGTGCTAAGAATATGCGTAATATCAATCCAGGTGCCCTTACCGCACTGACACTGTTGATTGCCGAAAGCGACCGGAAGAAAAAGGATCAAATGGTAGCATTGGTAACCCAGATGCTAAAATAATCGTGCCAGCCAAAACATTTTTGGAAATTTTTCGCGCGTAAATGGCAGTACTACTGTAATTCAAAGTGACCAAGAAAAAGTTTATTTTTTTGATTATTGTTTTTCTTGCCATTCAGGCAGGCGTGCTTTATTGGTTTGGTCAGCCGGCGATTTGCCGGTGTGGTTACATAAAAATATGGGAGGGATTGGTGTTGTCTAGCGGGAATTCGCAACATTTGACCGATTGGTATACCTTTTCGCATATTATTCACGGATTTTTATTTTATCTGCTACTGTGGCTGGTGTTTCCCAAGATGCCGGTTTCAAAAAGGCTGCTGATTGCCATGGGCATTGAAATTGGCTGGGAAATCCTTGAAAACACGCCCATGGTAATTAATCACTATCGCCAGCAAGCTTTGGCGCAAGGATACACGGGCGACAGCATTATTAATTCTGTGGTTGATACGCTGGCCATGATGGCCGGGTTTTTCATGGCACGTAAATGGCCAGTGTGGAGTATTGTTGCCATTGGCCTTGGCATGGAGTTGTTTGTTGGTATGATGATCCGAGACAACTTAACCTTAAATGTGCTAAACCTTATCCATATATTTCCGGCGGTTGCGCGCTGGCAGGGAGGCGGGTAGCATGAGAGCACGCGCACATTCCGTCAGGGCTTTTTCACTGCGCATAGCAAAGCGCATAGTGAGGTGAATAGCGAAGCTTAATCCAATGTTCTCAAGAACTATGGAGTAATAGCATGGCATGTGTTATCCTTAATCTATGCCTAAAAGTTATCATCAACTAGAAAGAATTACTAAGGGTATTGCCAATCATCGCCGGATCCAGATTTTGGAGTTGCTCAAGGAAAAGCCCGAGCTTTCCATTATTGATATTTCAGAAAACCTGGATGCTAATTTTAAAACCATATCCGAGCATGTTAAAAGATTAGCTGCTGCGGGATTTTTGCTGAAAAGATCAGATGGCGCCAGCGTCCGCCATAAAATCACGGAGCGCGGCTTGGTTACTCTTAAGTTCTTGAGAACATTGGAGTAAGATTAGTGTGGTGAAGGCGTAATGAAGGTAATGTTCGGGTGGGTTAATTGAGAAAAGTTAGTATGGAAAAGATGTATGATGTCATTGTTATTGGCGGGGGTGCTTCCGGAATGATGGCGGCAGGAACGGCGGCGGCGCGGGGCCGGCGCGTTTTGTTGGTGGAAAAAAATAATAAGCTGGGTGAAAAGCTGGCTATCACGGGCGGCACGCGCTGCAATATTACCAATGCAACGTATGATGTGCACAAACTGCTGGCGAACTACGGCCCTGCCGCTAATTTTTTATTTTCCCCGTTTTCCAAATTCGGGGTACAAGACACATTTACTTTTTTTGAGGGGCTTGGGCTGCCGCTGGTGGTGCAGGCCAACAACCGGGCATTTCCTGCCACCGAAAAGGCCACCGATGTTGTTTTAGCCCTGAAAAAATACCTAAAAGCGAGTAACGTTGAAATAAAAACGGGCGAGGCGGTAACAGAAATTTTACATAACAATGGCGTGGTAAGTGGCATTGTTACTGATAAAGCTACGTACCAAGCGGCTAATTACATTTTAGCCACGGGCGGGGTTTCACACGCAGAAACCGGGTCAACGGGCGATGGCTTTGCCTGGCTTTCAAAGTTGGGGCACACCGTAAAACCGCCAACACCAACCATTGTGCCCATAAAAACCAGCGATACTTGGAGCCACAAACTTTCTGGCACTTCTGTTGATGGCGCTAAAATTACCTTTTTCTTGGATGGCAAAAAACAATTCAGTAAAACCGGAAAATTATTGCTGACCCACTTTGGATTATCCGGCCCAACCATTTTAAACAGCGCTGGGCAGGTGGGGGACTTGCTTGCCATTGGCGCAGTTACCGCAACTGTTGATTTGTTTCCCGCCTTAGACCTTGGCGCGCTAGACCAAAAAATTATTGATTTATTCAGCATCCACAAAAATAAGCAGTTAAAAAATGTGCTGCGCGAAATAGTGTCCGCGGGCATCGCTGCCGGGGTGGTTGAATTGCTGGAAAGCGATAAAGAAATCCATATGGGCAGCAAAGTGCAGGCCGTGCCAAAAGAGCATCGCAAAAAAGTAACCGCCCTGCTAAAACGCCTGCCCATCACCGTAACCGGCCTGATGGGTTTTGACCGTGCCGTGGTGGCCGACGGCGGTGTAATCCTGCAAGAAATCGACACCAAAACCATGCGCTCAAAACTCTTCACCAACCTTTTTATCACCGGCGACTTGCTCCACATCAACCGCCCCAGCGGCGGCTACAGTCTGCAACTCTGCTGGACCACGGGCTTTGTGGCGGGGAGCAGTGTTTAAGCCATTTTGCACTTACTTTGAACGCTTCAATCTATGTCTGAAGCATTCGTTTTGTATTGAAATAAGGACAAAATGGGGGTAGAGTAAGAGAATTAAGATCAGCAGTAATATGAAAGCAATAGGCCAAAAAGAAAAAGCGGAGATACTGGAAAAAGCCAAAGAATGGTGGCGTGAGGAGTTTGCATTGGCACATAAAAAGAACACTCTTAAATTGAGTTCATTAAAGAAGTTTGATATCAATCCTTTTACATGGTCATACCTGGCATATTTCCTTGAGGGCAATAAAAACCCTGAAACATTGGCAAGAGTCCTTCTTTATCCGCGGATACTGGGCACATCGGTCAATACAATTTTTGGCAGCAGATTCCAAGGTTTTATTTCAAGGGTTTTTGAAGGGGTGCTCGGTTCTGCAATTTCCGGCATAGACCTTGAATTTATTGACAAATTGGATGGCAGGAAAAAGTATTGCCAAATAAAGGCAGGCCCGAATATAGTTAACCGTGATGGGGCTATCAGTGTGAAAAACCACTTTAAAAGTGCCAGGATGATAGCAAAGACAAATAATTTGCCGCTTAATGTGGATGACTTCATGTTCTGCCTTTTATATGGTGAGCCATGGCAGAAAAACAGTTTTATCAAGAATATTGAAAAAGAATATGTAGTAGTGGTTGGCCAGGAATTCTGGCATAGGTTTACTGGTGACCCTGATTTTTATGCTGACTTGATAAAATCAATCGGGGAGGTAGCGAACGAATTTAATATGAAGCGGACAGTCAGGAAAGTGGTCAAGGCATTGGCGGTTGAAATCCAGCAAAAATACGGCGGTAAAATTTAATAAAAGATATCCACATAAGTAACCATTGCATAAGGCAGTGGTTATTTTTATAATTAATACATAAAGTATTAATTTTTTATTACTCCATGTATAACTTGTTGACCATTGCCGAGGCCTCAAAACTTATTGGGGTTTCCCCCGATACAATAAGGCGGTGGGACAAGAAAGGATTGATACGGGCCCAGCGCTCAGAATTGAATTACAGGCTTTTTAATGTGGATGAAATCAAGCGCATACATAATAAAATTTTAGGCAAGTCCGAGGAAAATAATTATGAAATCCTCAGGTCGGGAAAGAAAACAAAACACAAAGTGATTGAACTTTTTGCCGGCGCCGGCGGTACGGCTTTGGGATTTGAACATGCCGGCCTGCAACACGAACTGCTTAATGAGTACGACCAGAATGCGGTAAATACGCTGAAAAAAAACCGTCCTGGCTGGAAGATAATCAATGACGATGTCAGGAATATCAACTTTAAAGGGATTCAAGCTGATATTGTGGAAGGTGGTTTTCCTTGCCAGGCTTTCAGCCATGCAGGAAAGAAACTGGGTTTTGAAGACATAAGGGGTACGATGTTCTTTGAATTTGCCCGGTGCGTAGATGAGGTACGCCCTAAAATTGCAATGGGGGAGAATGTAAAAGGCCTGTTGACCCATGATGGAGGCAAGACGCTGGAATCAATTGTGCAAATTCTACAAAGCATTGGATACAAGGTCGCACACAGGGTTTTAAAATCACAATATTTTGATGTGCCGCAAAAACGGGAAAGGCTGGTTATCCTTGCCGTCAGGGATGATTTGGATTTGCCGTTATTGTTTCCAAAAGAAAAGGATTATATTGTCTCACTGCGAAGTGCGTTAAAAGATTGCCCACAATCTATTGGCCAGCAATATCCCAGGAAAAAGAGGGAAATAATGGAGCGGATCCCTGCCGGGGGATATTGGAAAGATTTGCCAGAAGGCTTGCAAAGGGAATATATGGGTGCAAGTTATGGGATGCCGGGCGGTAAGACGGGCATGGCCCGCAGGCTGTCATGGGATGAGCCGAGCTTAACGTTGACTTGTGCCCCGGCCCAGAAACAAACAGAACGGTGCCATCCCGAAGAAACGCGGCCTTTGACGGTGCGGGAATATGCCCGCATACAAACCTTCCCTGATGAGTGGGAATTTACCGGTTCTGTGCATGCCCAATATAAGCAAATTGGCAATGCCGTGCCAACGAACCTTGGCTACCATATGGGAAGATGCATGATTGCAATGCTTGACAATAAGCCTGATTTGGCAACAATGGATATGGCAAGCCCGATTGCAAAAGCTTAACATGCCAGGCTGCCATTACGATGGCAGACATATTCTCAAAGGAAAAACGGAGCGAGGTGGTGTCAAAAATCCGCTCCAAGAATACTAAAATAGAAAAACTTGTTTTCCGGGAACTCAGAAGGAACAAGATATATTTTTATAAACACTATAAAAGCCCTTTCGGCAGTATTGATGTGGCCTTGCCCAAGAAAAAGAAGGCTATTTTCATTGATGGAACGTTCTGGCATGGCTATAACTTTAAAAAATTGAAGAAACGGCTTCCGGGCAAGTTTTGGATACCAAAAATAGAAAGGAACATTAAACGGGATAGGCGGATTAGAAGCAGGTTGAAGCGTAATGGATGGGTAGTTTTACGGATTTGGGAGTATGATATTGAAAAGAAATTTGAAAAATCATTTTTAAAAATTAGAAATTTTTTAAATTAAAAATATAATAATGGGTTTAATTATACAAGTAAAAGTTAAAAATTTTAAAAGCTTTCGCTCCCAGGCTAAATTTGATTTCGCTGATTCTACCTATCTAATTGGTGTTAATAATGCCGGAAAAACAAATATCTTCCATGCTATAAGAGCATTTTTTGACGAAAGCTACTTTGCTGATGGGTCTTTTATTAATAGAACAGAATTTTCCAGAAAACAGGCGGGATATAATAGAAGTGAAATAACAGTAACATTCAACTTGGATAAGTTAATTACTAAAAGTAGAAAAAATAGTTTAATTAAGCAATATGGTAATACGCTATCGGTAACAAAAATTATTACGTATATGCCTGACTCGAATACATTGTCAGTGAAATGGAAACTTAACGATCGGGAATCTGATGACATGCCAGAAGAATTTCGATGGCTATTAAGTAAGATAAAAATAACATATATTCATCCCCAGGAAGGTAAGCAACTTTTATCTAATGTTCAGAAAAGATTGCGTCAGCGTTTGTTGGCAAACTGGGGCAGGGGCTCTGCGTTAACCCATAGCATTGAAGACCTGAAAGAGAAGTGGATTCAAATGCGTCAGTCAGCCAATAGGTATCTTTCCCAATCGGTCAGTGATTCTTTGCAGGCATTTTGGCCCAATAGTAGTGTTAAAATTGATTTACCAAAGAATATCCAAGACATCATAAGTATATCTGATATAAATTTTAGCGGATATAAGGATGCTCCAGAAATTGAGCTTACTTCCCAGGGAACAGGTGCACAAACTACAGTTCTGTATCTTGCACATTATTTATTAGACAGTGACAGGTCTTTAAATCGTGGCGAGTATCACCCGGTATGGTTGATGGAGGAGCCAGAATCATTTTTGCATGCAGATCTTCTTTCAAAACTTTCTAAGCAGATAAACTCTAGTGACTGGCAGAAAAATATTCAGATGATTATTTCTACGCACTCCCCAATTTTATTGGCTACTAGCAGGCTAGCAGGGGATAGAGTTATATGGAATATTTTAGATGATAGAAAGATTGGCATAATCAATATTGCGAATATTGATGATGATGAAATAAAAAATGTAGGGAAATTAATGGGTGACCCAAACTTTTTTGCTTACTTCCTGGCTGCTCAAGATAAACCACTTATATTTATTGAGGATAAAAAGAGTGTCACCGTGGGAAAATATATCGAATCGGGAATTGATGTAGCAAGGGGTCTTAATGGTGTTTCTGAGATTGGAAAATTCTTGGAAGTATTTATAGCTGCACCGTTTATTCCTAACAATAAAATTTACTTCATTATTGATCACGACAAGGGAAAGGATGAATTAGCCAGGTTTTACGATATAGCAAATCCAGACAAAGAAAAAAATGGTTTCTCAAGGTTTAAGGTAAAGAATAGCAAAAATATTTATTTGGTCATACTGCCTAGTGATTTTACGTCAGAAAACTTATTTTTGGAATTTGATAATCACCTGCAAGAATGTATCTCAAAAATTTGGAATATGAATACCTGGAAAATCAACTCCTCTATACCAACCAATCTGTCAAGCTTGGGGCCACTTTGTAGAAGAAAAACTATCAAATCTAAGGATGAGGCAGTTTCTCTAATTAAAAATCAAGAAGATGTTAAAAGTCTCTTTTGGGAAAAAGTCGAAAAATTCAACTACCAAATTGGGCAGTCAAATACAGTTGTTCTTAAAAATTTATTAAATTAACTAATGAACTTGTGACTCAAATAATTTTAATTTTCATTATCAGCGCGACAATAGGCTTCTTGGTAGCCTGGTTTTGGTTCAATAAGAGGGAAAGAGAGCTGCAGAGGGAGGCGAAGATGGAAATGGGAAGGGTAGAGAAAGAGATACAAAAAGAGCGGGAGATGTGGTATGGGTTTTCGGAGTATAATGAGAGGGTGGCTGCGCTGAAGGCGGCGCGGAAAGCGAAGATTATGGAGAAATTGAAGGGTGGCGGAAACATGCATACCGGCCAGGTGGCGGATTTGTTGGATATTTCCCGGGCTACGGCGTTCCGGTATTTGGAAGAACTGGAAAAAGAGGGGCTTATTATGCAGGTGGGTAAAACAGGGCGGGAGGTGGAATATAGGTTAAAATAAACGCTTCACACATAGATTGAAGCGTTTGCGCTTTTGATGAAATTACATAGATTTATTTTGCCATTTACCATTTCCGGCGAGCAGGTGGAAATTACCGACCCGGAAGTGGTGGGGCAGATTAGGAATGTGCTTAAGCTGAAGGCTGGAGAGCAGGTTTTATTATGCGACGAGGGAATGAATGAAGTGCTAGCTGAAGTTACAGAGATAGTTCATAAAGTTATCAAGGTGAAAGTTATCAAGGAGCAAAGAAACGAAAATGAACCTCTGCGAAAAGTTATGCTGTATTGCGCTATTTTAAAGCGGGAAAATTTTGAATTGGTGGTGCAGAAGGCTACCGAAATCGGGGTGGCCGAAATTGTGCCGGTGATTACGCGGCGCACGGTGAAGCTGGCGTTGAAACAAGAACGCTTGGAAAAGATTATTAAAGAAGCGGCGGAGCAGAGCGGCCGCGGGGTAGTGCCGAAACTGCACGAGCCGATAGAATTTGAAAAAGCTGTCGAGCAGGTAAAAGACAAGCAAAATATTTTATTTGATTCGTCTGGTAGTATTCCANCTTCCAGCTCCCAACTTCCAGCTTCTATAGCAATCTGGATCGGCCCCGAAGGCGGCTTTGATGAAACGGAAATTGCTGCTGCTAAAACTGCGGGGTTTCACATAGCCACCCTTGGCAAACTGACCCTGCGCGCCGAAACGGCAGCCATTGTGGCTAGCTATTTGGCGGTCAACGGATAAAAAATCTTCTTGCCTTAGTATTTTTTTTGTGATACAGTGCTTGCATGGCGTCATCGCGCCCTGGAGGAATAGTACCTCGGCGGTCTCATAAGCCGCAGGTCCCCGTGCAATTCGGGGGGGCGCAACACAAATAATCCAAAATTTAAAAATCAAAATGCAAAATTAAGGTATTTTGATTTTAGATTTTGCCGGCGTAGCTCAGTTGGTAGAGCGGAAGAATCATAAACTTCAGGTCGCAGGTTCAATCCCTGCCGTCGGCACATGCCCATTTTTAAAACGAAAAACGAAAATTTCTTTAAAAATTGGACGCCAGAAATGGCATATGTTTTAGGATTTTTCACTGCCGATGGGAATATGATTAAGAATAAGCGAGGAGCANATTTTATTTCCATTGAAATTATAGATAGAANTATTTTGGAAAAAATGAAAGAAGTTATGGGTTCGAACCATAAAATTGGTGTAAGAAATTCAAAAAAGAATAACTATCAACAAAGTTATAGGTTGCAAATCGGTAGCAAGAAAATGTTTTCTGATTTGTCAGATTTAGGATTAACACCCAGTAAAAGTAAAACAATCGATTTGCCGAAAATCCCTAATCAGTACTTGCCTGATTTTGTGAGAGGTTACTTTGATGGAGATGGTTGTATAAGTTTTGGCACATATTTCAGAAAAGATAGAAATAGTACAAAATTTTTATTAGCGATTCATTTCACTTCCGGTAGTAAAATCTTCTTAGAAAGCTTACTAAATAGGCTGAGGGAGACGCTTAATATTAAGACAGGGTTTATCTATTCTAAAAGTGGAGCGTTTGATTTGACGCTGAGTACGAATGACAGCAAGAAGTTATTTAGTCTGATGTATGCCAATCTAGAGAACAACTTGTTTTTAGAAAGGAAATTGAGTAAGTTTAGAAGAGCATTAGATTCATCAATTAATAATATGCGGGCATAGCGAAGCCTGGTTATCGCGCCTCCCTGTCACGGAGGAGATCAGGGGTTCAAATCCCCTTGCCCGCGCTTGTTATATGGACAACGTAAAACTGGAAAAAGCGAAATATGAGGCGCGGAAGTTTTTGCAAAGCCAAAGCACGTTGGTGCTGGCAAGCATTTCCAATAATGTGGAACCGGAAGCGGCCACCGTTTATTTTGTTGGCGATGATGATTTTAACTTGTATTTTATGGCGTCGGCCACCAGTAAAAAAG
>C687J35174_10006286_pt1 | contig 15504 bp, 14 predicted proteins | sample RifCSPhighO2_01_FD_35174 | JGI IMG/M metagenome (IMG submission 35174) | reverse complement strand
ATTCTCCTCATTGATTGGTTCCTCACGCGGAGGTGCAGGGTTAGGGTTCTCCGATCTCTCTTTCCATACTTCCTCCTCAGCATCGTCTTCGGCGTCATCGCTGTTTTCGGGAAGACGCGGAATGTTGCGAGTACCTCGCTCCTGGAAAGCCTCCTCCTCGGCGCCAAGAGCACGATCTTCTACATACAAAAAATTCTCCTGCCTTCAAATCTTTCCGTCCTCTATCCTTACACCGATCCGATATCCTTTGGGAATCCCGATCTCCTCTTCCCATTTCTCCTAATCGTCGTCCTCCTCACGCTCGCCTGGATTGCCCGGCGCAATTTTCCACTCTTTACCTTCACTGTAGCCTGGTTTGTTCTCCTTCTTCTTCCCTCTTTCACGGCTTTTCGGAAAGGAGATGATATCGAGCTCGATCTCTACTTCGCCTCCGACCGCTATGCCTATCTCCCCTCCATCGGCATTGTCCTTTTCCTCGTTTCTCTCGGTATCTCTCTCTGCTCCAATGCCCGCACCCATTTGGAGGAACGATTTCGTCAGAAGATCGCCACGGGTCTGACGTGTGCGATAGCTGTGTTCTTTGGTTTTCTCTCCTTCCGCCATGCACAGACCTGGAATACGACGGAAACACTCTTCCAGAATGTCATTCGTGCATATCCAAACTCGCACATTGCCTACAATAACGTGGGACTCTTCCTACAAGGTCGTGGCGATATTGCCGGCGCCATTGACCACTACCGGAAAGCCATCCTAATCCGCCCGACGGGACGGACATACTATAATCTCGGGTTAGCCTACATTGTCCAAGGAGAAAAGGAGAAGGCCATGGAAGCGAATCGCACCGCTATTGAAATCAATCCACGCCACGCGCGCGCCCACCTCAATCTCGGCGGTCTCCTCCTGGAGAATGGGAAAATAACGGAAGCTCTTCAGGAGCTCTCTGCAGCCATTGCCATCAACCCAGATCTTTCTCTTGCTCACTTTAACCGCGGCGTCGCATACGAACAACTGGGGAAACTCTACGATGCGGAGAAAGCCTACAATGCTGCTCTAGAAAAAGACCCGGATGACATCGAAACTCTCGTAAGTCTCGTCGCACTCTTCGTGCGAAAGCGTCAGTTGGATGATGCGCTTGTTCTCTTGCAACGCGCCATTTCCCTCCAGCCCCACCACCCGCGCTATGAAAGCCTCCTCCTTGAGATTGCGCGGTTGCAGGGGAAGAGACTCTAGATCATGACCACAATGCGGCGGTATATTCTCCCCAGTCTCGGCATCACACTTCTCCTCGGAGTCATTTACGGAAGAGCTGTCCTTCAGAACGATTTCGTGACGTGGGACGATGGCCTCCTGATAACAGAAAATCCCATTATTCAGGAGTTCTCCATTCGATCAGTACACAGAGCCTTTACGAGTTATGATCCCGAGCTCTACATACCACTGACGTTTTTAAGCTATCAACTGGATCACCTCCTCTGGGGGCTCAATCCTGTGGGATTCCATCTGACGAACCTGATATTGCATACGCTGAATGCGGTGTTGGTCTTCGTGCTGATGGTTTTGCTTTTGCGTTCGGGCTTCGACTACGCTCAGCCTGACACACATACCATGACACGTTCGTGGATCCCACTCTTCGTCGCTCTCCTCTTCGCCGTCCATCCTCTCAACGTTGAAGCCGTTGCATGGGCAGCAGCACGGAAAGATCTTCTGTCAGGGTTCTTCTTCCTGCTCAGTGTGTGTGGATATTTGAAGTGGGTGGAGAGCGTCACCCTGAGAAAAATTTTTTCTCACCATGACAAGTGGTACTTCTTCAGCATCCTCTCCTTCCTCCTCGGTCTCCTCGCAAAAGTCTCCATCGCGCCTCTCCCATTGGTCATTCTCCTCATTGATTGGTTCCTCACGCGGAGGTGCAGGGTTAGGGTTCTCCGATCTCTCTTTCCATACTTCCTCCTCAGCATCGTCTTCGGCGTCATCGCACTCGGAGGGAAACACGGGAATACGGAGCTCTTCTCTGAGAAAATCCTCATTGGCGCCAAGGCCGCCGTCTTCTCCCTGGGCAAGCTCATGTGGCCGACCGACTTCTCTGTCCTCTATCCCTACACCCGACCCATTACTTGGTCGAATCCTGATCTCCTTCTCCCACTCATCCTTGTTTTCATCCTCTCTGCCCTCGCGTTCCTCTTCCGTAAAAAATTCCCAATAGTCGCATACGGATGGGCATTTTTTCTCCTCATGCTCCTCCCTTCGTTCACTAATTTCGCAAAGGGCCACGATCAGCTTCGTGATGTGTACTTCGCCTCCGATCGCTACGCATACCTCCCATCCATCGGGATCTTTCTCTTGATTGGTTCTTTATTATGTCGCAAAGGAATTTTCGCCATTCTTTTCCTTCTCTCCTTCCTCTCCTATCGCCAATCCCACGTTTGGCACAACACCGAAACACTCTTCCGGAACGTCACTCGGCACTATCCAGATTCCCATATTGCCTGGAATAATCTCGGGAGCATAGCCTTCGAACATGGCGACGTAAAAACAGCGCTCGAAGACTATGACCGATCCCTCGCGATTCGCCCAAACGCCGCAGCGTTTTTCAACCTCGGACAAATCGCCCTCCAGAAAGGTCTCATCCAAAAAGCAATGGAACTCTACCGTCGCGCAATCCTTTCGCGCCCGAACGATCGGGATGCTCATCTCAATCTTGGGGTCCTCCTTCTCCAAGAACGCGAGTTCATAGAGGCGACTGAGGCCTTCCAAAAGGCCATTACGATTGACGATACCTTCGCTCTCGCCTACTTCAACCTCGGTCTTGCACGAGAAGCTCTCGGAAACAAAGACGGAGCCCGCCAGGCGTACACTCGTGCACTTGAACTTGATCCATACGACCAAGAGGCACGGGAAAAACTCTCGCGCTTGCAGGGAAAGAAGTAGCATCCTGGCATATAGCGAAGTGTATAATTACAGCACCACAATCACTTCACTTCAGCATCCTCTTAAATTCCACCTCACTGATCACCTTCACCTCCAATTTCTTCGCATCATCCAACTTACTCCCCGGATTCTCTCCCTGAACAACGTAATCCGTCTTTTTGCTGACTGATCCCGCGACTTTCCCGCCACGTTCTTTAATCATCTTCTTGGCTTCCTCCCGGCCAAGAGTCGCAAGAATACCAGTGAGCACAAAGATCTTCCCCGCAAATACCTGCGACGCATGGTTCCCCTCCGGCTGCAACGCAATCACTCCGGCATTCTCGAATTTATGCAGAAGTGCACGATTCTCCTCTGCGTTGATCCATGAGAGCAGAGACTCTGCAACGACCGGCCCAATCCCATCGATACGTGCAAGCTCTTCCATGGTGAGATTTTGAGGAGGCCACTCGATTCGCTTCGCAAGAATCTCTGCAGTCTCACGACCGATATGCCGGATGCCGAGTGCAAACAAAAACCGATCGAGAGGGATTCTCTTGGATCGTTCAATGGATGCAAGGAGATTTTTTGTTTTCTTTTCTTTAAAGAGCGGCAGTTGCACCAAATCCTCCACACCGAGAAAAAAGATGTCTGCCGGATCGGAAATCAATCCCTGATCAAGCAAGGCCTCAATCGTCTCCTTCCCACACCCTTCAATATTGAACGCATAACGCGATACGAGATGTTCGATGCGCTCTTTCGATGCGGCGGCACACCGTTTATTCGGACACCGATGCACCACTTCCCATTCCGGCCGGACGAGAATCGATCCACAACTTGGACAATGTTTGGGGTACCGAAAAACATGCGCAGACGCAGGCCGCAGATTTTTGAGGACTTCCTTCACCTCCGGAATAATGTCTCCCGCCTTACGAACGATAACAGTATCACCGATACGGACATCCAGCCGATCGATCTCATCGGCATTGTGCAATGTCGCCCGTGTCACGATCGTTCCCGCGATATGTGTCGGCGTAAGATGGGCTACAGGCGTAATAGCTCCCGTCCGCCCGACTTGCAGTTGAATATCGAGTACGCTGGCTGTCTTTTCCTCTGCGGGGAACTTCCATGCCCGCGCCCACCTCGGTGCCTTGGTGGTAGATCCCAAATTTCGCTGCAGACGGCGATCGTTCACTTTGATCACCACCCCATCAATATCATAGAGAAGATCGTTACGTCTCTTATGAAGAGAATCGTATATTTTTTGGACTTGCTCAATCGTTTTACAGATCTTCCACTCTGCATTTACCGGAAGTTCATTGTCATTCAGCCACGTGAGAACGTCACTCTGTGACTTTAGACCCAATTTCTCCGCACCCTCGAAGTCCACGGCATAACAAAACAAACGAAGATCCCTCTTTGCCGCCACTTTTGGATCGAGTTGCCGCACACTCCCCGCTGCCGCATTCCGTGGATTTGCAAATTTTTCATCATCCGGGAGAGCACTGTTTAATTTTTCGAGTGAGGATTTTGGCATGTAGACTTCGCCGCCAATTTCAAAAAAAGCGGGAAGCGGGAAGCGGGAAGCGGGAAGCTGAAAAGATAATGGTATCGATTCGATTGTCTTGACGGTGTGCGTCACATCTTCCCCCTCAATGCCATTGCCGCGTGTCACCGCCCGCAGGTATTTATATACCGTTTCTTGCCTCTTACTTCTTACTTCTTGCTTCTCTCGCTCGTACACGAGCGATATGTTGAGTCCGTCGATCTTGAGCTCGCAGACGAAGTCGAAAGACAGGTGTTCCTCGCCAAGCACGCGTAGCATCTGGTTAATCCATTCCTCTAACTCTTCCTGTGAAAAAGCATCACTGAGGGACTCCTTCGGCGTGAGGTGACGTACTTTGGGAAGTCTCCCATCGAGCGGCGCTCCGACGCGTTGCGTCGGAGAATCTGGGGTGATGAGATCGGTGAAGGCGCTCTCGAGGGCACGGAGTTCCTGTTTGAGTGAATCACGCGCATCCTCAGAAACGTCGGTGCGATTCTCGATGAAGTACGCTCTGTTGAGTCGCCAGATTTCCTCGCGGAGCTTCCGCACACGTTTCACAGCTTCCACATACTTCATGCCCCCATTGTACCGTTTCTAAGAAGCGAAGAAGCTACAAGCTAAGAAGCTATTCTACGATCACCTTCCCCTTCATCCCGCGTTCTTTATGGGCGGAGACGGAGTAGATGAGCTCAAATTCCCCATGTACCTTCCTCCGCATTTCCTTCCTCCGCCTTCTTCTTCGCGACTGCTGCGGCGACTTTGAGGTAGATCATCTTCGCCGCTTCCGCACGGTTCACCTTGTCATTGGGACGGAAGGTTCCCTTGGGATTGCCATCGGCGTCTTCATCGCCGGAGACAATGCCGAGCTTTGCGGCGTAGGCGATGTCCGCTTCGAAGGCATGCCCCTTCGCATCCGAGAAGTCCGACGGTTCCTGGGGGACGGCGTCCTTGAAGAAATCGAAGAGGATCGTAAGAACTTCCGCGCGAGATGCGCCCCGATTGAGGTCCGGATTTCCTTTCAGAAGGCGTACGCCCCACGCCTCGCCGCACGCGATGTAGACCTTTGCCCAGTGCGCACCAGCCTTCGGGTGCTTCACGGCGGCCGGGCATTCCTTCTCATCCACCTTTGCCGACTTCATCGTCATTTTGAGGATTTCTGCAACGGTCACCGGGTCGCCTGGGCCGTACTTCCCCGTCGACTTCCCATCTTTATCTTTGTAACCCGAGACGATGCCCCACTTCGCGACAGAGGAGACATAGCTTCCGAACCAATCTCCCTCCTTCACATCCCTAAAGCCGCTTTTGCTCGCATTCTTCGCCTCCTCTACCTGTTGGAGCACTTTCCCGAGATCCCCTCCTTTCTCTTGTTGGCGTACTTTATCGAGAATTTGGAAAAACCCATAGGCGGGCGATATGGACAGGAAGAGTGAAAAAACAATGACAGAGAAGAAGGAGGTAACACGCATAGCGGAGTGTATTGTAAGGGCGATGAACTGAATCACGCACGAAAGTTCGCTTGAAGAACAGTGAATCTTGTGCTATAGTGAAGAGGAACACACATTTCATTTTCCCCTTCGGACTATGTCGAAAATACAGAAGAAAAATCTGCTTGTCCTGAGCGTTGCAGCGCTCGTGGCCTCGAGTGTCGCTGCCATCGCAGGTGTCACGACGTACAAGAATGATCTCGTAGGGGGGGCAGTGTATCTCGCCCAAGACATGTGTGGCGGCTCACCTCCCTCAGGGAATTGTTGGTGTGATTTTACCACGCATGCGTGGCAGTGTGGCGATTACTCCGGTGGAAGCCCCAGTGGAGGATCGCCTATTGGTGGTACTACTGGAGCGAGCACAACGACGAGCACAACGACGACCAGCTCCACAACACCTGCGTGTCCCACTGCGGATCTGAAGTCCTGTCAGGCTACATGTACGAGCCAGTTCTGCATGAATTGGTGTTCGCAGGCATGTCCGACGAGTACGTCCACAACGACATCAACGACCACGACCACGACCGTGACCGATCGCTGTGCACATGCGAATGAAGACTGTGCGGAGCGCGTGCGGTGTCTCATTGAACTGGGAGCATGCAGTAGCCCGAAGACGGGCGAAAAACAGATGTGCGATGATATCAAATCTGCCGCGACCGCCCGTGGTGTGAAGAATGCGGCCGTCAACATGCAGACGGGGACGGAATACTGCGATGAACTGAAGGCTGCTACGCCACCCGCACCGGCAGTACCGGAGCCAGCACTAGCACCTGCTGCAGTCACTCCTGCTCCTGCGGAGGAGACGACGGAGCGTGCGTCTGCTCCCGCAATTGAGGGGCGGGGAGATTTCCGAAATTTTGAGGATGAGAGTTTTGAGGGAGATGAAGGTGATTTTGATGGAGGGTCCGAAGATTTTGGCGGGTTTGATGATTTCTCCGACGATGGATTCCACGATAGCCCGGAGGACTTTGGATTCCAGATGGAGGACTTTGGAAATCTTGGGAACTTCTACGATATGGATTTCGATCCAGAGATGATGCAGGAAGGGTTTGATGAGTACTTCGGTAGCGGTGATGATTTTGGTGATGGCATGCCGGAGTGGATGGGGGACGAACTCGAGAGCACGAAAGACATGATGCGCGGTATGGCGGAAGAAATGTGTCCGGATTTCGTCGAAGAGATCGGCGACGTCGAAGATTTCGAGGAACTCGAGGAGGTCGGGTTCCGGATGCAGGAGGAGTGCGGCGGCGGGCCGGGAATGGGTGGCGATGGTGGGCCGCCGGATCCGGAGATGATGGAGAATGCCGTGAAGATGCTCGACATCTTCGCTGACACAGAGGGTCCGGTGTACTTTGCGCTCGATGTTGCAAAGAAACACGATGTATTCACGAATGATGAGGTGAAAGAAATCGAAGGAATCATTGTAAAAATTGGGGAAAAGGCGAAGGAGGCGGAGGAGGCATGCAGCGATCTTCCTGATCTCGAAGAGGAAGGAGATTTCTTCGGCATCCGCGGTCTTCTCGCACAACTCTTCGATGACGAGGAAAACGACGATGAATTCGAAGATGACGAGGACGAAGGTGAGAGCTTCGACAACGAGGATGACTTTGGAGAGGATATTCGGGAGGAATTTGAGGCATGTGGGCGTATTCTCGATGAGGCGCTTGGCGCCGGTCCCGGGAAGGATGAAGAAGAAATTGGCAGTGGTCTGATGGGAGCGCTCGAGGAACTGATGCGTGAGCCGATGGAAAATGCCGTAGAAGATGGAACGATCCCGCAGGAGGAGTGGGACGAAGTGGAGAATCGGTTCAATGCGGTCATGGAAGAGCTCGGGTTTGAGGAGGAATTCGATGAATCATTCGATGAAGAGGAAGGTTTCCGTGAGGTCGATAAGGGGGAATGGGAAGTGGAGGAAGGCGGAACCGATGAGGAAGAAGAAGACTTCGAAGACTTCGATTTCTAGTTTTCTCTCTATGTATAGACATCGTCATCCACTCACGCTCCCCCTCGCATTCCTCGCTATGGCGGGGAGTGTGGGAGTGGGGTACATCGCAGTGCAGGCGCGTGTGAACGCAGAGCCGGTCGCGGCTCTGCAACATGTTCCAGTCGTCTGCTGCGATGGAGGAGAGGAGGACAATCCGCAGTACGTGAGTGAGGAGCAAGTGTTTTACCGGGGAGAGGGTGTGCTCTAACGATGGCTTTATTTTTTTCTTACCAACACATATATGAGTAAAAGTTCAGGAAGTTGTTGCGGCAATCACCTCCTCGTCGCCGGGGTCGCCGCGCTCGTCGCTTCGAGTGTCGTGGCTCTTGCGGGGCTCACGCTGGCGCAAGAGAACGCCGCCAATGATGTACCGACTACGACGACAAATGTGCAGCCGGCGATAACGGTAGATCAGCCGGCGCCGCAGCAGAGCGATACCGGTCGTTGTCCGGATGGCATTGCCAGAGATGACGGGCATGGAGGGTTTTGGTGTGAATATCCAAATCAACATGGTGCCGGTGAGCAGCAGTGGCAGGGACAGCAACAGCAGGGAGAGTGGTCGCAGGGAGGGGGGCAATGTGGGGAGAATCCACAGCAAGATAAGGCGGGCTTTGGGAATCATTGGGAGTGCCAGAATGGAACCTGGAACCGCGTAAAAGATGGCCAAGGTGGTGGCCAACAGGATTGGCAGGGGCAGCAACAGCAGGGTCCCACGCCGGAACAAGTCAGTCAGGCTCTTCGCCAAAACGGTAGAGGAGTGTGTTTCTTCGGGAGTCGGTGGGAAGGAGGGGGATCACCGGATAATTGTGCGCAGCAAGAAGGGCAATGGCATGGGTCGTATACGCAGCCGAGTGTCCAACCGATGGGACAGGGTAGGATGCAGCAAGGACAACAGATGCCCATGCAGCAAATGATGCCGGGTGGTCAGATGATGCCCGGTGGCTTTGGAAAGGGGATGGGGCCTGGAATGATGGGGCCTGGAATGATGGGGCCTGGAATGATGGGGCCTGGAATGATGGGGCCTGGAGGCCCGGGTCGCGGAGGTCCGATGAGTTGCGACATGTTCGATGACATCATCGATGAGATGAAGAGCCGTCTCCTGGAAATGGACGAGGAGAAAACGGATCGCTTGAGTGATATGGAGGAGAATATGCGCGAGAAAGCCGCAGGCCAGATTGAGCGCCTGCAAGACAAGATTGACGATACAGACGACGAGAAAAAAATCGCGAAGTATCAGAAGCAGATTACAAAGATCAATGGAAAGATCGATAAGCAGATTGCGAAGATGAAAGCGCGGATGGAGAAGCAAATGACGAAGATGAAAGCGCGGATGGAGAAGGAGATCGCAAAATTCGAGGACAAGGCTGCGGAGTGTGAGGATCAGGATGATTCCGGTGGAGGAGAATTTGATGGCGGTGGCTTTGGCAATGGAGAGTGGGACAGTGGTGGTGGCGGAAATATGGGCCCGAGTTTTGGTCCCGGAAGTTGGTAATCCATCATCACCCAATACCCCCTCCCGTAGGGAGGGGGTATTTGAGAGTGACTCCTCACCCTGCCCTTTCCCAGAGGGAGAAGGAATCTTCCAAAAGTTATCGAGAAAGATAAATCATTCCATGGACAAGCGCAAATCTCTTGCATTTTTTTTCTGGTATGCAATGAGTACGCTGCATGGTAGTATTCAACAGCTCCACTGCGCAGATGGAAAAACTGGATCAGCAGATCCTCGATCTTATGGAGCAGCGGGCGCTGCTCTATGGCGAAGAGGTTGATAAGGGGAGAGCGACAGTGGACGATGAGGAGATTGTTGATCTGTGGGTGGAGTCGGGAATGGAGCGGGGTCTGGATGAGGCGGCTGTAGAACGCGTCTGCCGCGCTGTTTTGGCGCTTTCACGGAAAGCTGCAGAATAGAAATATCTCTTGCGGAGGTTGGGCAAATGACTACAATGGCATGCATATTGTTTTTCCTGAGATGAACGACGAACAACCTCCAGGGAGATCTCGACCGCTCATTGGCCGACGTCGAAAGGAAGTCTCCACCCGCTACATGCGAGAGCGGTGGGAACGGTTCCTCTCACAAGATAGCCGTGGTTTCCTCATGGTCGAAGGTATCGCCGTGGATCGTATCATCCAGAAGTACGGGACCCCGCTCTATCTCTACGTTGAGAGTGAAATTCGGGAGCGTCTGCGGCGTTTTAGGACGACATTCCCTCTACCGGTGCATTTGCAGTACGCAGTGAAGTGTAATAGTAATCTCGAGATTCTCCGCATCGCGCTGGAAGAGGGATTCGAGCTCGACTGCTCGAGTATCGGAGAAATCATCCTCGGTCTTCTCGCGGACTTCAAACCGCGACAGTTGTCTTTTACCAATCTCGCGAAGACCGAACAAGATATCCATTTCGCCGCAAAGATCGGTGTGCAGTCTGTTACGGCAGATAGTATGGAGGATCTTCTGCTCATTGCCCATGTCGCCCGGAAGCTCCGTATCCATGTCCGCACCGTTCTTCGGGTGAATCCAATGATCGATATCGGGAATTATTCCACGAAGAGGAATAAGTACGGGATACCTCTTCCCATGGTAGATCGTGCTATTGCGATAGTGACCACTGCTCCCTACATCGATTTCCGCGGTTTTCACTTTATGGGAGGATACGTTAGCAACCCAGAGGTGTTTCGCATTGCTGCACTGGCAATGCTGAAGATCGTGAAGCGCTGCACGGATCGGGGGATTCAGGTGCGCATGCTTTCCCTTGGCGGGGGGTTCCCGGCGGCTATAGGCGACCGAGAAGCGTTTCCTATTGAGGAAATGCGAGATTTTCCCCAGTGGTTCGAGCGCCTCCGCGAACGGCAGGGTGTTCCACCACTGCAGCTCATCTTTGAGCCGGGGAAAAGTATTGTCCTCAATGCCGGTATAGGACTCATGAAGGTGGTGGCATGCAAAAAGCTCGGGTGCCGGGAGCGCATGATCATTGTCGACGGATCCACCTATAACTTCGTTCCAGATGCATTGATACAAGAAGAGATGCGGTACGACGTTTTACCGGCTTCGAAAATGAATGCGCCCCGCGTCCACGCGGTCACGATCGGGGGGAGCACGTGCGATTGCTGGGACCTCCTCACACGTGACCGCGAACTCCCGAAACTTGAGAGCGGTGATCTCCTGGCGATCATGGACACAGGAGGCTATGCACAAGTGATGGCGAGCAACTTCAACACCATCAAGCGCGCGGCAGTTGTCCTGGTGCGCAGTGATGGCACAGTTAAGCTTATTCGCCGGCGCGACCGTTACAGTGAAATGTTTGCGCCGGAGCTTGATGTGCTGAAAGTTGCTGATCCCAATGAATTGGAGCGTTACACCAACCTTCATCGCGTGAATATCGATAGGGTGTGGAAGGGGGCAAAGCGGAAGAAACAAGGACGGAAGTTCTTTGTCCCGATGTGTGTGCGCATCGACTCACAGAGGCGGAATGGTGTTTCTGTCTCCTCTCTGGAGCATTGCTCCCATACTCAGTGTCGTGTTGGTTGAGCCGCGGTTCAAAGGAGCATCCGTGGCTCATGGACATGGTACGATCTCTGATACCATGACGAATGCCGAGATCGCACGTGTCTTCGAGCGTGTCGGGATGCTCCTCGAGCTCCAGGGGGAGGAAAATCCCTTCCGCATCCGCGCGTACGAACGTGCGGTTCTCGTCGTGGGAAACCTCACGGCGCCGCTGCGGGACATTTACGACCGCGGAGGGGTGCGCTCACTCCAGGAGCTGCCGGGCATTGGCGAAGACCTTGCCCAGAAGATCGAGGAACTCCTGAAGACGGGGAAACTGCAGTACCTGAAGAATCTCGAAAAGTGCATTCCCGCAGGTCTCCTCGCGATCATGGAGATCGAGGGAATAGGACAAAAGAAGGCGAAGTTCCTCTGGAAGACGTTCGGCGTGGAATCCATCGCAGACCTCAGCAAACTCCTTGCATCCGGCAAACTCGAGGATGTGAATGGATGGGGCGGAAAATCCGTCGCCAACCTCCGCAGGGGCATTGCCATGCACGCGAGGATGAATGGGCGCATGCCCATCGGAGATGCGTCGCCTCTGGCTGAGGAAATTCTACAGATCCTGCGGAAAGCGAATGGAGTGGAGCGCGTAGAGATTGCAGGTTCACTACGGCGGCGGAAGGATACTGTCGGGGATCTCGATTTCCTTGCAACGAGTACAAAACCGGAGGAAGTCATGGACATCTTCTGCTCACTTCCGCAGGTTGCACGTGTGATTGCGAAGGGATCAACGAAGTCGACGGTGTTCCTCAAAGAAGGACTAGATGCCGATATTCGTGTCGTTGATCCTAAAGTTTTTGGGGCAGCCCTCCATTACTTCACGGGGAGTAAGGATCACAATGTCCATATCCGGAAACTCGGAATCCGTAATGGATTCACGATCTCCGAATACGGCGTCTTTCGGGGAACAGCGAAGCGCAAGGGTAGTCTCCTCGCGGCGCGCACGGAGGAGGATGTGTACCGAGCAGTGGGACTTCCGTACATTGAGCCGGAGCTGCGCGAAGACCGTGGCGAAATTGAGGCGGCGATGAAAGGGGAACTCCCGAAACTCATTGAGGTCAACGATATCCGCGGCGATCTTCATTGCCATAGCAATTTCAGCGACGGCGCGGATACCATGATCGACATGGCGAAGGCCGCGAAGGAAGCAGACCTTCTGTACATTGCTCTTACTGATCATTCATCACCCATGGGAATGGTGAAGGGAATCAAAAAGGAGAATATCAGCCAGTACCTGAAGAAGATCGAGGAAGCGCGGAAGGCCGTGCGCGGCATACATATTCTTTCTGGCGCCGAAGTGGATATCCTTGCAGACGGCAGACTCTACCTTCCGGATGACATCCTCGCGAAACTGGATTGGGTTGTTGCCGCCGTTCACTCTCATTTTCGCCAGTCGCGGGAGATCACAACGAAGCGCCTACTTCGTGCTCTGGAGAATCCTTACGTGAAAGTCCTCGGCCACCCGACTACGCGGATGCTCGGGGAGCGGGAAGGGATCGATTTCGATGTGGAAGCGGTGCTCAAAGAAGCAAAAAAACAGGGAAAATACCTCGAACTGAATGCTTCTAAAGAACGATTAGATCTTCCCGATATCCACCTCCGGCACGCCAAGGAATTCGGTGTAAAAATCTGCATCAACTCCGATGCCCATTCCATTCATGGTTTTTCCTACGAATTCGGGATTTCTCAGGCAAGGAGGGGATGGTTGGAGAAAGGAGACGTGGCCAATACGGGAGCCAGAAAAATCTAGCGCCTAGCGCCTCGTACCTGTACGCTGCCGCCATGGCTCGCATTCGACAGACTGAAATTCATACCCGTCGCACGCGCCGGATGAAGCTCCGGAAACTTCGGCAGAAGTACACAACGGCGAAAACAGGGATTCAGAAGGAGAAAATCCTCGATTTCCAGGCGCGTGTCGCCCCCTGGCTCTCGGAGGAGTTATTCCTCGCGCCGCTGAAGAGGAAGTAACGGAAGGAACGACCTGTGAAAAAGGTGGCGTCGTGGCTCGCTGAGGCTCGCACCTCAGGGTGACAACGTCCGCTTTGCACCTCACCATGACACACACCCGACATTTTCCATCAGTTCCTACACCTCCGGCGGCGGATCGAGCTCACAGCAGGTTTCATAGAGAAGGCCGCACCGCGAACACGAAGATTTCAGGCGTTGTTCGACGAGGGTTCCGCAGCAGATAGGACATGATTCCCGGGGCGGAGACGTTTCCTGCGCATGTGGCAAGTGATGTTTTGTTGCCAGAGCGTCCATGACTGGTAGTATCAGGGAAAATGGGTGCATTTGTCGAGGAATTTCCAGAGGAAAGAGAGAAACTCTCACTCGAGGATGATCTATTCGAGGCAAGCTGGAGCCGTTACCACACGGAAATTGCCGCAATCCAGCGCGATCTCCATCGTCTGCGTCAGGAGGTAGTCCATCGGCTGGCCCAAGTGGCAACGGTGAACCTGGAGCGGGATCCATCTTCTTATTGGGCAGTGGAAAATTGGCTCCGACAGGAGACTCACAATCTCGAAGGTCGTCTAGAGGAGGTTCTCCTCTTCGCCATTCGTGCAAGTGCTCTCAAGAGAGCAAAGCGTGCGCAGGCAATTCGGAAATTTTGCGATGGGCGGGAAAAACCTCCTCTCCCTTGGGGAGAGGATACAGGAGAGGGGGTTTAAAGAAATTCCTCTACTCACTCTCCCTAGCCCTCCCCACACGGGGGAGGGAAGCGACTAGAACGGTCATCGTAATTTCCATCCTGTTCCGAGGAGCGAGATGCCGAGAATGATGAGGAGGCTCGCGACGAAGTATGCGAGAAGGTTGGGGGCCACGAGGATCGCGAACCCGAATGCGATGCAGAGACCTCCAAAGAAGAGAAAGGCGGAACCGATGGGAGAGCCGGGGCGATTGCCAAAAGAGATAAACATGAGAATACTATAAAGTGCTATGGATATTTTTGTCATTTACTGCGCATCACCAATTGGGATTCTTCGTGTCAGTGGTACAATGGATTGTGTGACGAGTGTCACGTTTCTCGAGGGGTGGGAGGAAAACCACGCATGTCTCCGGGCACGCACCGTGTGTCCATCGGTGCTGAGCGAATGCTCGGAACAGTTAAAGGAGTACTTCAGTGGCAAGCGGAGGGATTTACGTGCGCTCCGCATAGCTCCGACGGGCACGGAATTTCAGCGATCCGTCTGGAGGACGCTTCTCGCAGTGCCATGGGGAGAGAGCATGACCTACGGGGAGCTGGGGCGGCGGTGCGGGTATGCGCGGGCGGCGCGGGCGGTGGGCGCCGCCGTTGCCTGCAATCCCCTTGCAATCGTCATCCCGTGCCATCGTGTGGTTCCGACCGGCGCCGCCGTCGGCGGGTATGCGTGGGGGGCATGGCGAAAACGGTGGCTCCTCCGTCATGAAGGAGTGAAAACCTCCTCTCCCTACCCCTCCGCCGGGGGAGGGAAAGGTGGCGTCGGGATCACCCGCGAGGTCGGGTAGGCGAGATCGATCTTCTCCTTCGTAAATTCCTCGAGGACGCGTCGCGTGATAATGGTGGTGACGAAGCGGCGGGCGCCGATTGGGAGCAGGAACCGGAGCGTGAAGACGACGCCGCTCGCTCCGGCCTCCATATACACCGTGGCGGCCGTCGGTTCCTTCGCCTCGTGGTAAATCCACATCCGGTGCTGGTGTTGCTTCCGCGCCTCTTCCGTGTATGGCGCCGTTACTTCCTCGACGAGGCTGGTGAGGAGCTGTTCCGCCTTCTTCCAGTCGGACTCGTACGTGATCGTCACCTGCATCTCCGCCTTGAGGTAATCGGAGGTCGCGTGGTAGTTGAGGACGGGTTGCGTGAGAATGAGGGAATTCGGGACGAGGAGCGTTTTTCCCGTTCGCTCGAGGGAATCGAGGGGGCTGGCCGCCGTGGCGCTCCACGGATGGCTTACTTCGAGGAGTGTGGTCCGCAGGACGGCGATGTCGATGACGTCGCCGGTGTACGGGCCGATGGCGATGCGGTGGCCAAGCGTGAAGGGGCGGCGCTGGACGATGACGAACCATCCCACGA
>C687J35174_10006270_pt1 | contig 15530 bp, 19 predicted proteins | sample RifCSPhighO2_01_FD_35174 | JGI IMG/M metagenome (IMG submission 35174) | reverse complement strand
GCAGCGCTGAGGCGCATCGCGAGCCGCTTCCCGCTCTCGTTGGTGAAGAGCCCCGCAGGGGCGTCGTCTCCCTTGCCGAGCGCGACCATGCACGCGCCGGTGAGCGTTGCCATGTCCACCATCTCATCCGGCGAGTATTCCAGCGCCTTGTCGATGAGGTCCGCGAGGACATTGCGGCCCTCTGCGTCGGTGTCCATCACCTCGATGGTCTTTCCGGAGCGTGAACGCAGGACGTCTCCCGGATGATAGCCTGAGGCGCTGTCCTTGTTCTCCACCGCACCGAAGATGCCCACCACGTTGACTGCAGGCTTCAGCTCGGCGACGGCGCGCATCGCAGCCAGCACGTTTCCCGCGCCGCTCATGTCCATCCGCATCTCCTCGAGGCCGGCGGACGGTTTCTGGTTCACCCCGCCGGTGTCGAACGTGACTCCCTTGCCGAGCAGCGCCACGGTGTCCGCATCCGGATTCCCGTGGTAGCGCATCACCGCGACATAGGGCTCGCGGCTGCTCCCCCTCGCCACCGCGAGGAGGCTGCCGAAATGCTCCGCTTCGAGCGCGGCGCGGTCGAGTATCTCCACCTCGATGCCCTGAAGCTTGCGTGCCTCCTGAGCGAGATAGAATGGCGTGACGATGTTCGACCCGGCATTGTTGAGGAAGCGCGCGTAGTTCACCGCGTTGCCAATAGCGGTCCCCCTGAGCAGCCCCGCCGAGGGCTTCGCGCCGCTGTAGAGCAGCGAGACGCGCTCCAGAGACGTGGCGCGCTCGCTCTTCTCCTCGTCGGGAAGGTAGGCGCCAAGCAGCATCCCTAGGGAAAGCATCTCCGCGCACTCGTCGCCGTGCTCGAACGCGCTCACGCTCGCCTCCTGGATGCCCTTCGCGGCGAGGTGCCCGCCAAGCTCCTTGCCGAGCTTCCGGGTCTTGCCCCGGTCCAGCTCCTTCCCGAGGCCGATGAACAGGACCTTCTCCGCAGGCAGCGCTCCATCGGTGTACAACGCGTCGTTCATCGCGCCGTACTCAGCGGACAGGATACCGGACTTTCGCATCCTGGACACCACTCCGGAAAGCGCCTGGTCCACCCGCCGCTCAAGCCCGGAGAGCGGCCTGCCTTCCCAGAGTCCGCAGACCAGCGTCCCTCCCGGCGCGTCCAGCGATTTCCTCTTCAGCGAGAAATCCATGCACTCCCCCGGATAGGGAACTGCTTGCGCGTATAAAAGCCTTCCCGGGAAAAAGCATATAAGCGCGGGCATGAGGCTGCAGCCATGAAAGTCGTCATCGCGGACAGCATCCATCCCTCGGGTGCGGAAGAACTGCGCAGCGCGGGATTCAGCGTGGCGGAACCGGTCCCCGAGCGGGTGGCCGTCGAGCTGCGCGATGCTGCGGCGCTCATCGTGCGGAGCCGCACCAAGGTCACGAAGGAGCTGCTCTCCGGCGCGCCGAAGCTGCGATGCGTGGTGCGCGCGGGCGCCGGGATGGACAATATCGATGTCACCGCGTGCAAGGACCGTGGAATCGCAGCCCTGAACGTTCCTGACGTGAACAGCGTCTCGGTCGCGGAGCACGCGATGGCCCTGCTGCTGGCGCTCGCGCGCAGGGTGCCGCAGGCGCACGCCTCGCTCTCCTCGCGCTGGGACAAGTCCTCGTTCATGGGAATCGAGCTTTCCGGGAAGACGCTCGGCATCGTCGGGTTCGGCCGCATCGGGCGGGAGGTGGCCGCGCGCGCGCGGGCGTTCGGGATGCGCATCCTCGCCTATGATCCCTATGTCAGCGCAACCCTTGCGCATGAACACCACGCAACCATGGTAGGACTCGACGAGCTTCTCCGCGGAAGCGATGTGGTGACCCTGCACTGTCTCCTCTCCCCGGAGACCAGGCACCTCATCAGCGCGGAGCGCCTTGCGCTCATGAGGCCAAGCGCGCTGCTCGTCAACTGCAGCCGCGGGGCGGTTGTGGACGAGCAGGCACTCTACGCTGCGCTGCAGTCGCACGGGATTGCGGGCGCGGCTCTGGACGTCTTCGAGGTGGAAGGTGCCGACGCGGTGGGGAATCGCCTGTTCTCCCTGGACAACGTGGTGGCGACCCCTCACATCGCGGGCCAGACCGCCGAAGCGCAGGAGCGCATCGCGCGCATCGCCGCACAGCTCGTCCGGGAGGCTCTTCTCAAGAGCACTTTTAATTAATAATTACATAGTAACAAATATCAGAAAGATTTATAAAGTCCGGCGGGATTCGCCCTGCAATGGAGGTCCCGTCATGCGCATCACGCTAGGAAAAGTCGGCCGGCTCCTCGCCGGCGCATCGCTCCTCGCCACCATCACCTACGCGATGACCCGTCCGTATGCGGCCTACGCCCACGGCGGCGATAGCACCCCCACCGTTGCAGCAGACGATGACGACGTTTACACCCCTTGGCCTGACGATGACGGCGACGAGCACGATGGCACGCCCTGGCCGGACGACGAAGACGATGACGATGATGACGGAACGTCCTGGCCGGATGATGACGATGACGACGGCGATGACGATGATGATGACGATGGTGGACACAGCACACCGCGTCCGACGAAGACACCCAGGCCCACAAGAACTCCCCGGCCGACGCACACCCCTCGACCGGAGGACACGCCCTGTCCGAGCCCGACTCCCCGGTATTCTCCCACGCCCGTCCCGCAGGACACCGACGTTCCGGCCCCTACGGACACGCCGACCTATGTCCCCTCGGTGACGGAAACCCTGGCCCCTAGTCCCACTGCCACGGTCTACGTGAGCTCCACTCCTGAGGACACTGATATCCCGAGCGCCACCGCCACGGTCTACCTGAGCCCGACTCCTACGGTGAGCCTCACGGACACTCCGGAGGACGAGCCCACCGATTCTCCCACGGCTCTGCCCACGTACATCCCCACCACTGCCGTTCCCACGGATGGGCCTACCACCATTCCCCCCACTCAGGTGTCAACGGAGACACCGGATGATGGCCCATCGCCGGGGAGCAGTCCGACGTATGTCCCCCAGGACACTCCCGTTGTCCTGCTCCTCGCCCAGCCGAGCGGTGGAGATATCACCCCGGACGACTCGCTTGAAGGCCGCATGGACGCGGGAAAGGCGCTCATCGGGCTCGGTGCCCTNCTCGCTGTGGGAAGCGCGGCCTATCTTGTCGCGAGGAAGAAGTCACCGCAGTCGCCAGAGGATGCCATCCCGCCGGATGCGCCCTCGCCAACGAGTTACACGGGCGTGCTCGCGCAGCTCTCGCAGGCAGAGAACGGCGCGGTGCGCGACCTCGCAGCGATACTCTCGGGGAAGAAGCCCGGGCTCTGGCGCTGGGAGCACAGAGTCAAGGCGCTCGAGGAGAGCCTCGGTCGCGAGTCTCTTTGGCCCTATCAGGCAGGCCAGGTCAGCGAGGCGCTGGAGCGGAACAGCTACCTCAGGCGGACGCATCCCGACCACTACCAGGCAGCGAAGGCCCTCCTGGGTGCGGACGATGCGGCTCGCTAAGGCGGGACTTGCGCTGGGCGCAGGCCTCATTGTCGCGGGAGCTGCATTGCGCCATGAACCTGCGATGCCACCTCTGCCTGTCCATCCAGTCTCCATCGTTCCTGCCGTGCGCACTGCCCGGGAGGCTCCGGAGGCGCTCCTGGCGCTCGCCAAGGCGAAAAATCCCAGAGCGGACGAACTCATCGTCATCCTGCACGGCCCGCCGTACCGGGCCTCGCCCGGGGGAGTGCCGATGTTTGCGACACCAGATACCGGACTCTGGATTGATGTCGCCCTCGCCCTGCAGCACAGCGAGCGCGTGGTTGTCCTCGCGCTGAACAACCCCACTCCCGCTGATGTCTCGCTGAATGACCGGTACGAACGCAATCTCTCGGAGAGGATTCCCGCCCTGGAGGAGCATCTGCTCGGAGCGCGCGAATGGATGGAGCAGCATCCCGAGCAAGTTATCACCGGCCTCGACAGGCAGGCGACGCTGGACACCCTCTCCACCCTCATTCGGGCGGAGGACCGCATCAGCATTCAGATGACCACGCACGGCAACTCCGAGGTCTTCGTGCCGGCAATGGGAGAGGGAGGGTTCAGGGGAGTGCCATTCGAGACTCTCGCGCAGTATCTCGCAGAGAGCGTCAGGAACTCGCCCGGAAGAAAGGAGGTTTCCCTGGTGTTCAATCAGTGCGGAGGGGCCGAGATAGCGGAGCGCTTTCTCCACGCGCTCTACGAGGGAGTGCGGGAGATGGACGAGGAGCGCTTCCCCCAGGTGACCCTGCGGCTCACGAGCGCGAATGCCCTCCCGACGCACCGCATCAATATCTCCGATTACCAGCTGGGCTCGCTCGCCATGTCGCTCGATGGAGGAGACTGGCAGGAATACAACGCGCTGCCCGCGGTGTCGCTGTACGGTTCCGATATGCCGCTCTTCCAGGGAAACATCCCCGGCAATGACTTGGACCTCGAGGTCCGGGACTATGTCCTGCGAAGCGATGGCAGCATAGAGCCCTAGCGCGGCGTGACGACGTTGCGATAGGCGCCCTTGAGCAGGGCGTCGCGGAGCTGCACCGCGGCGAGGACTTCCTGCCTCCTGCGCGTCTCGCTCGACAGCCCCGCAAGACCGGGAGTGGCNANGACNTTCTCGAGGGTGAGCAGCCCGCTCCTCTTGGAAAGCGGTATGTCGAGCGCGATGCCGGAGATGACCCCACGGGACAGGGCCTCGTACAGGACCTTCTCGTCCGCGAGCGCGGGAGTGAGGGTGATGAGCGAGGACGACGCCTTCATGAGGCTCAGCTCCCGCTTGCCGATGAGATTCACGCTCTGCTTGTCCTCAGGCAGCAGCGATGCGACGTAATCGCTCTCCCGTAGGAGCTCGTCGAGGGAGGCGTAACGCGCGCCGATGGACTGCGCGAGGTCATGCCTGTCCTTGAGCGGAAGGGAGTAGTCGTGCAGCACGATGTCCATGCCGAGCGCGGCGGANTTCTTCGCGAGGAGCTGGCCCTCCTCGTTCATCCCGAGGATGCCGAGGGTCTTGCCCGCAAGCTCCTCTCCCTGGAGGCGGTGCCTCGCGAAGGACTTCCCCTCGCGGAGGAGGCGCTCTCCCTGGGGAAGCTTCCTGCTGAGCGCGAAGACCATCCCCAGCGCGTATTCCGCGAGGGCATTGGCCTCATATCCCGGAGCGTGAAGCACGACGACCTTCGCGTCGGCGGCGGCCTTGATGTCGAGATGCGAGACTGACCTGCCCACCGAGGAAATGATGCGCAGCTTCCCCGCAGCGCCCTTCCGGATGGNGGTGCGGTCCAGTGAGGTTTCGGATATGAGCAGGCCGTCGTAGTCCCCGATGGCGTCGGCAAGAGTGCCATCCCTGCCCGGCCGGTAGACGGAGACATCGAGNTGCTTCTCGTCCACCAGGATGCTCGCGGCGCCCTTGAAGACAGGGTCCACGATGAGAACGCGCTTGTCCCCCATGCCTCTCCGGAGCGGGGGAGCCTTCTTAAAGGTTTGCGCGGGGCGACGGAATAATCTATATAGCCGCCGCCCTCTTCCCTGGCCATGGAGTCCGCGTTTTCCGTGAGCGCCAGGCTGCTCCACTACAAGCGCCGGGAGGTCCAGGAAGAGATGTGCCTCCATGCCCAGGAGCGNGAGGTGGCGATGCGCTACGGGGAGCNCGGCTTCGGCTCTCGGCCGGACATGCTCGCGTATCCCGCGGACGTATTCGAGGCGGTGAAGGCCGGAGCGACGAGCTTCCACTGCAGCGAGGAGCGCTGGTCCGATGCGCTGGTGCTGGAGCCGGGGATGAAGCCCGAGCAGCTGTCTGCGCTGCGNGTGGGATGGGACCTTGTTCTCGATGTGGACTGCAAGGTGTGGGAGCATGCGAAGCTCGTGGCGTCCCTGCTCGTGCAGGCCCTGCGCCAGCGCGGGGTGCGCGCGGTGAGCTGCAAGTTCTCCGGCAACAAGGGCTTCCACATTGGGGTGCCGTTCGAGGCCTTCCCTGCAGAAGTCGACAGAAAGCCGGTCTCCGCGCTCTTCCCGGAGGGAGTGCACTGGATTGCCCGCTATCTCGCGTATCTCATTGACCAGAAGGAGAAAGGCAGGCCGCTCAGCGCCGCCCTGGTCGCCCTGGGCCTGCCGCGTCTTGCGGAGCAGCTCGGTGTGCGGGAAGAGGAGCTTACCGCGATGATGTGCGCGGGCTGCGGGAACGCGCAGCCTGCTACCGAGGAGAAGTTCTCGTTCCTCTGCACCAGTCCGCTCTGCCGGGACTTCAACCTCCAGAAGGCCGGCGGCGAGAAGGAGTTCCTGTGCGGGTCCTGCGGGAAGATACGCGAGCGCTTCTCCTCGATGCGAAGCTCGGAGAAGTGCCCGCAGTGCGGTGCTGTGGAGTTTGAGGAGCGGCTGAACATCGCGCTCGTGCTGAATCTCGACGTCCAGCTCATCTCCGCGCGGCACCTCTACCGCATGCCGTACTCCATGCACGAGAAATCCGGTCTCGTCTCCCTTCCCATCGACCCGGAGCGCATCATGGCGTTCGAGCGCGAGGAGGCCCGGCCGGAATCCGTGGAGGTTGNCGANGGNCTNCGTTTCCTGGACCGGTCTCGGGCTGTGCAGGGGGAGGCTAAGGAGCTTCTCACCGAGGCGCGGGACCACTGGGCTTCGCTCGGCCTGCGCGTCGAGGAGAAGAAGAGCGAGTACCGCGACATCGAGGTGCCCCAGGAGGCGCTGCCTGAGGCCGCGTTCCCGCCGTGCATGCTCCTCGGGAAGCAGGGTCTGCGCGACGGTCGCAAACGATTCATGTTCGCCGCGCTCAATTTCCTCCAGAGCGCCGGATGGTCCCCCGAGCAGATAGAGCAGTGGCTGAAGGAGTGGAATGCGCGCAATCCCGAGCAGCTGAGCGAGACCCTGGTGCAGGGCCAGCTCCGTTACCACAAGAAGCGCGCCCTGCCGCCGAACTGCGACAACAAGCACTATTACGTGGAAATAGGAATCTGCAAGCCTGACGAACTCTGCGCGAAGATTCGCAATCCCGTGAGCTACATCAAGAGGAAGGCGCGTTACTCCTCTTCGCAGTAGGAGAGCCTGACCTCTTCGGAGCCGTGTTCTGACGCCGCGGGTTCGAGCGGCATCCACTGCGAGAGGAAGGCGCGATGCGGCTTGCTCTCCGGCTGGCCGCTCTCCGCCTGCAAGGTGCGAAGAAGCCTCGGGGCATCGCGGACCACCCTGCCGCTGCGGTCCTTCGTAGGTCCCACGCGGAGGAACTGCTGTCCCACCCGCAGGAAGCGTCGCGCGTCGAGACTGCCCGCTGCGTTCACCACCTTCTGGCAGCGCCTGAGCTGCAGCGTCCGCAGGGAGAATGCGGACCAGCAGTCGCCGTCGTCCAGCAGATACACCGTGCCGAGCGAGTACTCTCGTTGCACCTGAGCAATGCGGCCGATGATGCTCTCCACTCGGCGGCGCGGGAAGCGGAAGAAGGGGACATGGCGGTCCGCAGTGCCGAGCACCCGGTTCGTCAGATAGGAGGAATAGGTGGAAGGGGAGCTTACCCCTGCTCGCTCCAGCCTTCCGAGGACGCTCCCGGCAATCCAAAGGATTGCGTCATTTCCCCTCTCGAGGATCCCAGGGGCGCATCGCGGGATGCGTGCGAGCAACTCTCGCGGGGAAGTATGTAAATCTTTCTCCTGCAGGACGGTGCACACGTAGTTCGTCTTCGAGTTCACGGTGCCCGGGACGCGGAGTATCCTGCGCGTGTCGCAGGTGATGGGCGCGTCTATGGCGATGCTTGCCGCGAGCATCTCCTCCGCGAGCTCCTTGCGGCGCTCCGCCGCGATCCGCTCCCGCTCGAAGGGGTCGGCAACTCCCTGGGGGGGAAAGGGGTCGTCATACACGAGATGGAAGCCCTTGCCTCCGCTGAACGCCACATATCTCGGCCGCGAGCCAAAGCGGGCATCGAGATGCCCGATAGCCTCTCTCGCGATGGCCTGCGCCTTCTCCAGGTTGCTCCGGGAGAGCGGTGCGACATCGATGTCGAACACGAGGTCCGCGCCGAGGAAGAGGTTCGCCGCCATGTTCTCGCGGTCGAGGGGCATCGGCCCGACCGATGTCGGCGAGAGCCACCGCGCGACGCTGTAATACGCGTCCAGCGGCGCGAGACGGACGAGCCATCGCCGGAGGTCCTCCGCGGAGCGGACCTGCCGGGGGAGCTTGCGGAACCCGTGGCGCAGATGGAAGCGGAACTGTCTCCGATGGGGCTCGGTGATGCCCGTGAGGTCCGGCGCGTTCTCCCGGTAGAAGGCGCGCATCATTTCCTGATGAGTTTCTCGTACCGCTGGCTCTCGATGAATTTCTGGAGCCCGCGCAGTTCCCGCGAGCGGCGGTGCTGCCGGAGCTCCGTGATTTTCTCCTGGATATGCTTCTTGACGTCCGCCGCGCTCTGCGAGCCATCGAAGCGCGCCGGGGTGTTGGTCTCCACCCACGCGACCAGGCGCCGGTAATGCGGGCCCTCTCCCCGGATTTCGCTGAAAATCCTGCCAATCCAGTCGAATGCGCCCATGCTCCCGTTTTCCGCGGAAAACACTCTATATAAAGTTTCGCCCAAAACCTCTTAAACGGCCAGGGGTGGTCCTGGGGCCATGTACGACATCGCCATCATCGGCGGCGGCGTCACCGGCTTCGGGGCCGCCATGTACGCGCGCAGGCTGAATCTCAAGACGGTGGTATTCTCCGAGAGGACTGGAGGCACCATCATCCTCACCGACCGGGTGGAGAACTACCCGGGATTCAAGCTGCTCACGGGCGTTGAGCTCGCGGAGAAGCTCCAGGAGCATGCCATGGAGTACAAGCCGGACCTCATCGAGGAGCGCGCCGAGGTCATCACGCGCGAGGGGAAGTGTTTTCGCATCATCGTGGGGGAGAAGACGTACGAGGCGCGCACCGTGCTCTTCGCCACCGGGACCAAGCACCGCGAGCTCAAGGTTCCCGGCCACGATACCTTCATGAACCGCGGGGTGCACTATTGCGCGCTGTGCGACGGTGCGTTCTACCGGGGGAAGGTCCTTGCCGTTGTGGGCGGAAGTGACAGCGCAGCGAAGGAGGCGCTCGTGCTCGCGCAGCACGGCAGCAAGGTCTACATGGTCTACCGCGGGGAGAAGATCCGGCCGGAGCCGGTGAACTACGAGCGGGTGCTCGCGAACAGGAAAATCGAGATCATCTACCACACCAACGTGACGGAGATTCTCGGGGACAAGTCGGTGAGTGGGGTGCGCCTCGACCGGCCGTACAAGGGGAAGGACATCCTCCCTCTGGATGGCGTGTTTGTCGCCATCGGGCTGCTGTCCCTGTCCGAGCTCGCCGTCAAGCTCGGGGTGAAAGTCAATCCCAAGGGGGAGATCATCATCAACCGCAAGAGCGAGACCAACATCCCGGGCGTCTACGCCGCAGGTGATGTCGCGGACACCGAATTCAAGCAGGCCATCACGGGTGTCGCAGAGGGCGTCACCGCGACGTACCACGCGTACAAGTACGTGAGCGAGAGCGAGGTCTGCGCTACGGGCGACCAAACCGCGCAGTGAACTCCGTCTCGTGGCCAGTGCGCAATGCGGCGCGGCGCGCGTGCTTATACTTTCCCGTGGACACATCGCTCCGGAGATAGTCCTCGTCGAAGCCGTGCTGCTCCAGATGGCCGCGGATGGTGTGGTATCTCCTGCCCTCGAATGCGGCCTGCAGGCCCCAGAGACCCGCGCAGAACACATACAGGCCCGCGATGGCATAGTCTCCCATGGCGGCATTGAGCGCCGCGTTGAACGTGTTGAGTCCGGTGAGGAGGGACTTCCACCCGCCCAGCGCCACGTAGTCGACGAGCGTGTCCCACGCGCTGTACAGCCGGGGCGCGGCAGCTTTCGCATCCTGCACGGTCTCGAACGCGACGTCGAGGCTGTCCTGGTCCTCGGACAGGGTCTCGTCCAGCATCCGCTCCAGGCTGTTGTCCTTCATGGTGTCAGGCAACGGAGATGGCATATAAGGTTCTTTGTGGAGAGATATGCGTGGAAGTCGAGATACTATCCACAATGAAGCGGAAAATGCTCATCTTTCTTCTTTCCATCCCTCGCGCTTCAGCGCCCTATCCACCAGGCGGCTGCCGTGGGCGTCCATCATGCGCTCCAGGTAGTCCCAGTCCCATCCCTCGCAGCGGATGCGGTACCGCGCCTCCATGAACGGCCGGTAGACGGTGTGCGCCATGTACGCGCCGATTGTCGCCGCTGCCGCGCCGAGGGCTGCCCCGATGTCGTGGCCTGCGGTCAGGTTCCATGCCGCGACTCCAGCGAAGGCCGCTGCGCCGAGTGTCCACAGCGGCGAGGCGTACAGGTGGTCGAAGAGGATGCTCGCGTACTCGCGAAGGGATTCTCGCGCACGCTTCACCGCGCTGCCCGGCTTCTCGATGCTGACCTTGACGAGGTCATCAACAAGGATGCCCTCAAGTCCGGTCTCCGCCCATGGCTCCTGGTACTGCTCCACCTCAGGGAGGAGCGTGGTCCCCTTTTTAACTGCTGCGGCGCTGCGATGGAATGTCGCACCTGCCGAACCATCGGGAACGGTGCCGGGCCACGATGTCGTAGAGGGCATCTCGCAGGACGCGCGGCACCAGGAGCAGCGCTGCCGCGAGGCTCCAGGGAAATCCAAGCGAGCGTAGGATTGCCAGGATGGCTGTGCTCCTCAGTACGATGCGGCCCTCCGCAATGAGAATGACGCTGTCCAATTCGGCCGGGATGTCCAGCTTTTTCCGCAATGCCCTGCCTTCCGTGCTGTCCAGCGGGACGAACTCCAGCCTGCGCTTCCAATCGCGGCGCATCGCGAACCGCGCGAAGGGCGCGCAGAGCCCGCATCCGGCGTCGTAGAGCACCTGCATGGCCTCAACGAGGCGTGGTGCTTAAAAAGCTTTAAGAAAGGAGAAGCATCCCTCCTTCTATGAAGAAGCGCATCGCGGTCTACGCGGGAAGCTTCGACCCGGTGACCAACGGCCACCTCTGGGTCATCCAGTGCGGGCTGGACCTCTGCGAGGAGCTCATCGTCGCCGTCGGCACGAATCCTGCGAAGCACTACACCTTCCCGCTGGAAGAGCGCGTGAAGATGCTTGAGGATTCATTGTGTGACTCGCGGGTCAAGGTGCGCGCCGCTGCNGACCAGGTGCTGGTGCGCTACGCCGCGGCCGAGGGCGCGCACTACATGATTCGCGGGCTCAGGACGCAGGGCGACTACGAGCACGAGCACGCGATGTGGGCCATCAACCATGGCATGGAGCCGGGCATCAAGACGGTGTTCGTGCCCGCTGCCCCGGAGCTTGCGCACGTGAGCAGCAGCATGGTCAAGGAGCTCGCGCAGTTCGGGGAGTGGGAGGAACTCGGCAAGTATGTCCCGGATGTCGTGCTCGCGAAGCTCAAGGAGCGGTTCCGCTAGACTTCCGGGAGCGGCGGCGAGAGGTCCACCGCATCCAGCGCCTCATCGGGAAGCTCGATCTGCCCGGCTGTCGGCGTGATGCGCGCCTCGCTCTCGAACAGGAACTCGCTGTCCTGGAGCTGGAACGTCGCCGTGGTCTGTGCTCTCGTGATGAGGAACGTCTTCGCGTCGACCCAGTAGGTGACGCGCATCGAGGTGAGCTGCCCGTCCTCCAGCAGCGCGCTCCGGTCCAGCTGCGCGTACTGCTCCAGCGCGCTCTCGCTCGGAATCACGCGGAGGACATGGAAACCGTCTTCGTCCGCAAGGCGCTGCACCTCGCTGCCCTTCAGCAGCGCGGCCAGGTCTGCGGACTGGTCGAGCGGCTCCTCTGCCCGAGAGGTGTACCACACGCCCTCGTTCTTGAGATACATCGTGTCCCCGATGATGTAGGTCTCCGCGCTGCGCTCGGTGTAGAGCGGGCCGGCCTCGCTGCGCATAGAGGAGATGAGGTGCATGTCGCCTCGGTCGAAGGTGCCGCTCATCTCGATGACCGAGAGGATGGTGACGTTCTGCCCCTCGACGACTGTCGATGTCCTGCCCTGCATGATGAATGCGAGGTCGTAGCTCTCCAGGGACTGGTGCGCGGCGATGGCATTCCTTGCGATGCTCTCCGCTGAGGGGGCGCAGGAGGCGAGCAGGAGCATCGCGAGAACGAGGAATAGGCGCATGGCAGTCGGCCATCCTGCCGCTATATAAAACTATCAGCCTCGGCCGTGCAGAGGATTTCCCAGCCGCATTGTCGCACGATATCCGCGCTGTCTCGCAGAAATGCCGGGTATCCTCAGCAACGCGGCCGACCTCCCGCTTTTTCTTCGGTCGGGAAAGCCTTATAAGCTGCACGCGTGTTTCGCCGAGGGATGCGCAAGCGCTGCACCTGCGTCGGGGAGTGCCTCTGCCTGCCGGAGCCGTCGTGGAACGCAGAGACTCCGGAGAGCGCCCTGGAAATCCGGCCGGTCTTCGACGTCTCCGCCAATCCCGCCGCGGAGAGCCAGCTGGAGCGGATGACTCCCCGGGAGGTCTCCTCGCTGCGCAGGTCGTATCTCCAGCGCTTCCGGAAGCGGCAGACCGTGTGGAAGCGCAGCGCGCTCTCGAAAAAGTGGAAGGCGTGACCTCCCACACGGTCAGCGTCTCCATCTCCCTGGATTCCAAGAGGGTGTATGCCTTCGTCTCTCGGCCGGAGAATCTCCCGAAGTGGGCGCCCGGACTGTGCCGCTCCCTGAGAAAATCACGCGGCGGCTGGCTGCTGGAGACTCCCGACGGTGAGGTCGCGTTCCGTTTTGTCGCGAAGAACAAGCTGGGAGTGCTGGACCATTACGTGGGGGAGTTCTACGTCCCTTTCCGCGTGGTGCCGAACGCTGCAGGAAGCGAGGTGCTCCTCACCCTCTTCCGCCAGCCGGGGATGAGCGCGAGAGGATTCGCGAAAGACATCCGCCTGGTGGAGCGGGACCTGGCGAGGCTGAGGCGGGTGATGGGGCGCTGAAGCACTCGGATGGCTCTGGGAAGAGAGGGTCACTCGGCTGGGATTCAACGCTCACCATACGAAGATATTAAGGAGAGGGGGCCTACGGCTATGCCAATGGGCAAGGCGTACTCGCTGGAGAAGGATGTGCTGGTCATCCATCGAGAACTGACGCAACTTGACCTTTTTGTCCGCGACTTTGTTGAGGTTCTGAGGAAACATATAGCATATCTCATTGTCAGCGGCTTCGTCAGCATCGCTGCCGGGAGAAGCAGGGGGACGGAGGACGTTGACGTTCTCATACCTGCCGTAGACTCTGCGACCTTCACTCTGTTGTTTGAAGAGCTCTCCGGGAGGGGATTCTGGTGCTATCAGGGGGACACTGCCAAAGGGGTCTATCCCTACATCCAAGAATTGGCTCATATCCGATTTGCGCGCGCCAATCAGGTTTTTCCCAATGTGGAATGCATTCCGATTACGTCTGAAAAAAAGGCACAGTACTTTGAATTCCGTCATCCTCAGAAGATGAGAATCAAGGACTTTGAGTTCAATATCCCTCCACTCGAATTTGAGATTCTCTACAAGGAGATAATCCTCGGCGGAGAGAAGGACCTTGCGGATGCCAAGCACTTGAGGACTGTTTTCTCGGACATACTGAAGAGGGAAAGATTTAAGGAGTTTGAGCCCGTTGTTCGTTCACATGGCCATTGATTACGTTGTCTATTATGCGGAGAAGCTCAAGCGTAATCCTGATATCTTCGTTCAGCAAAAAGAGCTCATCGAGTCGCAAATGCAGAGCAGCGCTGCCTTCTTCAGCGGGCTGTTCGGCAAGGACTTCAAGGCTGAGGCGAGAGCGTACCTCCGAGAGGTCGGGCTGCTGTGAGGGCGCGTCTGAGGGAAATCTAGCGGCACAGGTCGCGCAGCGCGAGGAACTCGCGCTCGCCGATGACGCTGCTGTAGCCCTTCTTCCCCTCGGTCAGGGCGAGGTAGGTGGCCTCGGTCGAGTTCTCGTAGTGCTCATTGAGCGTGGCCTGCAGCCCCTCGGGGAGGTCCTCGGCCCAGAGGGTGCAGCGCAGTTCATCGTCGCCGTTGATGTCGAACAGCACCACCGTGTCCACTGTCCCGTCGTAGCCCGGGGGGATGTCCCGGATGGACAGCAGCCGGAACCGGAAGGGGTGGTTGCCCAGGAGCTTGGTGACCATCACGCCCAGCGTGACGTGCTGGGTCTGGGAGCGCGGGTCCTCGGTGAAGGCGATGGCCTGCTCAAAATACGGGTAGTACTTCATGCTCTGGCCGAGCAGGTGCTTCTCCAGATACGCGATGCGCTCCAGATGTCCGGGAATCTGCATGACGCTCTCCAGCCCGCCCGCCTGCCACCTCCCCTCGCAGAGTTCTTCCGCTCGCTCCCACTGGGACTCGCCGATGACCGGCTCGACGCGCGTGTTCCCTTCGGTGAGGGCCCGGTACCATGCGTCCGTGGAGACCTCGTAGTTCTGCTGGAACGCCGGGTCTCCTGCCTCGAAGAGGCACTGCCTGCCCCCTCTCGGGGAGCCGACCGCGGCGATGTTCATGTCGACCTCGCCGTCGAGGTCCGCATCGATGGTCCCGAGCGCCTGCACGGTGGCGAGCCGCTGCCGGACATACGCGGACGCGAGCTGCCCCTGGGCGGTGAGCATGAGGCCGCGGGAGAAGTAGCCGGAGGACTGCAGCCAGTGCGGCTGCTCCGTGAGATGCTGGGACAGGTAGCTGACGCGGTCCTGATGCGGCGGGACGTCCTGCGCGAGGGTCCCTGCGAGGACCGCGAGGCCTGCGGCGATGCTGGCAGCGACCTTCGCGCGCGGGCTGCGTTTCGGAGTTCTCACGGTGTCCCGGAGTTTCCTGACCTGGTCGTCGAACGTCATGCAATCCCCCCTGCGACGGATTCGGTCGCGCTATATAAAGCTGCGGTCACGGCGGCCGTCCAGGAACGCTCGGAAACGAGGTCGGCCGCACCTCGGGAATCATCGGCATGCCGTGGTCAGTTCCGCCCGGATGGACGAGCCCTCGCCATGATGGCGATGTGCCGCTTCAGCGTGGGGGCAGCGTTGCGCCAGAGCGCGAAGCTGAGCGGCTCGCCGTAGTACAGACTCCTGTTTCTCATCTGGCGCAGGCGGTCCACAGCGTCCCAATCCAGCCCGAGTTCAGGATGCCGCTCGCAGAGATACGCGAAGAGGCATTCGTGGGTCTTCGCCTTCCATCCCTCCAGGCGGACGAACGCCTCGCACAGCATGTGCAGGATATCGTAGCCGAGACGGAAGAGAGCAGTCTCGTCTCCGCGATGGATGGCGCGTTCCCATCGTGAGAACGTCCTGAGATTCGCCAGCGCGAGGTGAGGGAGGGCAGCAGCGCGATGAGGCTCAGGCGTTCCGAGAGGCAGATAGGCTCCGCTCTCCAGGCATGCCCGATGCGCATCTCGCGACCTCATCAAGGCTGCCCTTGAGGAGATACCCTTCAAGGATGTTTCCCAGGAGAGGTGGCCGCATTTTTCGGAGCGCTGCACGATTCTTGCATGCAAAGAGGTCGATTTTCCGGCCGAGAGCCCTCTCCAGCCGCGAGATTTCGGGCACGT
>C687J35174_10006263_pt1 | contig 15539 bp, 22 predicted proteins | sample RifCSPhighO2_01_FD_35174 | JGI IMG/M metagenome (IMG submission 35174) | reverse complement strand
CTCCCGCCACCGCGCCCGGATAGTCAAAAACAAAGTCGCCCCGCCCTTCAGAGTCGCTGAATTCGATATCTTAAATGACGGCGGCATTTCCCGGGAGGGTGGTCTGATCGACGTCGGCCTTGAGCTGGGCGTTCTTACCAAAAAAGGCGCCTTCATTTATTTGGGCACAGAAATAATCGGCCAGGGCCGCGAGGCCGCCCGGGCGTATCTTAAAGAAAATCACAAAGCCGCCAAACAGCTGGAAGACGCCATCTGGAAATCCGTCAAAACCAGCAAAACCCCCCTCCCCAAACAGGTTGGAGAAATTGAAGAAGAGTAGGCCTCGCGTGGTAGAATTAAGTCATGCCTGATTTAAAAATAGATCAAAATAAGCTGGAGGACATGTGCCGCAAATACCAGGTGGAATTTCTGGGGGTTTTCGGGTCGGTGGCTCGTGGTGAACAGAGGCCGGAAAGCGACATGGATTTGTTAGTCCGCTTCTCGCCAGATGCCAAAATCGGATATTTTAAACTCTATGAGATAGAGAAAAATTTTAGTCAGTTTATGAACCGTCCAGTTGAGATCGTCACACAAGAAGCGCTTAGTCCTTATATCAAAGACAGAGTTTATAATGACCTGAAACCAATATATGGTCAGCCCTGATAATTTTATATTTCTACGCCATATTCAGGATTCTTGCAGAAAGATTCGTGAATTTATCAAAGATTTAGATTACGAAAAATTCACAACCGATGAAAAAACAGTTAGCGCCGTGCTTAGAGAGTTATCCGTCGTTGGTGAAGCCGCTCGAAAGACCACAGACAATTTTCGCAACAGTCACCCACAAATTTCATGGGAAGAAATATTCGGCATGCGGAACAAACTCGTTCACGACTATACTGGAGTCCAGCTACCAGTCGTTTGGCAAACAGTCCAGGAGGATATCCCAAATCTGGAGAAAACGGTAAATGAAATTTTAAAATCAGAAAAATGACCTCCGTTTCCTGGAATTCAAATGGCTTAATTATTAATAATGGTAAAATACTAACAACCAGAGAAAAAGGAAGGAAATTGTGCCTTTTGCCCGGTGGAGGTGTTGAAGAGAACGAAACTCCAAAACAAGCCCTCATCCGCGAACTAAAAGAAGAACTGGGGATCGAAGCCAGTGGACGAGATCTAGAGCCTTGGGGAGAATATTCTGCAGCCGCTACAGGGAGAAAAACCGTAAGAAAGGTCCACCTATTTTTCATCGAAAAATGGGCTGGAACACCGCATCCCCAGGGAGAAGTTAAGGAACTTGTATGGTTAGACAGGCAAAACTCTTCAACTTTAAGTCTGGAATGGATACTCAAACACAAAGTTATTCCGGAGTTACTGAAAAAGAAACTCATACACTAGGCAATGAAGAACAGCATTTTGGCCAGCGCGCTGAAAATTTTGTCGCTGCGGCCGCATAGCAAGCAGGAAGTCATTAATTTTTTGCGCAAGAAGACCAAAGACGACACTTTAATTAATCAAACTATCGAAAAACTCGAAAAAGCCAAGTTAATAAACGATGAAGAGTTTGCCAAATGGTACATGGAGTCCCGATCCCGCACCCGTCCCCGCGGCAAACGTTTATTAATTCAGGAGTTAAAACAAAAAGGTATCGATCTTAGTACTTCGCACTTAGAACTTAGTACTGATGGTGAACTGGCTGAAAATGCTCTAAATAAAAAAAATCCCAAATCTCGGGAGCAGGCCATCCGTTTTCTGCAGTACAGAGGCTTTTCCTGGGAATCGATTGAGAAAGTTATCAGAAAGCGGTATAATTAGTGTGTGTTAAATCGACTCTTAACCCATGTCATCTTCAACCCTTCAGGACGATCCGTCTAAATATCTGGCCGAGGATCTGGCCAAGCGGATAGAGGATACCCGTCAGGAGTATCAGGCTCGGGCGACCGAGTTGGCCCGGGAAATTTTAGTGGACGCCATGCTCCACGGCGCCACCGACTACGTTGCCGAATACACCGTCTCCACCCTGCCTCTCCCCAACGATTCGGTCAAAGGCAGCATCATCGGCCAGGGCGGCCGCAACATCGCGGCTTTTGAGCGGGCCACCGGCGTGGAAATCGAAATTGAAGAAGGCAACACCGTCCGCCTGTCCTCCTTTGATTCGCTCCGCCGCGAAATTGCCCGCCGGGCTTTGGAGTTCCTCATCAAAGACGCCCGCATCACCCCCACCCGCATCGAAGAAGTCGTTCTCCAGACCCAAAAGCACATGGACACCATTCTCATGGACGAAGGCCGCAAAATTTGCGCCGCCTGCAGCGTCTACAATCTGGATCCGGAACTGGTGAATATCATCGGCCGCTACCGTTTCCGTTTTTCCTACGGCCAAAACCTGGGAATTCATACTATCGAGGAAACCAAAATCGGCGTCCAGATCGCCCATGAAGTTGGTTTGTCCGACGAAGAAATCCAGCACGTCCGTCTCGGCTGCCTCTTGCATGACATTGGCAAAGTAGTTACCGACGAAGAGGGGACCCATGTCCAGCTGGGCGCCCAGCTTCTCAAAAAATATAATCTTCCGGACATTGTTATCAATGCTGTCGCCGAGCATCACGAAGACAAGCCGTTTTCTTCAATAGTCTCCAGGATCGTCTGGGTGGCGGACGCCATTTCCGGTTCCCGTCCCGGAGCCCGCTACGAATCCCATGATATCTACGTCCAGCGTCTGCAAAAAATCGAGGAGATCGGCAAATCCTTCCCCGGCGTGTCCGAAACTTTCGCTTTCCAGGCTGGCCGCGACGTCCGGGTGATCGTCAAGCCGGAAGCCGTGTCAGACGCCGAACTGTCGGTTCTCGTTGCCCGCGTTAGGGAAAAGCTGGAAAAAGAAGCCCAATACGTCGGCCAAATCCGCGTCACCGCCATCCGCGAAGTCCGCGCCACTGATATAACTAAAGCTAAATAACCCGTTGCTTCTTGACAATTCTCCCCAGTCGTTTTATTTTGGGCTTAGATATGGAATATTTGAAAGGGGGTGATATTAGTGACTAAGCAGCAAATGTTCGAACTAGTATCAAAAAAAGCCCACCTTACAAAGAAAGCCGCGCGGGAGTCCGTCGAGACTTTTATTGACGAAGTCAAAAAAGCTTTAGCCAAGGGCGAAAAAGTCGTCCTCTCCGGCTTCGGGACTTTCAAAGTGGTGCACGTAAAAGATAAGCCAGTGATCATCCCCGGGACCAAGGAACGCAAAGTGGTCAAAGGCCACCGTGCCGCCCGCTTCACCCCCGGCAAGACCCTCAAGAAAGCCGTGAAGTAAAACAGCTCTCCAAGATTCTCCCTCTCCTAATTTAGGAGAGGGTAGGGTGAGGTATAGTAAAATCTCCCCATGAATATTCCTTTTGCCCCTGATCCATTGAAAGACCAGTTTTTTCTCCAGGATGAAGCAACCATCATACGGATGGTTGACCTGGCCGAGTTAAACAAAAACGACACGGTTCTGGAAATCGGCGCCGGAACCGGTAATCTTACCAGCGAACTCGCAAAACACGCCGGCAAAGTTATTTCTTTCGAAATTGACCCAAGATTTGGGCCGCTTTTGGCCAAGCTCCCCCGCAATGTCGAAGTTCATTTAGAAGACGCGTGGGATTTTGCTCAACTCCATGGGAAATTCAGGAAAAAGAAAATTTACAACAAAATTGTCTCCAACCTGCCGTATTCATTCTGTGAGCGATTAATGCACAACCTGACATTCCTGGATTTTGACAAAGTAATTTTACTGGTTCCTCTAAAGTTCCTAAACACTTTATCAACCAATCCAATTTTTAAATCATTCTTAACATACCAGCTTGAGTTTAAAGTCGATAAATCAAACTTCTATCCCCAGCCAAAAACCAATTCTGCTGTAATAAGTCTATCTTCATTACCCGACCCAATCAGTTCGAACAACCTGCCCTTATTTTTAAAACAATATATTTATCAGCACGAAAACCAGAAGGTCATAAATTCGCTTCGCGAAGGTTTAATTAAATTTACTCGATTTACCAAGGGTGACGTACTCAGCAAAAAGCAAGCGGCTCAATTGGTATCAGAATTCCAAATCAACCCACAGCTTCTGGAAACCACACCCGGAGCCATGATTTATGAAGAAATCGACCGCCACTACTCCTCCGCCTCGTCGTAGTTAATTAGCCATGATATACTTAAATTCATGGCTGATATTACGTTGAGCGATGAGGAACAGTTGCAGCTCCAGAATTTAGGGGTAGAGGCTGTTATTCTATTTGGGTCTCAAGCCCAAGATCTTACTCATCCGGGAAGCGATTATGATATCGCAGTTATTCAAACACCAAAAAGCGACACTGACAAAATTTACGACAATCTTTACTCGCTATTGTCAGAAAAAATAAACAAACTAGTCAATATTGATATCGTTTTTATGTCCAAAAGCCCAATGGAATTACAATCCCATGTTGCCAAATTTGGCCAGGTAATTTTTCAAATCACCCCAAACGTTTTTGCGGATTTTAAGCAACAAACCATGCTTAGTTATTCAGACTTTGCCCCGCTAAGACGTGTGTTTCAACACGCCACTCTTTCTCGAATATGACTCAATTAATTATCGAAAAAGATATAGTTATCAAGCGCATCGAAGGCGTAGAAGCCGAATTGGTCGAACTTCACAAATTAGCGTCCTTGTCCAAAGTAGAATTTTCATCCGGTTACGGATTCAAACTAGCCCATTACCATCTTCATAGAGCACTCGAAGGAGTTTTCAACATAGGTTCTCACATTTTATCCAGACTTCCTGGAGGCCAGGCGACTCAATACAAAGAAATCGCTCTAAAACTGGGGGAACTCAACTTGGTTCCCAAGGAATTTGCCACCACCAAGCTGGTAGAAATGGCCAAATATCGAAACCGACTGGTTCACTTCTACGCTCAGATCACACCCGAGGAACTTTATAAAATCCTCCAAACTGATCTTTTGGATTTTGAAACATTTCTGTCAGCAGTCAAAAACATCCTTTCCCACCCCGAAAAATACCAACTTCAGGTAGAATAAACATTTTTCGCCAACCCTTGGTCCATAAAGTTTTTTACAGGAATAAACAATGGTTTTGGCAGTTTGCCCCATTCAAACCACTTCAGTGAAGTGGTTTTGTCTTTCTCCATAATAGTTGACCCTTTTCTTCTTTGAATTTATTGGTCCTCCCCTCTTACGGCGAAGCCATGACCAAAGGGAGAATTTAAGAGGGGAGTTAGAGGGGTGATATAGAGGGAGATTTTAGTGTTACTTCTAGTTCCTGTTTCCATGTTTTGAAACAGAAAGTAAAGTTATCGAAAAACGAGCGTTGGCCTATCAAATTCATTCCGATTTTCAAATCATCGGAAAACGCGATCTCGGCAATAAATTTCCTTCCCGCAAACTTAATTCTTACTTTATGGACATATACTGTAATTTTCGTTCCATCACCAATCATTAACCAACTTTGTCGTTCCATGTTAATATTTATTCCCAAAACCTTATTTCCAATTTAACTACAGGTTCCTCCTCTACATACCCGAAAGTCATATCAGCATATGTTTGTATCCTTTTACTGGCACAGCAAAAATGGTCAATTTTTCATTAGGATATTTTTTTTGGCCCTATCCACAGCTGTCACTGCATCCCCAGCTGCCGCAATAACCTTACCCTTCACTAAAACCACCCTCATTCCCGCATATTTTTTAAACAGGTTTTTTGGAAAATCATTCATCAACTAAAGTATACCATTCTCTTTCACTACTCCTCCGCCTCGTCATAGATTTTTCTAACCCCCCTAATCCTTCTTGTCCTTCTAATTCTTCTATTCCGCCATTTTGGGTTAAAATTACTCCATGCACAAACAAATCAGGCTATTCACAACCTTTTTGAAAGCGGATCTTCAGAGTTATTTGGAGTATCGCCTCGGCTCGCTCATCTGGATAGTCAACGGTGCCATCGGGCCGATTCTCGCATTGTTCATTTGGTTGGTTATCTCTTCACAAACAAACTTGGCTCTTAGCAGTTCCCAGCTTGTGACCTATTTTTTTCTCTCGATTTTGGTCACTCGCTTAACCCAGGTTTGGACCCTTGAACAGATGGGTGATCTCATTAAAAGCGGGGAAATCTCCAACATGTTTCTTAAGCCATATAACTATATCGTTGAAAACTTGTCGGAACAGATAGGTCAAAAAGCCTCCAGATTAATGGCTTTAATTCCAGTTTTATTACTCTTGGGTTTAATCTTGAAATCCAATCTCAATTTTCAGTACCCTCTCTGGCGCATAGCCTTGTTTTTGGTATCACTGGTTTTGGGTTTTACAGTAATTTTTATTCTGGAACATACTCTGGCGTTGCTTGCGTTCTGGATTGATGAAATTCATGGTATAGCCAGAATTCACAGCACACTCGGAGGCTTGTTCAGCGGTACTGCTATTCCCCTTGTATTTATGCCAGGGGCTCTCAAATCAATAATGAAGATTTATCCTGCTCGTTTTACTGCTTCTTTTCCGCTGGAAATTTTAGTCACCAACCAAAACTCCGCTGAAATTTTATGGGGGTTTATCATATGTCTATCGGAAATCGGAATTTTTTACATCCTATATCGGAAGATATTTAAATTGGCAGTCAGGAAATATTCTGCCGTCGGTAGATAGTATGACCTTAAAAAGAGCAATTAAATTACTTTTAATTTATACAAAGGCTAACCAGCTTATATCATGGGAATACAGGTTTAATTACGTATTCAGGATTTTTCGGATNTTTTTTGATTTTTTAATTTCCTTCNTTTTTATTGACGTCATTTTTTCACAAGCCCCGTCTATTTATGGCTGGACAAAACCCCAAATTTTTCTTATTTATGCGATTTATCAAATAATCAACAGCACTTTAAGTTTCTTTTGTGCAGACAGTCTAAACGACCTGGACAAGGACGTTCGTCGTGGTGATCTGGATTTAATTCTTACAAAACCAATGGACAGTCAATTCGCCGTTAGTTTTAGGACAATTTATCCATCCAATATCTATAGAATCATCGCTTCAATTATCATAATTATTTATGCGTTTAGACTTTTGGACCTACACCCAAGTTTAGTCACCTTCTTGTTGTCATTTATTTCAATCGTTTCCGGAATAATAATTTTTTATTGTTTTATTCTTTTCACGGCAGCTTCGGTTTTTTGGACGATGCGCGGCGAAATAGTTGACCTCGTAGTTACAATTTTTTCAACCACTCGATACCCCCTGGATATATTTGGTAAAAAAGCATCATATATTTTTACAGTTATCCCCTTGATTTTTATTGCCACAGTTCCGGCCAAAGTATTATTGGGAAAACCTGACATCCTGCATTATTTCTCTCCGATTGTCGCCATAGTTTTGTTAATAACTTCCCGCCGGTTCTGGCACTTTGCCCTCCGCCACTACTCCTCCGCCTCGTCATAATAATGATCATTATAATATTGACAATATTGCACACTCATGTTAATATTTTAATATGGATTTAAATAACATCGTTCCCATTACCGATTTACGCCGCAGGTTCGGAGAGATTACAGCCAGATTGGCCTATATCGATTCTTTAATTTTAACCAAAGGCGGCGAACCTTTTGCCATACTTAAATCCGCTCCCAATATCAAAAGAAAAAACTTAATTAAGGCAGCTGGTGCTTGGAAAAATACAGATTTAGACGATGATAAGTTTTGGAAAATNGCTCTAAAACGTAAATCGCGATCCAAACCCGTTATTCTTTAGCATGGACTATCTCTTAGACACGTCGGTTATTATCGCCTATCTCCGTCGNCGCCCCGGANTTGTCGAATATATAACCAGCTTAGAAGGGGAATTATCCACTAGTTTTGTCTGCGTTGCCGAACTTTANGAAGGAGTTTATAAAAGCTTGAATAGTGAATCAGCAGAATCCGGAATTCAAGTATTTTGTTCTGGTCTCAGCGATATTTTTAGTCTTGACTTTGAAATTGCCAAAACATTTGGTCGTATAAAAACCACCCTTCAATCGATAGGCCAGGTAATAGACGATTTGGACATCTTAATTGCTACCACCGCGCTTACCCGCGATAAGATATTAATCACTCTGAATATCAAACATTTTTCTCGAATCCCCGGTCTGAAAATCCTCACTCCACCCCACTCCTCCTCCGCCTCGTCCTAATTACAATACTAGGTAGTATTATAAATATGACGAAGTTTAGATTTTAACCTTTTCCACCAGGTAATTTTTCCGCCCTCCATAGTCACTCTTATTTCCACATAAAAATTCCCCAGCCATTTTAATATCAGTTTAAACAATTCGTCCTTTCCCTCAGTTTTTCCCCGGCAAATGTGGTGATGACAGCCAATGGCTACCGTGTGCACCGGAAGCAACATCTGAATTCCCTCCAGTTTTTTTAGGTCCAGTCCGTCCTCTGCCGCTTCCACTTCCATAGCCGCCGACCGCACCTCATGTTTGTCCTTAGCATATTCGTTGTATCTCATCTGCACCAGCTTCTCCCAATCGTTCAAGTATTTTCTTTCTACCCCGTTTTCTTTCAATATCTCAACATACTCCCGGCCGATTTTATCCTTTACCGACCTCAAATAATCTTTAATTCCTTCTTCCATTCTCAAGTCCGGAGATTCGCAAAGCAGCATCAGCATAACCAGGCCGGAAACCACCAGTTCGTTAAAAATTCTGTCCCGTTCCAGCTGTGACAGATTCTCCCAACCCAAAAAATTCCGGAACTTCTTGTCACTAAAAAATTCAAAGGCTTTTTGCGCCGTTGCCGTTGCCAACGACTGGCCCATCACCCCCACCATCCTCTCCGGTGAATCCGTTATCTTCAAATCGCCCAAATCCATCTCTCAAGCATATCAGAATTCAATTCAGCTTCATAACTCCCATACTCTGGAGTATGGGAGTTAACCGAGTTAGCTCACAACCCAGCATTTAGGTTAAAATTACTTTATGAAGAAATATTGGCAATTTTTTCATATGGGTTTCCAGCAACTCCTCGAATACAGGGTTAATTTTGTGTGGTCTACAATCGGGACAGTCATTTCCACCATCATTCTCTATTTATTCTGGGTAGCTATTTTGGGTTCCAATCCGCAAATGCGCATGAGCGGTTTTGCCCTGGGCAACTATTACCTATTCATAACCCTAATCGGGGCGATCACTTTTTCCAATTTCCGTCCGGTTTCCGATGATATTTGGGAAGGGGACTTGGCGGTCGATCTTTTACGGCCATACAACTATTTTCTAAAAATGTTTCTTCTGGAACTTCCCTACAAAATTACCAGAATGCTGCTCGGTTTGGTTCTCATATTTTTCATCAGCCGTTTCACATTCCTACAAATACCATTAGCCAACTTAATTCTGGCCTCTGTGGCCGTCTTGTTTGCCATCGGTACCAGGGCATTCATGGCCTATTCAATAGCCGGCCTGGCGTTTTGGTTCAAACGCGTGCACGGCTTCGACGCTTTGATCTTTAGTTTTGGCCGGTTGTTCTCCGGTGAGCTCATCCCCCTGCAATTTTTGCCTCCTGCGCTTATTACTTTTTCTTTATATTTGCCCTTCAGGTACCTGGCCTATTTCCCGGTCAGCATCATTATGGATGAACCGAACACAACCGAACTCGTAATCGGAATGCTTTCGGTTACCCTGTGGCTGGCTTTGATGTTTATCATCAATAGACTTATTTGGAAAAAAGGTTTAAGTCAGTTTGAAGCTACCGGCCGATGATCAAAAAATACCTTTCAATCTATTCCAGCATATTCAAAATGAGCTTTATGAGTGAGATGACCCATAAGGAAAATTTTCTTACCTGGATCGCCGTGCATTCGGTCTCTCTTTTGTCCATCGTTGTATTTTTCAAAGTGGTTTACTCAAACACCAACTCTATCAACGGTTGGACTCAATATCAGACTTTAATGGTACTGGGGACTGCAACGCTCATGACCGGCCTTGGCTCTCTGACCTTTTTCCCCTTCATGTACGGTTTCAGCCGCGAAATCCAACGGGGCGAATTTGATTTCAAACTAGCCAAACCCCTGAATATTCTTTTTCAAAGCGCGTTTCGCTGGGTGGATACCGAAGATTTGGCCGTCACCCCGACCGGTCTTCTCTTGATCTGGTACTCGCTCGCCAATCTCAAGCCGGAAAACTTGCCTCTCAATATCATTGGGTTTCTCCTCATGGTAACCAGTTCAATGGTCATTCTGTTTTCGCTTCTCACGATCATTCAGTCTCTGGCCTTTAGGCACGTCCAGATCAATTCAGTTACCGATTTTTACTGGTCCATTATCAACATCACCAAATATCCGGCCAAGGCTATCAAAAACGTTTCCCAAGCCACTCTTTATTCACTGGTCCCGATAGGCATTATCTCCTCAGTTCCTTCGGAGGTTCTCTTCGGCCGTTGGGAACCCGTCTGGATTACCGGGTCACTATTCTCGGCGTTTGTATTGTTCATATTTAGCCGCTGGATTTTTATGTCCTCCCTCCGCCATTACTCCTCCGCCAGCTCGTAACAATTAATTGGTTCTCCCCTCTTAGATTAAGAGGGGAGTCAGAGGGGTGATATTAGTGGTAGAATTAAACCGTGGCAGTCATCGAAGTCAAGAATCTAAAGAAGTACTATAAGGTTCATCAGAAAGAGCCGGGACTTTCCGGTTCAATAAAATCCCTATTTAACCGTAAATATTATGACGTCAAAGCCGTGGATAACGTCAGTTTTGAGATTGGGGAAGGGGAATTGGTCGGGTTTATCGGACCCAACGGCGCAGGCAAGACCACTACCCTGAAAGTATTGTCGGGCTTGTTGTATCCTACCTCAGGCTTTGTCCAGGCCCTGGGCTACACCCCCTGGGACCGAAAACCCGCCTACCAAAAACAGTTCAGCCTGGTCATGGGCCAAAAAAACCAACTTTGGTGGGACCTGCCGGCTATTGAGTCTTTCATCTTAAACAAAGAAATTTACGAAGTTCCCGACGCCCAATACAAAAAAACTCTGGACGAACTGGTCGAACTTCTGGACGTCAAAGACATTTTAAAAGTCCAGGTCAGAAAGCTCTCTCTGGGCCAGCGCATGAAAATGGAGCTCATCGCCGCCCTCATCCACTCCCCCAAAATTTTGTTTTTAGACGAGCCGACGATTGGCCTTGACGTGGTCATGCAGAAAAAAATGCGCGACTTCATCAGGGAATACAACAAGCGCTTTAATGCCACCGTTATTTTGACCAGCCATTATATGGACGACGTCAAAGAACTGTGCCAGCGGGTGATAATTATCGACAAAGGCAAACTGATTTTTGACGGCGCCCTGGACGAAATCATCAAAAAATACGCCGACCACAAATTGATCACTGTGGTCTTTTCCAAAAACAATGTGGAACTGTCCGACCTGGAAAAGCTCGGGGAAGTCAAATCATTCGAGCCGCCCAAAGCCGTCATTTCCGTCAAGCGCGCCTCTGCCCCCCGGGTCGCCGCCCGTATTCTGGAAGATTTTTCCGTCGCGGACATCAATCTCGAAGAACCCCAAATCGAAGACATCATCCGTGAAGTGTTCACCGGTAAAGATTTTGCATGAGAAAATACTTAACAGTCTTCGCCGTCGACTGGCAGAACCAGTTTATCTATCGCCTCAACTTTGTTCTCTGGAGGGTCAGAAACATTCTCCGGCTTCTCATGACTTACTTCCTTTGGCGTGGTGTCTTCAATACCAATGTCTCTGTTTTCGGCTACTCCCAAAACCAGATGCTCACTTATGTCTTCCTGGTTTTATTGGTTCAAACTTTAGTTACTTCCGCTCCTTCATCTGACAATATTGGCGGCGAAATCGGTAATGGCGAGCTTAGTAACTATTTAGTCAAGCCGGTTAGTTACATCGGCTACTGGTTTACCCGCGATTTGTCCAGTAAATTGCTGAATATTATTTTTGCCTCGGTCGAGTTGACGCTGCTCTGGTTAGTTTTCCAACCGGAGTTACAAATTCCTGTGCATCTTCTCGCTTTTGTTGTCAGTTGTATCCTTGCCGTTTTTATTTTTTATTTTCTCAACATAGCTACCCGTTTCGTTTCTTTTTGGACTCCTGAAAATACCTGGGGATTATCTTTTTTGGTTATCATTTTAATCGAGACCCTGGCCGGCGGCATTTTTCCGCTCGATATCTTGCCCCACTGGACCAACGTGGCTCTCCAGTTTACCCCCTTCCCGTACCTGATTTATTATCCGATTGCCATCTTTTTAGGCAAAATTACCGGAATTTATTTATTGCGGATTCTCTTCCAGTCTTTGCTCTACTGCGCAATTATGTATTATTTTGCCCAAATTATTTGGCGCCGGGGTCTCAAAGTTTATGCTTCCGAAGGACGTTAAAATTCTCTACTTCTATAGTGTAAACAGGTTATGGTCGTTTATGAGCGCACCATATATGTTTGTGCTTTTTATTTTTAGCAAAACCGTCCGGTTAACTCTTTTTATTCTCCTCTTAGTCTCTCTTTTTCACGGCCTCTCAAATTTGTCCGGCTTTACCAGGGATCAAATGATTTTCTTTTTCTTGTGTTTCAATATGATTGACACCGCTGCCCAATTTCTCTTCCGGGAAGTTTATTATTTTCGTCCCCTGCTAATTTCCGGCGGCCTGGATCAGATACTTATCAAACCATTTAATCCTCTTGTCAGAGTTCTCTTGGGAGGCCCCGATTTTATAGACTGCGCAATGTTGATTATCATGACGGTAATTACAGTTTGGTTCACCGCCTCCCGTTTTCACCCAGCTCCTCTGCAGTGGCTGCTCTATTTTGCATTGCTGGTCAACGGTATCCTCTTAGCCGCCGGTTTTCATATTTTTGTTTTAGGACTGGGAATCCGGGTCATCGGGGTTGACCACCTGGTTATGATTTACCGCGACCTGACCGCCCTGATGCGCATTCCTGTGGATTTATACATCGAACCGATCCGCTTTATTATCACCTATCTTCTTCCCATGGGTATCATGTTCACTTTTCCGGCCAAAGCCTTACTCGGTCTTTTATCCTTGTCAAATATTTTAATTTCTTTCTCTTTCGCTTTTTTGCTTCTTTACCTGGCTCTTATTTATTGGCACCGTTCTCTCCGCCACTACTCCTCCGCCAGCAGTTAAAAATCACCTCTTCGGCTTGATGGGTTTTTTGTTGAAGACGTAGTAAACTACAGCCAAGGCTATCACCATTAGCGCAAAGCCTATTTGAGCTTGAGAAAAAAACGGATCCAAATTAACCATGTTCGTCAAGAATGCTCTCCACTTTAATAGCCAAATATAATGATACCATAACCCCGCCAACGTTTCCCACTAAAACTAACAATTCTCTGGCAGATAATACTCCAGCCAGCCAGAAAACAACGAAGTTAGACGCTACAGCTGAAGCAACCCTTAACCATGATCTGGGAATTTCTAAAGAAACTACCACCAACCATAAGTATAACAAAGTCTTAATCATCTGCGGCCCTACAGCTACCGGCAAAACCCAATTCGGTATCGAAGTGGCCAAAAAGTTTGATGGCGAAATTATTTCTGCGGATTCCCGCCAGGTCTTTACCGGAAAAAATCTCATTCACGGCAAGGATCTTCCTCACAACTCACAACCCACAACCTCGAATATCGTTTGGCGCGACAGGTTTCTTAAATATTATCTTGTTAGCGGGACCAAAATATGGCTTTACGACGTTGTTGATCCGGAAGAAGACTTCAGCGTTGCCTACTGGAAAGAATGCGCCGATTTAGTCATATCGGATATTCTTTCCCGGAAAAAACTGCCCATCATCATCGGGGGAACCGGTCTTTATCTCAAATCTCTTACTCAAAATCTGGACCAAATTTCAGTTCCTCCCAACTCTCTCCTGCGCGAAAAACTCCAAAACAAAACTCCCGGATACCTCTTTAATTATTTGAGAAGAATCGATTCCTTCCGCGCCGCTCAAATGAATTCGTCGGACAAACAAAACCCCCGTCGTCTCATCCGTGCCATTGAAATTTCACTTTCTAAAAAGGACGGTCCTTTCAAGCGTGAAAGGACCGTCCTTAAAACATACCAGATCGGTCTTACCGCTCCCCGAGAAAAACTTTACGAATTGGTTAATGCCAGAATCGCCGACCGCATCTCCGCCGGCGCCGCTTCTGAAGACGCTGACCTGGCTGACTCGCCGATTCGCTGGCAGGGCCTCGAACACGCCATCGTCCGCCATCAGCTAACCTGGTTTGCCAGACAACCCGGCATCGTCTGGTTTGACATCACTCGACCCAGCTGGCAGGATCAATGTATAATAAAAATCAGCCAATGCCTAAAACCGTAGAAATCTCCCATCGCACCATAATTTTTACCGTCCTCTTTCTCCTTTCCCTCTGGTTGGTCTATCAGATCAAAGACATTATCCTGTTACTTTTTGTAGCCGTAATTCTCGCCTCCGCCCTCAATCCCTTCATCGATTGGCTGCAAAAATACCGCCTGCCTCGCGGCCTAGCCATCTTTCTCATTTATATATTTGTTTGGGGCCTAGTGGGCAGTCTTATTGCCGCCGTAGTTCCGGGACTGGTTGATCAATCCGGAAAACTGATCCGCCTGTTACCGGTTTCCCTTAGCCAGATAGAACTGTTTAACACCTACCAGCAGGAAATCTATCAGGAAATTCTCGCCCGCCTTGGCTCGCTTCCCGAAGGCTTGATCAGGTTCAGCGTCGGCCTGTTTGGCAATATCCTGGGTGTAGTCACCACTCTGGTCATCTCCTTTTATCTCCTGTTGGAGCGGAAAAATTTGGACCGCTACCTTACTCTGCTGCTCGGCCCGGACAAACCGGACAAAGCCCGACAGATCATCAACAAAATTGAACTCCGTCTTGGCGGCTGGGTCAGGGGCGAATTATTTCTCATGTTGGCGGTTGGTACCTTTACATATGTTGGTTTGGTCATTTTGGGCGTAGACATCGCCCTGCCGCTGGCGGTTTTAGCCGGCCTTTTGGAAATAGTGCCCAACATCGGGCCGACTATCTCCGCCGTCCCCGCCATTCTTGTCGCCCTGACGATCAACCCCCTGACTGCTCTGGCTACCCTGGCTCTCTATATTCTGATTCAGCAGTTAGAGAATAACCTGTTGGTTCCCAAGGTTATGGAAAAAGCCACCGGTGTCAATCCCCTCGTCAGCATTCTGGCCCTGATGATCGGCTTTAGGCTTGCCGGTCCCGCCGGTGCCGTCCTGGCTATCCCCCTCATTCTGGTCATTGAAATAGTTGCTTCTACGGTATTTTCCGTAAAAATGCCTGGAGACGAATAAGCCAGATTCTGTATTGATGGCATCTCTCTATGCCCTCAAGCTTTCGAGTATCGGGGAAGGCGTCCCACTCGGTTCGGAGGTTGCAGCGGGGAGGTTTTCCTCTTTTCACCCTCTTTCCCGATTTGCATCGGGATGAGTCGTAGTCTCTGTGGCACTATCTAGCACTTGCGTGTACTAGCTTGCGCTAATCACCCGGCCTTCTGCTGTCTGGACTTTCCTGCCAGCAGGCTGTTAAGCCCACCAACTT
>C687J35174_10006236_pt1 | contig 15575 bp, 16 predicted proteins | sample RifCSPhighO2_01_FD_35174 | JGI IMG/M metagenome (IMG submission 35174) | reverse complement strand
GGGCTGAGCAAGGCCTCCGTCTCGCGGATGGTCAAGCGGCTGTCGGAGAAGGGCATGGTCACCTCCGCCAGGATGGGCAGCGCCACCCTTGTCGGCGTGAGCAGGGAGTTCCGGAAGCGGTGAGCAGACCGCATCTCAGGCGGACATTGCGGCCGTGTTATCCGGCAAGCACCGCACCAGGTCATTAATAAGTTCACTTAAGTTTATTCATTTTAGAATAAAAGGGGCCTCTGAAACAATCGTTTCAGGGAAGTCTTTTATAGGTTTTCACCCAGAGGAGGTGCTAGAACGCGCAATGCGCGGAGGTGAGCAGATATGCGAGCAATGTTCGTGTTCGCGGTGGTTGCTCTCATGATGGTGAGCACAGCCGCGGCGCAGCTGTCGGTGCAGCTGAAGAGGACAAACCCAGGGATAGCGAAAGAGAAGAATGCCGAACTCATCTTCGACATCGTGAATACGGACGTCACCCACCTCATTGAGGGCTTCCTGCTGTGCAGGAGTCCGGATGACGCAGTGGTGAGTTCGACCTACGGAGTCGGTGCGGGCAGCGGAGCCCAGTACATCAGCCCCAAGTTCCAGATGGACGAGGGCCCCTCGCAGGAGGCCATGACCATCACCTTGGATGCCGACACCCCGGGTGACAAGCGCACGGGATGCGTGGTGAAGTACATCCCGTACAAGGTCAACGAGGTGGCCACCACCCAGACCGTGACGAACCCTGACGGCACCTCTGCCGAGCAGGAGGTCATGCAGGAGGTCAGGCAGTTCCTGAAGCTGAACGGCGAGTACGTCGGCCAGGAAGACCTGCTGGACGGCCACTACCGGGAAATCCGCCTGGACAAGACCGTGCCGTTCGCTCCCGCGGGAGTGAAGCAGCCGGCCTGCCCTGAGGGCCAGGTATCCTGCACTGCAGGCGAGGTGGTCGATCTCGGAGCTGCCGGCAAGCTGCCGGTCGCCTGGATCATCATCGCCGTGCTGGTGCTCGTCCTGGTGGTCGTGTACCTCCTGGGCAAGAGCAGCAGGCAGTAGAGCCCGCAAGGGCTTTTTTTTATTTTTTTTATTTTCTTGTCGTGTTTCTCACACCTATTTGTGCGGCCGCAATGCTGGCCCTTTCTGGCATGACCGCGAGACCACCCGGAACTCCTGCGGCATCACGAGTCTGCAACAAAGCTTTTAAGCGCGAGGAGATTCCCTCCCGTCAAGGGGATGGGTGCCGTCGGGGGGAGGCGCGCACCCTCCCTCACCATTTTCTGAGCATCAAACTTTACTCTTTCCAGCCGCAGTGACGCGCGATTTCCGCAATGACTGCAGCTTCCAGGCACCCAAGACAATCATGCCGAGCGAGATGAAGTGCATCCAGCTCAGCCCGAGGAACGCGAGCTCGTCCACCTCGCGGAACAGCTCCGTCACAGAACGCAGGGAGCCGTAGAGCAGCACGAACCACCAGAACAGCGCACCCCTGGGCAGCGCCCGTCTCTGCAGCACGAGGAGCGCGAGGAACGCGAGGAAGAGGAGCAGCGCCTCGTAGAGCACCGAAGGATGCCTGAATCCGACAGCGTCCGGGAACTGCACTGCCCAGGGGACGCTCGCGAGCTTTCCCGGCAGCTCGCCGTTGATGAAGTTCGTCACGCGGCCGAGCGCGAGGAAGAGGGGCACCGGGACGATGACGCGGTCCGCGATGGCCCAGAAGTCGAGCTTCCATCGCCTGACTAGATATGCTGCGGTCGCGATGCCGCCGAGCAGCCCGCCAAGGAACGCAAGGCCTCCGTTCCAGAAGGCGAGGATGTCTGCGGGATGCGCGACGTAGTACGGCAGCCTCGTCAGGACATGCATGACGCGGGAGCCGAGCACCACGGACAGCATCACCCAGGTGACGAAGTCCATCGCACGCTGCTTCCCCATGCCCAGCTTTCCCTGCTCCGCCAGCTTCCCGAGGTAGTGCAGCATCACCAGGAACGCGCCTGCATACACCAGTCCGTAGTAGCGTATCTCAAGCGGACCAAGATGGAGCAGGACAGGATTGAGGCTGTGGACGTACATCCCCGGGAAGGGCGCTGCCTGATTATATATGGCTTCCGTCGTTCGGCGCCAGCTTTTTAAGGCAGGATACGCTCCCTGCCGCCATGGAAGACTGGCGCGCGCAAGTGCTCACTCTCGAACGACCCGTGATGCCGGACGCCGAACGCGTCACGCTGGATGACATCGCGTACCACGCTCTCCTCCCCCTGTGCGCGGGGTATACCGCCTACCGCTGCTACCACCTCGTCACATCGCTCTACGACGCGACGCAGCAGCTGCTCACCCTGCTCAGCTGAAATGGCAGTTCAGCAGCGAGCAGTTCCGCTTGCAGTCCCGTATCTCCTGCCGCCGCTGGTGCGCGAGGACTGAGCGCCAGACCTCTTCGGGACGCTGCTCCAGGATGTTCCCGACAGGCGGAAGCCAGAAACAGAGCAGGGCTTCTCCATATTCGTTGATGGAGAAGTTCTTCACGTCGACGCGGCAGCGCGGCAGCGCGGCAGCTGCGGGATTGTGAAAATGGAACCGCATGGCTTCCAGCTGCTCCACNCCGTTCACCGTGGCAGAGCCGTCCCTGCGGCCCGCAATCAGCGCGTCGAGCACGCGGTCCACCTCCGCGAGGTCCTTCGGAAACAATTCGTTGCCTCTCCACCAGTCCGGCCGATACGGACGTCCGAAGGTAGAGAACAACGGCTGGTAGATGATGCCGTTGAGGCCCCGCGACTCCACCCAGTCAGCGAGCGGAACGAGCTCCTGAAGATTCGGGCCCATGACGATGGTCGAGAGCACCAGGCAGTAATCCCTGGGCCGGTTGAGGCGCTCGATGACCGCCATGACCCTGCTGTGGCATCCCGGATGGTTCCTGGTGCGGTCATGTATCTCCGGCGTGAGAGAATCCAGCGAAATGTTCAGGGAGTTGATGCCGCTGCGCTCCAGCCTGCGGGCCTTCTCCTCGTCGAGCAGCATGCCGTTCGTGGTGAGGTTGACCTTGATGCCCTTTCTCGTGGCAAACTCGATGATGTCCAGCATGTCGCTCCGGATGAAGGGCTCTCCGCCGGCGATGTTGAACTGGTACGGCCCCAGCCATTCCTTGAGCTGTATGAGGTACTCGCATATCTGCTCCTGCGTGAGCAGCGGACGCTCGCGCTGGCCCGTCACCGGGATGTCGCAGTGCAGGCAGTTGAGATTGCACTTCCACGTGACCGAGAGGTGGATGCTGCTCGGCCTCACCCACTCGGGCCTCACGTCCGCGAGGAGGTGCTCCATCCGGTGCCGGAGAGCGAGCTGTGCCATGGTCAGAGGAGGGTGAAACAGTTGTTCAGGCAGGGGACATCGCACTGCTTGATGAGCTGCCGCGTGCGATAGTAGGAGTAGCTGTGCCATATCTCGTGCAGGGGGTACTGCTTCACGTTGAGGAAGGGGCCCTTTCCGCAGACCGTGACGTCTCCGAGCTTGTGGATGTGGAAGTAGTTGTAGCCCGCGAGGCATTTGCCTTTGGAGAAGTTCGCCTTGTTCCGGAAATACTCGGGGAAGTTGCGCAGTTGCCTCGCATCGTTGGTGATGGCCGGCCTCGCTCCTGCCTCCTTGAGCGCCAGGATGTCCTGCACGACGCCTTCGAGGACAGGCAGGCGCTGCTCTTTCACCCAGAACTCGCACTCCTCATAGCGCTCGCGCGGAGCGAGGAAGTAGCTGTTGTCCAACACGAAAGCGTTGTAGTTGAGGCTTTCGGCGCCAAGCGAGGCCGCGAAGGCGTGCATCTCCGGCATCTCCTCGAGGTTGGTGTCGCAGAGCACCGTGGTGACAGCCACCGCACTCCGGCTGCGCATGGACTCCTTCGCGGCAACCAGGGACTGCACCGCGCGGACGACCTTGGCGTGCGAGCCCCGCATGTGCCGCAGGTAATCGTGCGTCTGCGCATGGACGCCGTCCAGGGAGACGGAGATATGGTGCGGCTCCGCCGCGACGAGGCGCTCCGCGAAGGCCCTGTCGACCACCATCCCGTTGGTGTTGAGCGCGGTCTGCACCCCCTTCTGCTGGGCGTATTCCAGCGCGAAGAAGAGGAGCGGGGCGTTCATGGTCGGCTCCTGGCCCGAGAATTCCAGAACTGCGTGGGGAAAGTGCGCTGCGATGTCATCGATGATGCCCTTGACATCATGCTCGTCCAGAGCCTGCTTCTCCCGGTTGTCCTTCCACTGATGACAGATTTTACAGTGGAGGTTGCATGCCGTCGAGAGCTCGAGAGAGATACCTCGGGGTTTGGTGAGGGCGACGCCGCTCAGGTAGGATGCCTTGTAGCGCAGGAGCTTCTCCTTCTCGGGAGACATCCCGGCCGAGAGCACCTGCAGGGCAGAAGAACCCAGCGTTGAGGCGCCGCGCCACGCGACGCTGCTGCCGCGCTCGAGAAGCACCTTCATGGCAGGTTCTGGCGTAGTGGACATGGCGAGAAGATGTAGCCGCTTACCGTCATTAAAAGCCTTTTGTCAGAGCGGAACCATGAGGGTGCGCCGCAGCGCCTCCTCGCAGGGCAGGAACTTCACGCCGAAGGCTTTCTCCGCAGGGAGATGGTCTGCGGGAGCGGTTTCCTCCAGCATCGCCAGCTGGTCCTTGCCTAGGGGGAGCGAGGTGAGCTTCCCGAGCAGGAGGGCGAGCAACCTGAACAGCCCATCAGGGCAGGGCAGCCGCACAAGGTGTCGATGCCCAATCTCGGCGATGAGCCGGATGAAGCGCTCCAGCGACACCGCTTCCGGACCGCAGATATGATGCACCTCCCCCACGCCTTTCCCCTCCAGCGCAAGGACCATGCAGCGCACGAGGTCATCGATGTGCACCGGCTGGAGCATCGCCCTGCGAAAGAGGGGGGGAACCGGCTGCACGGGCACGCGGGCCATGCTCCGCGCGAAGAGATTGGCGAACTGGTCTTCCCGGCCCAGCACGATTCCCGGCCGCAGGATGGCATAGGGAAGGCCGCTCTGCTTCACGATGAGTTCTCCCTCGAACTTGCTGGTATGGTACCTGCTCTTCGAGCGCGGAGAGGCGCCGAGCGCGCTGACATGCATAATGCGCTTCACGCCGGCCCGCTTCGCGGCGCTCACCACGTTTTTTGTCCCCTCTGCATGGATGCGCTCGAAGGTCATCGCGCCATGCTCCTTGATGATACCCACCAGATGGGCGACGCTCGCGATGTCCTTGCACGCTTTCTCCAGGGCGGCTCCGTCGAATACGTCCCCCTCCACCAGGGAGAGCTTCCCATCAAGCTCAGCGAACCTCCGGAGCGCGGCGTCCTTGCGGCCGGTCCCGGCGCCAGGCCGCACCATGGCGGTCACCTCGTGCCCGCGCTCCAGAAGGGCAGGGATGAGATGCCTGCCAATGAATCCAGTGGCTCCGGTGACAAGAATCTTTGTCATGAGTGCCGGTGCTCCTCCTGCCCTGGCGGCTCGAACTGGATGTTGACGTGGGTGATGCCGAAATGCCTCTGCATGCAACTCCGTATCTCTCCGAGCACGTGCATGCTCCTGCTCAGCTTCATGTCATCGACGACGGCATGGGCGGTCATCGCGTACATCCCGGAAGTGATCTGCCAGACATGGATGTCGTGCAGGTCCCGGATGGCCGGGGCGTCCGCGAGCACGCACCGCTTCAGCTGCTCCACGCTGATGTCCTTCGGCACCGACTCCAGGAGGACGTGCACCGAATCCCTGATGAGTTGGTAGCCCCAGAACAGGATCACGACGCCAAGGATGACTGCCACGAGGGGGTCGAGGAAGCTCCAGCCGGTGAAATGGATGGCGATTCCCGCGGCGATGATGCCTACCGAGGAGAGCGTATCCCCTATGAGATGCACGAACGCGGACTTCACATTCAGGTCTTCCCTGCTCGCGCCCCAGAGGATTCCGGCGGCAGCGAGGTTCACCACCAGGCCAACCGCCGCTACGGCAAGCATCTCACCTGTGCGTATGCCCACCGGTGCCCTGAATCGCAGGTACGCCTCGTAGAAGATGTACAGGGTGATGAGCAGGACGAAGACTCCGTTGAAGAGCGCGGCGAGTATCTCCGCCCGGTACAGCCCGTANGTGCGCTCCTTCGTCAAGGGCCGAGCAGCGAGGAGAATCGCGAGGAAGGTCACCGAGAGGGCGGCGAAATGCGTCAGCATGTGGCCGGCGTCGCCGATGAGTGCGAGACTGTTCGTCAGCCAGCCGAACACCAGCTCCACGAGCATCATCACGCCGGTGAGGGCCATGACCAGCAGCAGCCTGCCCCGCTCTGCTTCGCGATGAGACCCATGAGCATGGCCGTCATGCGAGTGCGGGCTGTGCGCATGGAGCATGCCCTGTCGGGGAGGCACAAGCTTATTATCTTTTTGCCGCCAAAGCTCAGAATCGTCCGGTGGCGGCCGAATTGCTCAGGAATTCAGCCACAACGGCCGACAATCCNATACGCGCACGTCAGTGCGGCCGAGGCGTTCTCTTGGCCGNCCGGCTCAGCTCCCTGAGCACCAGCGTCAAGGCCTTCTCCACCCCTGCGGCACGAATGGCCTCTCTCCGCCTCCTGTCGCTTCCCGCTGCGTGGATGAGGAAGCGATGGCTGCTCTCTCCCTTAGCGGTCGCGATGCCGATGTAGAAAAGCCCTTCCCTGCCTCCGGGCCCGGCATATCCCGTTGTGGTGACGGCGATGACCGGCCTCTTGCCGATGCCGGGGCCGCGCCGCAGGGTCCTCGCGCTCTCCCGAGCGAAGCGAGGGCTCACCGACGGCGCTCCGAGACCGAGGGCGCGTTTGAGCTCGGGCCGGTAGAACACCACTCCCCCTATGACATAGTCAGACGCGCCGGGCTCCGCGATGAGGGCACTGAGCAACGCGCCTCCCGTGAAGCTCTCCCCGACGATGATGCCCGCGAAGCCTGGAATGGAGCGGCACAGCGCCCCTACTTCGGCGGACAGCTTCCTGATGTCGCGGGTCATCGGACGAGGAGCGCCGCGGCGTATTCCACCGAGCGGAGCAGGGGCGCAGGATAGAGCCCGAAGAAGACGATGGCCGCAAGGCAGAGCGCGACCGCGACTTTCAGTGCGAAGCTAGGCAAGACTGCAGGCGCAGCAGACTTGACGATGAACATCTCGCGGACGATGCGCAGGTAGTAGTACATCGAGATGATGGTGTTCACCACGCCCGCGAGCGCAAGAAGCAGGAACCCCTCGCGCACCGCGTTCGCGAAGAGGTAGAACTTGCCCACGAAGCCCGCGACCGGAGGTATACCCCCAAGGGAAAGCAGGGCCGCGACCATCGCGACCGCAAGCCAGGGACTCCGCGTCACGAGNCCCGAGAAGGCGGAGATATCCTCCCCGCCTCCGGCGTCGGAAAGCGCGATGAGCACCGCGAACGCCAGGAGGTTCGCGAAGGTGTACACCGCAAGGTAGAAGAGCAGGGAAGCCGCACCGACCTTGGGGCTCATGACCAGCGCGAGGAGCATGTACCCCACGTGGGCGATGGTGGAATAGGCGAGCAGGCGCTTGACATTGTTCTGGGAGATGGCAAGCAGGTTGCCAAGGAACATGGTCACCACGGCGAGGGCGCCCAGCACCACAATCAGATGGCCCTGCAGGGAACCGAGCGCAAGGACGAGCACGCGCATCGCGACCGCGAATCCCGCCGCCTTGCTGCCCACCGAGAGAAATGCGGTGATTGGCGTCGGAGCGCCCTGGTACACGTCCGGCACCCACATATGGAAGGGCACTATACTGAGCTTGAAGCCGAAGCCCGCGAGGACCATGACCGCGCCGAGGAGCAGGGTCGCAGTGGGGCTCCCCCTGGCCAGGGCCTGGGCGATGGCCGGCAGATAGGTGGTGTTCGTCGCTCCATAGAGCAAGCTGAGACCGTAGAGCAGGATGCCGCTCGATGCGAAGCCCTGAACATACAGCTTCAGGCCGGCTTCGACGGAGAGCGCGTCGCGCTTCCGGTACGCCGTGAGGATGAACAGGGTGATGGTCACAATCTCCAGCGCGACGTACAGGGTGATGAGCTCGTTCGCGGATACCATGAGCATCATCCCCGCGCAGACGAAGAGCACCAGGGAGAGGTACTCGGCCTTCCACGCGAAGCGCTCCATCTCCCGCATGGAGAGGAGGATGACCACTGCCGTTCCGGCGAGGAAGAGCTGCTTGAGCACCACGCCGAACGCGTCTGCCACCAGGGTCTCGGTGAACAGCGTCCCATACGTGGTGCGCAGGGTGAGGAGGAACGCGCCCGCGAGTCCAGCGACCGAGAGCCATGCAAGCTCGCGCGCACGCCCTTTCCTCAGGAGGTCCCCAAGGAGCACTGCCAAGGCGAGCGCGAGGACCGCCAGCTCCGGAAGCAGCGCAAACATCCTCAGCCTCCCAGGATGGCGAGTGTGCCGCTGTTGATGATGTCCAGGATGGGCGCGGGATAGAGGCCGACCATGAACATCACCGCAACCAGCACCGCCAGCACCACAAGCTCGCGGACATCCATGTCCTCGAGATGCGGGTACTCAACGCGCGGCTTCCCGAGCAGCATCCGCTGCAGGGTCCACAGCATGTAGGCAGCTCCGATGATGATACCCAGCAGCCCTATCGCGGTGAACAGCGGCTGGATGCCGTAGCTCCCGAGGAAGACGAGGAATTCGCCGACGAAGCCGTTCAGTCCCGGCAGCCCAAGCGCGGCGAAGCCCACCACCGTCATGACCGCGGCGTAGAGAGGCACTTTCTGGTCGAGGCCGCCGAACTTGTTCAGGTCGCGGTTGTGCGTCCGCTCATAGATGATGCCGACNAGGAAGAACAACGCTCCCGTGATGATGCCGTGGTTGAACATCTGCAGCACCGCCCCGTTCAGGGCGGTGACGCCAGAGCGNAGCATCTCCGGAGAAGAGAGCGCCATGGCGCTGCTCACTCCCAGCATGACATAGCCCATGTGGCTCACGCTGCTGTACGCGACGAGCTTCTTGAAGTCGCTCTGGGCCATCGCCACCAGGGCGCCGTAGACGATGGAGATGACCGCAAGGATGGCCACCGCCCACGCCCACTGGCGCGAGGCCTCGGGAAGGATGGGCAGCACCACCCGGATGAAACCATAGCCGCCCATCTTCAGGAGCACGCCCGCNAGGATGACGCTCCCTCCGGTGGGGGCCTCGACATGCGCGTCAGGAAGCCAGGTGTGGAAGGGGAAGCTCGGGACCTTGACCGCAAAACCGACGAACAACAGCCAGAACACCAGCCCTGCGAGCGGCAGGCTTCCCGCGAGCGGGGACAGCTTCACGAGCAGCGGGATATCAAGGGTGTGCGGCGAAGCCTTGAAGTAGATGATGAAAATCCCCAGGAGCAGCGCCACGCTGCCAGCGAGGGTGTACATGAAGAACTTGATGGCAGCGTAGTCCTTGCGGGGACCGCCCCAGATGCCGATGATGAAGTACATCGGCACCAGGGAGACTTCCCAGAAGATGAAGAACAGGAAGAGGTCNAGGGCGAGGAAGACGCCCAGCATGCCCATCTCCAGCACGAGGAAGTACAGGAAGTACTCCTTGACACGCTCCTTCTGCTTCCAGCTATACAGCATCACCAGGAATCCCAATAGCGCGGTGAGGAACACCAGNGGGAGGGAGATGCCATCGACGCCNAGATGGTAGGACACGCCTATCTGCGGAATCCAGGTGTACTGCTCCTCNAAGTTCAGCCCTCCGGGTACGAAGCGCAGCCAGGCGAACAGCGCGAGGAGCAGCGTCGCGCCGGACGCGNCAAGGGCGGTGAACTTGATGTCCCGCTCACGCTTCAGCATCGCCACCACGAACGCCCCTGCCAGGGGCAGGAACAGCATCGCACTCAGGGTCATAGTACCTCACCTTCCATCATATCATCCCTCCGAACAGCACCAGGACCGCGATGGCCGCAAGTCCGGCGAATACCACCATGACATAGCTCTGCACCTGTCCGCTCTGCGTCGCGCGCAGGAGCGAGCTGAATCCTCCCGTGAGCCACGCGCCGAGATTGACCGCTCCATCCACCACGTAGAGGTCGAAGAGCCCGCTCACGCGAGACAGCGCGCGGGTCAGCCATCCCGCGAAGTTCACCGCCCCGTCAATCAGGTACGTGTCTATCAATGCGGCCGCCTTGGATACTAGTCTCGCGACGGAGGCGACGGCGTTGACCGCCCCGTCCACCAGGGAATGGTCCAGCCAGGCGAGCACCCTGCCGAGCAGGAGGCTGCCTTTCACGAAGACAAGGTCCACGACCTCGTCGACGTAGTACTTGTTCTTCACCAGCACGTACAGCGGCCGGATGGCCTGGGTGAAGACCGCGACGTTGATTGCCCTGCGGAAGTACGCGAGGTACGCGACGCCTATACCGGCGCCCGCGGCCAGGGTCGAGAGCAGCATGAGCCACACCGAAGGCTCCTCGTGTGCCCCGTGGATGAATACCTGGAACCAGTTGCCGAAGAGCGGGGTGGCGACGAGACCCGCGACAGCCGAGAGGACGGCGAGGACGAGCAGCGGCCTGGTCATGCTGTCCGGGCTCTCGTGGCCGTGCTTCTTCCCTGCGCCGAAGAAGCAGAGGAAGACCAGCCGGAACATGTAGAGCGCGGTCATAAAGGCGCCCGCGAGCGCCAAGAAGAACAGGGGCCTGCTGTGGTGCCACGCCGCGAGGAGTATCTCGTCCTTGCTCCAGAATCCCGCGAGCGGGAAGATGCCCGCGAGCGCGAGCGTCGCGATGAGGAAGGTCCAGAAGGTCAGCGGCATGTCCTTCCGCAGCCCGCCCATCTCGCGCAGGTCCTGGGTGTGCACTGCGTGGATGACACTTCCCGCGCCGAGGAAGAGCAGGGCCTTGAAGAAGGCGTGCGTCATGAGGTGGAACATCCCCGCGGTGAGGCTTCCCGCACCGAGGCCAAGCATCATGTACCCCAGCTGGGAGATGGTCGAGTACGCGAGGACGCCCTTGATGTCGAACACGGTGAGCGCGATGGTCGCGGCCATGAAGAGCGTGACAGTGCCCACGATGGCCACCACAGCCAGCGCATAGGGCGCCGCCTCGAAGAGGGGATACATCCTCGCCACAAGGAAGATGCCCGCNGCGACCATGGTGGCCGCATGGATGAGGGCGCTGACGGGAGTGGGGCCTTCCATGGCGTTGGGAAGCCAGATGTGGAGCGGGAACTGCGCGCTTTTGCCCATGGCTCCGAAGAAGAGTGCGAGCGCGATGAACGTCAGCGCTGCGGGAGCGATGAGCGCGAGTTTTGGCCCGGCGAGGATTTCCTCGAACCGGAAACTCCCGAAGAGGGCGAAGATGGCCATGACGCCGAGGAAGAATCCCAGGTCTCCCGCCTTGGTGACGAGGAAGGCCTTCTTCTGCGCCAGCTGCGGCGCGGGCTTCTCGTTCCAGAAGCCTATGAGCAGATAGGAGCACAGCCCGACCAACTCCCAGAAGATGAAGAGCTGAAGGATGTTGTCCGAGAGCACCAGGCCGAGCATGGAGAAGGTGAACAGCGACAGGAATCCGTAGTAGCGCGAGAAACGCGGGTCGCCGTGCATGTACCCGAGAGAGTAGACCTGGACGAGCAGCGCGACCAGGGTGACGATGACGAGCATGAGCGCGGAGAGATTGTCCACCATGATGCCCAGCGAGATGTCGGTCGTGCCGAGGGTGAGCCACCGCATCTCTCCCTCGTACAGGGGGCCGTGTCCCTCATGACCGCTCGCCTGGAGGAGCACCACAAGCGAGAGGAGGAAGGATACCGAGATGGCGCCTATCGCGATGCGAGACGCGCGCTCGCGGAGCCAGGGCGAAGCGGCGAAGAGGATGGCGACAGCGGCGAGGAGAGGCAGCGCCGGGATGAGCAGGACGTTGAGCATGTTACCCCTTCATCGCCGCGACCTCCGAGACGCGGACTGTGCGCAGCTGCCGGAAGAGCAGGAGGATGATGGCGATGCCAACGCCGAATTCTGCGGCGGAGATGGCGATGGTGAAGAGCGCGAAGACCTGGCCCGCGGGATTGCCGGGAGCGATGTGGCGGGAGAACGCGATAAAATTGAGGTTCGCGGCGTTGAACAGGAGCTCTATCGAGATATAGAGCGAGAGCGCGCTCTTCCGTGTGAGCAATCCGTAGACGCCGGCGCAGAAGACGAACGCCGAGAGCGCAAGGTAGTGGGAGAGCGGGATCATGGCCTTGCCTCCGCTTTCCGCGCCGCCTCTTCCGCGGGGGTCTCCTTCGGCGCATCGTCCGTGCGCGCCAGGACCACCGCGCCGATGAGCGCCGCGAGGAGCAGCACGGAAGCCATCTCAAAGGGCGCGACGAACTGGCCGAGGAGCAGGTCCGCGAGCTTCAGCACGCTGGTGTCCGGCTGGACCGCGAGCCGCCATGTCGCCGCGGGCAGCGTGCCAGGAACCCCTAAGAAGACGCCGAGCATGATGCCTAGCAGGGCGACCGCGATGAGCAAGGCGATGCCTTTATGCCACGCGAAATCCTGCAGGGACGCGAAGAGTCCCGCGCGCTGGCCCAGGCTCCCTGAGTCGGTCTGGCTCTTGGTGAGCATGATGACAAACATCAGCAGCATGGTCACCGCGCCGGCGTAGATGAGGACCTGGATGACGCCTACCAGATTGGCGCCGAGCTGGATGTAGAGCATCCCGAAGGCGAGGAACGCGAGCGCGAGGAAGACCGCGCTGTGGAAGAGCTGGTCCAGGGTCACCACAAGGATGGAACTCACGACGGCGAGGAACGCGATGCCGTAGAACACCGCGTCGCCAAGGGGCATCGGACCGAGGGTCAGTACCATTTGTTGTCCACCCGCTTCGCGTCGATGTCCTTCCTGCCGATGGAGGTGAGCCAGGCCTGCATCATGTCCTTCTCGTCCCACACAAGCTTCCTCCGGTCGGTGGTCGAAATCTCGAACTCCGGCACCCATCCCAGGGCGTCGAAGCCGCAGCCCTCTACGCAGAGGCCGCAGTAGATGCACTTGTCCGCGTCCCAGTAGTACTTCGTGAGGACCTTCTTCTTGTTCACCGTGTCCCGCTCGAAGTCGATGTGGATGCTGTTGTTCGGGCACACCACCTCGCACACCAGGCAGACCGTGCACTTGCACTTCATCCTCTCGATGTCGGCATAGAGGACGAGCGTCCCTCGTGTGCGCTCGGGCAGCCTCTTCATCTCGTGCGGGTACTGCAACGTCACGGGCTTCGTGAACATGTAGCGCAGGGTGACGGCCATGCCGTCCCCGAGCAGGTACGCCGAGAGCGCGAGACTGCGGATTCGCAGGAGAAGCATCCTGAAGGGAGAGACCGTGCTCTCAGACAAGGAGCATCACCCCGCCGGTCAGGAGGATGTTCAGGAGCCCGAGAGGGACGAGGACTTTCCATCCGAAGGTCATGAGCTGGTCCACCCGGAAGCGCGGGAACGTCCAGCGGACCCACATGATGACGAAGATGACCGCGAAGACCTTGAGCACGAACCACAGCACGCCCGGGAGGACGGGACCCTGCCACCCCCCGAGGAAGAGCGTCGCGACGATGCAGCTCACCAGGAACATGTTCGCGTATTCTGCCATGAAGAAGAGCGCGAAGCGCATCCCGCTGTATTCCGTGTGGTACCCCGCGACTATCTCGCTCTCCGCCTCCGGGATGTCGAACGGCGTCCGGTTGAGCTCCGCGATGCCCGCGATGAGGAACAGGATGAAGCCCAGCGGCTGGAGGAAGACGAACCATACCCCACCCTGGGCCTTGACGATGTCCTGCAACGAGAGGGAGCCGGCGAGCATCACCGGGCCGAGCGCGGCGAAGATGAGGGCGACCTCGTAGCTCAGGTCCTGGGCGGCGCTCCGCACCCCGCCGAGCAGGGAGTACTTGTTGTTGGAGCCCCATCCCGCCATGAGGATGGCCATGCTGGTCAGCGAGGTCAGCGCAAGGACGAGAAGCAGCGCGACGCTGGTGTCCGCGAAGATGAGGTTCTTGCCGAACGGAACGAGGGACACCGCNATGAGGGGCGGCAGGGCGATGAGCGCCGGGGCGAGGCGGAAGACAAACCTGTCCACGTGGCGCGGCACGACGTCCTGCTTGGTCATGAGCTTGATGGCATCGGCCACCGTGACGAGGATGCCCCAGGGGCCTATCTCCATCGGTCCGAGACGGACCTGCATCCATCCCGAGACCTTGCGCTCCATGAGCACCAGGAAGGTCACGATGCCGAGCATGACGTTGAGCAGCACGAAGCCCGCGACAGCGTAGAGCGCCAGCTGGGCCCACTCCGATGCCAGCAGCGCTGCGATGTCCATGTTACCTGTCGATTTCTGGAATGACCACGTCCAGGGAGCCGAAGATGGCCATGAGGTCCGCTATCTTGTAGCCGCGCGAGAGCTGGTCGAGGGCGGCGAGATTCGCGAAGGACGCGGTGCGGTACTTCACCCGCCATGGCTTCGGCCCTCCTGTGCCGGAGCACATGTAGACGCTCATCTCTCCGCGGGGCGCTTCGGTGCGCACGAGGACCTCGCGATTCGCAGGGATGCGCGCCAGCATGCTGACCTTCTTCGCGTGGCCGCCCTGGGCGCCGGGAAGCTTCTCGAGACACTGGCGGATGATGTCAACGCTGGACTCCATCTCCATCATGCGGCAGAGGTACCGCTCGAAGGTATCCCCCCTGGTCCCCAGAGGCACGCGGAATTTCAGGTTGGCGTAGACCTCGTACGGGTCGTCGCGCCGGACGTCGAAATCGACGCCGGAGCCNCGCAGGCTCGGGCCGGAGAGCCCCCAGTTCAGCGCCTCCTCGCGCGTAACGACGCCGATACCGCGGGTACGCACCTGGAAGATGGGATTGTTCGTGACGAGGCGATGGTACTCGGGCAGCTTCGTGAGGAAATAGTCCAGGAAGCTCTGGCAGCGCTCCACCCACTTCTCGGGCAGGTCGAACGCCACTCCGCCGGGACGGATATAATTGTACGTCAGCCGGTTACCGCAGACCTCCTCGAAGAGGTTGATGACCTGCTCCCGCTCCCGGAATGCGTAGAAGAACGGGGTTCCTGCGCCGAGATTGAGCCCGAAGTCCCCGAACCACAGGAGGTGCGAGGCGATGCGGTTCAGCTCCGCCATGATGACGCGGATGTACTGTCCGCGCTCGGGGACCTCGATGCCCGCGATCTTTTCTCCCGCGAGGCACACCGCGAGGTTCGCGTTCATCGCCGCGACGTAATCCACGCGGTCGGAGAAACACACCAGCTGCAAAAGCGTGCGATTCTCGGAAATCTTCTCGATGCTCCGGTGAAGGTAGCCGCAGTACGGCTGGACCTTCTTGACAACCTCTCCATCGAGAGTGACGACCAGACGCAGGACGCCGTGGGTGCTCGGGTGCTGGGGCCCGATGTTCACGTTGAAGTCGTCCGTCCAGAGGTCGCGGGTGACCTCATGGCGCACCGGCTGCTCGATGACGTCCTTCGCCATCCGCTCGGCGATGGTTTCCGGGGCCGTCATCTGAATCCCACCTCGGGCATCTTGACGAGGAAATCCGAGGTGTAGTCCTTCCGCAGGGGATAGCCCTCGAACTCGTCCTCCAGGAAAATACGGCGGAGGTCGGGATGG
>C687J35174_10006231_pt1 | contig 15580 bp, 26 predicted proteins | sample RifCSPhighO2_01_FD_35174 | JGI IMG/M metagenome (IMG submission 35174) | reverse complement strand
TATTCTACAAAAAATTCCACACTGCCTGTGGAATGCTTTGTAGAACTCCGGAAGCGTGTCCTGGATTTCCCAGGTGGGCACTCTGCGGGAACTCATTACTGGACCCGACGCGAGATAGCCCGAAGTTAAGGATAAGGACTTTGCTTCCGCAGTCCTGACTCAAGTATATCAGATTTTTACTCGTCAATCCCGAACCGCTTGTATTTAAAGACACTTTGCCTCTTGCCAAACCAGTGTTCTATTTCGTGCTTAGCTTCTTGAGGGTTCTCCGAGGCATGCACGAGATTATATATTGCACGGCGCTCGGAGTTGGCATTGATCGGCGAGTCGGCGGAAAAATCGCCGCGTATAGTACCCATCTCCGCCAAGTAAGGCATCGTGGGGCCGACAATTTTGCGTACCATATCCACCGCATGTACCCCCTGTACCACCATTTTGACCATCGGGGCCGAGGAGGTGAAGTCTACCACCCAGCCGCGCACTACTTTGCCGATTTTATTGAGGTCAGAAGTCCCGAAGTCGCGTTTTACGTCCTGACCATACTTGGCATAGGTAGTCATAGTCTTCTCCCCCAGGCGGCGAATCCATGCCTCGTCTTTGGGGTAGTGGCTGTCCATCTCTTTGCGCGAGGCGTGGAACATCTCCAAAGCGACAATCTTCAAGTCGCGCTGTTCAAACCGCTTGATGATCTCGCCCACGAGCCCTTTGCGCACGCCGTCGGGCTTAATCAAGACAAAGGTCTTTTCTTCCTTCGGGTTTTGCATGCCCGCACTTTACAATAATTTCAGCCACCTTGCAACATATGCGGAGCAAAAACCCTTTGTGTAGGAGTGCCGTTTATCTCTCCGGAACAAAGGGTTTTGCGTAGCTTTTTACGCGGTCAAAATTTCCGCACCGTCTTTGGTTATCAAAATCGTATGTTCAAAGTGCGCGGCGCGCGAACCGTCTCGGGTCACGTAACCCACATGGTCGGTGTCGTCTACCATTGCGCCCGACCCTTCGGCAAAAATAGGTTCAAGTGCTAATACCATTCCCTCTTTTATCTTTTCGCCTTCCCCCACTTTACCGAAATTCGGTACAAGCGGGTCCTCGTGCACCGCAGCACCGACGCCATGCCCGCGCAAGTCCTTAACGACTCCGAGCTTATACTGCTTGGCGACCTCCTGCACTGCCGCGCCAATGTCGCCTGTAGTGCCCCCCGCTTGAGCGGCATTAATAGCCGCTTCAAGCGCCCCGTGTGTGCCGTCAATTAAATTCTGCGCTTTTTTGTCGATCGCACCCACCCCTACGGTATAGGCAGTGTCCATGTACACGCCCTTATACTCGAGCCCAAAGTCGATAGCGACCACGTCTCCCGCCTTCAAAATTTTTTCGGGCTTTGGCGGACAGTGCGCAATCTCATTATTTACTGACACACAAAGGGCTGCCGGATATGGCAGTGTCCCCTTTTCGCTATATCCCAGATACGACGGTGTTGCGCCCACTGCTTGAGTTGCCTCGCGGGCAATACGCTCAAGCTCCATCGACGGCACACCGGGCTTAACCGCCGCAAGCACGGCATCAACCACTTGCTTCATCATCTTCCCCGCTTCGCGGAGGTTTTCTACCTCTGTCTCACTTTTAGCAATCATACAAACCCGAGCTTCTGCCTGATTTCTTGCTGCACTTCTTCAATCGACCGCTCGCCAAAAATCTCTACTACCTTGTAGCGGGTACCGTGCTCTCTAAACCATTTGAGGTTGGGTATGGTTTGCTCGCGCGACCACGCTAAGCGCTTGCGGATGCCCTCGTCGGTGTCGTCGTAGCGTTTGCGGGGGAGGAGCCGCTTCATCGCCTCTTCGTCTGAAATGTTGAGGTACACCACCGTAACTGAAGGGCGGTTAAAAAACTCGATAACGGAGTCGAGCGTTGGTACCTGCTCAGCCGTGCGCGGAAAACCGTCGATGATTAAATGCTCTTCTCCGGTTTTGATGTTGTCTATAAGAAAGTCGGTAAAGACCGCGCAAGAAATCGCGTACGGGATGAGGTTGCCGCCCGCGAGTATCTCGTGCGAGAGCTTGCCGGCGTAGTCGGCCCTCTTTTCGAGCTCGCGGAGGTTCTTGCCCATCTCAAAATGCACGATTTCTCGTCCACCATTGTGCTGAGCAATGTACTCCTTAACTAACCCTATTTGCGTCCCCTTGCCCGACCCCTGCGTCCCCAGAAAGATTAGCGTTTGTTTGTCCACGGTTATTATATAGTACCTAACTTTTTATAATCGTGCGAATAAGTTCTGCGAATTTTTGTTTAGTCTCCTCAAGNTTGCCNAACTCGTTTTTGAGAACATAGTCTGCTTCCTGCTCAAACGCAACTTCTTTTTCGTAGCGTGTCTTGCGGGCAGCAAGCTCTTCCTCACTCATAGGCGCGCGCGCGAGCATACGGGTCTTAAGGTCGTCCCAGGTCCCAGCAGGCAAAAAGATGCTCACAACTCGAGCCTGAGGAAGGAGTTTTCGCATGGCACGTGCGCCCTCGACTTCGAGTTCCCGGAGTACGTTTTTCCCGGCCTTAAGGGGGCCTATAAAATCCTCTTTGGGCGTTCCGTACCGTGTACCGTTGTCGATAGTTACCCATTCCAAAAAGTTACCGTTTTGCACGGCACTATCAAATTCTTCTTTGGTCGCAAAGTGATATACCTCGCCCTCACGCTCGCCTGGCCGTATCGTGCGAGTTGTCCACGAAACTGGATACACAAACTCAGGAAAAGCCTGTCTCGCGTGGCCTATAAGAGTTCCTTTTCCGCTTCCTGGGAGACCGACAACGAGTATCAGCGTCCCCATGCTAGTACTCACGCAGTGAGAGCTGCGCGTCAACTCTTCGCGAGAGGTCCAAGACTACCGAGACGACGATGAGGAGCGCGGTACCGCCCAAGGCCAATGTCTGGATGCCGGTTATCGACTGCATAATGATAGGGAGTACGGCGATTATGGCCAAGAAAAGCGCGCCCACGAAGGTCGTGCGGGTAATAATCTTGCCCAGGTACTCCTGGGTTGAGCCGCCGGGCCTAACACCGGGGATAAACGCGCCGTTTTTCTGCAGGTTTTCAGAGATCATGTGCGGGTCGAAGGTCACTGCCGTGTAGAAGAAGGTAAAGACAAACACCAGCACGAAGTAGAGCGCCCCGTAGAGGAGCAGGTTCTGCAACCCGCCTAAAACCGCATTGGAGATGCCTGCGAGAAGCACATTGCTGGAAGTTGCAAAAAAGGCCGCGAACATCTGCGGAACAAGGAGGAACGAGAGCGCAAAGATAATCGGGATAACGCCTGCCTGGTTGAGCCGGAGCGGCAAATAGGTCGAAGCGCCGCCGAAAAACTTCATACCTCGTACGCGCTTGGCATAGGTTACCGGCACCGGCCGCTCTGCTTCGCTTACAAGTACGATAGCTGCGACGACTGCCACTGCAGCCGCAAGAAACGCAACGTACACCGGTATCTGTGTCGTGTCGAAGGTAAAGATCGCCTGGGAGACCTGGCTTGGCAACCCCGCCACAATGCCACCGAAAATGAGGAGCGAGATGCCGTTGCCGATGCCGTACTCTGAGATGAGCTCGCCGAGCCACATCAGAAGCATCGAGCCTGCGGTAATGACGATGAGGTTCGTTGCGAAGTTAAACGGTGTGAGCGAGGTCACAACCCCCGCACGCTCGAGGATGAGGAGGAAGCTTATGCCCTGGATCACCGACAAAGGCAGCGTAAGGAGGCGGGTATACTGGGTAAACTTTTTACGGCCTATCTCCCCTTCTTCCTGATAGAGCTGCTTGATTCTAGGCATCATCAAGGTAAGGAGCTGCATGATAATCGAGGCCGTAATGTAGGGCCCGACACCAAGGAGCACTATGGAGAGACTGGATAACCCACCGCCGGAGAAGAGGTTGAGGAGCCCTAAGAATTGGTTGTTAGAGAAAAAAAGCTCGAGTTGTGCGGCGTTGACGCCCGGCATCGGTATAGCCGCAAAGACGCGAAAGACGATGAGTGCGCCCAGCACGAACAGCACGCGGTTGCGGAGCGACTCGTCTGAGAGCAGTAGTATGAGCTTTTGGGCAAACGTATTCATGCGCTATTATGCAACAGAACCTCCGGCTTTTTCGATTTTTGTACGAGCAGTGCCTGAGACTTTGAGCCCCGAGACCGTAAGTTTTTTGGCAAGCTCGCCGTCGCCCAAAACTTTTATTGTGCGTCCCTGCGTTTTAAGTCCGCGTTCGGCAAGGGTCTTCGGGTTTACCGTGTCGCCGGGGGCAAAGAGCCGCTCAAGCGCAGAGAGGTTGATAACCGCCGGCTTGTCCTGGATGCTCTTAAAGCTGTAGCCGCGGCGCTTAGGGAGTTTTTTAAGCACTTCGCGGATAGCGGGCATCATTTTGTGGCCGGCGCGGGCCTTCTGCCCCTTGGTGCCGCGGCCGGAAGTCTTGCCTTTTCCTGAGCCTCGGCCGCGTCCGACGCGCTTTTGCTTGCGATTTTTTGTTTTGCGCTGTAGTTCGTTGAGTTGCATATCTTTTGTATTAAAGCGGGCTTCGCAGATTACGCTTTGAGGGTTTTAAGCGCCTCAATTGCCGCGCGGGCGTTGTTGAGACCGTTTTTACTTCCCGAGTGCACCTTGGCAATCGTGTTAGTGATGCCCGTGAGCTCCAACACCGGACGGACAGATGAGCCCGCCACCAGCCCACGGCCGTGTGCCGGTGCCAAAGAGACGCGCGAGGCGCAGTACTTGGCGGAAACGTCGTGCGCTATGGAAGAGTCTTTGGTAAGCGTTACCGTGATCAAATGCTTCTTGGCGTTGCGGACCGCTTTGTCGATAGCGAGCGTCGTGTCACCCGCTTTGCCGACACCTACCCCCACTTTGCCCTTCTTGTTGCCGATGATGATAGAAACGCTGAAGGAGAAGCGCCTGCCGCCTGCAACCACGCGCGCGACGCGGCGGATGTTTATCATGCGCTGGTCAAACTCGCTTTTGCGCTCGGGGCGCGCACTGCGCGGGCCGCCGCGGCCTCTCCCCCGCTCACCGCCGCGCCGCCCTCGCTCGCGGCCGCGGCGAGCGGGCGCCGGAGCCGCCTCTGGCGCCTTCTCTTCAGCAACAGGAGTAGCCACCGCAGTCTCTGCCGCGGGCACCTCAAGTTCTTTTTGCTCTTGTTCTTTTACTTCAGTCATAGGTATTACAAGGTGAGCCCTGCCTCGCGAGCGGCCGCTGCGAGTGCCGCTACACGCCCCGTGTAGCGGAAGCCGCCGCGATCAAACACCACCCGCTCAATGCCCGCCGCTTTGGCACGCTTTGCGAGCTCTGCTCCCAGCTTCTTTGCGGCATCCATTTTCTTGCCTGTTATTTCTTTGGTACTACCCGAGACAAGCGTCTTGCTCACCGTATCGTCAATTATCTGCGCGTGCAAGTAACGGTTCGACTTGTAGACCGCGAGGCGAGGGCGCGTAGAAACTCCCGACACCTTGGCGCGGATGCGCGCGTGCCGTGACTTCCTGCCTATTCGTTTTGTTTGTGCTTTTTCCATAAGTGTTAGACGGCCTTCTTGCCCTGCTTGCGGCGGATAATCTCGCCCTCGTAGCGGATGCCTTTACCTTTATACGGCTCCGGCTTTTTCTGCGCGCGGATGTTGGCGGAAAACTGTCCCACCATTTCTTTGTCGGGACCTGCAATCGAGAGCACGCCCTTCTCGACGGTAACCGTAAGCCCTTCGGGGATCGCCATTTTGACCGGATGTGAGAAACCGAGTGAGAGGTTAAGCGTCTTGCCCTGCACGTCCCACTTAAACCCGACCCCTTCGATAAGGAGCTTTTTAGTAAAACCTGTGTTGACACCTTCAATCATGTTTCGGATATGAGAAGCGTAGGTCCCCAAGGCCGCGCGAGCCTCAATCGTGTCTGCTTTGGGGGCGACCTGCACACCCTCCTTCCCTACTTCGATAGAAATAAGCCGGTGCCCCGTGCGGGTAAGCGTAGCTTTAGGACCCTTCACCTCAATGCCGCCGTTTTTTACGGCGACGAGCGTGTTTGCGGGTATTGCGATGGGGCGCTTGGCTAAACGTGACATACAATTACCAAATTTCGAATAGTACTTCGCCGCCGACGCGTTTCTCCCGAGCTTCTTTGCCAGTCATGACACCAGCGGGGGTCGAGAGGACAAGAAGGCCGTAGCCCCGTTTAACGGGCCGTACCTCGCGGACACCCATGTACATGCGGCGCGAGGGTTTTGAAATGCGCTTAGAGCCCGAGATAACGGGGCGGCCGTTTTTGTAGGCGAGGGTCACGGTAATAGGACTGCCTTTCTTTTTTGAGACACCAGCGACATATCCTTCCTTTTCAAGCAGAGTTGCGAGGGCGTTGGTCATTTTGGAAGCGGGTATCACAACGGCCTCTTTGCCTGCAAGGCCGGCGTTGCGCACACGCACAAGAAAGTCTGCGATTGGGTCAGTTACCATGTTGTTTACCAGGATGATTTGCGAACGCCGGGGATCAACCCTTCGTTTGCGGCCTCTCTAAAGCAGGCGCGGCACATCCCAAAGTCGCGCATAAAGGCGCGCTTGCGCCCACAGCGGAAGCAACGGCGAACCACCCTCGATTTGAACTTCGGGGGCTTGTTTGAGCGCGCTACTGTTGAGGTCTTTGCCATGTGGTGTATTAGCGCCCCGGACTAGCCGGGGATACTCCCCTTACCTAGGGAGTTATGATTCTGCCGGTTTGCCTCGCCTTTCGACTAAGCGGCACCTATCAGAAAAAAGGAACCCTGTGGGGCGTGAGGAGAATATACGCGATTAGAGCCTATAAGTCAAATAAAAATGCTTGTGTAGACATGGTGATCTATTTATGCCACCATCCTAGTCGGAAGGCTTTGCCAGGTCACTCAAGAGCGAGGAGCGAGTCATGTCAGAATATATGACCCTATTCGTCCTTTTCGTCCTATTCGTCATCGGCGTCGTGCTGATGACTTGGGGTTTCAGGATCAACTTCGAAAATGAAAAATTTGTCGGGGACGCAGGATCGGATTCGAACGATGTTTTTGCGGGATTCCCCACATCTGCTGTCGGCTTCATTCTCGTTATGGGCTCGCTTCTCTACTTCATGTTTGGGGACATATAGAGGAGTTTGTTCGAGCAAAATCCGAAAAAGGCCCGCAATACCCGCAGGCTTTTCGTTTTCCATTTTTGTAACCCCTTATTTTTTGACAGTTGTTCTGCAAAAACTGAGGAAAATTTTTATAAAGTCCTTTTTTGAGAAGGATGCTTTGCAAAAAAGAGACCCCCGCACCAGGCGAGGGGTATCTGTCAGGCATCAACTTTTTCTTTTTCGGGAAGTCTTTTCTTTTCCCCTTCTGGCTTGGGTTTGGGAGCCGGTCGCTTAGGCCTCATCCATGGGGGCTTAAACGGCCACCAATCTTTTAGATCTTTGTGCAGAGCTTCCAGTGCTTGTTTGAGCGAGGTAAGCGTGCGATCTTCCCTCTTGGCCTTAGGTGGATCTTCTGACGCCATCGAACCCTCCATTGAGTCAATTGCTATCTACCGCCAGTCTACTCTAAAATCATTTTATCGAAAAAGAAAAGACATGTCCCGAAGAACATGTCTAAACTTATAAACGGTTTTTGTAACCCCTTATTTCTTGGCAGTTGTACTGCAAAAACACTCCCTTATTTGGAGTTCTTTCTCTGAAGTAGACTTTTACCTTGGAAAAAAGTATTCTCGCCTGTAGAACATAGTTATGGCGCATATCAAATTGGGAGCATCTCATGCTAGAGTATTTACCTTCTGTTTTCTTTGCAGCGATGGGTGTACTAGGAGCAAGCCTGATCTGGAAGGGTATGAGGGACTTGCAAAAGAAAGGCACAATGCCCAATGATCCCGAGACTATGAAGAAGCATTTCTTTTACGGAATGGTGGGAATAGTCCTATGTTTTCTTGGGGGTATAAACGTATACGTCAGTTGGCCAAGCCCGTGAGTCCAGAAAACGAAAAAGGTCCGGACCAATATCCGGGCCTTTCGATTTTTTGCAACCCCTTATTTCTTGGCAGTTGTACCGGAAAACTACTCTATGATTACTCCTTGGACATACTTATGATTTTTGTCCTGCGCGTCATATAGTTCTTGGCCTTCAACTAATGAAAAAGAGAGGGTATCCGCGTTATTAATCTTAGAATATCTCTCATTAAAATAAGCATACACTGCGTAAACATCTTTCACATATGTGAGATGCGAATTCACAGGAGGTAAAATCTGAAATGAGAGTGGGTCAGCGCCTTCAATAATTTCACCAAATGCATATACATGAGATTGGTCTCTTCCAAAACTATCTCCATACTCACCCTCAAAAATCTGAAAAGTGTTCGGGTTAGCATCTATCACTTTGTAGGTGGGTGATCCTATCAACGGTTTGTACCAATAAGCGTATACGTTATTTATGTCCTTAGCATACATCCGACTAAGAGCTGAGAATGTTATAGGATCGGCATGCAGCTTTTCACTTATTTCAAGATTATAGACATAGTTCTTATCTTTATAGAAATCGAAGCCTGCATGAACAAAAGTGGCAGAGTCTGCTCCGTATATCGGAGACTCCGGGTTAGCAGATGTTCCGCCATATAACCAAATATGATTTTTATCTTTCATCACTCCACGATACACGGTTACGAAAGTTGAAGGATCAGCCTCTTCTATGACTTTACCGAAATCGTACACATGATTTTTATCTTTTGCCCATTCGTTATCATTTCCTCCAGCTGCCGCCTTAATCGATAAAGCAACAAAGGTTGGAGAATCAGCTTCTGAAATTAAATCATCTCCAAAATAGACATTCTCCCCTTCCCTATAGTAAGAGGAACGTGAGTCGTCTTCTGTATTCACAAGTTGAACTCTCTCCTCAGAGCCTTGAGAAGTCGTTATTATATTTTCAGAAACATTATCGGTCGTTGTCACGATCCTCCAGTAGTTAAACTCAAACATGCCGAGCAGGATTGCAATGGCAACCATGCCAAATCCCCACAGCACCAGGTGGTGCTTTTTAGGCGGTGGATCAGTTAGAACAAGAGTCTTGTGCTCATCTTGCGAAACAGGAGCAGGTTGAGGAGGTTCCTCCATGCCGTAAGTATACCCTCTTGTTTATGGCCACCTACCCTTTCATATTTGAACAAACAAAAAAGCCTTACATCGTTTGATATAAGGCTGTTTTTGTACCTAGAGGCAAACAAGGCAAATATCCTTGCGGAGCTTAGTAGTATGGTTATTTTTGCGAAACGTCCTTCTTAAACGGAAAGCCGAGGTGGGTGAGGTACGCTTGAGCTTCTTTCTTATTTTTGGCGGTCGTGACAATCGTTACTGCCATGCCAAAGACATCCTTAAGCTCTTCGTCAGAAGTCTCCGGGAATACCGTATTTTCTTTGATGCCCAAGGTGTAGTTGCCCATCTCGTCGATCGAGCCCGGTGAGACACCGCGAAAGTCCTTGGTGCGCGGGAGCGCTATGTGGACCAGGCGATTCAAAAAATCTTCCGCCCGTTTGCCGCGGAGCGTGATTTGGTAGCCGATACGGTCACCGATGCGGGTTTTATAGGTCGCAATAGCTTTCTTGGCACCGCGCGCTGCCGCTTTTTGTCCGGTGATTTTTGAAAGGCGGTCGGCCACAAGCTCGAGCTTGCCCTTCTCCTTCCCCATTTTGCCGACGCCCACAGAGATAACCACCTTTTCAATACGGGGCGCCTGCATGACGTTCTGCCACCCAAAGGTATCTTTGAGGTCTTTAAAAGTCGTCTTCTGCTGATCTTGAAGTAGATTTGTTGCCATATTAGTTCTTGCGTTTCTTAGCACGCTCTTTTTGCAGCGCGACATTCATCACCTTGCTTGCGCGGATCGGCATGTGCTTGTCGATAATCTGGCCCTTCTGCCTCTCGCGGCGGGCGCGTTGATGCTTCTTTTTCATACCTACCCCTTCGACAAGTACGAGGCCAAGCTTGGGGTATGCTTCCATCACCTTGCCGGTCTTGCCTTTCTCAACGCCTGAGAGGACAACTACGGTATCGCCTTTTTTAATATGGAGAGTGTTCATAACAAGTTTCTTACACGACTTCCGGTGCGCGAGAGATAATCGTTTGGTAGCCGAGCTCCTGGAGCTCTCTGGGTATAGGGCCGAAAATGCGGCCGGCCCGGGGCTCTTTCGGGTTCTTGCCGGTGCCCTCGATTATCACGACCGCATTCTCGTCAAAGCGGATATACGAGCCGTCCTTGCGGCGAAGCGGCTGACGCTGACGCACGACAACCGCGCGGAGAATATCTTTCTTTTTTACCTGCTTGCGAGGCTCGGCGGTCTGCACCGAGAGCACCACGACCTCCCCTATGCGCGCATAGCGCTTGTGGGAGCTCCCGAGCACCTTGAAGACGCGGCCGATTTTGGCGCCGGAGTTGTCTGCTATGACGACGAGTGATTGAGGTTGAATCATGATAGTTTATTTATCCCGAGCAGAGTCGAGGGAGGCAAACACGATCTCGAACGACTTGGTCTTAGAGAAAGGACGGCACGAGCGGATCACCACACTCTCCCCCGCCTTTGCTCGGTTGCCGGGGTTGTGGGCGTGATACTTCTTCGTGATCTTCATGTACTTCTTGTACTTTGGATGCTTTACATAGCGGTTAACCGCCACGACCGCGGTGTCGATCATTTTGTCGGAGACTACGATGCCCCGGAGGGTCTTCTTGTGCTTTTGAATTTCTTGGGCTTTAGGTTCCATAATGATTTTAAGGTTAAACCTTGGGAGCCCTAGTGTTAAGGTTTAACCTTAAATTCAACTCAGTGAGCACCCGGGCGATTTGTTTGCGCAGAGTTGCCGCCTCTTTCACATTGCGATTTTTACTCCCTGCGACCGCAAAACGCAAGTGGCGCAGCTCTTCGCGCTTCTCCTCTACGAGCTTGCGCAAATCATCGGCCGAATGTTGGTTTAGTGTGTGTTTCTTTGCCATATGCGTATTAGTGTCGGGCCACTACCTTCGTCTTCAAAGGGAGCTTCTTCCCTGCCTTGGTCAAGGTTTCCGTTGCGGTCACATCGGCAACGCCGTCTACTTCAAAGAGGATGCGGCCAGGCCATACCTCTACCTCGTAGCCTTGCGGGTCGCCCTTGCCCTTGCCAAGCTTCACCTCGGGCGGCTTTTGGGTAAACGGCTTGTCAGGAAATACCCGGAGCCACATCTTGCCGGTCTTGCCCAGCGAGCGCACCACTACCTTGCGCGCGCTCTCAAGCTGATTGGAGCGCACGCGGCCGTGAGTCATAGCCTTAAGGCCGTGGCTGCCGAAGGCTACCGTGATACCGCGCGAGGCAACCATCGCGCGCTTGGGGTTGCGGCGCATGGTGTGCCATTTTCTAAATTTTACTTTTTTAGGGAAAAGCATACAGGTTTACTTATTTTCNTTGGCCTTATCCTTCTCATCAAATACCTGGCCTTTNTAGATCCACACCTTAACGCCGATGACGCCCAAGGGCAGGTTGGCGCGCTCNCGNGCGTAGTCGATGTCTGAGCGGAAGGTTTGCAGAGGAATCTGGCCCTTNTTTAGCTCCTCGCGGCGCGACATCGAACCCCCACCGAGCATCCCGGCAAGGCCGATGCGCACACCTTTGACCTCGCGGTTCGCCATCACTTTCTCAATCGTCTGCTTCAAGACACGGCGGAATGGCAGGCGCTTCTCCAAACCCTCCGCGACCATGTAGGCAACAATGGCTGCATTGCTTTCCGGGTTTCTGATTTCCTCGATGTCGAGCTTAATGTCAGGAACCGGTGCCTTAATCTTATGCAAAAATGCCGCAATGCTGTTTTTAAGCTTGGTCGAGCCTTCACCGCTGCGGCCGATGATAATACCGGGGCGGGAAGTCTTAATGATGACGCGCAGTGTCTTTTCGTTACGCTCGATCTCGAGCCCACCTATATACATACCGCGCAGCTCCTTAAGCAAATACTCGCGCAGGAGGATGTCGCCGCGGAGATATGCCTGGTACTTGGGGCCCACGGCAAACCAACGGTGACGCCAGTCACGAAGGATGCCGAGTCTGTGAGCAAATGGATGGACAACTTTAGACATATTATTTTTCTTGCCCCGAGGTTTTTCGAGGGGTGGGAGCCTTTTGCTCGAGCGCAAGCGTGATTATACTCGTCTTCTTGCGGATAAGGCTGGCGCGGCCGCGCGCGCGGGGCATCTGACGCTTAAAGACTAGCCCCCCGTTTACCTGAATGCCAGAAATATAGAGTTCGCTTGCCGGCGCCTTGGCGTTTGCAACAGCCGACTTCACCAACTTTTGCATGGGTTCGGCACCGCGCTTAGGGAGGTTAGCGAGGAGCGCAATCGCACGTTCGACCGACTTGCCCCGGATAAGGTCGGCAATGAGGCGCACCTTGCGGGGCGACTGGCGGTAGTTAGTGAGTTTTGCGGTTGCCTGTGCCATATATAATCAATCTCTATTTCTTTGCCCCTGCTGCGGCTCCTGCAGGAGCCTTCCCTGCGGAAGCATCGGTCGCAGCCTTAGCAGCCTGTGCAGCTGCGATTTCAGCCTCTTTGGCCTTGGTCTCCATCTCCTTCTGCATCTTGCCGCCGTGGCGGACAAATTTTTTGGTGGGGGAAAATTCGCCCAGGCGGTGGCCTACCATGTCCTCCGTCACCAATACCTCGATGTGGGTCTTGCCGTTGTGGACCCCGAACTTAAAGCCCACCATCTCAGGAGCAATCTGGCTGCGGCGCGCCCATGTGGTAATAACCCCGGTTTCAACCGGCCGTTTGCCCTCAATCTTCTTGAGGAGTTTGGCGTCTACGTAAGGCCCTTTTTTGAGTGATCTGGACATATTTTCTAAACAAAAACCCGCCGTGCGGGGTTAGGGAGATACTACAGGACAAGGGTAAAAGAGTCAAATTTACTTGCTAAAACCATTCTCGTGTGTTATATTGGGATTCTATCAACCAAGGGAGGGTGCAGTGCCCCCAGCTAGTTCGAAGCCAGCTCTTTTCCATACGGTCTTCATCATGTTTCGATCGCACGCGACCGAAGCCCAGAAAAAGGAGATTTTCGACCGCTACCAAACGCTCGGTGAGGACTGCGGCGGCGTCGAGGCAGGCATCCTCTTTTTGCAAGTAGCACACAACCTCGACCAGCGGAAAGGTATGCACATGGTCGAAGTTGCGATCTTCCGCGACGCCGCCGCACTTCAGGCCTTCCGCAAGCACCCATGGCACCAGGAACTCACCAACATCCTGGGTACGTTTGCCGATTGGGCGGCTGGAGACATCAACATCTCACTCGCCGACCTGCCCCGTCCGCCCATCCCTCAGCCGCAGGGATTCAGCGAGGAGGAGTTGAATCGGAACTAATTCGCTCCGAACTAGAGCGAGCAAGGGCGCCCTGCGGGCGCCCTTTTTATTTCTACTGTTTTGCGTTGCGCTTGCCGACCTTGCGGCGGGAGACAATGAGATAGTTTGAATACTTTTTCGGTCGGCGGGATTTCTGCCCTTTGCCGGTAGGCTTGCCCCACATAGACTTTGCGCGACGCGTACCGCGACCCTGCCGGCCTTCGCCTCCGCCGTGCGGGTGGTCTACCGGGTTCATCGCGGTACCGCGCACCGTCGGGCGGATACCGAGCCAGCGGCTGCGGCCTGCCTTACCGATATTCATGAGCTTGTTTTCCGGGTTCGAGACCTCGCCTATGGTTGCCCAGCAGGTTTCTAAAACTCTGCGCACCTCGGTTGAAGGCATTTTAAGGTCAACGTAGCCCTGGTCGCGGGCAATCACCTCGATGTGTGTGCCTGCTGCGCGGCCAAGTTTACCGCCGTTCCCCGGCTTAACTTCTACGTTGTAGGTAAAGGCGCCAATCGGAATGTTTTTGAGCGGGAGGCGGTTGCCCGGAGTTGCAGGTGCATTTTCTGCGGTCGTAATCGTGTCCCCAACTTTTACCGACTGCGGCAAAAGCGCGTAGCGGCGCTCACCGTCTTTGTACAAAAGCAGGCCGATAAAGCCCGAGCGGTTCGGGTCGTACTCAACAGTCTCAACGACTGCCGGGACGAGCTTTTTGTAGTCAAAGTCGACATCGCGGAAGAGGCGTTTATGCCCGCCACCCTTGTGACGCACGGTGATGCGGCCGTCTTTGTTGCGGCCCACCCCGCGCTTGCCGCCCGAGACCAACGCCTTATGCGGCTCATTGGTCGTGATCTTACCTTTAAAGGTAATGGTCGTCATGTGACGGCGAGACTTGGTGTATGGTCGGTAGTGTTTCATATGATTATGCGAGATCTATACTCTCTCCTTTTTTAAGAAATACATAGGCCTTCTTGCCTCCGGCTGTCATACCCATCCGGCGGCTACCCCTCGTCATCACCTGCTTGCGCGGCACGCGCACGATGGTTACCTTACGCGGAGTGACTTTAAAGATTTCCTGCACCGCAGCCGCAACCTCGTGTTTGTTGGCAACCTCCGAGATATTGAACACGTATGCACCGAGAGCCGAAAGGTAGGCGCCTTTCTCGGTGATGCGCGGTGAGATAAGGATTTGTGAGGTGTGCTTTTTCATAGTTCTTTATTTACCTTGAGATTTTCGAAGGGCCACCCGCTTCTTACCCAAGGTTTCGAGTGCTGCTTTAGGGTCGGCAATCACCAGGTACTTTGCGCTCATGACAGAGACGGGGTTGAGATTGCGAACCTCGATAACCTCCACATTGCCGAAGTTGCCGAACGATTTCATCGTTGGTTTGTGGGCTGCAGGGAGCGCAATCAAAGCCGCGTTCTTTTGCTTGCCGAAGCCGCTAAACTCATGGGCGAGCGCCGAGATAACACCCTTTGCGACCTTTGCCTTAGGCTCTTTCATCTCCAGCGTATCAACAAAAATAATCTCGCCGTCTTTGTATTTGCGCGAAAGGGTTACCAATAGCGCTTTCTGGCGCATCTGCTGAGTGATTGTCTTCGCATAGCTCTTGTCCTTGCGCGGCCCGTGGGTAACACCGCCGCCAACCCAAATAGGCGATCGGCTTGAGCCGTGGCGGGCGCGACCGGTACCCTTTTGCTGCCACGGCTTGCGGCCGCCGCCGCGTACCTCACCGCGGGTCTTGGTGTGTGCCCACGGCTGGCGGGCGTTTGCCTGCATCGAGGTCACTACCTGATGCACCAGGTCGGCATTCCACGGCAGGCCAAAAACATTTTCCGGGAGTGTTACCTTCCCCGCCTCTTTGCCTTGTATGTTGTAGACTTTTGATTCCATCCCGTTAGAAGGCAAAGTATTTTTTTCTTTTTTAGTAGTTTTCTGTTCCATACGCAATTTTCAAGACCTTCTAACGGGATTCCATTCCTTTAATCTCGACAAGCGTGCCTTTGCGGCCCGGTATCGCACCTGCAATAACGAGCTCGTTGGTCTCGGGAAGCACCTGCAAAACCGCCAAGTTGCGTACGGTAACGCGGTCGGAGCCCATGCGGCCCGCCATGCGCATACCTTTTGCAACGCGGCCGCCTGCGCGGCCGCCCGAGCCGCCGATAGAGCCGGGGCTTCGCTCGCTGTGCTTCTGACCGTGGCTACGAGGGCCACCGTGGAAGCCATGGCGCTT
>C687J35174_10006226_pt1 | contig 15585 bp, 13 predicted proteins | sample RifCSPhighO2_01_FD_35174 | JGI IMG/M metagenome (IMG submission 35174) | reverse complement strand
TTTGAATTTATTTGATTCCATAATTATTTATTTCTTATCTAAACCATTCACGCCAATTTTGTGGCCAGCCAAGGATTAAGAGCAATGCCAACGGCGCTCCCCAGTTTGCCCACCTCTCTACAAAATCCCAAAAAGGCTCTCCCACCAGCGGACGGACTAATGCCGTCCAAAATCCCCAAAGTGCTGCCCACAATAGTACTATTTTTATCGGTTTTACTAAAACAATCAAGGCAACAAGTACATCAAGCAGTCCCACCATCGTAAGAAGTGTTGCAGCCGTGCCTGCCTCTACTCCGGCGAGCTGTTGTATCCAGCCGATCCAAGCTTCCTTGCCTTGTAATGCGAACATTCCATGTCCCAGGAACGATCCAAACACCGCTATCCTCAAAACCCATTGTATTTTTTTATCACTCATGTTGTTATGTCCCAAAAAACGATTATTTTGTTAAAAATCCAGTTATCCACTTTACACAAGATGACCAGTCTCGTGTATAATAAATTAAGTAGTTGCGAAACCCTACAACCATATTAATTATACCCCCATTAACATATAAGCAAAAGGAAAACTGTTGATAAAACACTATTACATGGAAATATACAAAAAAAATTGGTTAAAATTTTCTATCGGAATTGTCTCCTGTCTACTTATTCGGCTTATTCCTTTTCGTCCACCCAACATTGAACCAATACTTGCCACCCAGATGCCATTTAGTAAGGCCTACGGGGCCTACNNAGGGTTCTTTTTTGCTTTTTTGAGCATTGTTCTCTATGATTTAGTAACAGGAACGCTTGGGATACGAACATTGTTGGTTGCCATCACTTATGGAGTGCTTGGTTTCGGGGCTTTTTATTATTTTCTTAAAAAAACAGAGCCAACACGATGGGACTATGTACGTTTTGCTATTTTGGGAACCTTATTTTTTGATATAGTGACAGGATTGTCCGTTGGTCCACTTTTTTTTAATCAACCACTCCTTAGTGCATTAATGGGACAAATACCCTTCACCCTTTGGCACCTCTTAGGGAGTATGTCTTTTGCTTTTATTTTAAGTCCCGCCATATACAAACTTCTGATTAAAAATAAAAAATCAAAGACAGTACCAATTACCAGCATTCTTAATCCCAAAACAATTTAAATTATGAAAAAAATAAAAAAAATCTTAAAAAGTGAACTAGCGAAAATAAAATCTATCCGAAAAAGAAGCGGAGAGGTTGTTCCCTTTGATTTAAGTGTTATCGCTCGAGCTATTTCAAAAGCATTTGAAGTAACCGGGGAGGGTGGAGAGGATGAATCTTTTGTTGTGGCTAATAGTGTCTTCAGAGACCTCCTTGCTCTAAGAGAAAATCTTGTCATTAAACACAAGGGAGCTAAATTTTTACCGACCGTTGAAATAATTCAAGATATGGTTGAAAAAGAATTAATGAAAAACAATTTTACCGAAACGGCTAAAAAATATATTTTATATCGGAGTAGACGTTCAGAACTTAGAGCAGCTTATGGGCCAGTACCAGAAAATGTGAAGAAGGCTGTGGAGGAAAGCAGTAAATATTTCTCTAGCCCGTATTCCGAATACATCTTTTATCAGTTTTACTCACGATGGGTTCCGGAACTTGGTCGCAGGGAAACTTGGATAGAAACTGTTGACCGTTATATGGCTTATATGAAAGAGAATTTAGAAGATAAGCTCCCAAAAAAGGAATATGAGGAAGTTAGAGAGGCCATTCTTAATCAAGACATTTGTCCATCAATGCGACTTCTTTGGGCTTCTGGTAAGGCTTGTCGAGATTCCAATGTTTGGGCGTACAACTGTTCTTACATCGCTCCAACTTGTTCTCAGGACTTGGGAGAAATTATGTATATTTCCATGTGTGGGGCTGGGCTTGGTTTTGCCGTTGAATGGGAAAATGTTCAGAAATTTCCACAAATTAAAAAACAAACAAAAGAAAAACCAGCTATCCACATTGTGCAAGATAGCAAAGAAGGATGGGCGGACGCTTTTGTTATGGGACTTAATGCTTGGTTTGGTGGTAGAGATATAAAATTTGATTACTCGTTCATCAGACCGGCTGGAGCGCGCTTGGAAACAGCCGGAGGAAGAGCTTCCGGTCCTCAGCCACTTATGGATTTAATGGATTTTGCCAAAAGAAAGATTTTATCTAAACAAGGCAGACGTCTTTCCAATTTGGACATGCATGACATAATTTGTCAGATTGGATTAATTGTCGTTGCAGGCGGCGTTAGGCGTAGTGCACTTATTTCTTTATCAGAGCTTGAAGACATTGAAATGCGTGATGCAAAAAAAGGTCAGTTTTATTTGACAGAAGGCCAGCGTTCAATGGCAAACAATTCCGCGGTTTACAATTCCAAGCCCTCTGCTGAAGAATTTTTAAATGAATGGACAGCATTGGTTAAGTCGCGTTCTGGCGAGCGAGGAATTTTTAATCGTGATGGTTTAGAGAAACAACTTCCAGCTCGAAGATGGGAAGCTGTTAAAAATGAAAGACAGATTGGGCTTAATCCTTGTGGTGAAATTTATTTACGTTCTAAACAATTTTGCAATTTAACCAGTATTGTTATTCGTCCGAATGATACTGTTGAAACTCTGAAGAAAAAAATGGAATTAGCGACCCTGCTTGGAACATATCAATCTACTTTGACAAACTTCGGTTATCTTTCCAAGAAATGGAAAGAAAATTGTGAAGAAGAAAGATTGCTTGGTGTTTCTCTCACTGGTTATTACGATAATCCAATTGTTCGAAATGATAAAGTTTTAAACACCCTCCGAGAGGATTCTATCGAAACAAATAAAAAATACGCAAAACGTTTCGGAATTAATGCATCAACGGCTATTACTTGCGTAAAACCGCACGGTAATTCAGGTCAACTTCTGGGCGTGGGTTCCGGAATGCATCCTTGGTATGCTCCTTATTTTGTTCGACGAGTTAGAATTTCTCACACTGATCCGCTGTTACAGATGGCGAAAGACCAAGGTATTCCTTTTTTGCCCGAGGTAGGTCAGTCAGCTGAATCCGCCACTACTTATGTTTTAGAATTTCCTGTTAAAGCGCCCGATGGAGCAATTTTTAAAGACGAAGTTTCTGCTCTGGAGTTAATAAAAGAATGGAAAAGACTAAAAGAACATTTCGTTGAGCACAATCCATCCGCCACTATTTATGTGGGTCCAGATGAGTGGCTGGCTGTTGGTAATTTTGTTTATGAGAATTGGGATTTTATTGGGGGACTTTCTTTTCTTCCGCGCTCAGAACATGTCTATCAACTAGCTCCGTATGAAACAATCAGCAAAGAAGAATACGAAAGACGCTCAAAGGTTATAGGTAAAATTGACTTCTCTAAACTTTTCCAGTACGAATCCACTGACAACACTCTCGGCGCAAAAGAATTTGCTTGTGTGTCGGGTCTTTGTGAGGTTTAGTTTTGATATATCATGTTGTACACAAGAAAGGGGGACAGCGGAACAACCAAAACATTTGGTTGTGATCAACGGATATCAAAAAGTTCAAATATTACCGAAGCGCTGGGGTCTCTTGATGAGATTAATTCATTTCTTGGATTATTAAAAACAAAATCTTCAAATATTTCTTTCAACCTAACTACCGCGAAGGTCTCACCTTCCAAAACCATAGACCGTATTCAGCAAGACCTTTTTATAATTCAAGCAGAACTTGCCGGAGCGGATAAAACCATTACGGAAAACAAAGTCAAATGGCTTGAGGAAATTATTGATGATATAGAAAAAACACTTCCCCCTATTAAAACATTCTTTGTCGCCGGGGGAGAGGAGCTTGCCACATTGTCTGATATATCTCGAACGATTGCTCGTAGAGCTGAAAGAAGAGTTGTTGGNGTGGTGGATGAGGGGAAAATTACAGTCAGCAAAGANACACTTGCTTACCTTAACCGCCTTTCAAGCGTTCTTTATGCTTTTGCTCGTAAATTTAACCACATGGCAAACATTACAGAAGAGGCTCCGAAATATGAGTAAAAAAAGCGGATGAAAGTGTTATCCACAGCAAAAATTGACAGATGGTGTGAAGAGAGTAAACTTAAATAGTTCGAGGAAGTTATTTTTACAATTTTAAAGAAGTGATTGGGGAAGTGAGGTGTAAATCCTCCACAGTGCCGCTACGGTGATTCGACCTTAATGTCGAACGAGTCCGAACGCCAATCATTTTTATGGTCCCGAGCAGGATATTCTCTTTCGCTTATCTTTTTAGCGAAAAAGACTTCAAATTCTGCCCGTCGCAGAATTTTTTTTATGTCAAAAAACAACAAAAAACTGTATACTGGAATTTTCATTTTTATTATAATCTTTTTTATTGTTATTGGATATTCTAGATACGCCAAAGAAAAAAAAGAAATAGTGGAAAGTATAATTACGGAACAGATAATCCCCGCTAAAGCAAGAAACGACCAGACAAATAAAAAGCCGAAGACCCAAGTACTAAATCCAATCACATCTTCTACTTCTCTTCTGCCAAAAAATAACCAGACAGAGTCCGCGACCGTTTTAGCTGGTGATGCAAAAGTGCAATTATTATTTGCCCCCAATACTATTTTTTATGACGCATTAGTGCAAGCAAGAAATCAGGGGCAAATAGTATTTGATGGGAAAAATTATTTGGGTCTCGGGTTTTTTATAACAGACATTGGAACATTGCACTCGGGTGCCGGGACGCACTTGCTTTATTACATTAATGGAAAAGAGGCAATCGTCGGTGTCTCTCTCTATACGCTCAAAGATGGCGACATTATAGAGTGGAAATTAGAATGAACTCACACACTCAAAACTGTATGAGAAAAAAAATATTTAAATTGAGTTTTTCGTTTTTGACAGTTTTTGTTTTTGGTAGTTTTTTTATAAGTTCAATTTTTGCTCAAGCTGTTGACACTACCCCTCCCATCATATCTCTCATTGGTTTAAATCCAGTTAGTTTAAATGTTGGAGATACTTATACAGACGCTGGAGCAACTGCTTTGGATGATGACGATACCGACTTGACTTCGTCCATTATTACAGCCAATCCGGTTGATGTTGAAATTGCTGGAACTTATACTATTACATATAATGTTGCAGATATTGCAGAAAATAGTGCAGTTGAAGTTACAAGAACGGTCAATGTAAATACCCAACCAGAGCCAGACGAGGGAGATCAATTTTTAATTGAAGAGAATATTATATTAAAAAACGGCTGTGAGGTGAAAGACGCGGATGGCACAACACACATCTTTCCCAAAGAAGATTTTTCCGAAGAATATATAGCCATCTGTGCGCTTGCGGAAGCGCTGGAGCAGGGCTTTGTTAATGATATTGAGTTCGTTGATTTTGGCTTTGGACTTTTTGTGAATAGTATCAATGGTATTTCACAAGAAAATGCGTACTGGAAACTTCAACTTAATACCCTGGACGCGAATGTGGGCGTATCGCAACTGGCGCTTGGGGCTGGGGACGTTGTGTCGCTTGTCCTCACGGCATTTGACCCCGTGACATTTGAAGAAGAGCCACTTGATTATGTTTTAACGCTTACTATTGAATCTTTGAATCCCGTATTCAACAATATAATAATTCTGGACCATTGTTCTGTAACTGACACTGAGGAACAAGTGCATGAGTTTCCGCAAGACGATTCTCCAAGTAAATTCCTCGCTATCTGCGCGCTTGTGGAAGCGAAAGAGCGGGGTTTTATTGAAGACTTTGGCTTGACGAATAACCCTGATTTTGGTCTCTACGTAGAGAGCATCAATAACATAGAACCAAGCGATACAGAATTTTGGGCACTTTGGCAAAATGGCGGATTTGCCGATTGTGGCATTGGGTGTCTTTCAATTTTGAAAGGAGACACATTGTCGCTGGTGCTTTCAGACTGGATGGCAGGAACCGAAGGTACAACAATAACGCTTCGTATCGTTGCGCTTGTATCATCACCCGAGGAAGAACCAGACAAAGAAGAACCAAGCAGTGGTGGAGGCAGTGAAGAACCAAGCAGTGGTGGAGGCAGTAGTGGAGGTGGAGGCAGTTCGAGTGGTAGTATAAAGCCCTTAACACAATTTGACGTCTTGAAAGCTGTGTCTTTTCTTTCTTTGCAACAAAACGGAGATGGATCTTTTGCAAACGTGCTCATCTCCGACTGGACCGCGGTTGCACTTGCCACATCTGATTCCAACGAAACAAAAACAAAACTCAGCAATTACTTACTCTCAGCTCCTCCAGCAGGATCAAATGTTACCGATTATGAGCGTCGCGCGATGGCACTTTTATCCTTGGGTATCAACCCATATAGCGGTACGTATCAACCCATATAGCGGTACGTCTACAGATTACATAACCCCGATAGTAGACGCATTTGATGGCACACAGATAGGCGAATTATTTCCGCACGACGATATCTTTGCTATATTTCCTCTTCTGCATGCTGGTTATAGTGTAAATGATGAAATTATCCAAAAAGTCACTGCTTACATCGTTTCTAAACAAAGCGCGAACGGTTCGTGGGGTGACCCCGACTCTACTGCCGCCGCAGTCCAGGCGCTCTCGCTTATAAATTCCCAGCCCGGTGTATCAGATGCGCTTTCGAAAGCGAAAATATATTTACAAGGGCAACAACAATCAAACGGTGGATTTGGCAACAGTTTCTCGACAAGCTGGGTAATACAAGCTATTGTTGCGCTTGGTGAAACACCTGCTAGCTGGACTCTAAACGGAAAAACCCCAATAGATTATCTGGCTGAGCTTCAGCAACCAGATGGAGGTGTAGATCTTACAAATAACGGTGTCAACAATCGTACATGGGCAACCGCTTACGCCATCGCAGCAATTTCAGAAAAATCATGGAGTGAAATTATGCAATCTGTATCAAAGCCCTCAATCCAAAACGATTTAAATATTTCCTCAACAGATACATTAGAAAATACTGTTTCACAACCCCCCATTGAATCTGTAGTTTGTTCTCCAGGAGATTTGTTCAACGCCACGACTGGACAAGCTTGTAGTCTGACCAATGAGACAAATCTTTTAACTGTTAATACTCCTGTTATTAGTCAAAACACAAACAATTCATTTACTCCACGAGAAACATCTCCAGCANAGCCCNGCTCAAGAAGAGANTCCAGCGAATGACGANCCGAGGGAAATAATTTCCGACACTCTTACCGCAAATGTTGAAAAAAGTGGCAACCAAATACCTCTGCCAATTACTATTGGCGGGATTGTAATATTAGGAGGTTTTGTTTTAACCCGTTTCTTTAAAGTTATTATTTAATTTTATTCAAAGTGGAATTCACCAGCTTTTTCTTTTACCTTGGATTTAAGTAGGGGATAGTTTCTAAGTTCTCCGTCTTCTTCAATCAAGCGAGTAGCTTCAAGTCGTGCCGCTTCCACCATTTTGATATTTTTTATAGCTTCCATGCCGAGGTCGGTAATGCCCCATTGTTTGGTGCCCCCGAGTTCTCCGGCACCCCGCAAGGACAAATCAAGCTCAGCCAATTCAAAACCATTTTTCGCGGTCTTTAGCGCCCTTAATCTTTCCAGGATTTTCGCGCTCTTGGCTTCTGCGAAAATATAACAGTACGCCTGGTGGGTGCTTCGAAGTACTCTTCCACGAAGCTGGTGAAGTTGGGCCAGACCGAAACGTTCAGCCCCTTCGATGATAATTATCGTAGCGTTCTCCACGTTTACACCGACTTCAACCACCGAAGTTGCGCATAAAATATTTATTCCACCTTCTTTAAAATCTCTCATAACCGATTCTTTTTTTTCTTTGCTCATTCTGGAATGGAGAACCCCTATCTCATATTCTGGGAAAATTTCTTTCTTTAGGCGTTTTGCTTCTGTAGTCACGGCTTTCATTTCGAGCTTCGTCGGTTCAAATTTTTTCTCACTACGTACGGCCGAGCCAAATCCCTCGCTCGAAAAAATTTGGCCCGACTCCACTTCTCCAGGTTCGAAAATTCTCGGGCATATGACATAGAGCTGTCTGCCAGCCTCGAGTTCTTTCCTTATTTCTTCATAAGTATCTTGTCTCTTGTTGGGGGTAATAATTTCGGTAATTATTTGTTTTCTACCTGCGGGCATTTCTGTAAGTAGCGATAAATCAAGGTCACCATATATAGTGAGTGCGAGTGTGCGGGGGATGGGGGTGGCAGTCATAGAAAGTAAATGTGGAGCCACATTATCCTTGCGAACAAGTTTTCTTCTTTGGGTTGTGCCGAAGCGGTGTTGTTCATCTATTACAACCAGGGCCAGGTTTTTGAATTTTACGGTTTTTTGAATAAGAGCATGAGTGCCTATTAAAATAGGTATTTCTCCATTGGCTACCCATTTCAGAAGTTGCGCGCGAGAGATGGTGGTCCAGCCATTCGGATTTACTTTTGAAGGGAATTTACGACAACCGGAACCGGTTATGAGACCGATATTTATCGGCAAATGTTTGAAGTAAGTTATAAAAGATTCGAAATGTTGAGTGGCCAGGATTTCTGTTGGTGCCATGTAGGCTACCTGCAAGTTACCGAAACTCTGTTGCTTGCCATTTGAGTCTTTAGGTCTTTGCTTTACTACTACATAACTTGCGGTGGCAGCTACTGCGGTTTTACCAGAACCTACGTCGCCCTCCAGGAGCCTGGACATCGGAAAGTTTTTCTCCATATCTTCCAATATTGTTTCAATGGATTTTTTTTGAGAATTTGTGGGTTCGAAAGGGAAGCGACCCAAAAACTCCTCCACATCTTTTTTTGGGGAATCAATTTTAAAAGATTTATTTTTTCTATATTCGTGCTTGTCGTGTTGGCGCTCCAGCTGAATGCAAAAAACTTCTTCAAAGGCAAATCGTTTTCGTGCGGATTCCGCATCCCGTGCATTTTTTGGTTTGTGAATCCAAATAAGCGAGGTCTTCAATGTTGGCAAGCTATATTTTTTTAAAATGTACTCGGGAATATAATCCGTGATGTTGTCTAATGTTCTTTCTTTCAGTATTTTCTCTATGGCGTGGTAAAACCATTTTGAAGTTATACCTCGTGTCTCTGTGTAAATAGGATAAGAAAATCCCGCATTCTCAGTTTTATTTTTCTGGAAAAGCATCTCGTGTGAATCAATTGGCATACCGCTTATTTTTTCAAATTCTGGATTGGCCAGATAGATTCCTGATTTCCCACTTGTTACTTTACCTGTTAGTTTTACATTTTCGCCTTCGTGGATCATTTTTGCCAAATAGGCTTGGTTAAACCAAATAATTTTTATTTTTCCAGAAAAATCCTCTATCACGCCTTCAGCCATTGGTATTCTTGAGCGGAAACTTTTTTTTGTTTTTAGTTTTGAAACTTTTCCATAAACCGTTGCCGTATCTCCATGGGCCAAGTCTGAAATATTTTTAACTTTGCTCATGTCACTGTATCTGACAGGAAAGTGAAACAGCAAATCAGCAACCGAAAAAAGCTCGAGCTTTTTTAAGGCCTTACGCTGATTTACGTCTAAGCGAAATTTTTCTTCAAGCCTGTCGTGAAATTCCATTTTGTTTACTCATACTTCAAGGCTTCAATTGGACTCTTTTTTGACGCTTGAGATGCTGGGTAAATACCGAATATAAGGCCCACGGCTACTGACACTCCTACACCCAGAATCGCAGAACTAACAGGAAATACAAATTTCCAATTTTCATCTACAACTTCCGCAAGCACGAACGAAGCCCCCAATGACACAAGAGCCCCAAGAATAATACCAATAACACCTCCAATACTAGTTAGCATAACCGCTTCAAATAAAAACTGTCTTTGAATATCCTTTCGTCTTGCCCCGAGAGCTTTCCTAAGACCTATTTCTTGAGTTCTTTCAGTAACAGAAACAAGCATTATGTTCATAATACCCACCCCCCCCACAACAAGTGAGACAGCCACAACCATAGCCAGAAAGGCGGTTAGAATAGTCACGATAGATTCTATTTGAGATATGGCTTCTTCTTGGGTTTGTATGGTGAAGTCGTTGTCTTCCCCCGGTTCCAAGTCATGTGACTCCCTCAACGTAGTTTCGATATCAAAAGCCATTTTTTCAACATTTACTGGGTCGTCACCCCTTATCATAACTTCATTATAATAATCTCCTCCAGTAATATATGTGAGTGCAGTGGTGTGCGGAATCATCACCATTTTATTAAAATCGAAACCAGCTGTGGGGGGTCCGTCTTCAAAAATTCCAATGATTTTAAATTTAATATCTTTTATTGTGATACTCTCTCCTATTGCATTACGATTTTCGAAAATTTCTTCTTTTATTTCATTACCCAATATCGCGACACGAGCACTGGCGTCGATATCACTCTTGTTGTAAAACACTCCTTCTTCAAGACCCATATCAAATACTTCTCCCATAAATAGAGCCGAACCACCGAAAATTAGCGGACGATACTTTTCTCCTTTATATTTGATAGGATCCCCAACTGAAACAAAAGGTTCAATCGATACAAGGTTGGGCACACTTCCTCGTTTTTTTAAATCTTCAATATCGCTCTGTTTTAAAGACTGCGAAAGCAATGTCCCAGGAATATCAGCTAAGCCCTTACCCGGTCGCACGATAACTGTTTCTGAACCCAAGCCACTTACTTGGTCAAGAATTAGGGCTTGTGCACCCTGACCTAAAGACATAACAATAATAATAGCTGCGATGCCTATTACGATTCCCAAGATAGTGAGAGCGGAGCGAGCCTTGTGTATTTTGAGCGCTCTAAGTGCTGTCTTTATTGTTTGCTTGGTGTTCATGTTATTTCGTAAAAGTGTTACGAGCGTCATGTCTCTTTTTAACTTTTTCTTCACGCTCTATTTTTCCATCTCGTATATATATAATTCTATCAGCATGCTCGGCAGTATACGTTTCGTGAGTAATCAGAATAACAGTATGGCCAAGCTCGTCATGAAGCTTTTGAAGTGTTTCCATTACAGCTTGACCAGACTTTGAATCAAGGTTGCCTGTCGGTTCGTCGGCGAATATTACATTTGGATTATTTACAAGCGCCCTGGCAATAGCTACGCGTTGTTTCTCTCCTCCAGAAAGTTTATATGTCTCGAAATCTATTCGGTGGGTAAGTCCCACAATTTCTACCACCTTCTCTACTTTGCTTTTCCATTCCGATTCTGGTACATCTGAATACATTAAAGGAAGACGTACGTTTTCAAAAACACTTTCTCGTGGCAATAGATTAAATTGTTGAAACACAAACCCCATTTCTTTATTTCTAACCCGAGCTATTTCATCTTCTTTGTAGTCGCTGTATTGCTTTCCATTGAATCGATACTCACCCCCAGTGTGGTCGTCAAGAAAACCAATAATGTGAAGAAGGGTTGATTTTCCAGACCCGGACGGACCCATGATAGAGACAAATTCACCTTTTTCAATCGAAAACGTAAGGCCATTTAGCACTTTTGTGTTTGTGACTTCTCCTAAATATGTCTTCTCGAGATTGGTTACTTCAAAAAAAGCCATTACTCAATTTTGTTAAGAGACGTAAGCACGTCTTTTCCAGCAAACGTGATTACATTATCTCCCACTTTCAGTCCATTAATAATTTCAACCAGGCCACCCTCTCCGCGAAAACCTAAAGTGACTGCTTGGTTGCGATATGAATTTTTATCAATCATAATGCGCACAAAAGAATTACCACCATCTTCAATAACAGCTCTGCTCGGAATTGCAATTATTTCATTTTTCTCTTCTGTTAATATATCAACATCAACCGAGAGACCTGCCCTAACACGACTGTCTTGGTTTTTAAATTGTAGAGTTACTTCAAATACAGTTACTCCGTCTGTCGTCTTTGCACTAGGAGAAACGAAGACTACCTTGGCTTGAAACGTTGCATTGTCATATGCATCAAACTTTATTTCTGCTTCGTCTCCCACATCAACAAGTGCGATATCATCTTCTGGAATGTTGACAACAATATCATATTTATCTTTTGAAATAATTGATACCACGGGCATTCCAGTATTCGCGGTTTCACCGCGTGATATGGAAACATCACTGATAATCCCATCAAACGGAGCACGAAGTGTTCTTTTGCTTAAATTAACCTCTGCTGTGGCAAGCGATGCCCGTGCTTGGTCTACTCGAGCCTCTTGCCCGGCAATGGTTTCGGTTGTTTGTCCTATTTGGTTGGTTGCTACTTCTGCCCCCTTCTTGGTCGCCAAGTAAGTATTATAATTGGCTAAATAAACATCTGATTTAGTATTTGGAATCGAAACATACCAGGTAGTATTTATGTAATCTCTAATTGGGTCAGGAAAACTAATATAAAGACCTCTCGTTCCAAGGGGGGTTGGACCTGTTTTACTTATTTCAATCGCCAGTACTTTCTCAAGGTCAAAAACATTAACATTGTAATCATATATTTGATTACCTCGATCAAAAATTATTTTATATATTCCCTCTTGTCCAACATACCGTCCAGAAATAGTTGGGGGTGTTTGAGTAAAATTATTACTTTCTGGTTCCATGATGAGCCCTTCAGAGAGAACTTTAGAGTATGCGTTTTCAATAAGTATTTCTTGTTGTTTTTCGGTGATGGAAAGGCTTGAGCCTGACTGGCTTCCGTTAATTGCGTTTTCTAAAAGACCTGCCAAGCTTGCTTCTTCTGCCCTTAGTTGAGCTTTAGCTGAAAGAATATTTACAGATTGTANGGANGTATCAAGCTGTATTAAAATATCTCCAGCGAACACAACGCTTCCTTTTTCCACAAGAACTGAAGTTACTTTTCCTGACTGTTCAAGAGAGAGATCTGCTTTTTGGGATGATTTAATAACTCCCGTCTCACTCACAATTTGAGTTATCTTTGTTAAATTAACGATTTCAGTTTCAAATTGTGTTTCTCCCTTACCGCCCAACAATAAAACACCACCCACTATGAGGACTATAGAAATGACTGGTAGGTAAAAAATTTTTCGTTTTAAAATACTTGGTATCGTCACATAATCATTATAGCAAAAAAGCGGAGAGAGCGAGATTCGAACTCGCGGTCCTTTTAAAGGGACGACAGTTTAGTAAACTGTTGGTTTAAACCACTCACCCATCTCTCCTTTATGTCTTTCTAAATAATGTCAAAAGTATAGCAGAAAATGGAAAAAAGGTTAGAATATGATAAAGTAATTAAGTTATTTAGTAATAAAAAGGAGCCGTGTCTGAGTGGTCTAAGGTACCTCTTTGCTAAAGAGGTGAGGGATTTAAACCCCTCCGCTGGTTCGAATCCAGCCGGCTCCGCCAGGTTTGCTATAATAATCTCATGACTAATTTTTTAAACGAATTTAAAAAGTTTATAGCTAGAGGAAGTGTGATAGACCTTGCGGTTGGTTTGGCCATTGGTGCGTCTTTTCAGAAAATTGTTTCTTCCTTGGTGGGGGATGTAGTATTTCCATCTCTTTCTCCTCTACTCAATCATACGAATTTTAATGAATGGACTCTTGGACCTATTCTTATTGGTAGCTTTCTGAAAGCCACTGTCGATTTTCTTGTTATTGCGTTCTTTATTTTCTTGGTTGTTAAATTTATGAATCGTTTTAGAAAGAAAGAAGAAGATGCCAAGAAAGTAGAAGTTAATAAACAAGAACTGTTATTGACTGAAATCAGGGATTTGTTAAAAAAGTAGATGTGATATAGTGTCCATATGACCTTTTTTGATAAAGTAAAACAGAAAATCTGGAAATTTATCTATAGTTTCTTTTTACCTCTCCGTCAAATGCTTTTAAAAGCTGGTATTATTTGGCACAAGAAGGGGAGACAGCCATATCACTTGGGCTGGCTTGCCCCCGGGAAAACTCTAGAAGATTTAAAAAAATATTTGCACGATAAATGGGACTTCGGGAACCATTTCATTGCTTGGATAGATGAAGAACAAGTTCTAAGCTGGAGAAAGCTGACTGACTTTCAAGATCAATACCATTTGAGAGTTTACAAGGATGGAGAAATTTGTGGACACTTCGAACTTACCCCGGAAGCGCACCCCATTGAACACATTGAGGGAAGGGGAGAAGTGGATAAAAAAGAAGATTTTCTAAAATTTTTAGGAGAATTTATTATACAAGAAAAATATATTTCAAATCTCATTATGGATCCAGGTGCTCTGGATCCAAGGTCAGAAATTACAATAGACAACAAAATATAAAAATATTTTATTTTGTTTTAGATTCTGGCATTACTAAATCCCAGATTTTACTGGCTACGTTGTTTCGTTTACCAAAGAGGGGATAGTGATGGAGGTCAATAAAAGGCAGACTGTTGCATTCGATTATTCCAGAGTGTTGTTCTTCTTTCCACGACCTCGTGATGTCTTCAATAATAAAGTCTACTCCTACCAGCGGGTCTTTTAAAAATTTTCCCACATGCTCCAGCATTTCTTTGTTTTCAGGATGCACGATATCCGTAACTTCTGTTGTTGTTCCGCCTATTCCTCGACTTGTTTTCTGAGAAAAGGTGACAACTCTTCCTTTTTTGGGAATGTCATTCATGGTTATTCCCTCACGCTTCAGTTCGATTTCTGCATCTCCGTCTATAATTATTTTATGAAAAATTGGACCGTTGCGTTCGGGTCGTTCATTTTCTTTATCCATTAATTCTTTAAGCGTATGCACTCCATCCCCGACAACTTCTGGCTGGTCGCGTCTCACCACGCCGACTAATTTTCCGCCCACCAAGGTTCCTCTAAAAAGGTAGCCTCGAAGTTCTTCCTCGATGACAACCAGTGGAGATAGTTTTTTCGCCTTAGTGAATCCATAAATTAGTTTTAGGGGAGTGTCTATATGTATCAGAGTATGGCGAGAACGCGAGCCCAGGTTGGGCTTTGTGATTACTGGCTTGCTTGTTGTATTAAAAATCTTCAGAGCTTTAGCTTTTGTAAAAGCAACTCCACCCTTTGCCACCGGCAGTCCTTCCTTTAAAAATTTCTCTTTCATTATACCTTTGTTATCCATCCATTTGAGCGCGGGAGATTCTTCTAGCCCCGGACGGGGTAGTCCATCAAAAATGATTGTTTTGCCATTGTACTCTGCCACGAAGGCATCCTTTATCGGACCCAAATGAAATTCACGCATTTTGATGCCTCGCCTCTCTGCTTCCTCCCAAAAGCACTTTGTGCGTAGGGTGTCTTTTTCGTTGGGTTTCTCTGTAAAATATCCCAGACCCAAAGAGGTCATTAATTTAAAAAAGGGAATAGAAATTTTATTTGAAATTACTTCAGCAGTATTTTTAAAAAGCATTTCCATCAAATCAAAAAAGGGCTGGTCCAACCAACCAAGAACTACCGATATGTATGCAATAGCATGTATTTCCTGTGCCGGTTCGCAATCTTTACAGTGTTTCATCCCAGTACTAAAATTTTATTAATAATTTCCATTTTTTTTTCCCGTAATCAAAAATTTAGTACGGGACAAGTCTTTTCATTATAACAGATTTTTAATGTGCTATCGTGAAAGCGATGATTTTTTTTGCGCCATTTTGTTTTAAAATTTTCTTAGCTTCTTCTAGCGTTGCGCCAGTGGTGGTGACGTCGTCTATCAGAATTATGTTCCTGCTTTTTATTTGCTCTATGTTTTTTACA
>C687J35174_10006225_pt1 | contig 15589 bp, 20 predicted proteins | sample RifCSPhighO2_01_FD_35174 | JGI IMG/M metagenome (IMG submission 35174) | reverse complement strand
TGACATTTTAGAGGTGACTTTGACAATATCATAAAAATCTGTTAGTTTCCATTACAGAGCTTCGCGGCAAAACGCACGAAGCAACAACAAACGAAAGATCTTTTTTATGGAAATTTCTCAAGGTTCTTCTTGTGGAATCAAACGTGGCAGTATCGCGGGCATAGCGTATTATGAATGCTCGGATTACGGCACGGGTGTTCCCATACTTTTTGTGCACGGCCTATGCGGCGACAAAGAACTCTTCACCCGATGGCTCACCTCGGCAAGGGACATGAAAATAAATTCATACGCCCTTGATCTCAGAGGACATGGAGAAAGCGGCGGAAAAGAGACTCTCGGTAGACTATCTCTTGAAGAGTACTGCGGAAATGTACTGCTTATGATAAATCATGTGATACAACGGCCGGTTATTCTGGTGGGGCATTCTATGGGAGCAGTATGCTGTCAAAAAATCGCGGCTGAACATCCTAAGAATGTGTCCGTACTTGTGTCACTCATGAGTTCAGCGCCACGAGGTGTCCGCCCCCGCGGAGCGCTTGTACGGCGCGCTCTCCATCCTTACTATCTGAAAGCGCTATGGAAGGAACAGCCATTTGTCTTTCGCACAGCCGAAGAATACTTCTTCCTCAATCGTATTCCCCGTGACATCGGCAAAGGACTATTCAAGCAGGAATCGGGACGCGCGACAAAACAGCTCATACTCGGAAAATTGAGGGTAGACAAGCCCATTAAGCCGCCGCACATCGTGGTCTCCGGCAAGTACGATCTCGCGGCCCCTCCGAGTCAGCAGAGGGCGATTCAATTGAAGTTTCGCACGCTCTGGCACTTGGAACTTAACACAGGCCATATGCCGATGCTTGAACCAAACGCGGAGGAAAACCTTAAGCAAATTCTCATATATACCACCTAACTCAAGTTCTCATTAGCGCTCGGCACACACGTCGGCGCTTTTTTATAAAATCCAAACCCTCCCTTTGGCTGAAAAAAGGCAGAAAATTTACTCCAATCCTTTGCAGTTACCTGCGGGGGTATAGCCAGCGGCTCTCGCTTCTTCAGCGGATTTGAACCAGATCTTATTCTCTTCTTTCATGCGTAGAGCTCCAGAACACCACGGATAATGATATTTATCACTCGTTTTTGAACCGACCAAAAGTCCCGCCTTGTCGTTATTCAGCGCTTTGATCACTGTTGCCTCATTAGATTTCGGTAATGTTTGGACTGTCTTCGCATCGCTGGGAATATCCGCAGAAGGAGCAGGTATGATTCTTACCGGCTCTCTCACATCATCCATCACCGAAAGCCGGCCAATACCAAACGAGGCGCCGGCCGCGAGAATAACTATTGCCGCAGTAATCCAGTCCTTCTTGTCCATTTGCCATCCGGAGACTCCCTCGGTAACTTCATCTTCGTTTGAGTCTTTTCCTTCTTTGTAAATCAGAGCGTCTATCTTATCCAAATCAAAATCCTCAAAGTCAGGTTCGGGCTTGATTTTATCCCCTTCTTCATGTATCCTCATATAATTGGATTATATAACACAATCGCCAGGCATTCATTAAAAGCTTGCGGCTGACCGTTAACAACCTGAGTGCTATCATTCCCACGAAAGCGGAGACCTAGGTAGTGTTTGGATCTGGATTCCCGCTTTCGCGGGAATGACAGAAAAAAAGTTATGATTGGCAATCACTTGGTTTGTAAGCGGTTACGTTTGAGGTTAGAGCTAAAAAATAGAAAACATTTATGGCATCAAAAAAAGCGGGAGGATCAGCAAAAAACTTAACAGATTCAAAGCCGAAATATCTGGGTGTTAAGCTCTATGGAGGCGAAATGGCCCGTGTCGGTTCTATAATAGTGCGCCAAAGGGGCACTAGAATAATGGCTGGAGAAAATGTCGGCATTGGCAAAGATCATACTCTTTTCGCTCTTAAGGACGGAAAGGTCAACTTCGGCAACAAACGAAAGAAAGGGTTCAATAGAAAAACAGAAGTGAAGAAAATTGTTCACGTAAAAACTTTTTCCTAAGTTACAAACAGCATCAAAACAGTAATCTATTTGATATGACTTACGCAGTTGGATGCAGTTCGAGGCGCAAGCGAGGATTGCGACCAGAATGTATGGCTTATACACTGCGGGGAGCAAACGGAGCTTGCAGAGAAGAAATGCGCCGACTGCGTATGTCCTATTTGAGAAGAATTTTCACGTTTACCTGCTTGTCAGACGCTTTTATTCCCAACTCATGCTCTCCAAGTTCTTTTATAGGTTTGTCATAGTCAATATGACTTGGGTCGAGGTCTAAGCCCGTCCTTTCCTTAATAAGCGCGACGATTTCGTCCACATGAACCGACGCGAAAAGATGACCTTTGTCATTGGCTTTTTTTGTCATTTCCAGCGTCATCCCCTTTATTGAATCAAGCCCGCGCGCCAAAATTTCATCCTCTTTTTTCTTTTTTTCGTCTCTTGTTGCTTTATCGTGCTCAAGTTTTTTGACAGAGCCCGCGTCTGCCTGCTTTGCCATTCCCCGTGGAATTAGAAAATTAAGAGCGTATCCTGACGATACGTCCCTCACTTCGTTTCTTCTACCGACTTTGGGAACATCGTTTAAAAGTATGACTTTCACAGTGGTTTTGTTTTAAAGTGAATTATTAAGAATTATTAAGAATCTCTACGGCTTTTTCCATCTGAGAATCGCGCAGTTTTTCCACATCCTCTTCAGTAATCTCAACCTCATAGTCTGGTATAAGTCCTCCATCCGAAATGGATTTGCCGTTCGGCGTAAGCCATTTGGCAATAGTGACCTTCAAGCTTGTGTCATCCGTAATCTTTACCAATTCCTGCACTGATCCCTTTCCGAATGTTTTCGTTCCAACGAGGGTCGCCACCCCGTGCTCTGACAGCGCTCCGGCCAATATTTCGGACGCGGACGCCGATCCCCCATCCACAAGCACAACCATTTTTAAATTATCTTTTATAATATTGTTGCCTCGGCTCCTGTAAACGTTTTCTTCTCTCTTGCCTCCGAAATCCTCCCTTACTACCACCTTACCTTTCGGTAAAAACCAACTCGCTATGTCCACTGAGGCTTCCAAATATCCTCCCGGATTACCCCTAAGGTCAAATATCAGTTTGTTGCTACCCGACTTTAAAAAATCATTCAACGCCTCCCTGAATAATCCTGTGGAAACAGCAGAGAAATTATAAAGCCGTATTACATAGACACCGTCATCTCTCAGTTCATTATCTATTGTCGGGATTGTGATGACGTCTCTAGTCAATGTAAATTCCAGCAAGGAGTCTCGAGATTCCCTTCTAATCGTCAACTTTACATCAGAGCCCTTAGGTCCTCTTATAAGCTTCACCGCCTCATCCACGCTTAAATCCGCGGATATTTTTTCATCAATTTTGATTATTTGATCGCCGGATTTGATACCGGCTTTTTCAGCTGGATTGCCTTTTATCGGAGCGATGACGGTCAAAATATCATCTCTTATCCCCACTTCCATTCCCACTCCTTCAAAATTGCCGCTAATTTCTTCTTCAAACGCCTTGTTTTCAACGGGCGGCAAAAAAACTGTATACGGATCGCCGAGAGATTTGGCCAGCCCTTCTATCGCGCCCCAGACTTTGGCCTGATCAGCCACCTTATCCGGTTCAATGTATTTGTCCTCAATAACACTCCACGCTTTCCAAAATGGAGAGAAGTCAAAAGCATTTGTGGAGGTAGCCTGCGAATCACCCTTATTCAGCAAAAAAAAGCCGCTGGCATTAGTCTTTGACTCATAGCCAATGTAAACACCTCCAAAAAAAGCCGCTCCTACCAATATTATTGATGATATAACCGCGGCAAAACGATACTTAAACGAATTCATGTGTTTGATTGTATCATAAGATTAATTATTTTCGTAAATCGTGTCCATTGTACGCCAGTATTATATATTGTTAATATACATGTATGAAATTAATATTACGCAACACACTTAGCGGAAGAAAAGAGGAGTTCAAGCCGATCACCGCGGGTAAAGCCACAATGTACAATTGCGGTCCGACCGTATATTTTTACGCGCATATAGGTAATTTACGCGCTTATTTGTTTGTGGATATTTTGAAAAAAGTTCTCCAATGGAACAGGTACGAGGTCAAACAAGGAATGAACATTACGGATGTCGGACATCTCTCCAGCGACTCGGATGAAGGTGAGGATAAAATGACAAAAGCGCTGAAGCGAGAGGGTAAACCTCTGACAATGGAGGCAATGAAAGAAGTGGCTACGTTTTATGAAAAAGCTTTTATCGCGGATATCCAAGCTATGAATATAGAAAAGCCGGAACTTCTGCCTCGTGCCAGCGATAATATCGCCGCGGATATCGCTCTCATAAAAAAGTTGGAAGAAAATGGATACACATATATTATTTCCAGCGGAGTTTATTTTGACACATCCAAATTTCCGGAATATGGCAAACTTGGCGGAATTAATTTGGAAGGCCTGAAAGAGGGAGCTAGAGTAAACATCAATCCGGAGAAAAAAAATCCAGCTGATTTCAATCTTTGGAAGCTTGACGATAAACTCGGATGGGAAAGCCCGTGGGGAAAAGGTTTCCCGGGCTGGCATATTGAATGCTCCGCTATGTCGGCAAAATATTTGGGCCAGCCATTTGATATTCACACGGGCGGAGTGGACCACATCGGCACGCATCACAACAATGAAATAGCCCAGTCAGAATCGGCATTCGGCATGCCTCTCGCCCATTATTGGCTCCACAACGAGCACCTCAACTTGTCGGGCGTAAAGATGGCAAAATCCGATAAAGATAATTTCATAACTCTTCACACTGTCGTGGATAAAGGATTTTCCCCTTTGGATTACCGCTACTACCTATTGGGAGCTCACTACCGTTCACCTATGACTTTTTCTTGGGAAGCGCTCGAGAGCGCGAGGAATGCCAGAAGACGCTTGCTTGATCTGCTTTCCGGCAAAAACGACGCGGGAAAAATCAATGCCGATTATTTAGAACATTTCACATCAGCCGTTAACGACGACCTTAACACACCTGAAGCTCTCGCGGTATTATGGAATCTCCTACGGGACGAAAGGATTGAAATAGATGACAAGAAAACCACGGCTTTTGAATTTGACAAAATTCTAGGATTAAAACTGGAAGAAAGTATACGCGCAATATCTGAGGAAGTGATGCCGGCCTCGATTACAGGTCTGGTAATAAAACGCGAGGAGGCCAGAGAACAAAATAATTGGATTGAATCGGACAGACTTCGCGATGAAATAAATAAGCTTGGCTACGAGATCAAGGATACCAACTCAGGACCTAAGCTGAAGAAAATTATGTGATAATAAGCACCAATTACAAATTACAAATAAATGGCTCACACGGACGTGTGAGCCATTTATTATGGCTGATTATCGACATGCATTTATAAGAGCCCATCCACTATCTAATGGCTATAAACTAAAGACTAATTATTAGAAATTAGATTCTCAGCGATTCGCGACTCGACCATTTCAACATCTTCTGGGGAAGTAAGCTGGTGCCACCGAGTCGCTTCCACAATGTTTATTTCATGATCCTTTGAGGCCAGAACAATACTCTGCGGCAAACCATATTCGCCTTTTCCAATCGCAACCAGAGGATAGTTAAATATTTCTTTTTGCAAAACATACATGCCTGTATTGTAAAGATCTCCGGGTTTCAATTCCACCTTCTCAATGATATCCGCTATTGCTCCATTTGGACCAACGACAATACGAGCTCCTTTTGACTCTCTGACCGCGTGTGCAGTCAGCATGGACCAGTCGTATTTCAGGCATTCCTCCATATCTTGAGTGTCATAGATATTGTCCCCCATCATAACCATAAACCGATCATCCAATATCGGCTTGGCTAACCACAAAGCTGAAGCCGTTCCGGAAAGCTCCCCTTGCTCTACGTATTTGATTTTTTTATTTTTATAAGAATGACCGAAATAATCCTTGATCTTGTCTCCAAGATAACCGATAACAATAATTACCTCACCCACGTTATCAGGCAGGGCATCTAATTTGTGTTCTATTAAATTTTTTCCGGCAACACGAATCATCGGCTTTGGAACTTCATTCGTTAAATGATTCATACGGGTCCCCCTGCCGGCCGCTAATATTACTGTTTGCATGGATGATATGTTAACAAAATAAATCCTAAAAACAAGCATACTGTTATAGTATGGGACTTACGCAGTTGGATGCAGTTCGAGGCACAAGCGAGGATTGCGACCAAAATGTATGGGCTTATACATTGCGGGAGCAAACGGAGCTTGCAGAGAAGAAATGCGCCGACTGTGTATGTCCTATAAATTTTGTTTGACCGGCTCGTTACAGCATGGCTGGCCAACTGACTATCCCCAGCTTAACCACATATTATTAACTTAATGTGTATTGACCTCGTGCCGAGTATGCTAAAATGCGGAAATGACCACACTAGCGTACAAATCACACCTGCGTATTCCGCCTCAAAATATTGATTCAGAAAAAGCTCTTCTGGGCTCGATAATGCTCCGCCCCGACTCCATTAATGAGGTTATAGATACCATATCCGAATTGCAATTCTACGCCGAGAAACACCGCATAATTTTCAGAACAATGTTCGAGCTCTACGGTAAAAATATACCGATAGACCTTCTTTCCATGTCATCGCGGCTTCGGGAGACAAACCAGCTGGACCCCATCGGCGGGGCAAGCTACCTTGCCGAGTTGGTGAATTTCGTGCCGTCATCCGCCAATATCAAACATTACGCCGATATCGTCCGGGCAAAGTTTATGCTGAGAAATTTGATAGAAGCGTCCGATTACATCGCGCAGCTCGGTTACGACGAAGCGGGAGACCTTGAAGAGTTGCTGGACAAAGCGCAGAAAAAAATTTTTGACGTGACAAATTTCAGCGGATCCAATAAGTATATTGTTCTTAAAGACGCTCTCGGTGAAGCATGGGAACGATTGGATCATTTACACAAGTCCAAAGAAGAGATGAGAGGAATACCTACAGGGTTTAAGGAGATTGATAACAAGCTTGCCGGCTTGCAAAAATCTGATCTTATAATTCTGGCCGCCCGTCCTTCAATGGGAAAAACCTCTTTGGCTTTGGATATCGCGCGGCAAACCGCCATAAGTCACAGCGTGCCAGTCTGCATTTTTTCTCTAGAAATGAGCTCCCAGCAGCTGGTTGACAGAATGCTTGCTGCGGAATCGCGAGTGGACGCTTGGAAACTGCGCACGGGCAAACTGAACGTAGAGAATGAATTTGATAAAATTAGAGACTCTTTGGATAAATTATCCAAAGCGCCTATATATATTGACGATCTCCCCGGCAATAACATTTTGAAGATGAGATCGGTGGCCAGACGGCTCAAGCATGAGAAAGGGCTTGGGCTTATAGTGGTTGATTATCTCCAGCTTATGGTGCCTACGCAGTCTCACAACTCCGACAATCTGGTCCAGCAAGTAACTGAGATTTCCAGATCGCTAAAACACATGGCGCGCGAGATGGAAGTGCCCGTGCTGGCTCTGTCCCAGCTTTCGCGCGCCGTTGAACAGCGCGGCGGCACTGGACGTCCACGACTCTCCGACCTTCGTGATTCCGGCAGTATCGAGCAGGATGCCGACGTCGTCATGTTTATTCACCGCGAAGACAAATACAATGACTCAAGCGACAAACCGAATATAGCCCAAATACATATTGAAAAGCACCGTAACGGCCCCACAGGAACGGTAGAACTTTATTTCGACGAAAAAAAGGCGACATTCCTCAGCATTGAGAAGTCGGACTTTGGCGCATTCTCATCCAACGACAGCTTTTAATATCGAAGACTTTAGTACATTTGACCATTAACCATTGACCTTTGACACTCTTATTTACAAGTTAATTGTCAAGTGTTAATTGTTAAATGTCTCTCTAAAATATGGATTCTATAAATAAGTTAATCGAACTATTCAGGCAATTTCCTGGAATCGGGCCGCGGCAGGCAAAGCGCTTTGTCTATTTTCTGCTTTCACAAACAAACGCTTATCGTGATTTGCTTGCTGAAAATATTAAAAATCTTAAAGAAACAATCGACATTTGCAAATCTTGCTACAGGTACTTTCCAAAAGATAAAATTAAGTCCGATAAATGCGTAATATGCAGAGATCCCCGACGTGATGACTCATGCCTTCTCATAGTTTCGAGAGATGTAGATTACGAAAACGTAGAGAAAAGTCACGCATATGACGGAAAATATTTCGTGTTGGGGGGAAATATCCCAATACTTGAAAAAGATCCCTTGTCGAAAATAAGGGCCAAAGAACTTTTTAATTTAGTGGGGCACAGAGCCAAAGAATCCGGGCTTAAGGAAATAATATTGGCGCTTAATCTGACAGTTGAAGGTGAGAATACTGAAGATTTTCTAAAAAAATATTTGGGAGAAATTTCAGCCGAATACGGCATAAAGATTTCCGAGCTTGGACGAGGACTTTCTACCGGTCTCGAACTGGAGTATTCTGATTCAGAAACTATCAAAAACGCCCTTAAAAACAGAGGTTAGATCCGAGGAGGCTCAACCTCCTCATTGAGGAGGTTGAGCCTCCACAGATGGTTTGAGGACACAAGCGAAACAACACACGAGCTCTATATATCCGCAAATACAAGCTATATTAATATCTTTACAATTCCCAGTATTCTATTCATAGGTGTGTTGAACTAAGACGTTCTTAACGTTCTGCGCTATCTCTTTCAATTCTTCTTCCGTACTTTCCTTTCGGCTTCCCGGACGGTATAAAAATTTCCGTGGGTCGTACTCCGTTATGCCGGTGTCTCCCTTTTTTCTAGGCAAAAGATGCAAGTGGAAATGTGGCACTGACTGTCCAGCCACTTCTCCTTCGTTCCAAGCGCAATTAAAACCTTCCGCGCCGAACAATTTTTCATAAACCTTTTTTAATTTATTTACAAGATCAAAGATCGCCTGATATTCTTCGGAGGTCAGATCATCAATTTTCTTGACGCATCTTACCGGCGAAACAAGAGTATGGCCCGATACTATAGGTATATTAGTAAGAAATGCGAAAGCCAAACGGTTTTTTACGATCGCTCTCTCCATAATCTCCGGCTTTTCACAAAACACACATTTCATTCTTACCTTAATATATATCCTCCGTCGACGACCAGTACTTGACCCGTTATGTAATCCGCTCTGGAGGAAGCCAGAAAAGCAACCGCCTCCGCTATATCTTCCGGTTCGCCCTGCCTTCCCCATGGAATAGCCGCTACGGTCTGCTTTACCGCTTCTTCATTTGACACCACGCTAGATCCCGGTGTGCTGATCGCGCCCGGCGCAACGGCGTTTACATTTATTTTAGATGTGGCAAGTTCCAACGCTAAAGCTCGAGTTAAGCCGTTTATTCCTCCTTTGGAAGCACAGTAGTGAGTGAGTCCGGAAAAACCGACAAAGGACGCTATTGACGAAATACTGACAATTTTTCCGCCGCTTTTCATAACTCTTGCCGCCGCCTGCGAGCATAGAAAAATACTTTTTAGATTTATATCCAGAACCTTATCCCAATCTTCCTCTGTCATGTCGGCAAATGAAACAAAGGGATACACTCCGGCATTGTTGACTAAAATATCAAGCGAGCCGAATTTTTCCAAAGACTGATTTATAAGACTATCCACAGAGTCTTTTTTGGATACATCGCAGGGAATCGCCAATGCTTTACCTCCGCTTTCCTCGATCTCGCCGGCGACCTTTATTGCATCGTCCTCAATAATATCAGACACGACAACAGCCGCGCCTTCTCTTGCTAAAACGAGAGCTATACCTCTCCCAATGCCTTTTCCAGCTCCTGTTACAACCGCAATTTTATCTTTTAACATATATTTTTGTTAATTATTAATTTTTCCATCAAGGTTAAACCTTGATGGAAATTCTTGATAGTAAATTTTAAGATCTGTACCAATTTGGACCGCAAGACGTTCTCTATCCTGTGTGCTATTCGTTAGCGATACCTACTAAAGACGTGTCCTGAATATATTCAAATACAGGGCCATTATCACAAGATTTTTTATTATGTACTGCCCTTCCATTGTGGGCACCCACGGCTTAACCCAAGTGACGGCTGGCAATAAAAGAAGAGGAAGCAAAGTTGCAATCATGTGAGCTGAAAATATTACCAGAGTAAGTTTTGGAAATTTGCCCGTGAAGATTAAGATGCCAATGGTAATCTCAACGACTCCAAGAATTATCAGGAAATTACCGGAAGACATGAACGACATGGTTTCTTGAAGCAAATCCAAGACAAGCGGATTGGCGGAACTCACCCCTAGAACTTTCAACAATCCAAACCAAACATATATTATGAATAAGGAAAGTCTTGAAAAAAATATCGCTGTTTTTTGATGAATAAACATTCTTGTAAAAATTTTAAAGTAAATTTTAGGAGCGGCACCACAGACCGTTCCCCCTCTTCCCTCTCTTTAGAGGGGAGTCCTCGTTCTTACTGTGTGCCGCCGAAGCTCGCTTCGAGCGTAGGGGTACGAGGGATGGAATGTCTTCTCTTCTTTTTCTTCTTACTTTTTGAATTTAGTGCTTTTTTTGTGTACACTTTTCGTCATGTGGTATTTACTACAAAACCGCTTCCGATCTTAGGACTCTGAGAATCGCTTCGGCGGCCTCATATCCTTTATTATTATTTCCTGCGGCACGGTCTTTTGCCTGCGATAGATTATTCGTCGTGATTATGGCAAAGCCCACTGGTATTTCATATTTAAGAGAGATGTCCATAATCGCTCTGGACACCTCTCCCGCTATGTAATAATAATGATCCGTTTCACCTTTGATGACACACCCTATAGCAATGAGAGCGTCATATTTTCCGCTCTTTGCCAACTTTTGGCAAAAGTAGGGAATTTCAAAAGAACCCGGCACGAACACCACTTTAATATTATCCTTCCTCACCTTGTTTTCCTCAAGGCAAAGCAGAGCTCCTTCAAGCATGGGTTTAGTGATATCATCATTAAAAAGCGATACGGCAATACCGACTTCAAGATTACCTCCATCCATAACCGGCATTTTCTTTTGTGTATTTTTCCTCCGCATTTTACATATTTTCCTTCTTTATACGCCAATCTCTATTCGCTTCTTCCATATCCGTGTCATTCGTCTTCATCCCCGACGCTTCGGTCGGAGCTCAGACCGAAGCGTCGGAGTCGTGTATTTGTGTCGTGTTTAAGTATTTAGCGATAATGTCAGTCTCGACATTAACATTATAACCCGATTTTAGATTTTTCAAATTCGTGTTTTTCAACGTGTAACTGATCAGAGAAACAGTGAACCAATCGGAACCTCGCGAAACTACCGTCAAACTTACCCCATCCAGAGTTACACTTCCCTTCTCGGCGATTAACATCATCAGTTTCGACGGTATTTTTATTTTAAGTATTTTTGACCATTTGCGGTTTTGAATATCCACGATTTTGCCCGCCGTATCCACATGACCCATCACTAAATGACCGTGAAGGGCGTCACCGGATTTCAAGCTCCGCTCGAGATTGACCTCATTTCCTCTTTTCCATGCTCCGAGGGTGGTCTTGAGAATTGTCTCTTCCATATATTCCGCCGCGAAACTTGACGGCGTCTTTCGAACAACAGTGGAACATATTCCGTTCACAGATACGCTTTCTCCCGGCTTGAGATTCCAAGATTTAGGTTTCGTAAACTCTACGTAAAGCCCGCTGCCGGTTTTGCGGACATCAATTATCTTGGATCTGTTTGTTATTATTCCAGTAAACACGTGATTAGTCTATAGTTGTTAGTTGTTAGCATTTAGTCTAATCTGAGCTATATCTTGTTTAATTTGTTTTTTCATTTGCTTGTCATTTTCATATAAAACAACATCTCGTATTTTTTTGCCAAGAGTCACTTCAATTTCCTTGCCGTATATGTCATGATCAAACTCCAAAATATGGGTTTCGAGCGTATTGCCTCCTTCATCTATAAAAACAGCCGCGCAATATTCAATACCTTCCACAACAACTTTGGCGGCATAAACACCACTTTCAATATTTTGACTCAATGCGATATTGGCGGTCGGAAACCCCAGCCGTTTGCCTTCTTTTTTGCCTTCTATAACTCTGCCTTTTATCTTCATCTTCAATAGATTCATTATGCTCGCTTTAGACAAACAGGAGGTGTAGAATGGTGCCCATCCTAACACAAAAAAATGTGGTGGAATTTTTTTAATGACGCTGAAAACTCTACTTTTTAAAATTCGTCAGAAGATACTGCTGGGCGCCCACAAATTCAATACATTTTGCCGCCACCTTAGAGCCAATCTTCGCCGATTCAACCAGGCCTAACCCGCGACTTAAGCCAAAAAGGAGGCCTGAACGATACGCGTCGCCTGCTCCCGTTGTGTCTACCACTTTTTTCGGTTTATCAGCCGGAATTTTTTCAATGCCATTTTTTTCGTGAATCACACTGCCGCTCTCTCCACGAGTTTCAATGACAGTCTTGCCTTTTGTCAGCGCATCTTTAAAATTGAAATTCAAATATTTTTTTGCATATCTAACCTCCACGTCATTTCCGATAAAAATATCGCACAAATTCAAGGCGTGCCCGAATTTAGCGCGATTGTACAAGGCGGCCAAGCTCTGCCCTGGATCAAAAATGATTTTAGCCCTCTTGTTCAGCGTTCTTAATTGTTCCATATGACTTATCGTGCTATCGGGTGTGCCCGCGGCAAAAATCGCCACATCTATTTTCTCACTTTCATTTTTGTCCAAGACTGTACCGAGAGCTACTCGTCCCGCGTGTTCGCCGTAGGTATTTGGCTGCCAAACACCCACCTGGTCGCCCAAATGATCCGTCATCCCATAATATGTCGCCGTAAATCCTTCTTTATCAATATAAACTCTGACATCCACACCTAGCGCTGTTAAATGAGTTCCGTATTCCCCGCTAAAATCCTTCCCGGCTACAGAAAACAAAATCGGTTTCGCACCCAATAAGCTGAGACCATACGTGATATTTCCCGCAGTGCCTCCTCTGAACTCCTCTTTTGCTTTCGCCGTAAACATCATTATCTGCCGCGCCGCCTTTCCATTTTTTATATTGACCTGATCTCTTATCCTGCTCGTAAGCTCAAACACCACGTCAAACGCCACCGATCCCGCGACCAATATTTTCCCATGTTCATTTTTTTTCTTGGCCATGTCGGTTAAATAGCGTCTTTATTATGAATTTAGATTAGAAATTAGAAATTGGAAATTAGAAATTTCAATTTACTCCGTCCCCTCTTCCCAACTCTCAAGATATTTTTTTTGTCTGGCTGTAAGCGCGTCAATGCTGACATTCAAAGATCTCAACTTGATCCGCGCGATCTCCTCGTCAACCTCCGCGGGTATGACATGAACATCGCGTGCCAACTTTTTCGCGTTTATGAGCATGTATTCCGCGCCGAGCGCTTGATTCGCAAAACTCATATCCATGACCGACGCGGGGTGTCCTTCGGCAGAAGCCAGATTGATGAGCCGGCCTTCGCCGAGCAAGTATACTTTCCTGCCGTCCTTGAGTGTATAAAGCTCCACGTTATTTTTTACCGTTTCTTTATGTTTGGACATGCTATCCAGAGCGCCTATGTCAATCTCGTTATTGAAATGTCCGGAATTTGAGATAATGCACCCGTCTTTTATATTCATAAGCACTTTTGCCCCTACCACTTCAGTGTTGCCGGTCAGCGTACATATGAAATCAGAAGAAGGAGCAGCTTCCATCATGGGCATTACCCGAAACCCGTCCATACGCGCTTCAAGCGCCTTCACCGGATTAATCTCGGTAACTATCACGTTGGCGCCAAGTCCTCTCGCTCTCATGGCAACCCCTTTTCCGCACCAGCCATACCCCGCCACTACGAAAGTGGATCCCGCGAGAAGCCGGTTCGTCGCTCTGATTATGCCGTCAATAGTGCTCTGTCCGGTTCCGTAACGATTGTCAAAAAGATGTTTCGTCTGAGCGTCATTGACTGCCAAAATCGGAAAAGTCAGCTTCTTCTGTTTAGCGAGAGCTTTCAGGCGAATCACACCGGTAGTGGTCTCTTCCGTTCCCGCCTTCACGTTTTTAATTAATTCGCGTCTTTTCTTGTGTATTTCACTCACCAGATCCGCGCCGTCATCCATAGTAATGTGCGGCTTAAGATCCAGCGCGGCGTTCACATGATTGAAGTATGTTTTATTATCCTCCCCATTAACCGCAAAAACAGGTATCTGCTCATTGACCACCAACGAGGCCGCTACGTCGTCTTGAGTGGAAAGTGGGTTGGAGGCACATAGTACCGTATCCGCGCCTCCCGCCTTCAGCGTAATCATTAAATTGGCCGTCTCCGATGTTACGTGCAAACATGCCGCGATTTTAATCCCGGCCAGAGGTTTCGTTTTATTAAATCTTTTTTTTACCTCTCTGAGAACAGGCATATCCTGCTCCGCCCAATCAATTCTCTTTTTACCTTCTGGCGCCAAGCCAGGGTCTTTTATATCGTAATTCATCATAATAGTATAATCGTAAAAATCTTAATTGCCAGTGTTTTTTGTTTGACTCAACATTATAGCCCATCCACGATCTAACCGCCAGATATGAAGCAATACACGGCTTGCCTGCCATTATGGTTCAATTGCTTCACCATCCTGAGGAACTCGAAGGAGATCGTGGATGGGCTCTTAGATTTTCGGTGTGATTACATCAGTTTATATCGGAATCGACACACGATAAAAATGACCAAATTGCTCATCATCAATCATGTATAGGTTTTTGAGACGAATGATAAAAAGCTTATGATCATTTTCAAATTTCTTCGCCCATGAGAAACGCCTGTTAAATATTCTGTAAAATTTACCTAGATCTTTTTCAGAAACCAATTGGCACATCCCTTCAAATTGAATTCCTTTCACGGATCCTGTTTTTCCCTGCTTATGATTAACGGTTCCCGCGATTAAATTGTTCTCTTTGGCAAAACGCGCGTGAACAGTATCCGGACGCGAAAAAAACAAAACATTGAATGATTTGTCATGCGCAAAAAAAACTGTCGCCGCCCAAGGCCTCTTTCCCTTGCATACAGCAATGCTCATCAGCCGATTTTCCTCCAAATACTGAAGCGCTATTTTCCTCAGCTTCGCCGCTGAAAACACCTTTTTGGTACTCTTATTTTTCATAGATATAGCTTCGATACAACATCATCTATATTCTAACATTCTACAGACTGACTGTTAGAATGTTGAGAGACTATAATCATAAAACAAATAATATCAAACTTGCATGTCTTTTGTATATGCTATAATAATCTAATGCTTACCGATAAAGATATAAATAAATTATCTTCTGTCTTTGCGACCAAAGCGGAAGTAGTAACAAAAAGTGAATTCGCGGAGTTTAAGTCTGAATTCGCGGAGTTTAAATCTGAATTATTCACAATCCTGGATGGTATAGCAAAATCAATTGAAAATCTAAAAAATGAATATGTGCAATTAAAGTACATCTAGACAGGCACGACAGATGGATAAAAGAAATCGCCGACAAAACAGGAGTCAAG
>C687J35174_10006213_pt1 | contig 15603 bp, 20 predicted proteins | sample RifCSPhighO2_01_FD_35174 | JGI IMG/M metagenome (IMG submission 35174) | reverse complement strand
AAATACACCCCGGCGATCGTCGAAGTTGCCAAGTAAAGGGGTGGAATGTACATAAGTAAGATTGAGTCGGGCGCCTGCACCGGAAACGGTCAGGCGCTTGTCTTTTTGACTACGCGTGGGCCGTCGGGAGTATCTTCGATGACGTATCCCGCATGTTCTATCTTCTCGCGCGCCGCATCTGCATCGTTCCATCGTTTTTCCGCGCGCGCCGCTTCGCGCTGCGCAAGGAGGTTTTGGATATTCGCGGGAATGTCGGCTGTCGAGATTTCCACGCCGAACTCCTTTTCATACAGCTCGCGTGCGTGCGCGTCTTTCTTTGAAAGACCGAGGCCGAGCACTCGGTCGAAATCGAGAAGCCCAGCCCGAAGATTTTTTCCGGCGAGGTCTTTATCTTTCACCATGTCCCAAAGAACAGCGACAGCTCCTGGTGTATCGAGATCGTCATTAATGCGTTCCGTAAAACGGGACTTATAATCCTGTGGGACTTTCCCACTTGAAAGCAACGTATCCACGAGACGGCGTAGTTTCAAAAAGGCGCTTTGCGCAGCGGCAAGCGCTCCCCAGGTAAAACTAGAGGGTGAGCGATAATGCGCGCCAAGAAGCAGATAGCGGAACGCCATAGGATGAAACCCTTTCTCGATGATGTCGGAGAGATAGACGACATTGCCTTCAGATTTCGCCATCTTGCCGCCTTCGAGCTGGAGATGCGCGCGGTGCAGCCAGAAGCGAACAAAAGGTTTCTTGCCTGTCGCGGCTTCCGACTGCGCGATCTCGTTGTTGTGGTGAATGGGAATATGCTCAATGCCGCCGGTGTGGATGTCTATCTGCTCTCCCAGAAGCGCGTGGATCATCGCGGAGCATTCGATGTGCCAGCCGGGAAAGCCTAGGCCCCACGGCGAATCCCAACCAAGCGGAGCATGTCCAGAAGTGTCATCTGCATTGTTGCGGGGCCCCGGCGCAACTCTCGTCGTATGCGCAGATACGTCTCGAGTTGCACTTTCCCCGCGCCTCGCATCTGACGCCTTCTGACCATGCTCCGGAACCACACTAGATTTCCAGAGCATAAAATCGGTCGGACTCCGCTTCTCCTCATTTACCGCAACGCGCACGCCTTCTCTTAAGGCATCGAGTTTGATGTCACCGAGCTTGCCGTACTCAGGGAATTTCGAGGTGTCGAAATAGACGCCGCCTTTTCCGCGGTACGCGTATCCCTTTTTCTCGAGCGTCCGTATCATCTCGATCTGTTGCGGAATATAGTCGGACGCGCGGGGGAACTGCGTGCCGCCCGTCTCGATATTGAGTTTCTTGATATCGCTCAAAAAGACGCCCGCGTATTTCTCGGCAAGCGTTCGCATATTCTCGAGGGTCGGGGTTAGGCCCTCGCGCTTGAGGCCCTTCATCATCTTGTCGTCGCCTTCGTCAGCATCCGAGGTGAGGTGCCCGAAATCGGTGATATTGATGACGTGCTTCACGCGGTAGCCTGCGTATTCGAGCGTCCTGCGCAAAATGTCCGTAAAGACGAACATCGAGAGGTTCCCGATATGCTGCGGCCCGTACACCGTCGGGCCGCAGTTGTACATCTTCACGGCCCCGTGCTCGAGGGTCGTGAATGGCTCTTTCGAGCCTGAAAGGGTGTTGTGGAACTGCAGCGGTGCACCACCTTGCTTTTTGTTCTTGAAGAAGAAACCGAGCAACTCACCAAGTTGTATGAGGCTTCCTGCAATAATTTCAGCAATTACTGACATGCCGACATCCTATCAGTTTTCAGGTCTCTCTTACATCCCCCGCAGCGATTCAGGGTAGGGATGTTCGTGGCCGATCTTAAGGCGGAGCTGGAGGTGGTCAATATGCTCTTCGCGCAAGGTTTTGTACTTCGCACGGTCGCCTTTGAAGCGTACGACGATTTCCGCTGCATGCTTGCTCCCGAGGAAATGCGGCAAGATGACGTAATCAACGCCTTCATCGTAGTGCGCGAGCGCGTCTTTCACGCGATGCGCGACGACAAGCACGACCGTTTCGGGATTCACTTCCTTCACAGCTTTGTGGATGAGCGCGTTCGTTTCGGCATCGGGAATGGTGGAAATAACCAACTCTGTCTTTGAGAAGTCAAGGCTCTCGAGAAATGCGAGATCGCTCGCGTCGCCGTATTCGGTCGCGATACCCGCACTCTCAAGCCGCGCGACGGCCTCGGGATTATGGTCAATGACGAGAAAACGCTTGTCGAGCCGCACCAAGGTCTCGATGAAGTCATAGCCGATGCGATTGCTTCCGAAGAGGAGTATCTCGTAGCCGCTCCTCTGCGAGTGGGATTCACGCGCATCGGCGCGCTCGAAGATGCCGAGAAGTGGTGCGAGGAAACGATACAGCTTGTCGGAGTAGAGGATGAAATATGTCGAACCGAAGATGGTAATGATGCCGACTAACGTCACGAGCGAAAGAACTTGGCTCGCGAGGTGGCCGAGGGAAACACCAAGTGCGATAAGGATAAGGGAGAACTCGCTGATCTGGGCGGTGACAAGGCCGGTCTGGAACGAGGTCTTCTTGCGATATCCGAGATAGCCCATGAGGGCCATGAGAATGAGGGGATTTCCGATAAGGACGAGGGCCGAGAGTGCAAGAGCTATCGGTATCACGGCGACGATGTTCTCGAGATGGAGCTGTGAGCCGAGGAAGATGAAAAAGACGACGATGAAGAAATCGCGTAGGGGAGAGAGCCGCGCGATTATCTCACGTCGTGCGGGGAGGGACGCCAGCGCGACGCCGGCGATGAGGGCGCCGCTTTCCAAGGAGAGGCCGAATTCGCCAAAGAGCGCCGCGACGCCGACACCCCACGCGATCGAGAAGAGAAAGAGAAGTTCGTGCGATTGCGCGAGAAACAAGAACGCCTTGGAGACGAAGATGCGCGCAGTAAGGGCGACGAACGCGATCAGGACTACCGCGGTAAGGAGGAATTGCCCGGCACTCATCCACGAGGCGTGTTCCGTCGCAAAGAGGGGAATGCCGAGAAGGAGCAGAATGACGATGAGATCCTGCACCAAGAGAAAGCCGATCGCGATCTTCGCATAGAGGACGTCAAGTTCGCCTTTGTCGGATATCAATTTTGTGATGATGATGGTCGAGGAGAAGGCGAGCGCGACCGCGATGTAAAAAGCGGGGACCAGCGCAAATCCCAACCACACGCACACGAGGTATCCTGCGAACGAAGTGACGACGACCTGGCCGATCCCCGTCACAAAAGAGACGCGGCCGAATTGCTTGAGGACGCTGGGCGAAAGATGCAGGCCGACGGTGAAAAGCAGGATAGCGACGCCGATTTCGCTCATGAGGGCGAGGGTCTCGGTGGAGCGGATGAGGTTGAAAAAGAAGGGGCCGACGATGAGGCCCGTCACGATGTGCCCGATGATGAGAGGCTGATGCAAAAGGCGCATGAGGATCGCGATCGCGGTCGCGATGACGAAAAGGACGCTGATCTCGGCGAAGAGTTCCATGAAGAGTCCCCTTATTGTATACTAGACTTATGCAAGGAAACGAGGGTTCTCGCAAAGCAGCGCTCTTTATCGGCGCAGTTTTTTTGATCGCGACCGGCTTTACCGGTGGTCTTGTCATGGGGCGAAGCGGCGCTTCGAGCACAGTTTTGCCAGCTTCCATCGCACAGGCCATCGGCCTTGCAAGCCCGCCTGAAGGGGTTGATTTCTCGCCGGTGTGGAAGGCGTGGGCGGTCATCGATGAGAAGTTCGTGCCGGCCTCGGTCCCGACGACGACCGCTACTTCAAGCGAGCCAGCGATCGTGGGAACTCCGGAAGAACGACGTGTTTACGGCATGATCCAGGGCTTGGCAGAATCGCTTGGAGACCCCTATACATTCTATCTGCCGCCCGTCGAGCAGAAGCAATTCGAGGAAGATTTGAGCGGCAACTTCGAGGGCGTCGGCATGGAGATCGCGATACGCGATGAGATTCTCACCGTCGTTGCGCCTCTTAAAGGAACGCCTGCCGAGCGCGCGGGCCTGAAACCGGAAGACAAAATATTGAAGATAGACGACATGAACACGCGCGGGATGGACATCACGACGGCCGTGAGCCACATCCGCGGCCCGAAAGGGAGCCAGGTGACCCTTCTCGTAGCTCGTGAAGGATGGACCGAGCCGCAAGAGATCAAGGTGACGCGCGATGTTATCAACATTCCCGTCCTCGAATCCGAACGACGCGATGACGGCATCTTCGTCATCTCACTCCACAATTTCACCGCCAATTCGCCGCAGCTTTTCCGCGATGCCTTGCGGCAGTTCGTGGATTCCGGCAGCTCGCGTCTCATTCTCGATCTGCGGGGGAATCCCGGCGGCTACCTCGAAGCCGCGGTGGATATGGCAAGTTGGTTTCTGCCAACAGGGCGCATCGTCGTCACGGAGGATTACGCGGGGCACTCCGGGAACATCGACCATCGCAGCCGCGGGTATGACATCTTCAATCAGAATCTCAAGATGGTCATCCTCGTTGATAAAGGTTCTGCTTCTGCGTCGGAAATCCTCGCGGGCGCGCTGCGCCACTACAAGAAGGCGCGGCTTGTCGGGACAGTCACGTTCGGGAAAGGCTCGGTGCAGGAATTGGTGCCCATCACGGAGAACACCGGCTTGAAGATTACCGTGGCGCGCTGGCTCATGCCAGACGGCGTCCAGATCCCACAAGACGGCATCACGCCGGACATCGAAGTGAAGATAACGGAAGAAGAAGTGAAAGCCGGCAAAGACCCGCAGATGGAGAAGGCAGTGGAGTTGTTGAAATAGCATGCACAACGTTTGAGTAATTTGAGTAAGAAGTATGAATATCGTCGTTGTCCGAGAACCGATCACACGTGCACAGGCGCTTCTGATCGCGAAGGAGATTTACCACGACATGGTGAAGGGGGTGATCGATATCGAGCAGAGCATTATTGCGCTCGGCGGGGAATACCATATAGACGCCGAGCAGAAGCTGCTAGAGGAGGGATCTCGCCAAAGCGATGTATGGTTTAACGTGTATCCTCTACGCGAGGACGAAACCTGGATCGAGTTCACATCGCTTATTAATGTGCGGCCGCAGGCAGGGAATAAGAGCATGACAATCGAGGATCGCATGCTCCGTGATACAATCCGCGTCATAGTAGAACGGCTCATTATATGATAGAGCGCGACGCACTGTTTCTCATGGCAAACCTTGGGAGCGAAGTATCTCGCGCGCTGCAGTTTCGCGATGCACACGATTGTCTACGGAGTCAGCAAAGCGCCGCGCGCGCTCAAAACATTGCTGACCAGCTGACAGCCCTGCCGGAGATGCAATCCCGCATATCGGAATTACAGGTGCTCCACGATGTCATTTCGGATATCCCGAATGCGCAGCCGCGTTACCACATTACCAGCGATGATCTGAACGGTTATTTCATGCCGTTTGCACTTCGGTATGCAAGTAATTCTCTTACGTGATGTGGCAGGAGTGGGGCAGAAGGGGAGCGTGAAGAACGTCGCGGATGGCTACGCCTTGAATATGCTCATCCCCAACAGGATGGCCGAGGCGGCGACATCTGAAAAATTGAAGATGATCGAGAAACAGATGGCGGAAAAAAGGGCCGCGAATGCGACGCGGGAAAAAGAGTGGTCGGAGATTGTGAAGAAAATTGACGGAAAGACGCTACAGCTGAAAGCGAACGCGAGCCAGCAGGGGTATTTGTATGAAAAGATTTCGAGTTCGCAGATTGAACGCGCAATTGAGCGTGAGTGGCATATGCATGTTCCCGCCGATTCAATCTCGCCAAAGATGGCAATCAAGCAAGCAGGGGAGTGGCCAGTCGAAATACGCCTTGGGAATCACAAAGCGACAATGACCATATCTGTGATATCATAAATATCAGTCCGGTTCGGGCTCTTGAAAGAGGTGCGAGAGGAGGCTTGTGATGAGTCCATCAGCGCGGTTCGAAAAGGTTCTGATGCCTCGTGAGAAAACACTTATCGAGATGATGTTCCGCGAGTGCGGCTACACAGAAGAAGACGTGAATGACTTCTTCGAAGTGGAGCGCATGCGGCGTCGTTTTCAGCGAGAGCGGGCAGAAATTTGTTCTGAACGAGCGAGACGGCAGCAATATCCGCCGACTCCACAGATGCAGTCTGACGACCCTCAAACTGATTGAGAACCAAGAAAGCCGCGAACGATTCATTCGCGGCTTTCACTATGGAAACTTTGAATTATTTTACCGGAACAACCTCGACTCTTGAGCGAATACTGGTGCGGCCGTCGAAATTGGTCTTGCGCTTGATATTGAACTTGACGAGCCCAGCAATCTTTGCGAAAAGAGTGTGGTCTTTGCCTATACCGATGTGCCTCCCGGCCATTATCTTCGTTCCACGCTGGCGGACGATGATCTCACCGATAGCGACTTTCGCGCCGTCAGCACGCTTCACGCCGAGGTATTTCGGATTCGAATCGCGCAGGTTTTTGGCTGTTCCGCCGGCTTTTGTATGAGCCATATAAACTAGGGGCTGGGTTTTAGGGGATAGGGTCTAGGGCTAATGCAAATGCGGGTTAAAATCCCGTAATGAGCATTGGCGAAAGTATACGGGATGGTTGGGTAAAAATCAAGAATTCGGGTGAAGTCATGATAGGGGATTGGGGGTTTATTATGGTCATTTTTCTGGTTGCTTTCGCGAGCTTTGGTCTTGGGCGGCTCTCTGCCGTCGAAAAGGCACGTCCGGCCGTCTCGATTGGCCAAGCTCCCGAAGAGGCGCAGCCGCGGGGCATGGCAATAGGCGGACTCGTGGTTGCCTCACGAAACGGCTCCGTCTATCACTATCCGTGGTGCGCGGGCGCTTCGCAGATCACAGCGGCCAATCAAATCTGGTACAAGAGCGAAGAAGCGGCGCGGGAAGCAGGGTATAGTCCTGCGAAGAATTGCAAAGGACTCGGGGATAGTAATTAGCCATTAGGGTATAGCCAATAGGGAAATGCAAAATTCCCCTTCCGTATTTCCCTAGTGGCTAGTGGCTAGTGGCTATACCCTATATACTATTCTTCATGCTAGTTATCGACGTTGAATCATCCGGAACAGAGGCGCATAAGCACTCGATTGTTTCCGTCGGCGCGTTGGATTTTTCGAATCCCACGAACCGCTTTTACGAAGAATGCCGGGTGTGGGACGGAGCGCACATCATGGATGAGGCGCTTGCCGTAAACGGATTTACGAAAGAACAGATCACCGATTCGAAAAAACAAAGTGAGGCGGATCTCGTGCATGCGTTCATGCATTGGAGCGAGAGCGTCAAGGAGCGCACGTTCGCGGGGCAGAATCCCTCGTTCGACCGCGATTTTATGAAATACGCCGCAGAGCGGGCGGGGCACACTGATTGGCCGTTCGCCTACCGCACCGTTGACACGCACACGCTCGCCTATATGCACATGGTCACGCGGGGAATCCAGCCACCGGTCATGAAGCGCCGCTCCGCGTTGGATCTCGATGCCGTGCTCAATTACTGCGGCATCCCGCACGAGCCGGAACCGCACAACGCGCTCACGGGAGCCCTCTCACACGCAGAAGTCATCTCACGGCTCCTCTATGGCAGGAAACTCCTGCCGGAGTTCGACCAGTTCCAAATCCCTTGGAAAAAGTAGGGGAGGGGATATAGTGGGGCTATGAACACCTTCGCCATCCTCTTGGTCCTTCTGGTCATCGTCGTTATCCTCGTTCTCATTATCCGGCAGGTGAATCAGTACGAGAAAGGAGTCTTCTTTACCATCGGCAAGTTCACTGGTATCAGCGAGCCGGGGTGGCGTGTCGTGATTCCTATCTTCCAATCGCTCAAAAAGGTGGATATGCGCGTGAAGGCCGTCGAAGTGCCGGAACAGAAGGCGATCACGAAGGATAATATTGCAGTCGGCGTGACGGCCGTCATCTACTACAAAGTCGTTGATGCCGGGAAAGCCATCCTCGAAGTCGAAGATTTCATCTATGCGATGAGCCAGCTTGCGCAGACGACTATGCGTAATGCCGTCGGTGAAGTGGAACTCGATGATTTGCTCTCGCAACGCGACAAGATTTCGGAACGCATTAGTCAGGTCGTCGACGAGGCGAGCGAGCTGTGGGGGATAAAGGTCTCCAACGTCGAACTTAAAGACATCTCGCTTCCGGAAAATATGGAGCGCACGATCGCAAAGCAGGCAGAAGCGGAACGCGAGAAGCGCGCGGTCATCATCAAAGCCGAAGGGGAAGTCATGGCGGCCGAGAATATGGCCAAGGCCGCCTCGATGCTCGCGTCGGCTCCCGGGGCCCTGCATCTGCGCACGCTCCAGAGCATCAACGACATCTCGAGCGATCAGTCCAACACCGTCGTCTTCGCCGTACCGCTCGAAGTCCTACGCGCGCTAGAGAAATTGACGGGTAAATAACACCATGTCAGTCGAGCGAAAGAGATTCAGTGATGGAGAGGCGTATCCGCGAGACAAAATCAAGAAAATTGTGGATGAGTTTTATGCGCGAGAAAAGAATGGAGGTGTCATAGCGAACGAAGCTGAAAAAGCGGCCTTCATCTTGTCATACATACAGCATCTGAAAGATAAGCACGCGAAGGAAGGAGTGCCGATGACTGACAGAGACATCGCCGCGCTCGGATTTAATAAGCTTGCCCTAGAAAAGGGGAAGTTGGTCTCATCTCATGTCAACAAACGCGAAGGTAACGATAACGAGCCATAGGAAACGCGAGAGGCAATGTAATTTGCCGGCCCGAAAGAGGAGTAGTAAGATACGAATGTGAGCTGCGACGCTGTCATGGGAGTGAGGAAGCGGTGCGCTCCGGGGAGTCGTCCACTGGCCGTGGCGACTCCCTTTTCCTTTTTACTTAGCTATATTTGCTGTCTCTCTTAGAGAGTAATTCTTTGACCTTAGAACGACGGTCTTTCGCAAGGAATTCCAGGAATTCACATGTCGTGGGACTGCCCACTGCAAAACTGTATCCACGGACCATGTCGTCATCGGGATCAGGATAGGGAATTTGTATGCACTCGTGGATGTTGCCGAGTCGGAAGTAATCGAGCATTTTGTCCGGATTTTGAGTGTGCCCGCACTCTATGACGATCGATCCATCATCGCTTACGACATCGGGATAATAGCCGCAGAACGGCTTTTCAAACTGTACTTTTCTGTTATGGCTGCGCTCTATATATTTTCCAGCCATAAGCTTCAAGGCTATATGGGCATTCTCGCCGCCAGCAGCTTCGTCATAGGCATGCTTTCTTGCAGACAGGTCATCGATACAACTGAAGTATTCGTGTTTTTCCGCTATAGAGACGGCATGAAAGGCGAGATATCCCTCGTCAATTAAAAAAGCAATCTCGGCGATCGGTTCATTCATGCCGCTGAACGCGTAACTGCCGGAATAAAATACGTCTCGCAGTCCAGTAAGGGTATTCATATGGAAGAAGAGTTATTCGTCATCAATATCGCCACCACCATGGAATTTCTCATGAATATCCCGGAGGCGTTTATTGGTGACGTGGGTATAGACTTGAGTCGTCGCGACGTTTTTATGGCCGAGGAGTTCCTGCACGCTGCGCAGATCGGCGCCATGGGAGAGAAGATCGGTCGCATACGTATGGCGCAGCGTATGCGGCGTTACTTTTTTCGAAAGTCCCGCATGACGCGCGTACTTTGATATCGTAAGTTGGATATACCGCGCCGATAAACGCTTACTCTCGGGATTTCTGGTGCGGGAATTGATGAAAAGTGCCTTATTATCATCGCTGCGCAAGGCGAGATAGGCGCGTAGCCACCCGCATGCACGAGGGGAAAGAAAAATCGTCCGCACGCGCTTTCCTTTACCGATAATGGAGAGCTCGATGGTCCTGTTCGGATCTTTTTTGCTTCGGAGGATCGAAACATCATCGACGTTGAGTGCAACGAGTTCCGAGATACGCATGCCGGATGAAAAAAAGGTTTCCATGATGGTCCGGTCGCGCAGGCCGTCGGGTTTCGTCGTATCGGGCAATTTCAACATGCTCTCGATCTCATGGAGTTCCAGGAAAGAGATATTTTCTTCGGTCTTCTGCTTCGCCAATTTTATTTTTGAAGAGGGAAGTGATTCGATATCTCGTTCCGCAAAATATCGTAGTAAGGCGCGCAGTGCAATGAGGTAGTAATTTTGAGACTTTTTGCCCAAATAGTCGCCTGAAGGCGTTTTATAACTGCGAGCTAGGTACAGTCGGTAATCCCATACATGCTGGGCAGTGAGATCTCTCGGACTCAATTTTTGATTTCCAGTCTCTTTGAGCCAAAGAGAGAATATGCGGAGGTATTGGTTGTAGTTCCTCTGCGTATTATTCGACAATCCTTTCTCGATCTCACAGTAATCCAAAAAGGGAAGGACGTACTCGGGAATTGGTTTTTGATCGGTGCTCATAGGGGAATAGGCATATCGTAGCATATGGTATCATTCGCACAATATATGTAAAACGAACCATTAGGCCTGGCGGTACGTCGCATCTCGGCTAGATGGGCTTCAGAGACTATACTGGATACAATGAATGTATACGCACGACGACTGCATAGTATTTTGCCACGTTCCGCACAAAAGATTTTCTCTAAACTTTCTTCCCCGCAAAAGATCCAGGATTTTTTAGATACGTTCCCGATAAACTTTGAAGAGGCGGGGGAGACGAACTACCCTCCCCTTCTGGTCTTGTCGGAGAAAAAGGCACATTGTTTTGAAGGCGCTATTTTTGCTGCTGCGGTACTTGCATATCACGGTAAGCGGCCGCTCATTATGGATTTCGAGACGTTGCCGCAGGACGAGGATCACACCATCGCGCTTTTCAAAGAAAAAGGGCATTGGGGATCCATATCGAAAACTAATCATGCGGTCCTCCGCTATCGCGATCCGGTCTATGAATCCCCGCGAGAACTCGCAATGTCTTTTTTCAACGAATATTATCTGTGGGATGGGACGAAATCCATGCGTTCGTATTCGAAGCCGTTCGACATTTCGCGCTATGCGCCGGAGAAATGGATAACGAGCGAAAAGAATTTGGATTGGCTTATGAAAGCAATCACGAAAAGCGGATACTACAGCGTAGTACCGCCAAAAACGAAATTGCGTAAAGCGTCGAACATAGAACTCAAAACCTTGAAGCTCATCGAGTGGTCAAAACAGGGCAAAAGGATCAACTAGAGATAGTCCAACGGATTCAGATATCCGCTCAAAGCCGAAACGGGAATGACGGCGCTGTTGCAGCCCTTGCCGGAACCTAATTGGCGGACTTGCACCGCATCGGAGGCGTACACGGTGAAGTGGAGGTGGGGCCCCGTGGCGTAGCCGGTGACCCCGGAGAAGCCTATAACCTGCCCTGTAGAGACATTTTGCCCTTCAGAAACATTTATTTGCGAGAGGTGGGCATACAAGGTCGTAAGACCGTTTCCGTGCTTCACCAGAACCCATTTGCCGTAGGAGTAGCATCCGCGTATGGTATCGGTGTTCCCGGTCCCCTGCACGGTGCCTGAAAGAGAGACTTTGACGGGAGTCCCGATGGATGCGCGGAAGTCAACGCCGTTGTGGGTACCGGAAGCGTAGAGGCGTCCGGAATCGGCAGTTTTCCCGAATTGTTGCGTAATAGTTATCGAATCCAAGGGCCAGCGCAGGATGCCCTTCCCTGCAGGGGGGATGTGCGAGGGATCAAGTGTGTACTGGAGCTTCGACTCGAGTTCATTCAGTGCGGCTTCGAATGATGTTTTTGCCACCTTTTTCTCCTCAAGCAGCTTTTGGTAATTCGATTCTTGGGACTTTGTCTGCGCGAGGAGGCTCTGCTGTTCTTTCTTTTGCACCGCGAGCGATTGCTCCTGTGCGGAGAGTTCCGTCTTCTGGACGACGAGCTCCTCACGCTTTTTTTCGGTCACTTCTTTGTCTTCAGTCAGTTGGTCTTTCACAATAAGAAGCGATTCGACGTGCCCATGCATGCTGTCTTGGATAACACGGATGCTCTCGGCGTCATTCCAGACGTCCGCGATCGACGGATGAGAAAGCAGCATCTCCACAAGCGATGCCTGGTCGGATTCATGTAAAGAACGGATCGTCTCCCCAATAGCCGCGGAATCAACGGCGATTAGCAGCTCCTTATTGGCGATATCTCCCCCGAGCTGTTGTATCTGGAGTTCCGTCGTCGCGATCTGGCTTTGCTTCGCGCGCACTTTCGCCTGCGTCTGCTTAACCGAGATGTCCAAAGCATTCACTGCTGTCTGAAGCGTCTGCTTTTTCGCTCCTACCTCGACGAGATCTTTTTCATACTGTGCGATCTCTTTGTTCAAGGCTTCTAGTTGTGCTTGATGGTCGTTTATCTGATTCTGAAGATCCGCTGCCGATTGCGCAAGAAGAACAAGTGGCACCGCACAAACGACTGCACCAACAAGGAGCGCACTCTGTTTCAGACAAGCCATGGTTACTTCAGTATATCGTGCGCAGCGGTAATGCGGGCGAGCGTCTCTCCTTTCCCAAGCATGCCTGCGAGGACGAACGGGTCGGGGGACTTTTCCCTGCCGGAGAGGGAATAGCGCAGCGGCCACAAGACGGCTCCCCTTCCCTTTTCGGTCGCATAGGGCCAAAGTACCTCATGCACTTTTTCAGCAATAAAAGAATCTTCCGGAATGGTCTCGAGCATGGCATGAACGGCCGCGAGGTGTTCGAGGGCAGCCGCTGCGGTACTTTTTTTGTCGGGAATGGATGCACGTTCGAGGTCCGGCTGCGCGAAGAAATAATCGAACGCGCCTTCTTCGGCCTGCGTGCGGATGTCGTCCCAGATAGCGATCCTTTCTCTGAGCAGAGGCACTATTTTCTTTGCAATGTCGTCATCCCATGAGACGCGTTTTTCGAGCGATTCTTTCAAGATGCCGAGCGCGCGTGATGCAAAATCACTCTCCGGCATTCGCAGGAGGTATTCCCTGTTGAACCAGCGCAGCTTCTCTTCATTGAAGATGGCGCCTGCCTTGTGGATATCGGCAAGTTCGAATTGCGCGATGAGTTCATCCATGGAGAGAACCTCTACGTTCCCTTTCGGGCTCCAGCCGAGAAGCGCGAGGAAGTTGATCATGGCTTCGGGCAGATACCCTTTCCCGCGGAAGTCTTTAATGGCGGTCTCGTGCTTACGCTTCGACATTTTCGATTTGTCGGGCATGAGAATGAGCGGCAGATGCGCATAGACGGGCCGCGTGAGACCCAGCGCTTCCTGGATGAGGATCTGGCGCGGCGTGTTCGAGATGTGGTCTTCCCCCCGGATGATGTGCGTGATGCCCGCTTCCCCGTCGTCGACAACGACCGCGAAGTGGTACAAAGGGTCATGGGTGGAGCGCGCGATCACAAAATCCTTGAGCTCGGTCGTATCGAACGTTATCTCGCCGCGAATAACATCAGTGAAGGTGATCATCCGGCCGGGATTCCGAAGTCGCACGACTTCGACCACGCGCGCAGGATCATCTTTTGAAGGCTCTTTCGAGACATACGCGCGATCGGCATCGATAAGTTTGTGCAGAAGCTCTTTGTGTTTTTCGACGTGCTGCGATTGGATGTATTTTTCATCGAACGAGAAACCAAGCCAGTGCAGTTCTTCATAGATGTCGTCTTCGTATTCTTTTTTACTGCGCGCTTTGTCGGTATCTTCGATGCGAAGCACGAATGTTCCACCATGTTTTTTTGCGAAGAGGTAATTAAAGAGCGCTGTGCGCGCAGTTCCGATATGAAAATACCCGGTCGGCGAGGGTGCGATGCGGACTTGGACATTCATAACTAGATTGGTTCGTGTGCGATCGCGGTTTCGAGGATGACTTCGGCGATCTTGCGGCCGGCCCCGGGGCGCGCGAAGGCCTTTGCTGCTTCCGCCATGCGCTTCCGCGTCGTCTCATCGTCCATAAGGCGCTGTATTTCGGCAAGGAGGATGTGCGGCGCGAGGTTCTTCTGCTCGATGACCAAGGCGGCGCCGGCGCGCGCGTAGGAAAAGGCGTTCTCCGTCTGGTCGTGGGAAACCTCTCCCGGAATGGGAACGAGAATCGCAGGAATGCCCCATGAGGCGATCTCGAAGATGCTGCCGCTTCCGGCGCGCGAGATGATAAGCGAGGTGATGCCGGCGGTCATCTTCAAGGCAAGGGCGTTCAAAAGGCCGAAGACGCGATAACGCTCGGCATGCAGGGAGTCATGGAGGACCACGCCGGCGACACGCTTCGCTTCTTCGGCGTTCGCGATTCCTGCTTGATGGACGAGATTGTACGAGGCGACCAAGGTGGGCAGCGTATCGAGGACGATCTCATTCAGAGCCTGCGCGCCTTGGGAGCCGCCAACAATGAAAAGGGTGGGTACTTTCGGATCAAGCTTCAGGAATTCGTGACCGCCCTCGCGTGAAGGCGATTCTATCTCGACGCGGATCGGGTGCCCCGTGCGTGCGATCTTGCTGCGGACTTTTTCGGGAAATGTCGCGGCGGCGTCCGGGTGCGCGACCGCGATCCAGCGCGCGAATCTCGACGCCCATAATGAGACGCGGCCAGGCCGTGCGTCCGCGTCATAGATGACGACCGGGATGCGCAGGAGGCGCGCTGCAAAAAGGGTCGGGAATGCGGCGTATCCTCCCGTCGAGAATACGACATCCGGGTAGATGGAGAACAGGAGGAAGAAGCAATGGACGACGCCGGCTGCGGTTTTGAAGAAATTGAGGGGATTAGGGATACGGCTCTCGCGCGAAAGCTTCCCTGCCGCTGCGGGGTGGTATTCGATGTCGTGCTCGGCAAGCATCATTTTGTCGAAAGGCTCGGGGCCGAGATAGAAATACTGCGGCTCGAGGAGCTTGCGCTCCTTGCAGATGCTCTCAATCCCTTCGACGACCGCGATAAGCGGATAGAAATGTCCTCCAGTCCCCCCGCCCGTGAGCGCGACTTTCATGCACTACAGCGTACCATATTCATTCGCGACTAAGCCAAGAGAAACGCAAAAGTCCTTGATCTGTAGTGCAGAAATTCTTAATTCAATAATATATGGACACGCCATGTCCATATATCAAGATAGTATTCAATTCCATTCAAGTTCGCGACTAAGCTTCCTCACTTCGCTATCATCTCTGATGAGGGAAGCAATCTCCTCGCGCTGGTGTTGGACACTGCCTAACACGTCTGTAAGCAGGTCGGTATCGATGATGGAGGAAAAATTCTTCACACCTTGGTAATCGAGGTAGCTGCTCCAACGATATGTATGCAGATACTCGTAGACTTTTTTCATGTCCCGAACCTTTCCCTTCCTCCATTCAGGTAAAATGAGATCGAGCGGATTGAGATGAATGTAATATGGGATACGAATGAAATGCGCATCATGCCCAACAAGGACTTTTCTGAAAACTCCCTGCCATAAATATCCGTTCCGCTTGTATTTCTCATTAAAATATTTGGCGTATCCCATATTAAGCTTGCGCATAAATAACGATAGGCCACCTTCTTCGATTTCCGACACGAGCAAATGGTAGTGCTGGCATATCCGGTTAGCACCCCTGGCTCTGATACCATGAGTGCGTGACTAAAGAATATCCGGAGACTGCACAAGAGTTTGCGAGTCGTTTCGCGACAGAA
>C687J35174_10006212_pt1 | contig 15606 bp, 20 predicted proteins | sample RifCSPhighO2_01_FD_35174 | JGI IMG/M metagenome (IMG submission 35174) | reverse complement strand
TTTTTGTCGTGTTTTAGCAAATACTCTACATCGTCGAGGTTTACTGCACCATCGCCGTCGGTATCCGGCACTTCTTTGATTTCAATTTTAAACGGCTCTTTGCCCTTCGGCTTTAGCCCCTCCACCTCAAACAGCGGCAACTGCCCGCCGACAATGGGCGATTTGACGTAACTTGTAGTGATAAGTTTTTTTAGTCCGAGCGCATTAAAATTGGCAGCAAAATATTTAAAGAAATTGCTTTCAAACGGATCGTCGCAATTGCAATAAACTACTTTGCCGCGAAATTGAATTTTATAGTGTTTCAACTCTTTTTCTATATCAACAAGCTGGGTATAAAACTCATCTTTCTTGGCAGCGTTTGCTTTACGCAGATTTTTATTTGAAGATTTTCTTTTCATAACTATTCATGAATTAAATCATCAACGCTTCATTACTTGACGGAATAGCAAAAAACGACGACCTCCCCTCCAAAAAATCCTCCCTCCAAAAAATTTTCGGCTCGAACCTGTCTTTGCGAAATAAAAAAGTTGAAGAATCCCCCGTAAAACAATGGGCGACGCTTTGCGTCGCACGCAAAAATTTTTCCAAAAACAGGGAAAGTATTATCGTGACTCGGGGACCAGGATTCGAATCCCTAGGTCTTTAGACCGGGACCCCNGTCGCCTTGGGCGACCCTAGGGGNCTTAGATTAGCGGAGCCAGAATCCGCTGTCCTATCCCTAAGTACGTTTATGCCTTTTAGTCGGCAAAACTGCGGGACCAGGATTCGGACCTGGATTAGCGGAGCCAGAATCCGCTGTCCTACCATTAGACGATCCCGCAGTTTTACTGGCCAATTCTTTTTTTAATTTTCCTCCCCACGGCGTATATTTTAATTGCCATTCAAATTTTCTAGCCCCTGATAAAGTTATGAATTCCTTACTAAATAATATTACTAGAGGTCTCCTGCTTTTTGTACTTTTAACAAAGCCTTGATTATGTCTTTGTAAACGTTTATCTAAATTAGCACATGAACCGACATACAGCTTTCCATCTTTTAAACTCTTTAAGATATAAACAAAAGGCATAAACCTACCGGGACCCCGGGTCGCCTTGGGCGACCTAGGGGCCATTAGACGATCCCCGAATTTTAAGCGGGACAAGTTATTCCACCACCTGCCCGCCAAAAGTTTTGATAATATCATTTAACCCCTGATTGTCTTGATTAACTACGTTTTCACTTGACCAACTACCCAAATCAATATCTTTGACAATAACTGTTCTCACGATCAATTCAACGCCAAAAATTTCAGCTAAAATTTTTTCTAAAAGTTTTTTATTTTTTAAATCGTTAAGCCGCTGTTGATGAAATTTATGCTGCAAACAAATTTCCAAAAAACCGTCATGAGTGACTTCTTTGGGTTGGCAAATTTTTAGAGTTGAGGCTAGACTTTGATTATGTTCTCTTAAACCGGTCAAAACTTCTTGCCATCTTTCTTTAATATTTTCTAAGGTGAGACTAATCCGACCGGTTTTTTTTGTTTCTGACTCTGGCGGTGGTTCGACTTTTTTTTGTTCCTCGCCTTTAGTTGCCCTAGGCGCTGGTGGATTAAATTTATCATCGGATTCTTTTTTACTTTCAATAATTTCAATCACCGCTAGTTCAAGCGGCAGTTGCTGAATTTCAGCAAATTTCAATTCAACCTTTTTGGCGACCAAGATCTCGATAATTTTAACCAAATACTCAAGGTCAAAATTTTGGGCGGTTTGGCTGATTTTTTTCTCACTCTCTTTGTCTAAATTACCGCTAAACTTAATTAAATTTTTATTAATTTTTAAAAGTAAAATTTTTCTTAGCGCCTCAATTAAATCATTGGTAAATTTTTCTAAATTAACACCCTCTTCCACTAAATTATTAATCAAGGTTAAGGCACCGGCCGTATCTTTAATGTTTAAATAATTAATTAACTCTAAAACCAAATCAAAGCGCGAACGCGGCAAAACTAATTCGGACTGCTCTAAAGTAATTTTTTTTTCGTCCAAAGTCAAAATTTGGCCCAAAAGGCTTTCCGCATCCCGCAGGCAACCGCCACTGACATTAGCAATATTTTCCAAAATTAATTCGTCAACTTTTTTGCCTTCTTGAGTCACCAGATGGTTTAATCTTTTAATAATTTCTTCTTTATTGATTTTTCTAAATTCAAAATGCTGGCAGCGGGAGATGATGGTTTGAGGCACTTTATGAATTTCGGTTGTCGCCAGAATGAAAATGACATAAGCTGGCGGTTCTTCCAAAGTTTTCAATAAAGCGTTAAAAGCGAAAAGCGAAAGCATGTGAACTTCATCAATGATAAAAACTTTAAACTTGCGACTGGTTGGAGTAAAGCGCGAACTGTTAATAATATTTTCTCGGACATTATCAACACCAGTATGGGAAGCAGCGTCAATTTCCAAAACGTCTAAACTTCGGCCGACGATGATTTCCTGACAGGCAACGCAGTCATTACAAGGTTCGCTTTTTCCGGCTTTACGATTAAGACAATTAACGGATTTTGCTAAAAGCCGAGCCACGGTTGTTTTACCTAAACCTCGTGGCCCGGAAAATAAATAAGCATGAGCGATTTTTTCCGTTTCCAGTTCACTTTGGAGTGTTGTTTTGATGTGGTTTTGACCGACAAGCTCACTGAATGTTTGCGGTCGGTATTTGCGATATAAAGTTTGGGACATAAATGAAATGGCACCTAAATTTTAAAACATTTCTTAATTTTTTACAAGGCGGTTTAACAAAAATTATTCAGATGCGTGTATTCGCCCTGCCAGAATTTTCCGAAAAACTTCGCCAATCACTATAAATTAATTTTAGCAACATAAAAGCCCCAATTTGATTGGAACTTTTTATTTAATGAATATTATTTTTTTTCTTCTTTGTCTTTCTTAATTTCAACTTCTCCTTCTTCTTTCTTTTCCGTAGCTTCGGCCGTTACTTCTTCAGGCAACTTAGCTTCCGGCCTATTTTCCAATTCAGCTAGCTCCTTCTCACTTCTTGGTTCCTGAACCAAAACCACTGTTTGATCGGCTTTAGTTAGCACCGTAATGCCGGCTGGCATTTGAATATCGGAAACATGAATAACATCAGAAAATGTCTTGAGTGATGACAAATCAACTTGAATTTCATGGATTAAATTGCCGGGCAAACACTCAACTTCTAAAGCGTTAAGATTAGTCACTAAAATACCAGCGCTTTCTTTAACCGCTGGCGATTCACCGATAAATTTAAAACTAATTTTAGTATGAATCTTTTCATCCATTCGGACTTGGTGAAAATCAATATGTAAAAATCGGTTGCTCGATGGGTCAGCTTGGTAATCCTGGATTAAAACTTTGACTGAATTTTTTTCATCAATAATTAAATCAACCAAGGTGCTTTCTCCGGCTTGGCGAAATAATTTTTCAAATGCCACGTAGTCAACCGCTAAATTTATGGGTTTAATACTATGACCATATAAAACCGCTGGAATTTTTCCTTGGCCTCTTAGTTGCTCAACTTTTTTGCCGACTAACTGTCGGCTAAAAGCTTTTAAGCTTAAATTTAAGTTTGTCATTTTTATGTCAGTTAAAATAATTACCCTCTCCCTAGGGAGAGGGATTAGCTTTTTAAATTTTTAATTTTAGCTAATCCAAATATTCAATTAAGGCTTTTTCACGACGTAAAAATTGATGGCTCTCAATCACATCGTCAAAGGTAATCGGACTCATTTCCTTAAATTTCATAATATCGTCACCAGACAAATCAGTAATCAAACCAACAGAACTAATACCTAATTGACTCGCCGAAATTAAAGCGAGAATTGAGGCTTGGCAATGACGACATTTAATATAAACTAAATGGGTATTTTCGCCTTCTTCCAAAACTTTTGCTTCCAACGGATTAAAACGCAAATTACACACCGGACAGTGGGTAATTAAGGTTGGATTATCATTAAAAAAATTAAATAATTTATCTGTCATACCTCTTCAATTTCAGAGTAGCAAATCTTTGATTTATTGTCAACCCGCCTAAATTTTTAAAAAAATGAATCCTTAATTATTAATTCTAACTTCTATTTCTAATAATCATACTTTCTACAATACCGATTAAAACTAAGCTCACAATCAAAAAACTGCCGCCATAGCTTAAAAAAGGCAAAGAAATTCCTGTGACTGGCAAAAGACCAATGTTCATCCCAATATTAATCATCAATTGACTGAAAAATAAAGCCGAAACCCCAAGCGTAAAAAATAAGGCAAAATCATCTTTCATTAGCATTATTGCCTTAGCCAGACGGTATAAAATTAAAGCCCAAAAACCAATCACTAGGGAGACACCTAAAAAACCAAGTTCTTCAGCGATGACGGCAAAAATAAAGTCAGTTTGACTGGCGGGAATGAATTTAAGCTGACTTTGCGAACCAAAGCCAAGACCGCGACCCAAAAAGCCGCCGGCGCCAACGGCGATAATCGCTTGACGAACGTGATAACCGCGGCCATAGGGATCAGATGCCGGATTAATAAAAGTTAAAATTCGGCCACGCTGATAATCGGCAAATAAAAAAAACCAAGCCAGGGTAGCGATAATAATTAAAATTAATCCCAGTACCAAAAGATGTTTTTTTTTGGCCCCGCCAAAAAAAATTAGCCAAAACCAAATTAAGAAAAGAATAATCGCTGAACCTAAATCTGGCTGGAAAATGACCAATAAAAAATAAACTAAACAAATTGCCGCACTAATTAAAAAAATTCTCAACTGAGCCAAGCGATTGGCATAATGATGCAAAAACCAAGCTAACATTAAAATTAATGATATCTTAGCCAATTCCACCACCTGAAAATTAACACCCAACAGGGAAAACCAACCGGTTGTGCCCCTAATAGTTTTGCCAAAAAATATCACTAAGAGCAATAAAAAAGAAATGGCTAAATAAATTAACAAACTGTAATGCTGCCAAATCCGATAATTCAAAAGGCTGATTAAAAGTAAAAGGATTAAACCAATTAAAGCAAAAATTATTTGCTTTCTAAAATTGGCAAAGTCAGGCGTCTCTGAGCTAATGGCAATACTATATAAAGCGGCCAGACCAAAAGTAATTAACAAAAAAACTGCACCAAAAAGTACCCAATCAAAATTTTTGAGCAAGATTAAATAACGGCGCAACATGGCTAATCAACAAAGCTATTTGTTATTGTTTCTCACAAAAGTAATAACCTTATCCCCTTCCTTAAGGCCAGACTTTACTTCCACCAAGCCATCGTCGCCTTTTAAACCAAGACTAACGTCAACTGATTTTGGTTTTTCCGCCAGTAAAACCTCAACGCTATTTACTCCATTTTTATCTTTAACTGCCCGTAAAGGAATAATTAAAACATCATTAACTTCTGCGGTTTTTATTTCCACATTAGCGGTCATGCCGGGCTTAATTTTTGGCAAAAGCGGTTTAATCGCTTCAGCCTGCTCATTATTTAAACTAACCGTCACCCGATAGTAGATAACATCTTGAATTTCTGTTTGCGCGGGATTAATCGTCGTCACCACTCCTTGAAAAATATCATCAGCGCTAAAAGCGTCTAAAAATATTTTCACCTGATCGGCTAAATCAATTTTTGTAATATCTGACTCCGGAATATCAACCTCAATTTCATAATTTCCGTCAGCGAGCATAACGAGCACAGGCTCACTTAAATTCGTTTGTTCGCCAACATCAGTATTAATATCAGTAATAACACCAGCGACTGGTGCGTGGATAATGGTTTCGCCATATTTGTCTTGGGCAAGTTCTAAGTCGGCTTGGGCTCGCTTCACTCTTGCCTCATATAAAGTAATGTCTTCTATTCTAGCGGGTGCCTCTTTTAATGCCAAATCAGCTTGAGCTTTAGCTAATGATTTTTCCGCGGCCGAAACATTATTTTGCGCCTCTTCCACTTTAGTCTGATAACTTAAGCGGGCATCAGCTAAATCATTTTTTCCACTCTGAATTGTTGACCAGCTGGAATCAGTGGTTGTTCTTTCAGTATTAATAGTCGTCTTTAAAGTATCTAATTCTGATTGCGTGAGGATTGAAGTCGTAATGACATAGCTAAATAAACTAACTAAATCATCAAGAGTTTTAGAAGTCAGATCAAGTGCGGTTAAAGTTTTATCAACGGCATTATTAATTTTAATGTCGGTTTGGTCTAAAACCGCTAAATTGTAGGTCAGTTGCGCCTCATCAATCTGATTCACGGAATCAATATAGCCATTTTTCACCTTGAAGTATAAATTTGTATTTGAAGTACTAAAATTATTGTCATCACCTTCATAGTAAAGCGTATCATAGACTTTTTGCAAAGAAATATTAACTTTAGTTAAAGCGCTATTAGCATTAACTAAAATATTTTTTGTTTCATTCTCCAGCTGCTGGTTGTAAGTTTTTTTTGTATTTTCTAAATCAGTTTTGGCATTAGTTAAATCAGTCTCCGCTTTGGCGACGGTGGCCTGCAAGACAGCAATGTCTTGTTTGGTCGCCCCAGCCCTGACTTTATCTAAATTGGCTTTGGCCTCAGCTAAATCAGCCAAAGCTTTATTAACATTAATTGCCAAATCTGTGGCTTTAAGCTGAGCTAAAATTTGATTACCACTAACATGATCCCCAACCTTAACATTTAAAATATTTAGCTTGCCGGTGTTTTTAAAATTAAGACCAATTTCCGTGGCGGATTTTACTTTGCCAGTAGCTGAAACGGTTTGCTTTAAATCGCCAAGAATAACATCTTGAGTGACATATTCTACTTTTTTTTCACTGCCAAAAAATCGAGCTGAAATAAATCCACCAACCAAAAAAATAACAAAAACGACCCAAAATATTTTTGATTTGATAAGTTTTTTCATTAAATCAATGCTAATTACGAATTTATGCGAATCTACAAATAATCTTGCAGAGTAAGTTACGCAAGCAAGCGGCTGATTGAGATGTATGACTTACTATTAATTAGATATTTTAGGTGGGAAAAGAAAGCCAGTCGACTTTCTCTGTGAGTAAGGGGGGGGTAGGTATAGGCATTACTTTACGGTTGCCCAGATACTTCCTCACCATTTCAGAGGGCAAGTCATGTGTTCTCATAACGTGACCAGTTTAGGCGGAGTTGCACCGGAAACGGCGCGGTATAATCATGCGGAGCACACCGTGCTAGCGACCAAGCAACTCCGTCTAAACCGTGTTGTGTGCTGTAATAAAAACAGTTTCTGATTAATCAACCTTTTCTCCTCTTTCTTCTAATATTTCTCTTACTATTTCATCATGACTTCTAGTGGGATTAAAATCCTCACCAAGTTCACCATGGTTTGGTGTCTTACCCCACATATCATTCATAGGATCACCTGGTTTAACTGCTTCTTTTAATTCTTCTGTTGAGTATTGATCCCAAAATTCCTTCAATTTAGTATCATCAGGGTTTTCACTTTTAATCTCTATTTCTTCAGGAGATGGACCTTGTTCTCTAGACATAGTTTTATAGTTATTAGTAAGTTTTTAATGAATTACCCAACCGCAGCAGAGCTGCGGGGATATCAAATATTATGGCATATAACTTTATGATACCGACTTAATTAGATACTGTCAAAAAAACGGCTCCAAGCTACTTTTGTGTTATTAGAAAAAATAGTCATCTGCTGACTATTTTTTCAATAATGCTGATAAATTTTTTAATCAATTATTTTAATTTTTCGTATTCAGCAATAATACTGAAATCAACGTCATAGATTTTTTGCCCTTGGCATTAATCCGGTAAAACTTCGTAATTGACAAGAGTTTTAAGCTTTTAATTAACCACTTGATAAAGTTTCCAAAGGCTATGAGCGGGCAGGCAAACTTAAGCGATTCACTTTATCTTGCTTAATCAAGGTTGCAAAACATCTTCTGTTCGGCTATCAACGGAAATCACCACGTTTTTAACAGTTGAAAACTGTTTTAAGGTCTGAACAATTTGGCTTCTAATTGCGGCCACGCGGCAAGAACCGCCAACCTGATATTCCAGTTGGGAATTAAAATCGATATAAGCCGTTTCCTGATAAATTTCAATTTTTTGAATTTTAACGTCGCTATTAATTGAGGTATAAAACCCAGCGGCTTTTTCGCTTTCCGTTGGTCCTTTTAATAATTCCTTTAAAGCCACTTTGGCTATGCCTAAAGTTTTGGGAATTTTTCTCTCCACAGCTTCAACATATTGGCAATCAAAATCTGGCACTTGAGCCGATTTGGGGGTGTTAAAATAAACTTTTACCGTCATTAGCTCATGGCTTTGGTTAAAAACTACCGGCATAATTAACTGATCATCATTTTCCGGCAAGCCGGAAGGATTGTCTTTTTCCAAAACTAATTTTCCTTTTCTGCTGTTTTGCGCGCTAAATTCCAAAGTCGCTTCAAATGGCACGAATTCTGTGGTCAGCCACTCCCCTTTTGCCTGTGCCACGGCAATCGCAATCTGCTGGCCGTTTTCATCCAAAAGTTTAATCGGAAAACTCGCTTCAAAAAACCAATTGCCCCGCGCTTCACCGGTAATAGTTAATGGGCTAGTGATGGTCTGATTTGGCCGCGGATTGGTAATCCTAATCAAATCCGCTTTCTCTAACTCATTGCCAATATCTTCAATAAATTTTCGGCCATCAGGGTTTTGGCATTGGCGCGGATAAGATTCCATAATTGGATACCCGGCTTGCAAACAAGAATCAAAATCAGTGACGACCGGATAAGCTGACTTTGGCCAATACCAAAAAACTAAAAAACTAACAATAACAATTAAAAAAACAATAAAAATTATTAATTTAAATTTCATGATTAAAAAATTATTTTGCTTGGCAAAACTTATTATGCAGCCAAGCCACCAGCCAAGCGCCGATGTAAGTATAAATTACCGCTTGGAGTAAACCAGAGATAAAACCGGCTGAAGTCAGTCTTATATCAACCGCTTTTTCCAAATTAACCAAATGAATCAGCGAGCCAAACAACTGCAAAGCTAAATTTGGCCAAAGCGCCACGACCAAAGTGCAAAGCAAATAAATAATCGCCATTACTCCGGCCGTAGCTAAAGCAAAGCCTTGAGTATTAATTTGGCAATAATGCTTATTTTCCACTTTTATCACCTCCTTTCAAGGGGTCAAAATTCACTTTCTTTTAAGCCACTTAATTAAAGCGGCAATAATTAAAATTAAAATTACCCAAATTAAAATCATCATAATAAAACTGTTAAGCCAAAACCAACTCGTACCCAATGATTTACCGGCAAAACCGTAAGTTCCCATCATGGCTGAGCCATAATAACCATCATTGCTGCGAGTTGCTCCCCCACTATAAATTCCCATCATCACTGGGCCCATCATTCCCATCATGCCGCCAGAACTGTAAACTAAACCACAACCTAAATAACGCTGGCCCATTAAAATGTGAGTGTTGCGTAAAGCAACCGAGCCTTCGCCGCCCATCATCTGATCCATTAATTCGTGCTGTTGTCCGGGATGAATCTGCTCCATATAAGCGTTCCCTAAAATCTCAAAATCATCATCACTAATATCGTTACAATTAATATCCTGAATCCGACTGACTTTCTGCTGACTCGTTATTTTCTGCAAAACATCCGTTAACGATAGTTCATTTTCCGCCGCTAAAGCAAAATTGAAAAAAAGCATTGCTGCTAAACTTAAAACGAAAGAACAATAAATTTTTTTGCTTGGCATAAATTTATAGTTAATTATTAATTTTTGCTTATTTAATTATATCTTTAAAAGTGGTTAATGGCAAACCACGCCGTTAGCTAAGAAAAAATAATTTCTTTTGGCTTTTAAATATTTTTGATAAAGATAAAGCAAACCAAAAATTACAAAAAACAAGCTGACCGAAAAAATATAATCTTGATAAGCGGCTAAAATAGTCGCTAAAGCATTAATGCCTAAAATTCCTAAAATCGGGGTAAAATTATGCAAACAGCAGGCGAGCATCGCCGAACCGGAAACACCGCCGGAAGCCGCCACCAATCCTAAATGTTTTTCGTGAAAATATTTTATTTTTCGCCACAGCCAGACTTGAACGGCAAAACCCAAAATCAACGGCAAAATAAAATACCATTTGCTTTTAAAAAAAGAAATTGGGCCAGTCCAACTTTGCATGCCCGCGGCCTGAATCAGATATAAAATTAAAGTTAAAATCAGACCGCCGGCAATCGCCCAGACAAGCGGTAAAAATTTTTTTGAGTAAATTAAATTCATTAATTTAAAATAAAATCAAAAGTCAAATTTTTGCCTAAACCTAAGGACAATTTGCCAAAAAGTTCTTGATTAAAAGTTAATTCCGCCTGAAGGTGATGGCCGCCGGAACCGGAATTAATAATCCGATAACCGGCCAGCTTAACGCCATTAAAATCAGTCTGACTAAAAACATCTAAACTACCTAAGTCGTAACGATGATTATCCATCACTACCTTGATTCGAGTTTTTCCCCACTGCCGTTCAACTNCAACGATTTCAACGTCAACACCATCGCTACTCGCAATTTTTTTCTCAAATTTAAGGCTTTGATTAACTAACGGCTTTTGGCTACTAACGACGTTCTCACTAGTCTTTTTAGTGCAGGCGGAAATAAAAAACAGCATTAAGACAAAAATTAAAATATATTTTAATTTTTTCATAGATTTTTTAACTTAACTTCACAACAACTTTGCGAAATTTTCGCAATTTTAATTGCCAGCCAAAAAGTTGAAATGAATAGTAATAATAAAGAAATGATGCCAAATTCAATGCCTTGATAGGGAAAAAGGCTAATAATCTCAACCGACAACCAAAAACCAAGAATGCTAGACAGAATAATTGAACCGCAGGAAAGGCAGCCAAAACCCAGAGTGGCTAAGATTAAACTGGATAAGCTGGTGCTAACTGATTTGGCGTCAAAAAAACCACGGCGGATAAAATACAGTAAAAAGGTAAGGTTCAAGCTACCAGCGAGCGCGATACTAATCATCAATAAACTTGGAATCGGACTAATTCTGATTTTAAAAACAATAACATCAATAATCATCAAAAAAATTTCAAAGCGGCTAAAAATATTTATCTGCCAAAGATAAGTTAACCAATTAAAATCAAAAGCTAAAAAATTGAAACTGATAAGTAAAACAAAAATTGCTAAACTGATCAGCCAGTAAATCTTTTTGTCATAAACTAAATGACAGGCAGAAATAAAATTTTTTAACCCAAAAATAATGACATTTCTACGGATTAGCATTTGGCGATTGATTTTGATTGACGGCGGAGCGAATGATTTTGTTACTGACTAAGTCCCGATAAACGCCCATCTGCGTTACGCCATTGCGAAAAACATAAGTCCCGTCAGTTTCAATCGTACCAACTTGCGACCAGATATTTTTTAAGCCGACATAGGCGGCTAAGTCGCCGGTCAAAATCAAGGTGGGTATTGATTTAATTTGATATTCGTTTATCAAATTTTTGCCTTCAAGATCATTCACGTCTAAAAGCTGACGGTCGGCGATAGGCAAACTCATGCTGGCTAAAATGTTTAAATGCCGATTAACGTCATAACAGTCAGCACAGTTTTTATCAGCCAATAAAATCACCTTAACCCGGCCTTTTATTTCATTACTGCTAATTTCCCGATAAGGCGCGCCAACCTGCCTGAGGATAAATTCGCCATTTTTAATCTCGCCTAAATTCTGCCACAGGGTAGCCAGTTCACTATTTTTTTGAAGTTCACCGGCGATGATTAAACCTGGAATTTTTTCCAATCCATATTTTTCCACCAGCAACTTACCTTCATCTGATTGATAGTCAATATTTTTTTCTTCAGTGATCGCGACATTTTTCGCCTTAATCGCATCAATTAACGGCTTTAAATCACTGCAATCAGGACAAGTTGAATCATAAACCACTTTTAGGTTTAATTGGACCGGTCGCGCCGCCTCTTTGTCTTTACTCTCTTTTTCTTTTAAGATCCAGTTAGTCTGCAAAGTAAAAACTAAACCGCTAATTAAGGCCAGACCAACCACTATCGACCAAAGAGTAAAAATTTTTTGACTGGAACTCAAATTAATTTTTTTTATCATAACCATCGTTATTAGTTAATTGTTATTAGTTTCTTAACATCCTCCGACCATATTAGGCAGATTGGAAACATTAGTCGGCAAATTCTGACTTTGGCCAGTAGGCGCGGCGGACGCTGATTGAATTGACGAATTTTTTATTTTCTGCAAAATTGCGGCTGCCGAAAAAGCCTGAGCCACCGAAACAACAGCGAAAACGATTAAAACCAAAGTAAAACTAAAACTCCCCCACCAAAATTTGGTTTTTGGTTTTTTGACTGGATTTAACTCTTTTAGGATTTCATCTTTTAATTTACTAATTAATTCTTGGTTTTCCATATTTTTTAGATATTAGTTATTAGTTTGTTTAACATCCACCAACCATACTCGGCAGATTATTAATATCTGACGGCAAGGGCGCTTGAGCCGAATTTTTGCCGTAATTAGGCAAATTCACGCCTAAAACCAGCGAAGCCGTATCTGGCGTAAACGGTTGACCTTGCAATTGGCCGGTCAATTTATCAATCATTTGTTTGGGAAAATACATCCCTTTCCATCTTGCCAATTCACGCAGTAATTCATCATCTGAATATTGGTTGCCATGTTTGGTAATCAGATAAGCCAATAAGCCGCGCATGGCCTGCGAATGGGCGCAACCGCAGGCGGCTTGGCCATTTTGAAAAACCAAACCTTTTGCTCCACAACAATACTCGCAAGCAATCTTTAAGCCAATATTAATATACCGTTGTAAATCCGCGCCGGCTAAAGTAATTTTATTTTGGCCATAAGTCGGATCAAATTGCTTCATTATATCCATTGATGGCTGAACCGAGTCAAAGCTGACATTTAATTCCGGACCGTAAATTGCCGGCTGGCCTTGGGAAATGACAAATTTCATCGCATCATTAGTCGCGTCGCCGCTTAACTTGACGGAATCTGCTTTTGCAAAACTGCTGTCAAAAAAAGAAAAAGACATTTTTTTCATCCCTAACATATCTTTCATCTGCCAGATTAAAAGCTGATTAACGGCAACCGTAACGATTAATATTGCTAACAAGAGAACATTAACCACATTAAAAGTATTACTGCCACCAAATATTGTCGCTAACATCTTAGATTGTTTCATAGNCATAATTTAATTAATTAACATAACAAAAAATCTTACTTTCGCTCCTTTTGTCTTAAAACAAAAATGGGAAAGTAAGANTTGCTNCGATCAATTAAAAATTTTTAGAATGAATGATGCCGCGACTGAATGCTAGCGCCAAATAAAAAAATACTTGACTGCTGCCCAGCCACTGGCGAATTTGACGAAAAATTAAACTGACAAAATTCAGCTGGTCACGAACTAAATTAATAATAAGCACCACCAAGATTGCCGCTAAAATAGCGAGTAAAAGCGACATTTCAATCGGCTTGGCCGAAACGCCGAAGATATTATCTAATAATTGAAAGTGAGAACCGGGCAAATTTGCCGTAATTAAACAGTGAGACGTAGTCATCACCGGAATTAATGCCGAGGAACATAAAACCAGCATCATTGCCGCCACGCCAAAAAATGAAAGAATTATTTGTTTACTTAAGCCAATTTTCATTAATTTTACCTAAATTAATCTGATAGCATTATTATAGCGTAGATTTAAATTAATTAAAAGTATAATAAACAATGTTTCGGCGGGCGGGGTTTTGGACCTCGCCCGCCGACCATAAGGAGTATCCTCCTTTGGAATCCTCTTGTGATAAGTGTTCGTTCGCCGTTTGTTCCGCTTTCGCTCTACAAACGGCTCACTCACCATCTAATCTTTAACTCCGCCTCATCCCCCCGATGTCACGTCGGGGCGGGGTATTCGGCGGACTGCACAATAAAAATTGCGGCAAAAATAATTACTGCTATTATTAAAAATATCAAAAAAATATTATAAATTATACATTATAAATTACTAATTAATATGACAATTTTAGGTAGCTTAAACGACATTAAACAAGGCATGACCATTATTTATAATAATGAACCGCATAAAGTTTTGGTGGCTCATTTTGTCCGGATGCAGATGCGAAAACCGGTAATGCAAACCAAGCTACGAAATATCATTAACGGCAAAGTCGTGGAATACAACTTCAAGCCCGGTGATAAAGTCGAGGCCGGGGATGTGGAATTAAAAAAAGTTAATTTTTTATATAGCGCTGGCCAAGAATATTTTTTTATGGATAATGAAAGTTATGAACAATTTTCCTTTACCCAAGAAAAACTTGGGGAAAAAATCAAATTTTTAAAAGAAAGCAGCGAAGTCCAACTCATTTCTTTTAATGAGCAGCCAATCGGCATTGAACTACCGCCAAAAATGACTTTTAAAGTCACCGCCGCTCCGGCCGGCACTAAAGGTGATTCCGCCCAAGGCCGGGTGACAAAAACTGCTGTTATTGAAACTGGTTATCCCGTCGCCGTTCCCCTTTTTGTCAAAGAAGGCGACATTATTCGCGTCAACACCGAAACCGGCGAGTATGTAGAAAGAGTAAATTAAGTAAATTAAGTAAAGCCAGTAAATTAAGCGGACAAGCTACTGGCTTTACTTAATTTACTTACTGACTTAATTTACTAAATCTATGGGACAAAATAGTGCTTTAAAAGCGCGGCTCAAGCATGCGAGAAAAAATACAAAAAAAGCCAAAGAGCTTCGCCGCAAAACCAAACGCTTACACCGACCAAAAAGTTGGTAAAAAAAATCCGTTGGTTAAATACATATCCAACGGAAGGAACAACTCGGACAGAAATCAACTCTTGACTTTTAAGTAGGTAGCATGCTACGAAGCTGTAAAAGCTGTTCGCGAATAAGGTCTGCGTAAGGTTTCACTATCTTCAGTTCAATGCCATGCAATACACCAGTAGCGTAAGCGTAGGTGCATTGATTAAAATCAAGTGTTACCCCAATAATTGGCCCGATTGCCTGAAAGTAGTCAAAGACTCGTTGCCGGAATAGTTGTTGTCTATTTAGCAACTTACGACGGGCAACTTGCTTATCAAATAAAAAAGCGTCAAAAAATAAAAATTCTGCCAGCTGTCGCTCAACAGTTTGTAAATCAACTAACATCTGACGCACTTCTTTCAGATTTTCACTATTGTCAATAAGTCTCTGAGCAGCCTCTGAAGCAGATGTAAGCAACCGAACAGGATCTCCCTGAACCATTTTCTGAAATTGAAGATAATTACTACTTGCTTGCTGAATAAGCTGACAAAAATCTTCCCGAGGTAATCCGACTCTATCCCAAAGGGAGCCTTGAACTAACTTGACTAACGGCTCAAACATAATTATTCCTCCTCTTCTATTATATAAAAGTCAAATTATTAAAAGATGAGACCTTTTGCGTCTCATCTTTTAATTATATTAATTTTAACTTACCTTAAGTTTCCGACTTAACCATCGGCACATTACCGCCGCTTTTGACCTTAACCCAAACTGCTTTTTTGATTTCATTTATTAATTTCGGATTTTCCCTTAAGAATTGCTTAGCATTTTCCCGACCGGTACCGAGTTTATTT
>C687J35174_10006211_pt1 | contig 15607 bp, 17 predicted proteins | sample RifCSPhighO2_01_FD_35174 | JGI IMG/M metagenome (IMG submission 35174) | reverse complement strand
TGATCCACAACTTCCTCTTCTGGACTTCCTGCTGGGCCAGCCCCAAAAGCTGCGGCGTCTCTCACCTCGGCGGTAATTTTTACTCTAACTTGAACTGGATTAAGTTCATGAAAACAAACTTTCCGAAGACGATTGGAGAAAAATCCTACGCTTGTTTCAGTGATTTCTTTTTCTCTATCAAATCCCATAGTTGAGAGGGAATATATAACTTTGTGTTTAGTTTGTCAAATTTATTTGAGTTTGGAGAGGAGTTTGGGGGAATGGAGCGGGCGGTTGATGAGTTGTTCAATATGAGTGTCGATGTCTTCTAAAAATTCTCTGTCTTCCGGCCAGTAGCCTAATTCGCGAAGAATTTTTAATTTTAAATTTTTAATTTTTAATGACCAGTCAGAGCCATATTTTGAGATTTGAGACAGTGAGCCGGAGAGAATTTCAAAGATTTCCGGGTGAGGCTGATGATCAGGGGTGAGTTTGTCTATGACTTCGGCCAGCTGATAGGCCAGGGTGACGCGGCCGAGGTGTTTGCGCCAGGATGAAAAAGAATCAATAAGCTGGACTTCGGTCAGTGTGTCCAGTTCTCCCCTGCCCTGGACGGCGTGGAATTTAACCAGATTAAACAGTTCCAGTAGGCCGGCGCGTTTGGATGTGGGTTTGCGCAAGCCTTTGGCTATGGCTGTTATTTTACCGTGGTTTTTGGAAAAAATAGTTATCAGCTTGCCTGCTTCGCCGATATTTGACCTCTTTATGACTATTCCTTCGTCGGTGTAGGAGATCACGGTTATGCGTCCAGGGGAGCCATGTGGAGATACTTTTCGACACGTGTTAACCGATTGTCGCTCCTTTCGTATTGATGAAGAGCTACGGCCAGTTCGTCACGCATTGTTCGAACTTCGCCCATAACGTCAGCTTTAAACCCTACGACTTCCTGACGATAGCTATCAACTTTGTCTTCCAGATTCCCGATTTTATCATCCATTTTTTCAAACTTTTCGTCTTGTTTGTGGAATTCTTCCTGGAGCAGTTTTTTGACAACTTGGGCGAATGATTGCGGGGCCATAGTTTATACAGTAGCGCCGGTCATTCCAAAACGCAAGGGCTGTCTAACTATTGTTCCAAGTTTTAATTTTGTCTCTTTCTTCAGATCCCTTGGCTCCGTAAATTTTGAACCAGATTAATTTGTCTCTTTCAAACCTGCCCTGGGCTTCCAACACAGAAAGTCCGGAAACTTCGTCGAGAGCTGACATGACGTGAGGCAAGTAAATAGGGGCTTTCCACCATTTATCGAAGATGACTTTAACAATTTGGTCTAGGAGACTTAAGGTGTGCTCGCTGGTAACCCAGCGGAAGACGTCCACAGGAAGTTTGCCTTTGGACATTAACTCGTAGATGATATCCTTCAAGTTTTCTTCTTTTATCCGGTTACTTGTGTTTTGTTCGTAGCTTTCAGTAAGTTGTTTGAGAAGATGCCTCTTGATCCGAAGTAGCGATTCTTCTACGTGATCTATTTTGGAAGTGTTAATTATTTGGGCTAGTCTGGATATTTTGTGGTCATCGAAATGTGACCGGCCCAGGTGATACGTTTTGTCTCCCAGGGAGAAGTTCTGCTGGGGGTCAAGATTAATGTGGATGGTGGCCAATTCTGAACTTTCTACCCTTTCCAAGGACCGGAGTTGGGCTGTTCCAAAATTGACGTTTATAACAAGCTGTGAAGTAGCACCGTTGATGCATGAAACTGTGCAAACGAAGTGCTGTTTTGCGAGTTCGGAATTTAATTTATCTTTGGGCTCCTGGCCGACGATGACAGCATCTAGGGTAGGATCCTCTACCCACTTGGGGTAACCGCCATACTTCCCCGGATATTCGGGATTATTAAGAAATTCTTTAACTTCCTGCAGAGTATTCGGGCCGTCTGCCCAAGGTGCACCAGCTAACTTGACGGGGGAGTGACAGGTTCGGGGAGCGTTGAAATTACCGCCGTTTATTACATTCAGCAAGGCTTGCTCCAAACCGGCTTTGTCGCTAGGTTTGACAAGCTTATTTTTAATCATGGTTTGGGAATCGAAGAAGTGGTCAAAGACTTCGATTACCCTGGCTTTCTCCGATTGCCAACGGTTCGAGGCAAGTTGGCGTAGATCGGTCACTTTTTCAACTAAAGCAGGAATATTGGGGGAACTAGGCTCTTCGAATATTCCCGCTGACCAAGGGCTACTGGTGTACAAATTGTTTCTTCTATCAATAAATTGAATTATGTCCGAGGGGATATTCGGGTTGGCAACTACCGGTAAACCACCAGTGTAAATTAGAGCTTTACTAGCGTTAACTGAGATCTTTTCGCCAAAATTAACCGTCTTGCCTGAGGCAGTTGCCTGACGTAACTCCGGACTAAGTTGAAGTTGGGCAGCGCCGACTATCCCGGGAAGGCCGGCTGACCTCATAATCAGGGCCATGTGGCTGGAAGCGCTGCCTCTGGTGGTCACTACCGCAGCTACTTGCAGCAAAGTGGCGATGTCGTTGGGATCAAGGTGTTCGCAAACCAGTATCGATGGTTTGTTTTCAAGTTTCAGTTGAACGACTTCTTCCGGCGACCCCGCCAAATAACCGGTTGCGACACCGGGCGAAGCGGTAATTCCGGAGGCAAACTGGTTTTTTTCTTGAGCTTCGAGTTCCGATTGGGGATCAAAAGTCGGAAGCCGGACATGCTCAACATCACTGGGCCTGATCCTTTTTAGAGCATCTTTTTCGGAAATAATTCCCTCTTCATGAAACTCTTTGGCAATTTTAATATTGGCGATGGGGGTTCTTTTGGCTGAGCGGGTTTGTAATAACCAGAGTTTTTCGTTTTCGAGCGTAAACTCGATATCCTGGGCGTCTTTTCTGACTTTTTCCAACTGTTTGGCTAAAGAAAATAGTTGGACTGCTATTTCCGGCTTATTTTTGGCAAATTGCTGAATGGGGATGGTTAAACGGGCTGTGGCCCCACGGACAATGTCCTCTCCTTGGGCATTACTTAAATAGTCTCCTATAATTAAGTCTTCTCCGGTTGTGGTATCACGAGTAAACAAGACGCCGGTTCCGGAGTCGGGAGTGTTTCCATAAACCATGGCCTGAATTGTGACCGCGGTTCCGATTTGATCCGGGATCCCGTTTATCTGTCGATAAGCGACTGCTCCGGGGTTGTACCAGGAACGAAACACCGCTTCGACAGATTGAAGCAATTGCGAAAAGGGATCTGTTGGAATTTTATTCCCAGTACGTAAGAAAATGTGTTTTTCACAAAGTTCTGCGGAGTTTTGAGGATTGGAATCACCGTTTAATAAATCAAACTCTCCCGGATGGATTCCAAAAACGGAACTGCCAAACATTTTTAAGAAGCGGCGGTATGTATCCCAGGCAAAAGTTTCTCCGCCCAACCGCTTTGATAAGCCGGGAATTATTTGGGAGTTGATACCTACGTCCAAAATTGTATCCATCATCCCAGGCATTGAGTAGCGAGCGCCTGAGCGAATCGAGAGCAGGAGAGGCGAGCTCGAAGAGCCGAACCCGTAGCCTGTGTTTTTTTCGAGCTCGGATAATCTCAGTCTTACTTCATCAATTATCTCATTGGGGAGCGACCCGGTTTCGTCGTATTTGCGCCAGGCGTGAGTCGTTAAAATAAAACCGGGAGGGACAGGCATGCCTAACCGAGTCATTTCCATTAAACTGGCACCTTTACCGCCTAAAATTTCGCTGTCTGGTTGCTGATCAGCGTCAGAAAAAGAAACAGTTAAGGCCATATCCTGCGTATTATATCCCAAATTCTAATAGGAGAGGGAGAGCTCTTTGTCCGCGGAGAGAAGGAGCTCGGGGTGGGAGCGATTGTTGATGGTGATAGTGTACGGGAATGATTTGGAACCGGCTTGCTTCTGGATGAGGATTTTATACGGGGATTTGATTTTATCCGGCAATTCATATTTGAAGGTGATGGTTTTGACATTCTGGGGGGTGAGAGTAAAGAAACCCTCGAAAACGGTTTTACCCAGATCCTCGGAAGTTTTGTCGCCGGTCTCAAAGCCCTTGGACTCTAATAATTTACTACCCTTGGGAACGTAAACGCGCAGCCAGTCACGGAAGATACCGTTTAACTTAAGATTTGTGCCTGCTTCGGAAAAGTATTGTTGGGGGTTTTTGTAGGTCAGGGTGAGGGTTTTGGTAACCGTTCCGTCTCCCGAGATTTCTATTTTCTGATCGGCAGTATAGGTCACCCAGGCATTGGTCTTGGCACCGGCGAAATTGGTATCGACGACCAGCAGATAGTCCCCGGTATAGTCGCGGACGCGGCCGGCCAAATTGAAGCTTTCGGCGGCCTGCTGGACAGTGGAATCGACGAAATAGAATTGGACGTGTTTGGCGTTTATGGAGGAGAAAACTGTATTGAACAGATCCCCCATTCTGGACTTGGGTTGGGCCATAACGTTGGCCAGAACCGAATGCATCATCGGACCGATGAAAGATTTGCGGTTGCCGTAATTTCGCGGAGCGAAAACAATATTTCCGGAAATAGAGTCCCAAACAACAGGCCCTTCCTGGTCGGCAAATTTTTCCAGTTCGTAAAAGACCTGGGGACAGTTACAGCGGCTGTCGTTTTCGGCACTGTAATTGCCGAATCCCGGGACGCCGATGGGACCGGTAACTTTGAGCAGGTCAACCAGCAGTTGAGTGTCTACGGCGATAATTCCATCTATTTTCGGAGATTTTGTCAGCAGATAATTGGGGTGGAAAGTGTCCATGGAGATTTTGAAATCGGGTGACAAGTTTTGATCACGCAGGTTCCAATATGGAACTTTGGGCAGGTATTTTTTGATGGGTTCGGGGGCGGGAATGTTCTTGGTAAACTTTTCGTCCAGGGTGTAGATGTCGTTGGATTGGATGAGGCTGATCTTGCCTTTGTCGACCTGGATTATGGCATAAGCGGTGATGAAACCGCCGGTGGGGCGAAGCTCCGCGTCATTTTGAAACAAAACCAGGTATTTGCGGACCGATTCGATGCCCAGCATGAACGGAGCTGATTCAAGGAGAGGCTTAGCGTCGTTGACCAGGGTATCCGCCTGATCCAGAAGCGAGATGGCTGATACCAGTTGAGGAGAATACTTCTTGGGGTAGCGGGCAGGGTTGACCTGATCCATTTCCTTCCGGGCGGTGTCCAGATGAGAGCCGATTTGGGTGAGTTGGGGCTTTATTTTGTCCAGAGTATTAATGATAAAATTGATCCGGTCTTCAGCAGTTTTGGCTCCGTCGCCAGTACCAGTCAGACCTTTGAGGCCAATGACATCTGCGTAGGGGGCAATTGCATCAATTGTAAGGTTGCCGGCGGTCAACAACTCGTCGGCCGCAACGAAGACATGATTGCCGTCGCGATAATAACTATTTGCAAAAGGAATAAAACCGACCCAGGAAAAGGCGGAAAAATCGGATTTGACTTTATCCAGCTGGGTCTTAACCTGCTCCAACTGGCTTTTAGTCCCGGGTAAGTCCTGATTTTTGACCTGGTCGGAAACCCCATTGGCAACGGTTTCCAATTGGGTAAGTGAAGCAATGAGTTTTTTACCGGGAAGAAAAACGGCGAAGAAGGCGAAGGCGCAGATAACCAAAACAACGACTCCAATGATACCCAATAATTTGGGGAGTGTTTTGGGTTTGGGAGAATCGGTGTCTAAATCTTTGAGTGAGTGCAACAGTTCATCGGGCATAATCAGACGGCACCTTTTGCGGATAACATGGCAAAAGGAGTTTTGAAAAGAATCTTTAAATCATACCATATGGCCTTGGCGAAGGAGTTTGAAATAATATGCGCATATTGGGCATCCAATCCGATGCGCTTGTCAAAGTTAATGTCGCTTCTTCCTGTTACCTGCCACTGTCCTGTGATTCCCGGCCGAACAGTGAGCGTATTTTTGACATATTCTTTGGTGTAAGGATACTTCCGCTGTTGCTCTTCAAGTTCGTCCGGAAAATAGGGACGAGGTCCGATCAAACTCATCTCTCCTTTCAGGACATTTATGAATTGAGGAACTTCATCAATTGAGTATTTACGAATAAACTTTCCTACTTTGGTTATTCTGGGATCGTTACGAACTTTATAGCTATTACTTTTGTATTCTGCATAAAGAGATTTAAACTTGGGATCGGTTTGCATTAGTCGATGGGCGTTAGGGATCATAGAACGAAATTTAAGATGTCTGAAAAGCTTACCTCCCTTTCCCACACGCAAGGGTTGGTCAGCAAAAATCGGGCCTTCTGGAGTTTCGAGCTTGATTGCCAATGCTGTAATGATGCAGACCGGAAGAAATAGTATTCCAAGCGCGAAGGCTAAAAAGATATCCATGAGCCGTTTGAACACCGAATAGGAAGTCATATTTTTATAGGGCTTTTAAGCCTTTGGATTCAATAATTTTCACNACTTCATTAANTNTGCCGCTTTGGTCCAGTGAGCAGACCAACANCCCACCGGGAGTATCAATAACGGCTACATTGCTGACACCCACTAAGGCAACTACTTTATTGACGTCGGAAACTTGGACAAAATTATCTTTGCCCTCCAGTTCTATGATGTTTGTAGAAGGGTGATAGTGACCTTGGTTTTTGACATAATCACTTAAGGATTTCCAAGTACCAATATCTATCCATGTAAAGGGTATTTCAACGACCAAAGATTCACCTTTAGCGTAAACCAGCTCAGTGACTTCTTCAACCGGACCAGGGGCCATTTTGGAGTATTCAGTTTTGATATCTCCGCCGTCAATAATATTCATCAGTGGTTCAAACCAATCCGTCCGGTATGTTTTGAGCATAGCCATAAAGTTTTTCGGGGTCATACATGAGTGGTTGGTGTGGACAAGCAACGATCCCTCTTTCATCAGGGACTCGATTTCGTCAACCGATTTTCTCCAGAGATATTTAGCTACTTTGAAAACCCCGATTTCACCGTCCTGACTGATTTTTTCCCCTTTCACCAGATAGTCCACCCCCGGGATGAGATGATCCGGCTTGAACCCCCCTGTTATGTATTTAGTTTCAGTCCTGGCCAACCGGTCACAAACGTCTAACATTTTGAGAAATTCTTCGGTAGGTTCGCGAAGGTCATCCACCTGGACCACCATGAAAGGTTCGTCTGCATGGCCCAATTTCAGCAAAGTGGCTGCAATCAAACCGGTGGCCGGGCCTTGGTTTCGCATTTCCGGCTCCAGAATATAGTTTTGGGACGGGAGTTCCGGTATTTGTTCCCTGACTATCCGTGCTTGTTCTTCATTGACCGAGATATATATTTCCCGTGGAGCAAACTTAAGCCTCAACGATTCGAAATTAACCTGCAACAGGGATTTGCCCCCGATTAAGGGGAGAAACTGTTTGGGCATGTGCCGGCGGCTGATCGGCCATAGCTTGGTACCGAAGCCGCCGCAAATTATTACCGGAATCATGTGCTTGGGTTTTTGTACTTGGTCCACTCGGACGTGAATACTTTAACAAATTCCTGTTTGAATCTCTCGAGGGAAAAATTGCGGGCGCGGGATTTGATAAATTCGGGATCAAAAGAATAAGTAGAGAAATCCCCGACGGCTTTTTTAAGCGCTTCTTCAGAATTTTCATTTATTAATATACCGGTTTGGCCATGAATAACGATCTCGCCCGCGCCCCCCCGGTTTAGAGCTATAACCGGCTTACCCGAAGCATGGGCTTCGACCGGTATCAGGCCAAAGTCTTCTTCGTGAAAATAAATTACCGCCCGGGCTTGCTGATAATGAGCGATTAGCGATTCCTGTGAAACCAAACCGGCAAAATGAATGTGGGACCTGGCTAATTTTTTCAGCTTTTTTTCTTCTTTTCCGGTTCCGATAACTACCAGGGGCAAATTGATTTGATTGAACGCCCGGATAACCAATTCCGGTTGCTTATGAAATACCAGACGGCCAACATATAGAAAAAAATCTTTTATAGTCGGGGGCGGTTGTGGGGATGAGTAAACGTCAATGTCTACCGGTGGGTAGACGAGTGATGAAAGATGATGATAGTATGTTGAAATACGGTTTTGGACTGTTTGGGAAATGGCGACGTAAGAATCTGGCCGTTTGCAGGCTACCTGATCCCAGGACTTCAAATAATTAAAGACAGGATAGTACACCGATGACACCTGACGCCGATAAAGTTGCTCGTGGCTCCAGAGATACCGGGTGGGCGTCAGGCAATAACAGAGATGAAAGGTTCCCGGCTTGGTGATGATACCCTTGGCATCGGCAGAAGTAACAGAGATTACCGCATCGTACTTGTCAAAATTCAGGGATTCAAAGGCCAGAGGGGTGAGCCAGGGGTAGAGCTCATGATTGGACTTGGCGAAGGGCAGGCTCTGCAGGAAAGTGGGGATGACTTCGGGAAAGACTTTGGCCCAGTCGGCAGTTTTGGGATTGTAAACGGCGGTATACAGCGGGGCTTGGGGAAACAGGTCATGCAGAGCCAACAAAACCCTTTCCGCCCCGCCCCACTTATTCACCCGGTCGTAAATTAGTGCAACTTTTAGTTTTGACAAATCAGTCATTGTGTGATAGTATTTGGATACTAGATCGGGTGACTTGGCAATCGTTCGGGTAAAAACCGTCTGAGCCCCAAGTTTACCTGCCGAGAGGCAGCCCCCGATCTTTTTTTGTTATCTTTAACTCAAGAGGACTTAACATTATCTTAAGTATTTCAAGTGTTGTTATTGATCCGTCGGCTTTTGTTCTGCCTTGGTGACAAGTAAAAGCAGCAAAATGAGCGGGCGATTTGCGACCAATAAGTTCAAACCTAATTTTATCAGGAGAGATGTCTTTATTTTTTCGAAAGAAATATCCTAGTGTAATTCTTTTGACATCTTTATCTCTGCCCCTATACTCTTCGTCTAACGTAATTAGCGAAACTTTATCAATTGAGTTTTTTAATAAAAAATATAATCCACAGCAATAGATTTGAAGATAGAAAGTTTTTCCATGTTTTCCGAGTTTTCGTAAGAGCAAAATACATTCCCTCTTAACCTTTTTTGAAAGTTTTAATTTATATTGATCAGAATTCGAGAACGCAAAAATCGTATCAGTTGATGTGTCCTCTACCCGCCCGCTAATATCAACCTCCACTGAAGATTTGTGACTTTGGGTTATTTTTTTCTTCATGGCCAGGGGAATAACATCATTTTTGAAATAGGGACGATTTTGAACCTGGATTTTTCTTTGAAAACTACTTGAATATCAATACCGCTTTTTACTGCATTCTCCCAAATTAACTGTTTGCATGCATGACAATTTGGGCCCGTTATGGCAATTATTTCCTTTTCTCCATGAATGGCAGNGTGGGCAAGGGCGGTGGCCTCGGCATGCATGGTTAATGCCATGATGTCAGTGTGATACGAGACCCCGGGGTAAATATTTCCAGGCTTGGTCAAAACTGCCGCAGAAACTTTGTTGGGCTTGGGATAACAATTTATTAAACTCTTCTCAACTACTTCGAACATTTTTTGACACAGCACCTTTGACACTTTGATTATTTCAAGCTTATGATTCATTCTTATTTACCATACTCTGTAGTATGGTAGTTATGAAGATAAAACTTTTTGATAAATATCCCAGGTTTGGGTGGCCATTTTACGCCAGGAGTATTTTTTTGCCTGCTTGAGACCCTTGGCGATGAGTGAAGAGCGCAATTTTTCGTCTGATAACAGAAGTTGAATTTTGGCGACGAGATCGTCGGCACTGTAGGGATCGAAATAGAGGGCGGCATCACCATAGATTTCCGGAAGACATGAGGCTCTGGCGGCGATTACCGGGAGTCCGACAGCCATGGCTTCCAGACCGGGGAGCCCAAATCCTTCGATTAGGGACGGAAAGATGAAAGCGGAGGCTTCGTGGTGCAACTCGGCTAATTCCCCATCAGACAACCGTCCGAGGAAATGTGCATAGGGGGAAACGGGCAAACGTTTTTCAAAAATGGAGCGGGCGCAAACAATGGCAACATTAATCTTTAATTTCTCTGCAGCTTTAATTAGAACTCCGACATTTTTGTGAGGGTAAAGATTTCCTGTGTATACTAAAAACGGCTTCGTCATTATAAAGAGCACCCTTCGTAAGTAACGCTGATTTTGCTTTCCGGTAAATTGTATTTTTTTATTAAGACGTCTTTCCAATAGTTTGCGGGGACGATAATGTGGGACGCACGGCGAATGGCAACATTGANGAGCATTAAATACTCAAGATATTTCAGCCAGTAGATAGCCGGGCTGCGGGTGGTGTTAGCCAGGCCGCGGGAATAGTGTTTTATTAAATCGTGGATGGTGACAATTATTTTGCCCGGCCAGAAAACGGGGACGGATAGATTGGTGGCATGAAATAAATCCGGATTGATTTTAAACAAAGCCAAGTGGGTTTCGATCAAAGACCGGAGAGTGTAAGGGTGGTTATGGATAATGTATTTTTCGTATTTTGCAAGTTTAGGTTCTTTTGCCGTTTGCGGGGATACAAGCAAGACTAACTTGGTATTTTTATCGACCTGAAGATTGTCGATTAAATTTTCGGTGTACCGGCCGATACCGGTATCTTTAATCCCCCAAAACCTGGCGTCAATGCAAATAGTCTTCATAATTGCATAATCATTATATTCCTAGTACACTCTTTTCGACTATGGCTGATCCCGAAAGAGAGCACAAAGCCCCTGTCGAAGAAATTTCCCCACGGACAACCCTTGATGATATTCCTGGCGGAATTAAGTGCTTAGTTTGCGATCAACCAACGGTAAAGGCTTATGTTAATTATCGGTGGGAAGGTGATGTGACCATACATGTGGGACGTGCAGCCGGGTATCGTTGTCCTAAGGACCGGTTTGAATATATCAGTCATGAAGCTTTACTAGAAATCTTCACAATCGCCCGAAAAAGGATGTCAGATAAAGGGGATATCGCAATGGCAGAAGTATTTGATAGACGAATTGATTTCCGGTTACGGGCTATGGAAGAATCACGTCTTCTTGAGAATGTTGCCAAATGACTGAACGAGAACCCAGAAAACCTGATGCGGAACATGTTTCTGCTGAGGAAATCGCGTCTGCTTTTCAATGTGTCATAGACGAACAGCAAGCTGGCTACGGCGGACAACCCCGCCGCAAGCCCATTCGGGCACGCCGGATATGGAGTGTGTTCACCCGGCACAATAACAATTCGGTTAACTTAGAAGAAATGGCTGAGGTTTTTGATGATACTTCAGATCCACGAAAAAGCGCGTCAAGCGCAGTCAGTTGGATTAATAGGACATTTAAGGCATTGGGTATAGACTTGGAAATCGAAAGCTCTACAGTTTACCGCATTCATCGTCGCGACGAATAAGTCCTAGGCGCTAAGTTTTCGCTTGATGTTTACAATATTGATGCCAAGATAGACTAACCAATTGACAAAAAATGGATATTTGGACGCGAGGTGTTTTTTGTAAAACAATTCCATTACTTGGGTGGAGTTGAGAGCCCATTTAAGACGGGTGTCCTTGGTGGCTTTGGCGGAGGAGCCCTTGAAATGGGTTATTTTGACATCCGGAAGATACATAATTTTCCAGCCGGCCTCTTTTAATTTGTAACAAAAGTCGATATCTTCTCCGTTCCAGAAATAATCTTCGTCCAGCCAATCCACTTGGTTCCCGGCTGTCCGCCTGACCAGGGCAAAAGCCCCAGTGAGAGCATCGATCTCGTGGATTGTACTGGGAATATTTTTTGTGGAATATGATGAGCTAATATTTAGAAAGTGCAGTAGGGAATTCCATGGATTAGGGAAGCCCCGGTGACAGGAGTAATCGAGGGAACCGTCCGGAAGCTCAACGCGGCAGGTGGCAGCACCGACGTCGGGATGGGATTGCATGTATGTCAAAACAGTTTCGATAGTTTTGGGATAAACGATGGTATCGGGATTTAGTAGCAAAACATAATCGCTTGTTGATTGTTTTATGGCTTTGTTGTTACCGGCGGCGAAACCGAGATTTATTTTATTATTAATGGTGGCAAGATCCGCGCTGCCGTCGGTAGAGGCGTTGTCCACAACCATCACTTCCCAATCCTTGTGTTTGGGAAGAGAAGCCAGACAATCTACCAGCAGTTTTTTTATGTTGTAGCTAAGGATGATTATGGACAAGGTTTTCATAAACTAGCCACCTGGCGGTAAATGCCGTCAAGTTTTTGTGATATTGTTTTCCAGTCATATTTTTTGGCTACAAACTCTTTTCCCGCTTCGGCAAGCCTTTTTTGAAGTTTGACATCGGACACAACTTTGTAAACCGAATTGGCCATATCCTGGGCAGAGTTGGCAACTATAGCCTGTTTGCCGGGCGTGATGTCTAACCCTTCTAATGCGATTTTTGTTCCGATAGCAGGAGTACCCGTCGCCATGGCTTCCAAAATTTTGTAGCGGGTTCCTTTTCCGCTAAAAACAGGGGCAAGAAGCACGTGGGCTTTAGCGTAAGCATCGCGAATGTCTGGAATGCCTCCGGTAACAGTAATGGATGGGTCCGACTGTTGGTAGGAGAGAGCTTTTGCGGTGGGACTATTGCCAACAATCAACAGGGAAGCTAGGGGCATCTTTATTTTAATTAGCGGCCAGACTTCGTTTACTAAAAAATCAACCGCTTCTGAATTCGGTAACCATTTAAAAGTTCCAACGAATAGTATGGTAGGATTTTCTGGCAATTTTTTTCTAGTTTGATTAAACCAATTGACGTCCACACCGTTAGCTACTACGTCGATGTTTTTTACATTTGGGGCAACTGATTTTATGAATTGTTTGTCGTCTTCGCTCATGGTGATAAGAAAATTGCAACTTTCCCAGTAATGTTTCTCCCAGAGTTTGATTTTTAGAATATCTATGGCAAAAAGGGGTTTGAGAAAAGGTCTGTTACTTTTGTCCGCGTAGCTTTGGTAACCCAAATACTCGATCGTCTGCTCGACCAAAATAACGGGAATGGGGTTTTTGGGGATGTTGGGCATCATATAAAATGTCTCGGCGTGAATGAGGTCGTAGTGGTTCTCTTGAATTTCTTTTTCAACGGCTTCTTTAGTGCCGCTCACCAGATTCCTGGTCACCAAAAAAGGATAGAGACTGAAGCCGGCCCGGAGAATGTTTTTAGGGTGCCATGGGGAAAAAGTGCGTTTAAAAACTTCTATTTTTCTGCAATATTTTGACAATTCGGGAAGATATTTTTTTTCAGCCTCATCTTTAATTAATGCAAATAACGTAATGTCGTGTTTAGCGCTCAAGTTTTTGATGAGATTGTAGGAACGGATTTGTCCACCAGAAAGTAGCGGGAAAGGCAGATAGGGGGTAAGCATCAGGATGTTCATGGGGTGAGTTGGGTTTTACGCTGCCAGTAGTCGGGGCGCTCGTCGAGCTTGATGATGACGTACTCCGGTTTTTCTTCCAGGACTGTGTACTGGTCCATGATGGCCCGGGTGTCGCTGTCATACGTAACGGAAACATAATATTGGATATTGTATCGGTCCTTGAGGTCTTTAATGGGCATGGGCAGGTGGGTGAAGCCGCGGCGCTTGGTGGCATAGAGAAAAGCGGTGTCGCCATTGTAAGGTGCGACCACCAGAGCGTCTTTTGGCAATAATTTGTCTACCGCGTCGCCGGCCATTAATATCGAACCGTTGTTTATTTGATACAGGCCTTTAATGTCATACCAGGAGACACCGAACATGATGACGAGAGAGAATATTAAAACGATGCGGTTTAGCCAGGTGCGGGTTGCGGCGTGCCATAAATGCCAAGAGCCTATGGCCACTAAGATGGAAATTATGGGAATAACGGGAATTTGATAATAATCGTGGCGGACGTTGCCGGTAGCAAAAACAAATAAATATAACAGAGCGGAAATTACCCACGGGCCAAAGTTGCCCAGAGTGGAAAAAGCGCCGGTCAAAAATGGCCAGAGGCCCCACTTGCCCAAAATGAGAACTGCTATCCTCTCACCGAAGATCCAGCGGAAGAAGGCCGGGCGGAAACGGATGCCATCGCCGTTTAACAGCCAGATACTGCCGGGAATACCCATGGGATAAAGATGGGACCAGGCACGCCAAAGTATAAACGGAATTATGAATAATGAATTAAGAATTATGAAAGACTTCAACTTGAGACTTTTTAGTAGCTCCCATGTGGCGGGCAGTAGAAAGAAAATTGCTACGGGCTTCACCAGGACGGCCAAAGCTCCGAACGCGAGTGAGAGAATTTTATTTTTTCGGTCATTAAAAAACAGAGCTGCTAGAAATAGGGTGACCATAAGGGGGTCGGGAAGAATGACGCGGGTAAAGTAGATGTTGAACGGCAGGAGCAGATAGAAAAAGGCTGATAACAGGCCTATCGCGGGGTTGGTGCGTCTTTTGACAATAAAAAATAATAATGTTCCGGAAACGAGGGCGGCAAAGACTGATGTTAACCTGCCCCAGAGTTCCAGTGAGCCTCCGAGGTGAAGCATGAAGAGTGAATAATGAATTATGTTGAAGATAGGAAACTCTACAAACCTGTATCCTTGGGGATTGAACAGGCCGTGACCGGAGGTGTCGGAAAAGTCGTCGAAGCGGGGATGCAAAATATCCACCCCGAGGCGGACGAAATTCCTGGTGACCATGGCGGTGTCCGCCTGGCGCCAGGAGTGCCAGTCCGCAACGGGATTGTTGATCTTGTACAGCCTGACCACAAACCCCAGAACCAGAATTATTGCCAGGAGTAGGTATTGAATTTTCGGTTTCATAATGATACAATCATTTTAACAAGCTGGCAGGGACAAAGGACGGTGACCCGCCGATTTTGCTGAAAAGCGAATACCCTGCGTCAGTTGACCCGGTTTATACCGGGTTTTTTAATTAAAATAATCAGTTTCTTCGTTTCGATCGATTAGTTGGTTGGCAATTTTCATTTCTTCCGGGGTGTAAATATAAATTATCTTGAACTTACCAGAGGTAGTTTGGTTAATGTAATCGTGCGTTACTTCTGTAACGTGGACTAGCCCCCAGTACAACCATTTCCCATTTATATTTTGGACAAGAAAATTTCTTACAGGCGGAGATTTATATAATCTTATTTTAGATTTATTTTTGAATATAAAAATTCTATTAGCGAAATCTTTTGCTTTGAATTGTTTATTTTTGTGGGTATCAAAATCAAGTTCAGCGGGAAATCCCTGCTCTATATTTAATTGAAGCGTATCGTTAATTTCTACAAAGCTACCCATACTTGGTTAGTATTTTAACCTTTTCCGCTAACCCAAGGAGGAGCCAGGTGAGGAGGGCGATTTTGGAGGCTTCGAAGACGTCTATGAATAGAGCATTGAGTAACAGGCTGCAGAGTGACAGAGTGACAGAGAGGATAAAAATTGATTCAAGCGAGGGGTGGAACCGGGGAGTAGTTTTTAGAAATCTGATGATAATAAAAAGAAAGGCAAGAAGTCCGAGAACTCCGGTTTCGGCCAGGGCCCGCAGGTAATCGTTGTCAACAGCCAAACCGACGGAGGAATAACCGGTCCCTAAAATTGGATTTTTAAGGAAGGCGCGAATTGCTCTGGGCCATTCGGCCTTGAGCCGGATG
>C687J35174_10006208_pt1 | contig 15610 bp, 20 predicted proteins | sample RifCSPhighO2_01_FD_35174 | JGI IMG/M metagenome (IMG submission 35174) | reverse complement strand
CGTCCTCATCATTTTCCGCACATTAATCTTCGGTGTAAAGCTTTGATCTCACTCACAATATTGACCTTGCCACCAGCTAAACAAATACAGAGCCAATAAACATTTAAAATAGCCGTTCTCTCCACATCAGATGTCCATTTTCAGCACTAAATACGCCCCTCAGCATTCCTCGGAAATAATCGGGCAGGATCTTGCCGTCTCCCAACTAAAAGATTTTATCCTCCATCATCAGCAGAAGAGACAGAATGCTGCCCTATTATCCGGACCGACCGGTGTGGGAAAGACTTCTTCCGTGTATGCGCTGGCCAACGAACTACAATACGATCTTCTTGAATTAAACTCTTCCGATCTGCGTAATGCTGCGGCGATCCACACCTTTCTCGGATCCGCGCTGGGCCAGCAATCTCTTTTCTTCCGGCCAAAGATCATCCTCATCGATGAGATCGATGCCCTGTCTGGAACAAACGATCGTGGCTGCATCCCAGCATTGGTCAAAGCATTAGAAAAGGCGGCTTTTCCCGTCATTCTCACGGCAAATGATCCTTATGACGATAAGTTGAAAGCACTGCGTAAGATCTGTTTGGAGATTGAATTCCCTAAGGTTGACCACCATTCGATCTTTCTCTTACTGCAGCAGATCGCTGCAAAAGAGCATTTTTCTTCTGAAGAAAGTGCATTACGTTCTTTGGCCCGCCAGGTTGACGGTGATGTTCGCGCAGCTTTACTTGATCTGCAGATAACTTCTGCAAATGGACCGGTCACTTTTGCGGCGGTCACCAAGCTCTCCGACCGCAAGCGCACGGCATCGATCCTCCAGGCGCTGAGCCTGATTTTCAAGTCTTCTCTGATCGAGAACGCCCTCCCCGCATTAGAAGACGTTGATGTTGATCTTGACGAAGTTTTTCTCTGGCTGGATGAAAATCTGCCTCGGGAATACACCTCTTCCCTTGCCTTGGCTTGCGCTTATGAACATCTTGCCCGGGCTGATGTTTTCCGCGGCCGGATCAAAAGGCAGCAGCATTGGCGGTTTCTGGTTTATATCAATAATCTTCTCACGGCGGGAATCTCTTCTGCCAAAGAGGGACGCAACCCGAAATTCACCGAATATAAACGTACGATGCGTCTATTAAAGATCTGGCAGGCTAATCAGAAATATGCCAAGCGCAAAGAAATCGCCGCCAAAATTGCCCGGAAAATACACGCTTCACGTAAGAGCGTGGTCGCGGAATTTCCTTACTATCAGACTATTTTTGCCGGAAGCGCGCAGACTGAACTGATCAGAGAATGGGAACTGACCGAAGAAGAAGCAGAGTGGCTGGGGCAGTGAAATGACCAGTAATTCCCCTGATGAGAAACAGGCAGATGCCGAAGAAGAGCATCGGCAGTTTGTCGACACGATGTTTTCTTGCTATGGAATAGAAAAGCATCCGGGATATTTTCCAATCACGATTAGACCATTACTCAGCGCGGGTGGTCTCGGTCACGCTACGATTTATCTCTGTGATGATCTCGATCCAAAGCGTTTACCCTATGTCATTTGGCACGAATCCAGTCATTATCTGCATCGGATCGTTAATCCGGCGCTCTTCGCCATTCCTGAAGAAAAAAGAGAATTTTTTCTGGCGGTAGCTGCTTGTGAAATGATTGCTGAATTGGCTGCTTTGCTTTATTTGAAGTCCTATGCTGATCTGGCCCCCGCAACGCTGATTGCCCATTCCATCGGAAATGGCATGAATGATGCTTTGGAAGACCGGGAGATTGATGCTCTGATCAAGATCGCCCGGACTTCAGACCAGATTCTGGAAGAGCTGGTTTCGCTGGATGGGGCTGCGGTGGTGAAACGGGTCTGTTCTTATTCTGGATCAGGCTGACTCCAGAAATGGAGAAGATAAAGAACCAATTATAACCAATCCCTCATCTCTTGCTTGTTGTCTTGGTGTACTTCTTCCACAATATCCTAAACGGCTCTGATTCTCGTAATAATTGATCAAATGTTCCGGAATGGATGATTTTTCCATTCTTGAAATAATAGATTGTGTCAAAGATGGTAAGGAGATGAAGCCGATGCACCGAGGAAATAATTGTCTTCTCTTTAAACAGCTTAAAAATATTTTGGTAGATTAGCAATTCATTTTTGACATCTACACTGCTGGTTGGCTCGTCTAATAAGATGATCTCTTTATCTTCCGAAGCCATCAAGCCTCGCGCGAGAGCAAGACGCTGTCTTTGCCCGCCGCTCAGACTTACTCCTTTTTCAACGATAGATGATTGCAAGCCGCGGGGCAATTGTGCGATGACTTCGGTGAACGTGGCCATATCTGTATATTTCTTTATTTCTTCTTGAGAATGTCTCACCCCAAAGGTAATATTCTCTTTGATCGTCGTTGCAAAAATTTCCGGATCCTGGGGGATCAGGGAAATCATCGTGCTGATGTACTTAAACCCTTTGGGAAGTTCTTTCCCATCCAAGACAATTTTACCAGACTTGAGATGGTAGATATCCCTGATCACTTTCAAGAGTGTCGTCTTCCCGCTCCCACTGTCGCCAATAAACGCGATCTTCTCCCCACGCTTGATCGTAAAAGAAATATTCTCCAGATGCAGATCGGCTCCTTCTTCCGTATGATAAGAGAATGATAGGTCTTTGATTTCAATTGATTTCCAGTCGGACGCTGTCGCCCTCGTTTTGAATTTTTCTTGATCTTTGAACTCCCTGGCGATCTTTTCTCCATTTAGAACTGCCGTTTTTTGCTTGATGATGTCGCTATATTTATACGCGAAGCGGTAGAAGAGAGTGTTGATATTATATAAGTACCCATACAAAGCATAGACAGTTCCGATGAGGATTGTCGCCTCCACCTTAGCTTGGGAATAAATGTAGGTAAACAAAACCAACGCCGTCATCGTTGAAGCGAAGAGCGAAACCAGAAACCACTTTACTTCATTGATCTTGTTGTTGCGCAGAAAAAGCTTGAAGGGCTGCAGCATCTTGCGGAAAATGACATTGGAAAGCAGTTTCTCAATGCGTAAGATGATGACCGTGGTGATGTTGCTCAGCGTATCAAAGATCTTTGCCGAGATACCATTCTCCGCTTCATAGAGTTCAGAATATTGTCTCACGAGAATCTTGTCAAAGCGGAGGATCATATAGACAGTCAGGATGACCATCAGCAGGACGAGATAACTTGCCTGAAGATTAAAATAAACCAAAGCGAGATACGAGCCGATAAACCGGACGATCGTTTCAATAACCTCGAAAGACTCGGAGGAGAATTGAAACAGCGCTGTTGTCGCTTTCTCAACCTTATCAATCGTATCTCCGGAATGATGTTCTGTATGCCATTCTACCGGAAGGCTCATCGTTCCATCCAACAGATACCTCTTGTAATTTGCTTTGGCGAGAAAAGCATTTTTATTTTCAATGACACGTGCTGGACCGTGAAACATCCAGAATCCGATGGTGAGTACCAGGAAAAAGGACAGATACCAGATCAGTGTCGAGATATTTTCCGCGGTAACGCCATTCTCCTGAATGAAATTAAGAATCTTGGCGATGAGGAGCGGCCATAATAGATCGATGGCATTTGCCATGACAAACAGAATGACATACAAGACGATTTTTGGCCTGTTCTCACCAGAATACTTCCATGTTTTTCGCGTGAGAAACACGACCGGCTCATCTTTCCACCCCATGATTGTTCAGAATGCGGGAGAATTTAAAAAGGTGTCGCCATCCATTTTAAAGATAGCTCAAAAAACAGAATCCCCCAAAATATTATTCGCGCAAAAGCCATTCTATGACACTATTTTCTAAAACTGCAGTTGAATTAATCAGGGGCAGGGTAACATCTTCCGGTTTTACGGCTAAAAAGAGATCCGTGCAACCGAGAATAATCGCCTCTGCCCCACTTTCCTGCAATCGTTCCAGAATCTCGATTATTTTTTGTTTATCTTCTTTTTCCAAATGACTATTTAGAATCTTAATGATGCATTCGCTAAGGAAATCTTGTTGTTGTTCATCGGGTATTAATAATTCAATTCCATTTTCCCGTAGTTTTTCATTGTAGAGCTTCTGCCTTACGGTTGTTGAAGAGGCTAGAAGTCCGACCTTTTGAAAGCCATGTTTTACACATTCTTTTGTTGTTTCTTCAATGATACTGAGAAGTGGAACTGTTGATTGTTGTCGTAGTTCGTCAATAAAGACATGAACGGTGTTGCAGGGTATTACAATTAAGTGTGCGCCTGATTTGTCAAGCCTTCTCACGGAACTTTTTAGTAAAAAAAACATTTCTGGGGAATGTTCGCCATGGGCGATTGCTCTCTCTACTTCTTTTGGAACCGGCACGTTATCCATAATAATATGTGGTTGACCTGGTGAAATATCTTTGACCTGTCGGTTGACATTAAAGCAAAAGCTACAACTGGTCTCTGTGCCTAGTCCTCCAACAATGCCAAGTGTTTTGTTCATTTTACTACTTTAGGGTGTTAAACAAGATATAAAATTACCTCTTTATTTTTACTTAAAAAAGATAATATTTATATAGTAAATTTAAAATATCGGTAAAATAATCTTAAAATGTACAAATTAGACCAGAAGAACCGGCGGATCGTCTTCGAACTAGATCGTAATTCCCGCCAGTCCATCAACGAATTAGCAAGCATTACGAAACTAAGCCGGGATGTCGTCTCGTATCGTATGAAGCAATTAGAAAAAGCGGGAATTATTCAAAAGTACATCGCAGTTATTGATTATGGGCGTTTTTCTTATCAATTTATTCGTCTTTATGTGGGATTGCAGAATACTACTCCAGAGATTGAAGAAAATATTGCTCGTTTTTTTGTTGAGGAGAAGCATTGTCAGATCGTTTTTCGCAGTAGTGGTCGACATGATCTTGTTGTCGGCTTTCTTGTAAAGAGTTTGGCGGAATATCAACAAATTTATGATCGATTTCTTCAACAATTTCGTGCACATGTTGCTCATCGGTTCATTAGTCTTTTCCTCAGCTATCATCATTTTTGCCGCAATTATCTGGTTGATAAAAAGCAGCAAGATCACTCTATTATAATTACGGGGAATCAAGACCCCTTCGTTTATGATGAGAAAGATCTTCAGCTTCTTAATATCATTAAAGAGAATGCGAGAATTACTTTGTTAGATTTAGCTCATGAATTGAAAATGACTCCGGCGGGGGTGAAATATAAGTTACGCGGTCTTGAGAAACAAAAAGTGATTTTGGGATATAAGATATTACTTGATTTCTCTCAGTTGGGTTATCAATATTTTAAAATCGACTTAGAATTAGAAGATCTTTCTATTATTCCCGCACTTGCACAATATATTCTTCAACACCCAAATATCATCTATCGTGAGATTACTCTTGGGGGATCTGATTTTGAATTCGATGGTGAATTTAAGAATGATTTGGAATTTTATCAATTCATGGATGAGTTAAAAAAATTATTCCCTCAACAAATTCGACATTATTCTTTTTATCAGGCTCTTAAAATCTACAAGTATTCTTATTTCCCTGAAGAATTCCTCAATTCCAAGACTAAAAAGCCACAAAAACATTAATAAACCTCCTTTCTTCCCTATGGCAAATGACCCATACCCCCGCGGATTTGGCCACTTTCTGCAAAAAGAAGGGCTTTATCTATCCTTCTTCCGAGATCTATGGCGGATTAGCCGGTTTCTACGATTATGGTCATTTAGGCACTTTGCTCAAACATCATTTTGAGAATGTTTGGCGGGATTATTTTCTGGGATTAGATCGTCATTTCTTTGAGATTGATACTGCTCAGATCATGCACGAATCTGTCTTTAAAGCATCGGGTCATCTGGAAAATTTTAGTGATCCTTCCGTTGATTGTTCCAGATGTGAGTTTAGGGAAAGAGCAGATCACTTTGTCCAGCAGGCGACGAGACAGCGCACAGAAGGTTTTTCTCCTCAAGAATTAACTTCGTTAATTGAAAAGCATCATTTAGCCTGTCCGAAATGCAAATCCAAGCTCAAGCCGGTTACTGCAGTTAACATGATGTTTCCTCTGCAATTAGGCGTGGGCACAGCACAACGCGCTTTTCTCCGTCCGGAAACTGCCCAATCCCCCTACGTCAATTTTAAGCTGCAATATGAATTACAGAGAAAGAAACTGCCTCTGGGCCTGGCGCTCATCGGCAAGGCGTTTCGTAATGAGATTTCACCGCGTAATCTGACCTTGCGCCTGCGTGAAATCACTCAGGCAGAACTCCAGATTTTCTTCAATCCGAGCACGATCAGCAAACATCCTCTTTTCTCTTCAGTCAAGAATTACAAACTCCGTGTCTTGCTGGAGGAAGATCGTAAAAAGAATCAGCCGGGAGAAAGAACCGCTGCTGAACTCGTCAAGAAAGGCTTGCCGGAATTTTATGTCTATCATCTGGTAGTTATCCAGAAATTCTATTTGGATACGCTGAACATTCCTCCCGCAAAATTCCGCCTCTATCAATTAGATGACCAAGAAAAAGCATTCTACAACAAATATCATTTTGATATTGAAGTAGAATTAGCCAATCACGGCTTCACGGAGATGGGTGGTCTGCATTACCGCACCGATCATGATCTGGGCGGCCATCAGAAAATCTCTAAACAGAGTATGGAAGTTTTGGAAGAAGCGACCGGGGAACGGTTCATCCCTCACGTCTTGGAACTCAGCTTCGGTGTTGACCGTACTGTCTATGCGTTATTGGATTTGGCGTACGATGACGATAAAAAGCGCGGCAATATTGTTCTTCACTTGCCTTCATCTTTCACGCCTTTCTTCTGTGCTGTCTTTCCGCTGGTGAAAAATAAAGAGGAGGTCGTCACAAAAGCCGAAGAGGTAGATGCGCTCTTGCGCCGCCATCATCTGAAACCACTCTACGATGAAGTCGCTTCGATCGGCCGGCGCTATGCCCGGGCGGATGAGATCGGCGTCAAATACTGCATCACCATTGATTTTGATTCTTTGACAGACAATGCTGTCACTGTTCGTGACCGTGATACGACGGAACAGAAAAGGGTGGCGATTGAGAAGCTGGCGGGGTATTTGGAAAAGTTGAGGTAGAATTCTGGAAATTNGTTCTTGTGAGACGGGAAGCCCCCGGGTTAGTTAGAATAGTTGCNATTTTCNATTTGTTTACTAAAGAGAAGTCTGGAGTTCAATAATTGAATTATAGTAACTGTGAATTATTTTCGAATGTTTGTTCACAGTTACTAATCGTAAATGTGTGAACAAATGTTCGATGACTTAACACATTTACGATATGCAAACTTCTCTAAACAAATACCTTTTGCCGACACAATCCCTTTGGTGAGTGATGGTGAGCCGTCGCTGAAGCCGATTTTAAGAAATTTCAGAGATCCAGAAGAAAATCGGACCAGTTCCCGTAACGAAAACTCGCCACTCGAGCCTATCCACGGACTTCGTCCGTGGCTTTACGGCTCTCGTATCAATTGGCGAGTTTTCGGAACAGAAAATGCGAGCTAGTGTTATTAACTCCGCACTTTGTGCGGAGCCATCTCGCATTTTCTAGTATTATAGCTATCCTTCAGCGACCATTTGGCGTCACCATCACTCACGTTTCGGATTGTGCCCTGCTGCCGACAAGGTTATAAATCAGCTCAATTTCAGCAAATGACGATGAACTCGCGCTTTCCTTCACTCATTGTTCTGTTAGTCGTCGGCCTGTTTGTGCCCCTGCTCCTATTGGTAGCCTATTTTGTCTTGGACAATCCGATCCTGCGCATGCTAAGCCTGGCGCTAGCCGTAGCCCTTGCTCTTCTTGATTTTCTTTACTTTCCCGTCAAATGGCCTTCCGCATCGCACCGACTTTCTTCCCGTCTGGATCATCTCCAATCGCTTCTCTTTACAGAATCGCTCACCAGCCTTAAACAAGAGTATGAAAAAATGTATCACCATTACGAGAAACTCTCGGAGAGCAGGAAAGAGAAATGCTATGGTCCGCTGCTGCAGATCCGCGGCAGGATAGAAGACATTATGCATTCCGTCAAGCGTCTGGAAGTTCTGGCGCAGCAAGTCAACCAGGGCACGTTGCAAGGACAGCAGCAGCGCTATGCTGAAATGGGTGAGATTTACCAGAAATTGCCGCGTAAAGAGCAGAAGCAGTGGTATCCTCAGCTGCGGCAGGCGCTGGAAGTGCTGGAGAAAGGCGTATCTGAAGAAATGAGCCATAATTCTTTTAAACAGGATCAATCTTGAGAAATTTATGCTTTTCTCTCTGATCGGCGCGCATGGTACGGGAAAAACGACTGTTTTCAACGCCTTGCAAACACAGCATCCCGAATGGCAGTTTTTCAGCGAAGGGGTTCGGCATCAGATTCCCGCCTTTGGTTATCGTACCCCGTATGAACTGATCGATGATGTCGGTATCGGTGTGTTTGAAGCGATGAACATCAATTCATGGAGTGTTATCGATCCCCAAACAAATCCACTATTCAATCCGGATACCATCACCGTCACGGATCGTTCTGCGCTGGATAATTGGGGATATTTCCTGACGTTAAAACAAAAATCTGACGCAAGATTAGAACCACTCCTGCGGAAAATGGTCCCTCATTACACTTCACTTACCAATCATTGGATCTATTTTCCGATCGGTGTTTTCCCGCTCGTCAGGGATCAAATGCGTCCGGAAGATATTTCTTACCAACAAGCCCTCGATCTGAATATCCGCCGTGCTTTACATGAGCTGAAGATTCCTCCCGAAAAGATTCATTTTCTGTCATCCCCTGATCTCGAAGGAAGAATCGGGGAAGTGCTCACCATCATTCAATCTTCTTCATCACCCTGATTCTACTGCTCCACAAGCGAAAACTATAAATAACCGATTTCTTCCATCTCTCGCCATGGAAATCAAAGATGTGAAACCAAACCAGGGAAATATTGATCTTGTTGCTGAAGTGAAAACCAAAGAAGCAGCGCGCACATTTGAGAAATTTGGCAAGAAAGGAAAAGTCTGCAATGCCACGCTTAAAGACCAATCTGGTGAAATAACGTTAACTCTCTGGAACGACGATGTTGATTCTGTCAATGTCGGCGACAAGGTTCATCTCCAAAATGGCTGGTGTTCCGAGTATAAAGGAGCAAAACAGCTTTCTACGGGCAAATTCGGAAAGATTGAAATTCTGGGAGAGACCGCGGCTGGTACAGCACCCAAAGCGGCCATTTCCTCCCCAACAGCAGCAGCGAAAACTGTCTTCACCAACGATCCAGGCATGCTTGCCGGAAAGATGTCTGGCGGTGATGAGGATGACGACGGCGATGATGGAGACGGAGAAGAAGAACCAGAAGAAGAGTTTATTGATTGAGCAGCCACGATTTTTCGGCACAGTTCGAAAAGTGAGTGATTTTCCCATTTTTAAAATAGTTGCCTATGGAGCGCATGGAGATTCTGATGAATTATGCGGCCTTAGCCCGTGTATCTGCCATTCAAAAAAAAAGGACACAGAAAAAAAGTGAGTGATTTTAGATTTTTTCATCACTCAGAAAATGAACTGTGCCGATTTTTCATATATTTTATAAGCGATCCCGCTTTCCCATCTTGATGAAACTGCTTCCCTCGCTCAAGCAACGCAAGCGCTATCTTGTTTTTAAGATCAGGGCAGAAAAAACCTTTTCCGCTTCAGAGATTCAGGAAGCCGTTGAACAGGCGTTGCAGGATTTCCTGGGGCAGTTGGGTGTGGCCAGAGCAGCTCCCCTCTTCTTTAAAGATCTCTCTCAAAACAATCAATTTGTGCTCAAAGTCAATCACCATTATGTGGATGAAGTCAAATCAGCGCTCATCCTAATCAAAAAGATTAAAAACACTCCCGTTCTCCTTCACTCAATCACTACTTCAGGCATCCTCAAGAAGGCTGCCGGAAAGATGAACTAAAGATCAAATTACGCAGAAAGCGAGGTGTTGTATAATGAATCCACAAAAACAAATGATTGATAAGATGGGCTATGATCGTTCGATCACGATGTTCTCTCCTGATGGAAGATTACTTCAGGTAGAATATGCTAAAAAGACGGTGCGGCAAGGTTCGACGGCGTTAGGAATAACCTGTAAGGATGGTGTCGTTCTTGTTGCCGATAAGCGCATCGGCTCAAAATTGATGGTTCCGGAAGCGATTGAAAAGATGTTCCGGGTTGATGACCATATTGCGGCGACGGCGGCCGGCATCATTTCAGATGCCCGAGTCTTGATCGATCGCGTACAGTTGAAAGCGCAGCAGCACGCGGTTACCTACGATTCAAAAATAGATCTTCTGTCTGTGGTAAAAGAAATCGCTGATTTAAAACAGGTCTGCACGCAGAGTGCCGGCCTACGCCCCTTTGGCGTTTCTTTACTTGTCGGAGGCGTGGAAGATGACGGCAGCATCAAGTTGTTTCTCACCGAACCTTACGGGCTTTATTACCAATTTCGGGCCGCAGTCATCGGTGAAGGCGAAGCGGAGATTGATGCTATTCTCCAAAAAAAGTACAAGCCCAATCTTTCGCTCGAAGAAGGGATCAAGCTAGGCCTTTCCGCGATGAAAGAATTTCTTGGTGCTGAATTTAACGTAGAACGTGTTGATGTTGTTTATGTTGATTCCAAGAATCGGCGCTGGACAAAGCTGAGTGACGATGAGATCCGGAAGATGCTGAAATAGACAGAAAGTATTTGTTTAGAGTGAATAATTCAATTATTGATCTGCAAACTTCTCTAAACAAATACGAAAGAAGAGAAAAGAGTGGAGGTCTATAATGGGCTGGTTTGGGTTTGGAAAAAAAGAAAGGATGGTGGTGGACAAGCGGGAGTTAGTTGGGTTAGAGGCTGATCTTCATGAAAATTATCAACGCCTTATTGCAAGATTGCAAGTAGAATTTAATAAAGATAAAGGAATTAGAAATAAAGAGGGTAGTATTGTTAAGTTTTCAGGTGGTAAAACGAGCTTTTATCCAAAAGCGGTGTCGATTGAAGAAGACAAAGCAGGACGCATGGTTCCTGGTGTAAAATATGTTAATCTTGAATTTGGGGTTTATAGATTTGTTTCTGGTAGAGAGAGGCCTTCACAACTTCTTAAACAGTATGTTTCAATTGTGCCCGTGATTAATAATGGGACACATCGTTGGGCTATTGATTATGGGATACAGGGGAGAGGTGGTGGGGTCGGAATGACATCCGCTCGGAAATATAATAGTCTTGGAGATCCTGCTTTAGTGTATGCCGTGAAACAAATCGTCGTAAAACATTCTGTTGGTTCTTTCGAGGAAACTGAGGAAGAACTTAAACGCCAAATCAGAGAGTCTCTGAAGGAGAAGTAGCAGAAATAATCTCAGATCTATACTGAAGTTAGGACGGTTTTGGCGAATTTCTCTCACTGGCCTCATGGCAAAACTTAATAGTAAAAACCGTTACATTTTTAAATAAGAAGCCAATCGGAGTACAAACAGAGAGATAAGAAGGAGGAAATCCGCTGACGATGGCCTTTCTCATCATATTGCGCCATCATCACCAACGTATCAAATCAGACAAAGAGTCTCTCCCAGCGGATAAAAAAAGAAACATGAGTAATATCAGTAATGTTGTCGTTCAAGAACGCGCCGTGGTCGTCCCCGGAGAAATTCTCGCCGAGGGAATGGACTATCTTCCCGGCGATAATACATATCGCTTAGGTGATAAGATCCACGCCAAAATACTTGGCTTGGTATCGGTCGCCGGCCGCGTGCTAAAAATAACACCCCTTGCCGGCCCTTACCTTCCCCAGATAGAAGACAAGATTATCGGCAAGGTAACGGACATCACGATGAGCGGTTGGCGGGTTGATACCGCTACAGCTTATTCAGCGATGCTTAATGTTAAAGATGCCACGACCCGGTTTATCAAGAAAGAAGAAGACCTCAGTAAGATCTTTGCCATCGGCGACTATCTCATCGTTAAAATCATCAATGTTACTTCCCAAAACTTAATTGACCTGACTCTGCGTGAGCCTGGTCTGCGTAAGATTAGCGAAGGGCGAATTATCAAAGTCAATGCCCAGAAAGTACCGCGGATCATCGGCCGGAAAGCGAGTATGATCACTCTCTTAAGAGAGAAAACGGGATGTGAAATTACTGTCGGTCAAAATGGTTTGGTGTGGCTTAACGGAACTCCCGAAGGGGAATTACTTGCCGAGAAAGCAATCAAGCTGATCGAGGAAAAATCACATCTGGAAGGTCTTACTGAACGTGTAGAACAATTCCTTGGCGGGCAAAAGCTCCCGGAACGAAAAACAGTCAGCGCCGCGCCGGAGGATGCCTAAGATGACCTATAAATCACGATTAGATGGACGAAAAGATAATGATCTGCGTCCGATGGAAGCAAAAGTGGGAGTTATCCCCAATGCTGAAGGATCAGCTTGGTTCAAGATTGGAAATACCTGGGCAATCGCCGGCGTTTATGGACCGCGGGAAATATTCCCGCGTTTTCTGGCCAACCCGAAGAAAGGGGTTCTGCGCTGCTATTACACGATGATGCCTTTTTCCGGTTCCGGAGAGCGTATCCGTCCGGGAACAAGCCGCCGCGCCCAGGAAATTGCCATGGTGATGAAAGAATCTCTGGCGCCGCTCGTTGATCTTTCTGCTTTTCCCAATTCGGTTGTTGATGTTTTTGTGGAATTACCGCAGACTGATGCCGGGACGCGCTGTGCCGCCATCTCCGCTGCAGCCATGGCCCTTGCTCATGCCGGCATTCCGATGAAAGACATGGTCAGCGCTGTTGCCGTCGGCCGTGTTGATGACCGTCTCGTCGCTGATCTTGATTACCGTGAGGAGCATATCGGAGAATTCAATCCGGATTCTCATGGTGCGCCAGTTGCCGACACGCCCATTGCCATGCTTCATGCAACCAAGCAGTTGACCTTGTTGCAGATGGACGGCGAACTTTCCAAAGAGATGCTGTTGAAACTATTGAAGCTGGGAGAAGAAGCAACTGAAAAAGTCTATCAGGTGCAGGTCAAAGCATTAAAAGAGAATTACTCTTCAGAATAAAGACAAAGGAGCTTATCAAAAATGATCGTCAATCAAGAAACAATAAAAACCCTGGCCGCACAGGGAAAACGTCTGGACGGACGCGGACTGCATGATTACCGCCAGCCACTGGCTATTGAAACGGGTATTTCCTGGACTGCGGAAGGTTCAAGCCGTGTGCAGATCGGAGAAACGGTCGTGCTTGCGGGAGTGAAGCTTTCTCTGGAAAAGCCTTATCCGGATACCGCTGATCAAGGCGGGATCATGATCAACGTCGAACTTACTCCCCTTTCCAGCCCGGAATATGAACCTGGTCCGCCGGGGATCAAAGCCATTGAACTTGCCCGCGTCACTGATCGAGGCATCCGGGAAGCAAAAGCCATCGATCTCCAGAAGCTCTGCATCACGCCGGGAGAAAAAGCCTGGTTTGTAATCATTGACATCATCACGTTGAATGATGCCGGAAATCTATTTGATGCAGCCAGCCTGGCCGCACTTGCTGCCTTGCGTTCTGCTAAATTTCCTTACGTCGATCCGAAAACCGGTGTCATCGATTACAAGAAGAAAACGGATGTTTCTCTTCCTTTGGTCAAAGAACCGATTGCGATTACTGTTTCTAAAGTCAATGGCAGCCTGCTTGTTGATCCGACGGTCGAGGAAGAGAAAGTTGCGGAAGCCCGCTTAACAGTTGCTTTGGATGTGAAAAATGTTCTCTCGGCCATGCAGAAAGGCGGCGAGGGTCCGCTTACCGCAGAGGAAGTTGGCGCAATGGTTGATCTTGCCTTTGAAAAAGCAAAAACACTCCGAGAGGTCCTGCATAAACACATACCATGAAAAAATCTGCCTCAGTTACCCCCGAATTTGAATATACCAAATATGAAAAAGCACGAATGATCGGCTCACGTGCCCTGCAACTATCGATGGGTGCGCCTTTCCTGATCAAGCTCGATGCTGCGGAGTTGAAGAAGATCAATTACAATTCGATCGAGATTGCCCTGCGGGAATACGACCAAGGTGTCCTGCCGATCACGGTCAAGCGGCCGGTAAGGTAGAAAAGTATATCTCAACGTTTTTCTTTGCTATATTTTTTAAATCACTTCTTTTTTCTTTCCTAAATGAATAACCTGATCACTGAAGAGAAACTGCACAAATACTTCTCCGTCACCGAAAAAGCCTTGGCTTTAGCCAAACAGGCCTTCGATCCGGCGCGTAACGAGCAAGCCGTGGATTTCTTCCAGATGGCCCAAGCTTATTTCAGCGATGCCCGCCATTTCCATCGGGACAAGCAGGATTTTGTCCTGGCGTTTGCTGCGCTCAATTACGCCCACGGCTGGCTGGATGCCGGCGCCAGGATCGGCTTGTTTCAGGTCAGCGATAATACGCTTTTTACTGTTGATAATCAATAGAATACTACTAAACAGTACTAAAACCACAAAAGATTTATATAGTACTCCTCTATTTTACCAATAATTATCGTGAAAAGGGGTTCTTAGAGGCATTCAATAATTGGAGGAAAAGACCATGATCGTTCAAAAAGATTTCCTGAATAAACTGAAGGACTTCGGCTTAAATTCGTACGAGAGCAAGCTCTGGGTAGCACTTCTCTCACGCGGTGTTTCTACTGCGGGAGAATTATCTGACATCTCTAATGTTCCCCGTTCCCGGGCGTATGATGTCCTGGAATCACTGGAAAAGAAAGGCTTTATCATCGTCAAAGTAGGCAAGCCAATTAAATATTTGGCCGTCCCTCCCACTGAAGTTATCGAACGCGTCAAAAAACATATTGCTGAAGACGCAGAAGAGAAAGCAAAAATCCTTTCTCACCTTCATCAAAGCGAGCTCTTAAGTGAACTGAATACGCTTCATACGGTCGGGATCAAATTAGTCGATCCTACGGATCGCAGCGGTGCATTCCGTGGTCGGGATAAAGCTTATGATCATCTGGCATCGATGATCAAGCGGGCAAAGAAAAACATCACCCTGATGACTTCTAAAGAAGGCATTGAACGCAAGCATGAGCTGTTAGGCAATCATCTTAAACGTGCTGCAAAAGCTGGCGTGGAAGTTCGGGTTTCTGTTCCGGCAACCATCGACCGGAATCTCCTTGACGAATTAAACAAGTTTGCCAAGACCCGCCAGCATAAAAATGAAACTGCCCGGTTCTGTGTTGTCGACAACAAAGAATTAATGCTCTTTTTGACCGACGACAAGGATGTGCACAAAAGTTACGATTGTGCTGTTTGGATCGAAGCGCCGTACTTTGTGGATTACTTTAGTGCCCTCTTTGATAAAGAGTGGAAAATGAAATGAACCGGAGAGTAAAATAAAATGAATGGGATCCTGAAATCTCTTGGTGTTGCTCTTGTTGGTGCAGGGATTGGCTATGGAATTGTTAAAGCTCTTGAAGAGAGACCGCAATATACTGCAATGATGAAAGATGCGAATAATGATGGCTTCTCTGATCTAGTTATCCTCGATGATGAGAGGGGCATTATTGGTTCTGTTTTTATTCAATGAAAATGGGTCTAATACAAGAAAGCCTAAGCTTTCTGTACAGAAATGAAATCGCGGTTTCATTTCTTGTACCCCGCAGNTCTAC
>C687J35174_10006207_pt1 | contig 15611 bp, 15 predicted proteins | sample RifCSPhighO2_01_FD_35174 | JGI IMG/M metagenome (IMG submission 35174) | reverse complement strand
GTCGGCTTATTTATAATTTCTTTTTCAGGAAAAGCTGAGGCTGCAACTTTAACTATTTTACCTCAAGCTAGCCAAGTTAGCGTGGGAGATAAAATTTCTCTTGATGTTAAAATAGACAGCTCTGGGGACAGTATTAATGCTGTCCAGTCATCAGTTCGTTTTCCTAAAGATATTATTAATGTTGAATCTATAGATAAAACTAATTCTGTTTTTAATTTCTGGCTTGAAGATCCGAATTTTTCAAACAGCGATGGAATAATATCTTTTATTGGAGGAACTGCTCATGGAATTTCAGGTGCATCGCTTCACATTATCAAAATAAATTTTGTAGCTAAATCAGTAGGAATTGCCAATATAACATTGCAAGATTCTGCTATAACTTCATCTGATGGTTCGGGAACCAACGTCTTATCGAAAACTAATGATGGAGTAGTAAGCGTTGTGGCAGAAAAAGTTGTTCCAGAAGCCCCGATAGCACCTAANCAAATTGTNAGAGANCCAGTGTTCGCAGGAAAATTACCAGAAAAGCCGAATATTAGNATTCCTCTTTATCCTGATAGCACCAAGTGGTACAACCTCATAGGTTCTTTTAATGCTATTTGGGATCTTCCTTTAGATATTTCAGGAATTAGTACGGCTGTAAACCATCAGCCTAGTTTTATTCCTGCTGCAAAATCGGAAGGACTTTTTGATGATAAGAGTTTTCCTGCTCTTTCAGACGGAATAATTTATTTGCATGTCAGATTCAAGAATAATGTGGGATGGGGACCTACTCAACATTATAAAATAGCAATTGATACACAGCCTCCTTTGGCATTTGATGTTAAAGTTCTTGAGTCGTTTCCTAGCGACAATCCTGTGCCAACCTTGCAATTTAATACGAACGACTCTTTATCTGGCATTAGTGAATACAAAGTGCTTTCAGGCAACGGAGATTTAATGAGAATACCGGCCGATAGTTTTTCTGGAGAATATAAAGTGTTGCCTCAAGCTCCGGGTAAACAGTATATAATTGTCAGGGCGGTAGATAATGCAGGCAATAGCGTTGAAAGCGGTATAGATATTGAAATTCTGCCAATTGCTTCTCCTGTAATTTCATATATAAACAAAGATTTATTTAAGAGCGGTGGTGGNTTTGAAATGGAAGGAACTGCTGTGGCAGGAGAAGAAATTCTNTTTTCTTTAAAAAATTCCAANGGTTCTGTTGCTTACTCAGGAAGCACGCAGGTTGATCAAAATGGNAATTGGTACTTAAAAATTAATCAACCATTTAAAACGGGAANCTATTTTGCTGAAATTACAGCTCAGGATGAAAGGGGCGCAACGAGTTTGTCTGTAAAATCAGATTCTTTCAGATCAAATGTTGGTGGAATTAATATTACGATTATTGTTACCATATTACTGATTATTATATTTATTGTGTTATTGTTGCGTTCTCCTCGTGAACTTCTTTCGAAAGTACCAGTTTTAGCCTTCTTGAGAATGAGAATAGAAAAAGGGCTCACTACTTTAATAGGAGATAAGTTTCGTTATTATGAAGGCGACTTACAATCTTTAACTAAAAGTTTTGATTATATTCAAGATCACGTTGTTGTTACAGATTCTCATGGGAATATCCTTTATGCCAATAAAGCAATGGAAGAAATGACTGGATTTAAGCAAGAAGATGTCATAGGAAAAAATCCTGGAGATTTATGGGGAGGTGGAATGTCAGAAGATTTTTATCAGAAAATGTGGCATACCATAAAAGTTGAAAAGAAAAAGTTTATAGGCAAAGTAAAAAACAAAAGGAAAAATGGACAAGAATATATGCAGGATTTGAGAGTTTATCCGGTTTTGGATGATAAGGGAGAGGTTAAGTACTTTATTGGAATTGAGCCAAATATGTAGTCACTTAGCATAAAAAGTCTCGCACTTAGCGTGGGCCTTTTGATTTTTTAAAGAAATATTGATTATTTAGGATATTTCGTATATAATAGAAATTGTTGGAATAGATTTAAAAAAAGAATTAGATCGGGAAGCAGAAAAATGAGGAATTTCTCCTGAAGGAGAAATTAATATTCTTTTGCTTCCCTCATGCTTGTTGATTCTATTTTTGATCCTATATTCCTTCTAAACTATGGATCAAAATGATCTTAAAAGTAAAAAAGATGAAATTGTTTCAAAAATATTCTGGAAAAGCTTCCAGACGATTTTTGTTTTAGGCATCCCTGCATTTTTAGCTGTTTATTTTGGTTTGAAGCTTGATGGATACTATAATAATGGCAGAAAAATTACGATAGCTTTGTTAGTATTGGCTTTCATCTTGTCTTGGATTATCATTATTAGACAATATTATAAGTTGAATGATGAGATAAAAAAGGTAGAAAAAAAATAAAAACATGAATTTTATAGGAATACAAAGAGATATAGATCCAGTGAATTCTCAAACCATTTTCAATATTGGTAGTTTTCCTATTAATAACACAACACTAGCTATTCTTTTATTGTTAATTCTTATTGTTATTTCTTATGCATTGTTTTTTAGGAGGCTTTCTTTGCGTCCTGGAAAAACTCAAGTATTGGTTGAAATGATATATGAACAAATATACAGTTTCTTACTTCAAATAGTATCCAGCAAGAAAAAAGCTAATTCGCTTATAACTATTATTGGATCATTATTTATTTTTATTTTATTGTCTAACTTGTTTGCTATAATACCTATCATTGGTAGTATAACTTTTAATGGAAAGCCTATTTTTAGGTCTCCAACTGCTGATTTTAGTACTACATTTGCCTTAGCTCTTGGATCTATGATTATTATTCATATTATTAGTATTAAAGAGTTTGGAGTCTTCGGTTATTTAGGTCGTTTTATAAAATTAAAAGAAGTATATAATGGTTTTAGAAGAGGAATTACCGATGGATTAATTTCAATGGTTGATTTCTTTATAGGATTGCTTGATATCTTCAGTGAATTTGCTAAACTTTTCTCTGTCTCATTAAGGTTGTTTGGAAATATTTATGCCGCTGGATTAGTTTTAGGAACAGTTATTATGGGAATTTCAGCTTATGTTTTACCGGCTATTTTTATTGGATTAGGGTTATTATTCGGTTTTGTTCAGGCAGTCGTTTTTAGTGCGTTAATCACCATATTTTACATATTGTCGTTACCAGAGAGTTCGCTAGAAGAAATTGAACATGAAGGAGAAATAATAATATAAATATAAAAGGTCTAAAAATATAAATTATTAAATAAAAAATTCACCCGATCAAATAATTTTGCAGAGCAAAATTAAATTCTGTAAGAATTTATTTGACCAGGTAAAAAATACTATGGATGTAGAAACAGCAAAATACTTTGCTAAAGCTATGATTATTCTTTCAATGTTGGGAACTCCAATTGGAGAAGGATATGTTGTTGGAAAGGCTTTTGAAGCTATGGGTAGAAACCCAGAGATTTCAAACTCCTTATTCACAAAAGTACTTATTGGAGTTGCATTGTGCGAATCAACAGCTATTTACGCTTTGGTNGCTTTCTTTATTATTTAGTTCGTTAAGATTTTAATTTCTTTATATAAATATGAGTTTTATCGATATTATCATAGATGATCTTTCTAAGGTTGGATTTGACTGGCAGGTTGCATTAGCTAATACTATCAATTTTTTGATTGTGTTTTTCATATTGAAAAAATTCGTATTTCCGCCTGTTAAAAAAATGGTTGAAGATAGGCAGAGAATTATCAATGAAGGGTTAGATAAGACCAGTATGGCTGAAACAAGATTGAAGGAAATTGATGAAATGAGAAAAACTACCATAAGGGATGCTAAAAAAGAAGCATCTCAAATTGTTGTTGCCGCCGAAAAGAGAGCTACTGCTATGGATGAAGAATTCCAGAAAAAAATGGAAAAGAAGAGAAAGGAAGCTGCTGATTTAATTAGGGCTGACTTTGAAAAGCAAAAAGAGCATGCTAAACAGCAGGTATTTGATGAAGCAGTAGTTTTAGTTAAAAAGGTTATTGAAAAAACAGTTGAACTAGATCCTAGTTTAGTTGATGAAAAACTTATTAAGAAAGCTGTAGAAGCAATAAAGAAAACATCATATGAAAAAGTATAGCCTTATATCTCTAGCTAAAGCTTTAGCTGAACTCTCTTCTGAAAAAATGTCTGCGGATAAAGAAAGTAAAGCTATCGATGGATTCATAAGAATTTTACAACAGCATGGGATGCTTTCTAAATCAGATAAGATAATTAATTTAGCCAAAGATTATTTGTTACAAAAAAAAGGTAATAATGTAGCAGTAATTAAGACATCAAGACCTATTAATGATTCTCAGAAAAAGCTAGCAACTAGTTTTTTAAAATCCGGCGACAAGATTTCTTACGAAACCGACCCTAACCTTATTGCTGGAATGAAAATAACAATAAACGACGAAAAGCAATTAGATTTTTCTTTAAGAAGAAAATTAGAAGAAACATTTTCGCCCCGTTAAATAAAATCTCCCAGATTTTAATTTTGCTAGGTCGGGAATTTCTGTTTTGCAGATAATTCTCGCGACCAGAAAGTAAAATTATTTAACTGGGTAAATCATAATTATAGAAATTGCAAAAGTAATTTATATAATTAATCGCTTGGTCGATATATATGAATGTATTCATAGATATCTTCCTCGCTCATAATTATGAGTAATGAAATTATAGAAAAATTAAAAAGCGCCATAGAAAAGAGTAAAGAAAAGGCCGAGTGGGAGGAAATTGGAAAAATTACAGAAGTTGGAGACGGCATTGTAAAAATATCAGGACTTTCAAATTGCCAGAGCCAAGAAATTTTAACTATTGAGACTGGAACCCATTCGACAGGTTCGAAAAGCTCACTGCAGGCAAACTCAGGGCAAGTAAACAAAGCTTCAGCGGTGGTTTTGAACCTGGAAGAAGATTCAGTTGGCGCTTTGATTTTAGGTGATTTTAGTTTAATAAAAGCTGGTGACACTGTTAAAAGAACCAAGCAAATTTTATCTATTCCAGCTGGAGAACAGTTATTGGGCAGAGTTGTTGATCCATTGGGAAATCCATTAGACGGCAAAGGACCTATTTTTTCTGGTAAAGATAAACCCACAATTCAATTCTTAGAAAATACAGCACCTAATGTTTTAGCTAGAGAGTCAGTTCATCAGCCCTTGCATACAGGAATAAAAGCTATTGATTCTATGATTCCAATTGGAAAGGGACAGAGAGAATTGATTATTGGAGATAGGCAAACAGGAAAAACAGCTATTGCTTTGGATATGATTATTAACCAAGGAAAGGAGTCTGGCAAGCCAGTTGTTTGCATTTACGTTGCTATCGGACAGAAAGAATCTAAAGTTGCTAAAATAGTAAAAACATTAGAAGAAAATAATGCTTTGAGCTATTCTATTGTTGTTTCAGCTTCAGCTTCAAGTCCAGCTGCTTTTTGGTATTTGGCTCCATTCGCCGGATGCTCTATTGGAGAATATTTTAGAGATAAAGGACAAGATGCTTTAATAATCTATGACGACCTTTCAAAACATGCTTTTGCCTATAGGCAGATTTCTCTATTGTTAAGAAGGCCACCAGGAAGAGAAGCTTATCCTGGAGACGTTTTTTATTTGCATTCAAGGTTATTAGAACGCTCGGCCAAACTTTCAAAAGAAAATGGCGGAGGATCTTTAACAGCCATTCCAATTATTGAGACTCAATTGGGTGACGTTACAGCTTATATTCCAACTAACGTTATTTCTATTACTGATGGACAAATTTATTTGGAATCTGATTTATTCTATCAAGGAACTAGACCAGCGGTTAACGTTGGATTGTCAGTTTCTAGAGTTGGATCATCAGCTCAAACTAAAGCTATGAAGAAGGTAGCTGGAAAATTGAGATTGCAGTTGGCTCAGTTTAGAGAATTGCAGGCTTTTGTTCAATTTGCTTCTGATGTTGATGATGCCACCAAAGAAAAGATTCATAAGGGAAGAGTTATGTCTGAAATCTTAAAACAGACTGATTTAGCCCCAATGCCCTTTCAAGAACAGGTTTTGGTTATTTATGCTGCTTTAAATGGATATTTTGATAAATTCCAACCAGAAGAAATTCAAGGGGTTGCCCAAAAATTCTTAGATTATGCTAAGGGACTAAAAGATGGAGCATTAGATCATTTGAAAGAGAAAAAAGAAATTACCGAAGAAATTGAAAAAGAAATGAAAGAAGTTATAAATGATTTTGTAGAGAGTTTATAAAAAAATGCCCCACTTCGATTTTTAAAGTGAGGCCTTTAAGGTAAAGAGATGCACCATTGGTTAGGGTTTTTTCGTCAACTCAATCGAGTAGCAAATTTCCAGAGCTGCTGATCGAATGAAAAATCCGATTGAGACTATAGCTATAGCTATTACCTCAGACTTAGGGTCATATTGTTCTGTCTGTCCAAATTTTGATGAGTACCTTATTCCAGCTTCAATCGCAAGCACTATTCCAAGAAATAAGCTTACCCCTTTGCTGTAGAAGAAACGTCTAGGTTCCATGTTTAATCCCTTTCAGTTTGTTTGAAGAACAAAACCCGCATAAAATATAACATAATATAATAATAATAGTCAAGTATAGTATGGAAAGTGTACAAAATCTTAAGAAGCGTTTAAAAAGTGTTGCCAACATAAAAAAGATTACTAAAGCCATGGAAGTGGTGGCAGCTACCAAAATGAGAAAAGCTCAAGAAGTGGCTTTGGGTTCTCGTCCGTATGCTTTTTCTGCTTTAGACTTATTAAAAAGTTTGTCTTTACTTGAAAAGGGAGATAAAGATAAGACTTCAGAATTTTTAATTCAAAGAGAAGTAAAAACAGTTCTATTTGTTTTAGTTTCATCTGATAAAGGTTTGGCCGGTTCATTTAATAGTTCTGTTTTTAAGAAATTTGAACTGCATATGAAAAGAGACGAAGATAAATATAAAAATGAAGAAAAGGTTTATATTGCAGTCGGAGAGAAGTCGGCCATGTATCTTCAAAAGAAAAAGGCCCCTATTTTAAAAAAATTCGTAAAATTTGGAGATCATGCCGATAAAGATCAAGTTTGGTCTTTGGCAGATTTTATTATTCAAGGATATTTAGATAAAAAATGGGACAAGGTGGTTGTTGTTTCAATGCATTTTAGATCTGCTTTAAAACAAGAGCCTCACATCAGAAGAATTTTACCGGTAGATCATGATCATGTGAAGGATATTATAAAAGCGTTAGTGCCAGAAACAGGTAAATTCGCCAATTTAGTAGAAAAAAATGACAATGAATCTAAAGGCGGATCTTTNGAATATTTAATAGAGCCATCACCAGAATTAGTTTTGGAAAGTCTAGCCAAGCATTTGATTGTTCATTCAGATTTATCACTTGATTTTAGAGGCTAATGCNGCTGAACATTCAGCCAGGAGAATGGCCATGAAAACAGCTTCAGATAATGCAGGAGAGTTGGGAGATAAGTTGAATTTAGAATATAATAAATCTCGTCAGGCAGCTATTACGAAAGAAATTATTGAGATAGTAGCGGGAGCGGAAGCATCATAATAAAATTAATTATTATAAGAAACATGGAACTAAAATCAGATACAATAAAAGATCTTCAAGAATACGTGGCTTATAAAATAAAAGAAAGAGGTTTTGATGATGAATCTCTTCACGAAAGATTGCTTATGCTGACTGAAGAATTAGGAGAACTGGTTAACGCTTGCCGCAAGGTTTCTGGAATGTATGTTGATGAAAACAGGGAGATACAAAATAAAGTCGGAGAAGAAGTGGCAGATGTGATTAATATGGTATTTGCGGTGGGCATTAAATTGGGTTTAGATATAGAAAAGGAATTTATTGAAAAAGAATCAAAAATTAATAAAAGAAACTATAAAAGAAATAAAAAAGAACATGAATAAAGGAAAAATTATACAAATCATTGGTTCGGTGATTGATGTAGAATTCCAAGTAGGTAAACTACCTGAAATTTTTAATGCTTTAGAAATTGAGGGACCTAATGGCAAGGTTGTTTTAGAAACAGTCAAACATTTAGATANCGAAAGGATTAGAGCCATTTCTATGCATTCAACTGATGGATTACAAAGGGGATTAGAAGTTAAGGATACAGGAAAACAGATTTCAGTTCCTGTCGGTCCTGAAGTTTTGGGAAATATTTTTAACGTTATGGGAGAAACCTTAAATGAAACCAAGAAAGAATTTAAAAAATATTGGCCNATACATAGACCATCTCCTTCATTNACTGACCAATCAACAAAAACAGAGGTTTTTGAAACAGGAATTAAGGTTATTGATTTGATTGCCCCTTTTATTAAGGGAGGAAAAGTTGGATTGTTTGGCGGAGCTGGAGTGGGAAAAACAGTTTTACTTCAAGAATTAATTAGAAACGTAGCTGAAGAATCTGGCGGAGTGTCAGTTTTTGCTGGAGTTGGAGAAAGAACTAGAGAAGGAAATGATTTACATAAAGAAATGCAGGAATCTGGAGTTCTTTCAAAAACTGCTTTGGTTTTTGGTCAAATGAATGAGGTGCCTGGAGCCAGAGCTAGGGTTGCCTTGTCTGCCTTAACTATGGCTGAGTATTTTAGAGACGAAGAAAAGAAAAACGTTTTACTTTTCATTGATAATATTTTTAGGTTTTCTCAGGCTGGATCTGAAGTTTCAACTTTATTGGGAAGAATGCCTTCAGCTGTAGGATATCAGCCAACATTGGCATCTGAAATGGCAGAACTTCAAGAAAGAATTACATCAACTAAGAATGGATCAATTACTTCGGTGCAAGCTATTTATGTTCCAGCTGACGACATTACCGATCCAGCTCCAGCTACTACTTTCAGTCACTTAGATTCTACCATTGTATTGTCTAGAGCCTTAACAGAAATTGGAATTTATCCAGCTGTTGATCCGTTAGCTTCTAATTCAAGTGCTTTAGATCCTAAAATAGTAGGTCAGACTCATTATGAGGTTGCCAGAGGAGTTCAATTAACACTGCAAAGATATAAAGACCTTCAAGACATTATTGCTATCTTGGGAATTGAAGAGTTATCTGACGATGATAAAAAAATTGTTGATAGAGCTAGAAAAATCCAAAAGTTCTTGTCTCAGCCATTTAATGTTGCTGAAATATTTACTGGAGCTAAGGGTAAGTTCGTAAAATTAGAAGATACNATAGNAGGATTCAAGCAAATACTTGATGGAAAGTTAGATGATGTTCCAGAAGATAATTTTTANATGAAAGGAGGAATAAATGAAGTTATTAGTTAAAGGTTTAAAGTTATAGTTTAAAAGTTTTAAGTTAAAACTGATAACTAAGTAACTTAAACCTTAAACTTTAAACTAAGAACTATTATGAAGTTATCAATATATAGTTTNAAAAAAGTTTTATTTGAAGGAGAGGCAGAACTTTTAACTTGTAATACAGAAATAGGCGTAATTACAATCTTAAATAATCACCAAGCTTTGATTTCAATGTTAGCTAGAGGAACTGCCAGAGTTGTTGATTCTAATAAAAAAGAGCATTTCTTTGAAGTAAATTCAGGATTCTTAGAAGTTAAAAAAGGAAACAAAGTTCGTTGCCTTGTTGACTAGCATGCAAGAAATTATAAAAGATCAATTTGGTCCGGAATTAGTTATTAAAGTTTATAAGCAATCTATTGGCTTAGAGGGATTTTTAGTTATAGATAATACAAACTTAGGGCCTGGCAAAGGTGGAATAAGAATGACTCCTAATGTTACCGAAGAAGAGGTTGCTAGATTGGCTAGAACTATGACTTGGAAAAATTCTTTAGCTGGCATACCATTTGGAGGAGCGAAAGCCGGAATTGTTTGGCCCGCTTCGCCAGAGCTTCAGCGAGGCGAGAAAGGTGGAGACCTGCCTGCCGAGGCAGGTGAAAAACATAAAATGGCATTAATGCAAGAGTTTGCTAGACAAATAAAACTGCTTACTCCTAAAAAATACATTGCTGGACCAGACGTTGGNACNGGAGACAAGGAAATGGCTTGGTTTGTTGCTGCGACCGGAAACTGGAAATCAGCGACTGGAAAGCCGGCTAATCTTTGTATGAAAATTTTCGGTAAAAAGGGGGAGAGGTGCGGACTGCCTCATGAATTTGGCAGTACTGGCTGGGGTGTAGCTAAATCAACTAAAGCCGCCACTGATATTTTAGGAATTAATTTGAAAGGAGCTACGGTTTCAATTCATGGATTTGGAAATGTGGGAACGTTTGCCTATACAACTTTAACTGAAATGGGAGCAAAAGTTATAGCTATCGCTGATAAAGATGGGGCTATACATTCAGAAGATGGCTTTGATGAAAAGATAATCAAGGATCTGATTAAGCAAAGAAAATCTGTTGTTGAATATCATAATAGAGCTAAGCAGATAAAGACAGAAGATTTTTGGAAAATTCCAGTTGATATTTTAATTCCAGCTTCTGTGACGGATGTTATTAACGAAAAAAATAAAAACGATATAAAAGCAAAGTTAATCGTTGAAGCTGGAAATATTCCCATGCAAGAAGATATAGAAGACGAGCTTTATAAAAAAGGAATTATGTTCGTACCTGATTTTGTGGCCAACGCAGGAGGAGTTATATCTTCTTATGCTGAACATAGGGGGTACAATCCAAAGAGAATGTTTAAAACAGTTGAAGAAAAAATAATAAGAACAACTAACTTGGTGATGAAGAAATCAGTTAAAGAAAAAAGAAATCCAAGACAAGTTGCTATGGAGCTAGCTGAAAAGAGGGTATTAGAAAGAAGTAATTAAAAAGGACGCTATAAGCGTCCTTTTTAATTTAGTATAAGTATCCCCAAGTTTGCAGTCTATCTGAATCATCATGCCAGCCAAGTCCTATGTCAGTTCTATAAAACATGTTTTGCAGAATAATATTATCGATTCTGCCATAGGCCTGTTTTCTGGCGTCTTCTACTGTAACACCAGATCCTGTGACGATTAAAGCATAACCCATGTTTCCTGCAATTCTCCAATTTTCATCTATTAATTTTACATCTCCTAAATGTATTCCGTCTAGATTAGGCTTTTTGAATATAATTGATAGATCTTTGTATATTGCCATTTCTGATTTGTCGTCATAGGGGAATGGAGGTACTCCGCAAACTATTCCTATTTGAAATCCTCTTTTTGTTTTAAGCTCAAAATTTTCTCCTTTTGCTAATCTATACATAAATTCTCCCATTTCAGAAGTAATTCCTTCCATTTGAATTGAAATCGTCGGATAGCCAAATCGAGTAGTAAATTCTAGTGGATATATACCTCTTCCGTTGGCGATACAGTTAATATCAATGTATCCAACATATCCTGATTTTTTAATTTCCTCTCTCATTTTTTCTAGGGTAGTTCTAAAAATAGTGTTGGGTCCTGACCAATACATTAAAGTATTGCCACACCAATATGGTTTGCCATTTCTCCTGACAAACATAATATGATTTTTAACAGTTGCACAATAAACAGTTCCGTTGTATTTGATTTTTTTAATATCTCTTTTATCTATCCATGAATCTTGTTTTTTTACTCTCTCTATAATTTCATATTGAATTCTGTTAGAGTTCGTGAAATGGTCTTCTATCCAAACTTTCCCCCTCGGTAAACGCTTTTTTATAATGCCAACCTTACCTGTNTTTAACAAAAGCTCTTGAATATCGTCAGCCATCTTTTTTGAAGATGTATAAAATATTCTAAAACCACCCTTCATTATGGTGCCATCTCCCAAGCAATACCATTCTAAAAATAGCTCGATTTGTTTTTTGCTTAAGTTCTTAATAAAAGAGGGGATATGCTTTTCATAAGATTTACCAAAAGGCCTCAAATGATTGGCTAGCTGTTTACTGTAAGTATAAAAAACGTTATTTGAAGTATTGAAGTCAACCGGCATTTTCAACAGTGCGTTTTTTATTTTTTTTGATTTCTCTCCTGTTTTTTGACAAACGCATACTTGGTTCCTAGAAACAGAGCCGTCACTAAGCCATATCCCCATAAATCTTAACCAGTCATTCATACTGATTATCTTCGCTNTTCCAGGATCGTAGCTTGTTCTTTTGCCCNAAAAATCTTCTTTATCCATTGCCGGTAATGTNAAAAATTTTTCCTCTTTACCTTCCCAATNAGCAGTTCTTTTAATTACCGACTGATATTCCAAATCTTTTGCTTTAACAAACTTAAAATCNTTTTTTCCCTTACGAAAATTATTTTGAGAACAGACATACATATTATGATCTAATGTAACNTAGATATCTAGTGTTTGATTTTCAATTGATATAAGTTCTTTGTGATGGTTGAATTCTACGATTTTTTGTGGTTTATGGTATTCTATAAATTCATTCTTCGGATTTAATGTGCAGATTTTATCGTCTTTTAAAACATCCTTAAAAAATTTCCATCCATTATTAGTTAAGACTTCTGTTTTGTCGTCATAGCATCCCATTTCTCCCGTAAATGGTCCAATGTCTCCAGGGAAAAGTTTTTTATGTTCAAAGTTTATATTTATAGGATAAATGAAATCATTACCATTAAAGAAGGCACCAACTGCAATTTCAACACCAGAGGCGAATTTTTGTAGTTGGAAGTTCTTTATCTTTTTTCCAAGGACTTTTTTGTTAGATCTTAATATCTCATGTAAATCTTTTCCGTCTTCGTCTTTTCCTAAAAACAAAACTCCTTTGAAGTCGTATTCATAAGGTAAAAATCCGGATGGCTTATAAACATATCTTCCTGGATTTGCTTCTATGAATTTTAAAGCAGAATCATATTCTGAAAAATCCCAGTGGGGAAGTGTAAGCATGCCCATTTTTTTCATTTCAGATTGTCCAAATTCTCTATCTTCTTCTAGTCTATCTGTGTATTCGCTTCCTCCAACAACGAGTTTACCATTCTTTCTCAGCTCATCGGCTTCTTTGCCAAAACCTACATCGTCAAAAATTATTACATCGGCCCATTCTACGTGTTGATTCCAATCTTCAACTTTTTCAAAAAATCCGTCGTAAACGTCTTTATCTGATTCGCTTTTTATATAAGCTTTCACTTCATGACCTTCTTTTTTAATTTGAAAAGCAAGATCTCCTGAAAGACTTTCCCAACTTACAAACAGAAACTTTCTGGGTGAATTCTTACGTTGCAGGTTTTCATTATGGTTATTCCCACTCCCGTTTCCATTGCCGATAGGTATATTATTACTTTGGTTTTGTTCGTTCATTATTCGTATGCTTTATATGAAAAAGTTAACTCCTCACCTTTTTTTATTTTTCTCATAGTCTTAAAACAAAGAGAATCATTTTTTCCATCGTCAAAGACCTTTAAATTTGGTTTTTCTGAATTATTTGCAAAAAAAGATATGTCCATTCCATTGAGGGCGCTTTCTGTTATATTTACCGTTCCATCCTTTTCAATACAGAAGAAGTCTTCTATCATTTTTAAAACTTCTTTGTCTAAGTTTTTAAGCTCTTTCATGGTGAATTTGTGGTATTTGCTATTTTTCACGTCTGCAAAAGGATTTATCCCTTTTGGTATGTCTCTTACAGCAAACACTCCGACACCTTCTACTTTAGAAGGTTTTAACCTGCAATACGTATTCTTTAAATTTTTTAATATCTGTTTTTTCTTTTGGTTCATTTTTCAATTAATAAATATAGGTTAGGGGAGATCAAGGAATTCTTCTTTACCTGTATCAAATTCATAATCATAAACTATTTCTTCACCCGCCTTAATATCTTTTATAGCAGTAAAAATAAGAAAGTTTTTGGGATCTTCTGTATCATAATCAATGTCGGCATTGGGATTTTCCTTGTTGTGATTATAAATAGATCCATATCCTAGCATAATGCAGTGTTTTTCTATTGCGTACTGGAAAAGATAATAGAACTTTAGAATATCAGAACTATTGTCTAAGAATTCAATTTCTTTATCTGAGAGGAATATAACAGGGCAGTACTCGATTATCTCGTCTTTCTTAATATCTTGGGTGGCAAAAACACCACGGCCCTTGCCTTTAACATTTTGAATCTTTATTTTTTGTGGAGGTATTATTTCCATGTGTTTGATTTTTCATTATATCATTTAGAAAATTTTTTACAAAAAAACAACCGCGTTGAGCGCGATTGTTTTTCAAAAAAGATATTTTTAATATCTATTTTGTCTTGGTGGTCTCTTTTTTGACCAGCAATCTCTGCAATAAATTGGCCTGTCTGAAGATGGTTCGAATGGCATTTCTGTAATTCCTGTTCCGCATTCTGAACACTTCCAGTTTCCTTGAATCATAGATCCAGAGTTGGAGTTTCCTCTTTTTGTCTGCTTGTTTTTTGACCAGCAGTTTCTGCAGAATACAGGAGATCCATTTGATGGTTCAAATGGTAATTCTGTAATTTCTGCTCCACAATCGGAACACTTCCAGTTACCTTGAACCATACTTCTTGGGCTAGAGTTATTTCTGTTGAACATATATATTACTAAGCTGATGATAATCAGCACTAAAATAAAACGACCTTGATGGAGTCCAGAATATAAATTATCATTGTCTGAGCGTCAAAATTTTATTTCAGATGTAAGTATTCTTCTGAGGAGGTGATACTTAGAAGTATCACCGACGAAGAAAAACGAAGCAGATGAGATAAAATTTTGACGCCCGTAGGGAAGCCTAGAAATGGCTAATTTCCCTGCCTACCGGCAGGCAGGTTCAGATTTTCTCCTCGACGATGCAATTAAGCATCGCCTCGCTCGCCTCGCTAAAGCTTTGCGAAGCGGGTCGAAATATCTTGTGAATTTATCTCATTTCTAGGCTTCTCAGAACCATGCGTAATTTATATTCTGGACTCCTCGACTCAAAGTCGCTTTACTATTATGGGTAATACCCAAATTTATATACGAACTTATTGTCTATAATAATTATACACTTTATTGTGATAATGTCAATTAAATTGATTATCTAGGCATACCGATACTACTTTCACTTTTGGATAAAATCTATTAAACATATACTGCAAACCTAATCTTTATTTTGTACGTAGGCCTACTATTTACAGATATAAATAATAGGTGTATAATAAATTCAAAATAAAAATAGTACATTTACAGCTTAAAATTACTTGTAAGACAGCAGTCATAGCCATAAGCTATTAAGGAATTGATATTTTATGGCTATGACTGCTAATTCGGCAGACTCAAGCGATACTCTTTCTATGAAAGGGATGACGACATGGCTTCTACCATGACCACATCCACGATGACCGACCGACAGATTGAACGCGCCGTCGAGATTTTCCGGGCACAGCTTAGTAAGTACGCCAAGGAATTTTCGTCCGAAGTAGTTCAACAGGTGTTTGGTCAATCAGAACTTGGCCCCGAGTGGTTGGCAGTGCTTCGTAATCGTGTGGAAGCGATCAGTAATCTGATCATTCGTCGCGCCAAGGTCAATCGGACTCGCAACGCACAAGTAGCTATCGACGCCACCGGACGCAGGCAGTATACTGACAAGGATGTTGTCAACGCTATGCCAAACGGTGAAGGTGAGGAAGCCGAAGTCGTCTTCTTCAACCTCGGTCGCTACGTGAGCGACACGGATCTCGACAAAGAGTACGAGCTTCGCGGCCTCAAACCCGCTGATC
>C687J35174_10006206_pt1 | contig 15611 bp, 18 predicted proteins | sample RifCSPhighO2_01_FD_35174 | JGI IMG/M metagenome (IMG submission 35174) | reverse complement strand
TACACGGATTAAAACTAAAGAACATTGAGATTGATAGAAAAATATTAGCTCAATTAATAGAAAAACATCCCGAAATTTTCCAAAAAATTGTTGAAGAGGTTTACCCAGTCAAATAATTTTGACTAAAGTCAAAATTAAAATCCTCTAGGATTTTATTTGACCGGGGTAAATCAGAAAAGTAACAAAAAACCGCCTCCTGGGCGGTTTTTTGTTATAGAGATTTACCAGTTAAATATCCTTCTTTTCTTAACAATGCCTCTTTTGTATCAGAGCCCTTATTATACTTTCCCAAAGCACCATCACTACAAATAACACGATGGCAGGGTATTATGGGGTTATAATTTTTATTCAATGCACTCCCAACTGCTCTTGCGGCTTTTGGATAGCCCGCTCTTTTTGCAACTTGTTGATAAGTCAGAACCTGACCTTGAGGTATTTTCTTTACTACCTCATACACCTTCTTTTGAAATAAGGAAGTCGTTTGCTTTTGTAAGTAATTCTTTAGCATTTTTATAAGTTAATTTTTTGATAGCCTCTTCATGTGGCAACCACAAAAATCCTTTATGTTCATCAGAAATTTTCACATCTTGCATATTCGTTTTACCTAGATAAAAGGTAACCAGTTTAAAAACCCATGGTGCTTTTTTCTTTAATTCACCTTTTAATCCATAGCTTTTTTTAAAAAAGTATTTTGAGTATTCTTTAAATCCTGGCACTAGTTTTAAGTCATTGATCCCGGTTTCCTCTTGAATTTCTCGTATGGCAGCTTCTTCCGGTTTTTCACCTTGTTCAATATGGCCCTTAGCGAATTCCCAATGACCAGAAGGATAATGTAAAAGCAGGTAATGAATTACATTATTTTTTAGGGTGAATATAATTGCCCCAGCTGATTTTTCTTGCGACATTAAAATTTATATAAATTTTAACCGAGCACTAAATTTAAAAAATTTCAGTGCTTGGTAATTCAATATTACTTCAAATATTTTAATAATTCTTCAACCGACCTAGTATTAATAATATCTGATGCTTCTGCCCAACCGCGTCTGGCCTGCGAAACGCCATACTCCATCAAACCCATATGTTCTTTTTGGTGAGTATCAGTATTAATAATCATTTTCACTCCTTCTTGTTTAGCTCTACGAATATAGAGATCACGCAAGTCTAAGCGTTCAGAGGAATTAATCTCTAATATCGTACCAGTAGCTTTAGCAACTTTCAATATTTGGTCAAAATCATGCTGGTATTCATCACGCCTGCCTACAATTCTCCCTGTGGGATGAGCAATAATATCAACATGAGGGTTTTTCATTGCCTTTATAATACGTGCGGTCATTTCTTTCTTTTCCATTTTATGGACAGAATGGACCCCAGCAATGACATAATCTAATTTCTCTAGAACTTCTTCATCAACATCAATAGATCCATCTCGCCGAATATTTGCTTCGCAACCCATGAGGATTTTAAATTTAGAATTTTTTCCGCCAACTGACGGATGGAACTTCTGGTTTAATTTTTTTATATAATCTAATTCATCTAATAATTCTTTTTCATTTAATCCTTTTTCTACCTTTAAATCATTAGTATGGTCAGAAATACCAATATATTCATATCCTAAATCCATGGCAAACTTCGCCAGAGCCTCAATAGAATCCTTGCCACCGTCGGGATCTGACCAATTAGAATGAACATGTAAATCTCCTTTGATATCTTTTAATCCTACCAAGTTAGGTAATGTACCATTCATAGTTGCTTCAATTTCGCCAGTATTCTCGCGAATTTCTGGAGGAATCCATGCTAATCCAAGAGTTTTATAAACTTCTTCTTCGGTTTTACCCGCAATTTGTTTTGAACCACGAAAAACACCATACTCACTCAATTTTAATCCTTTTTCTATAGCAATTTTTCTTGTGACAATATTATGATCTTGAGATCCGGTAAAATATTGCAAAGCTGATCCATAATTCTTAGCAGGGAGCACCCGTAAATCCATATCATAACCAGCTGCCAAATGTACCGAGGCTTTTGTTGGACCTTGACCCCAGATTTTTTCAACCCCGGGGAGCTTTACAAAAAAATCCATAACTTTTTTAGGACTTTTTGAAACTACCAAAAAATCTACATCACCAATAGTTTCTTTCCTGCGACGTAAAGATCCAGCAATGCTTACTTTCTCAACTTCCTTTAAATTCTCTAGCTTTTGTAGAACTTGGCGTGCCACTGGTAAAATTTCGTGCAGTAGCACTCGCCCCTTGCTCATTTTTAAAAATTCCAACCCCTGTAAGATATTTTTCTGGGTAGTTTCACCAAATCCAAACAACGGAGCTATTTTCCCAGTCTTAGCTACCTTTTCTAAATCTTTTAAATTTTTTACTCCTAGTTTCTCGTAGAGAATCTTTGCTTTTTTCGGTCCCATTCCCTCTACTCGAAGCAATTCATCCATATTTACCGGCAACTTCTTTTTAAATTGCTCGTAAATGTTAACCTTTCCAGTTTTTAAAAATTCTTCAATATGATCTGACATAGCCTTTCCAATTCCAGGAATTTCTTCTAAGGCCTTTCTACCTCCTTTCACATAGATCTCCTTAATATCTTCAGGTAAACCTTCTAACGAAATAGCGGCCTTTTCATAAGCATAGGGCTTAAAGGCCACATTATCCATCCTTAAAAATCTGGCGATATCATTAAAAATTTTAGCAATTTCTTGGTTGTTCATACTCCTTTAATAATATTATTTCTTCGGCAGAATATCCCCGCCGCTTGCGGCGGGGATGAATGCCGCCCGAAGTCCCGACCGCAGTCGGGACGTAGGAAGAAACATAAACCATAGTTCGCATTCGCATAAGCGAATGCGAACGGTACTCCGAACGTTGTCGGAGTACCCTGGGGCTTTGCCCCAGGGATTTCTATTTATTTTCAGTCGGAAGCTGATGAACATTTTGAGGCATTTTAGGTAACATTTCTCCTCTTACTGAAAATATGAATACTACAGAAATAAATGTAAAAATACTGGTTAAGATAAAGATTAAGGTAAAGCCAATATATCCTGCAAGCATACCTCCTATCGCCCCAGTAACACCCACTCCAATTCCTAACAGTGTGCTATCTAAGCTACTTTCATAAGCTTCCTTGTTTTTATCGGTATGACGGATGAAAATAGCATAAGAAGCTGGTATAACCATAGACATACCGACAGCATGGAGCACCTGTAATCCATAGATATGCCAAGGTGTAGAGGCAAATAAAAATCCAATTGGCACAAAACCAGTAATAGTCGTACCGATAGCAAAAAACCAAAAATCGTCTATTTCACCATGGTTTTTATCTAAATAATGACCAATAGGTATTTGCAAGATAGATTTTGTTACCCAATATGATAATGTGGCAAAACCAACAATCCGAGCACCTTCAACCACATTGCCTGCTGCAATTTTTTGTAAAAGAAAAATCGCAAAAATAGGACTTAATAATCCCCAAGCAGAATTCACCACAAAATCCCAATAAATATACGCACGCATTACCTTGTTTACACCTTTAAACATAAAGTTTATATATTAAATGCTTTATTATAGCACGTGTAATGTAAAAACGCTCCATAAAGAGCGTTTTTAGAGTTTGATGGATAATGTTTTTTGATTACTTTTTAGGCTTAAATTGCTTATGCAACTCCTTAGCCATTTGCTCAATAAACTCCAAGGCAAATGGATCATCAAAATATTCTCTTGCCCATTCCCACCATGGACCTTGAGGGGGCTTTTTATATTTCTTGAAATATTCAACTGCTTGTAAAAAGTTTTCCAATCTATCGGTTTGTTTAAAGAATCTCCCTTCAGGAGTTAATCCTTTTTCATAATCAAGCCAAAGATTTTTCATTTCTTTTTGAATGTTTCCTGGTAAATCTTTGATAAGCTTATTCAATGCTTTCTCTTCTTTTTGATGTTTTTCTTCGCTCAACTTTAACTTTTGTGCTTTGGTAAACCGTGGCCACGTTTTCATGAGCTCTTTTCTCTTCTTACCATTTTTTGGCAAAATGGAATCATACGGGGTAATATCTCCAGCATACACTTCGCAAATATCATGCATTAAAGCCATTTTTAAAACCCTCTCAATATTTAATCCTTTTTTTTGACCTCCTAAAATCCAAGCCATAAGAGAGGTTCTAAAAATATGCTCAGCAATACTTTCGCCGTTTTTAATATCATTAATAACCCATCCACGCCTAGGCATTTCCTTGAGTTTACCAATATGATGAAAAAAACTAACTAAATTTTTCATAATGATACAAATAAAACAAACAGTTATAAAATAACTGTTTGTTTTATGTTAACTAGCTTCGTACGTTATTTTCTTTATTTTATATACGGTTTTTATCGGTGAAGGAACAATCACTTCGTCACCAACTTTTTTACCTAAGAGCGCCTTACCAACTGGAGATTCGCTGCTAATCTTACCCAATACCGGATTCGCCTCTAAGGTGCCAACAAGCATGAGTTCATCTGCCTTACCAGCAACCTCTATTTTAACTTCAGCTCCCAAATGCACAAACATTTGCTTTTCTTTAGGAGGATTTTTTATCAAGGTATAATGCTCTAAAATATTTTTTAATTCTGCAATTCGTGACCTTAAAAAATCCATATCTTCCTGAAAGCTAATAAATTCTGGATTAATATCATCAGATTCTAAAATCTTTGGGGCTTCATACCCGACAACTTTCGTGTGTTCAAAAGCAATGAGTTCAGTGTGCTCTTTTTTAAGCTCCTGCAATTTCTTTTTTGTTATGTAAAAAATATTTCCCTCCATAAGAGAATACCTCTTAATTAACTTGCTCAAGCCCCATAATAACTAAAATTCAATAAAAGTAATTTCACCTCTATCCTATGTTTGTTTTGCACAAAAGTCAACCTGTGCCTAGGCAAAATTTCATGTTACTTTAAAACGAGATGTTAGACTTTATAGACCTTATAACCTTCTCTTACCTTTTCAGATACCTTCAACCCTACTGAGTCTCCTTTTTTCGCTTTTTTTACCTTCTCATGATCAACCTGCATTGAGCTAATTTTTTGCTTAAAATCAGTATTTTCTCCGCCAACAATTCTAATTTCATCACCATCTGAAATTGGTGCTAAAAGTTTAACCACACCCACTCCGATATCCGAAAAATAATGAGTAATTTGACCAACTAATTTTTCTTTTTTCATAGTTTTAAGTTACTATTAACTTTTTTATTTATTATACAAAAATCAATTAAAAACTGCCATACTATGGCAGTTTTTACAGTTTTTTTAATGTATAACCCTTGAAAATCTCGTAAAACCAGAGCATGGGATAATTTCAATTCCTTGTTTTTCTAATTCATCCATGAGTAAATTCATTCCCAAAGAATCAGAAGACATATGACCGGCAATAACAATATTAATATGAGCAGCGTCAGCCTCTTTTCGATGCTCTTCGGAAGTATGCATAGCGATAACCGTGCCAATACCAGCCTGGGCCATTTTTTCATAAATCTTAGGAGAGCCCTCAGTACCTCCAGTAAATTCGGTTACCGCAACTTTACCGGCCCGATTTTCAGGAGATCCAACAAAAACCTTAGGACCAACCCCCAACTTAATAGCTTCTTTATACTCAGGTAAAGCCTTTAAGAGGTCTAAGATTTCTGAAACGTATTCTGGCTTCTTTGCTTCAATAAGTTCTTTTACAAACGAAGCTGCCATATTATCGGCCGGAGTATGGACAGCCATAAAGTTAATACCTAATAACCTAGCCGTATCAATAGTTCTCTGATGATTAATGGCATTGACGCCACGGGCTACCTCGGAAATACGAATTTGCATTAAGGCCTCGGCAACATTAATAGGAACCCCGTATTGGCTTAGTACTTCAGCCTGAAGGTGCATAACATCAGCTAATTGAGCTAGTCCTCGGCCTTCGGGATGATGAGCAATAGCCAAATCAATGTTACCCAAAGTTTTGGCCAATAAAATTTCTGACGGCTCAACATCAATACCCACGAGAACCCGTTTGATTTCTTGATCTTTTGCGATATGAAAAATACCAGAGTCCATGTAGGGATTTGTCAGGGCTTCCTTATCAAATTCCTCTTGTTCTTTAAGGGAAAGTTTTTGGAATTTTAATTTCTTACGATCTAACAGTTTTTGAACCCTCTCTTTCCCCCGTAAATCATGCTCAATTCCCTTTTGGGTAAATACATGATAAATTTCTTGAATGGTCATTATAGTATCAAATTAAAATCACTAAGCTTGGCTAATGCTTTTATATTTCTTCCCCCTGCTTTTGCGCCACCTTTTATTTATCCTTGCATTATGCCTTGTGGTGTTTCTTTTCATGTTTTATTTAGATATATTAATCCTTAGTATTCTTCTTAACTTTTTTCGTTTCTTCTTTTTTCACCTTTAGGGAACAGGATACAAACTATCATCAATTGAGCGACAAGATTTTGCTTTAGATGCAAGGCTTCTTCTAAGGAAGCGATGCCAGAGGCATCGCTAACGCAGAAAAATGAAGCAGCTAAGGCAAAATCTTGTCGCCCGAAGGCCTGCCTACCGCAGGCAGGGAAGCCAAAAAATGACTGATTTCATCGGATTTTCTCATCGGCGATACGCTACGGTATCACCTCTTCCAAAATCCTTCAAACTCTATCTCATTTTTTGGCTTCTCAACTTGACGATGGTTTGTATCCTGTTCCCTTTAGAGAAATAATATCAAAAAATTCCCTTTTAGTCAAAAAACTGCTTTTAGTTTAAACTATATAACATAAAAAAGCCCGTACATTAACGTGTCCGGGCTCATACGTAATATTTTCTATCCTAAAACTATGCCGTAGCCAAAGCAATCTCTTCAATCGTCCGCATAACTGCGTCATAGGGATTTTCAGCGCGCGTGATGGGCCGACCAATCACAATACGATCTGCGCCGGCCTTAATGGCCTTTGCAGGAGTCATAATGCGTTCAGGATTTTGATCATCCCCTGCAACCACCGCCCATGCTGGCCGAATGGCGGGAGTATTAAGCGACAGAAGCATTCCGAATTTTGCACGGAGAATCTCCGCCTCCATGGGAGAAGAAATTAATCCGTCAATCTTTGCATCTGCCGCAACTTTAGCAAAGCGAACAACGGCTTCTTGGGTCGAGCAGGTAAACATGGCTTGGGTATCAACATCCTTCAAGCTTGTTAAAACCGTCACCCCAAGCACTTCTGTGTCTGGCAACTCCTTTTTCAAGGCCTGCATTGCCTCAATACCCACGGTACACACCGTGGTAAGCAGTTCGGGTTTTGCTTCGTAAAGGAGCATTCCATCAATGGCAAGCGTTTCCTTAATATCAAAGAGTTTAAGGTCCGCGAAAACCTGTAACCCTTGCTGATGAATTGCATCAATTAAACAATATCCACATGCCCGTAGGGCAGAGTTAACCTTGAGATACACACCCATTCCTTTTAGCGCTTTTGCAAGATTAACAACATCTGTCCAAACAGAACTACGTGGAGAATATCCGTGACCTGAAATTGGTTTAAAGTCGGCAGCCACAATCAGACGTTCAGCTGGTGTCAGTGTTTTCATATTACGAGCTCCTTTCACCTGGGTTACGATTCAGCTTTGCATGGCAGCGCACAAGCGTGCCCAATTCTTCTTTACCTCAAGTTCAAGATTACCGGCAACAATATCTGCGGCAACCGCAGGATCATCCTGTTCGTATTCAGGATATGCTGCACGAATAGAAGCAATAACCGGAAGTTCACGGCCAGCAAATGGACCTCTTTTGGGCATATAGATTTTATCGTATACCGGTGAGCGGTTAAGCGCACCAACAAGAATTACAATACTTGCACCAGTTATAGCGATTTGAGATAACGTATTGTCGGTATTCTGGAAATTATTATACACATCGTCTGCAATAGCAACCCGTTCACCCTGCTCAAATTCAAATTGTGATAAATCCCAGACGTATTCTTGTTTTTTACCAGCTTCTGTTGGTTTTGGTTTTTTATCCGCATAGACAAATCGCTTTTTGGCAACCAGCGCAAGCATCTGCCCAAAGGTACGACCGCCCTGCGGAATTCCACAAACCGTATCAAAAGATTCAATAAGACCCTGGTCACAAAGCTGTTGATATACCACCCAGGCAAATAACTTCACAACTGCTGGATGCTCTTCAATTCTCCTAAAATTAAAATAAATGTCGCCCACAAGATTTCGCCCCTTACCATCTTTTCCGGCGTAGGCAACCAAAGGTCCCTTACGCACAGAACCGACTTTTGGACAAATATAGACTGCATTACAGCGTTTTCCTAGTTCCAGGATATTTTCCCCAATAATTGGAATGATCGGTTTCATACGATACTCCTTTGTCAAAGTTCACCAGACTTGTCCCTAAATAAGGTTTCATACGAAAATGGCAGATTTTGAGCCAGAAATTTGATAGAATTTTGAGGTTTAGCCTTAGCTAAGCTGAAAAATTATAGTAAATTTGTGGTCAAAATGTGAAATTTGCAGTAAAACCTTATTTAGGGACAAGTCTATTGTTGACGTTTTACAAAAACGCCTTAAACAATAGTATCAAAAAATTACTAATAGTAAATACAAAAGGGATAACCTATATACAAACAAGGGATTTTTTTATTCTATTTTCTGTTTTCTGGTGTCCATAAATTATTCCACCAGTCAGAAGGACTTACTCTGTAGATGGCTTCTCCAAGACGCTTGCCAATATTAGTTTTGAGTTTTTTGAGTTGAGCGTTTCCCTTATCTTTACCCTTGCCGTGTAGCCACACATGAGCTTCTTTATTACCCGTCCAATCGTACTCTTTTAAAAGAAGTACCTGATCAAGTAAATCTGCTTCTTTTGCTAAAATTGCTTCTTTGGTTTTTCGTTCCTGATATTCAGTTATCAAATCTTTTAAATCTTTATAGGGTAATGTGCCTAATTGTTGCTCAATAACTTCATCTTCAAATATTTTAATATACCTTTTGTGTACCCAGTTATGGTCATTAGTTCTTGCTTCCCCCATGTCATGCAACAGACTCATCATCACCGTTTTATAGAGATCAGCTTTTTCCTCTTTTGCCAAAAACCAACTAATCATAGCTACTCGGTAAGAGTGCGAAGCAATACTATCTGACATATCATCAGTTAAAAGAACTTGGCGGTGTACCCGCATTAATTTTCTCATAGTGCCTATTTCATAAAGAAAATTAGCAATCCTTTCTTGTTTTATTTTCTCATCTTTTTTCATGTATTTACTATATCACTGTTTATAAATTTCCAAAATAAAAAAGTGAATTAATTAACTTCGCTTCTTCATTTTTTAATTGATGAGATTTTTATTATTTCTTTTTATGTATTTTTGGAGGAGAACTACTTAAATATTCTTCTAATATTTTATCCTGTTGCACTAACGTTAAATTCATATTGCGCAAATTTATTTCAAGCTCTGCCCAAGCAGCTAATCCTTTTAAAATAAAAATATCATCCTCGGAAAAATCTCTGGGCTTAGTATCTTTGATGCAAAAAACCCCGATACGCTGGTCATCAGAGCTCATAATTGGCACTCCAGCGTAAAATCTTATATAGGGTTCGCCTATTACCATCGGGTTATCAGCAAATCTTTTATCTTTAGTGGTATCAGATATAACCAGTATCTCATCTTCAACCAATGCGTGTCCACAAAAAGAAATTGCCCTATCGCCTTCGGTAACTGAAAGACCCTGACACGACTTAAACCATTCCCGATTAGCGTCAATGAGAGTCAGGGTTGAAATAGGAACATTGAAAATTTTTGTCGCACAACTCGTAAGTTGGTCAAATCGCTCTTCGGGTGGAGTATCAAGTAAATCTAATTTCATAAGAGAGATAATTCTCTTAAATTCATCTTTTGGGATAGGGGCTTTTTCCATAGTACTATTTTTAATTTACGTTAATAATTATTCAGTTGTTTTACCATCAAAATGCTCTTTTTCGTCTGCTTCAGCTTGCTCTTTAGTTGTATGAATTACTCCGTCCTTGTGGTTTGGTGGGGAATAGAGCGTATAAAGTTTTAGAGGCTTGTCGGAAGAGGTGTTAATGATATTGTGATTCGTACCTGCAGGAACTACCACCACAAAACCATCACTAATGTCGTGTTCAATGCCATCTAAAATTGCTTTTCCCGTGCCTTGCTCGCAACGGATAAATTGGTCTAATTGGTGGACTTCCGCCCCGATTTCTTCGTTGGGTTTCAAACTCATTAAAACCAACTGGCTGTTTTTAGCGGTGTATAGCACCTCCCTAAAATTTTCGTTTTCCAGAGAAAGCTTTTCTATGTTTGTAATATATCCTTTCATATTTTTATTATGGTTATTTTGCTAACTTTTTTCTAGCCACTACGATCATTTGATTTTGGAAAATCTGCCCATAGAAAGATTCCTCCTAATAAAATAAAAACAACCGCCTTTGGCCAATTTTGTGTTTGGATAGCTTCAATGAGAGCCAGTCCGAAAAATAACACGAACACCCCAAAATTTTTACCTAAGTTCATCTTTCTCATACAGTAATATTTATTGTCCGTACCACTGGCGGTACCAATCTCGCATAGAATTTATTTCCCGAGTCTGCCCCTCAATAATATCTTTGGCAAGCTGCTTCATCTCAGGACGGATTGTCGACTGCTGTAGCATTTGTGCCATCATTACTGCCATCTGGTGATGAGGAATCATTTCCTCAATAAATGCTTTATCGAAAACCGCTGTGGTTTCTAGTCTTTCCATATCAGTCACATCTCCCATCATTCCCATATGCATCGTGCCCGATCCCATACCGTGTCCCAAGTGCAAAAATGAATCTGGTACATCCTTGCCATACCAACTCTTATACAAATTTTTCATTTTCTCAATTTCTTCACTTTGAGTTCGTTTAATATCCTGTGCTAATTGTTTTATCTCTGGATGCTCGGATTTTTCCAAGGCAAGGTCAGCCATAGTAATAGCATCGTCATGGTGAGGAATCATTTGTTCTATAAAATGGGAATCTATTGACCCCATAATATTATTTATTCCCATCATATTACGATAAGCCATCATGCCGCCCCACCACGGAGCAAAAAACCACATGAGGATTATACCAATAACTAAACCCACTAAACCCGATAATAATGTTTCTTTATTCATAGTTATATGTTATCAATTTATTCATTAATTTTAAAGGATTACTTCGACAACTAATAATATCTATAGCTTCCGTCCACGCAAAAGTACGGCATTTATAGCGACTATCACGGTGCTTGCTGACATTAAAACAGCTGCCACCGCAGGTTCAAGGATAATACCCCTAAATGCAAGTGCGCCAGCGGCAAGAGGCAAAGCAACCACATTATAACCAGTCGCCCAGAAAAGGTTTTGAATCATTTTTGAATACGTCATCTGTGAAAGTCTGATGATTTTTACAATATCTCTTGGATCATTTCTTACAAGGATAATTCCAGCCGATTCTATGGCAACATTTGTTCCTGCCCCAATAGCAATTCCCAAGTCAGCTTGCACAAGAGCTGGAGCATCATTCACACCATCTCCAACCATTGCCACCTTCAACCCTTTTTTCTGCAAAAGTTTTACTTTCTCTGATTTTTCTTGGGGTAGAACTTTTGCAAAATACTCATCTAGCTCAAGTTCTTTCCCAACCCATTGGGCAACATCTTGGGAGTCGCCAGTAATCATAGCAACTTTCACACCGAGCTTTTTTAGGGCTTTGATTGCTTCCTTTGATTCTTCACGAATAACATCAACAAGGGCAATACTCCCCATCAGTTTATTTTCAATAATAATATGATTAATAGTTTTTCCTTGTTCGGAAAGTTTTTTTACTAATGCTAAATGTCTTTGGTCAACTACTATCTTTTTTTCAAAAAGTAACGAATCACTGCCAATGCATATTTCTTTGCCATCAATAAATCCTTTGGCTCCCTTGCCCGGAATACGTTCAAACTGTTTTACTTCACCTACTATAACACCTCTCTTCTTTGCTTCGTTAACGATAGCTTTTGCGAGAGGGTGTTCAGATTGGCTGTTGATTGACGAGGCAAACTTAATAACATCTATTTCTGTATTACCATTGGTGGGAATAATAGTATCTACACCAAATTCTCCTTTGGTAAGCGTTCCTGTTTTATCAAATAATACAATATTGATTTTTCTTGCTACTTCAAGCGAGAGCCGTTTTTTAATTAAAAGACCGTTCCGTGCTGCCATCGTAGTAGAAATAGAAGCAACTAAAGGAATGGCAAGACCAAGAGCATGAGGGCAAGCAATTACCAACACCGCTACGAGCCGTTCTATGGCAAATACTAATCCAGCTTTTGCAAATAACCACGACACAAAAGTAATTCCGCCAGATATAATTGCAAGTATCGTAAGATAATATGCGGCACGGTCAGATAACATCTGAAGACGAGATTTTGAAGCTTGGGCATCAGCAACAAGACGCATAATACCAGCAAGGAATGTCCCTTCCCCAATTTTTATTACTAATACTTTTAAAGCTCCGTCTCCATTCATAGAACCTGCAACAACCTCATCATGTATTTGTTTTGAAATCGGCTTTGATTCTCCGGTAATGATTGACTCATTAAGTTCTGAATGACCATCAATTATTTTACCATCAGCAGGAATTTTGCTTCCCGGCTTCACCAAGACAATATCACCCACCTTAAGCTCGCTAATAGGTATTTTCTCGGTTGTATTATTTCGTATAATTTCAGCAGTATCGGGTAGAAGCTTAGCCAATTCCCCAAGAGCACCTTGAGCGCCTTTTACGGCGCGCATTTCAATCCAGTGCCCCAATAGCATAATAGTAATGAGTGATGAAAGTTCAAATAATAAATCGTGTCCAGTTCCTAATATAATTGAAAAGAAACTATACAGGTATGCTGTGGTAATCGCAATGGCAATAAGGGTCATCATACCAGGAAGCGCTGCACGAAGTTCACGATAGGCACTGGTAAGAAAAATTAATCCGCAGTAAAAAAATATTATGCTTCCCAATACAAGAAAAACATATTGGTATCCCCAAAATTTCGGGGCGTTAATTGCAAAAATCATTGAAGCCATTTCAGAGTAAAAGAAAATCGGAATGGTTAAAACAAAGGCGACCCAGAATTTATCAAGAAACGAAGAAGTTTTATGCCCCGCATGCTTATCTTTCATAGCCTTGGCGGAGACGGATTTTTCGTGTCCTGCGTGTTCGGAATTATTATCCTTGTTCTTAATTGGAACAAGATTCATGCCACATTCAGAGCACATGCCCGGTTTATCAGAAACAACTTCCGGATGCATTGGACAAATATATTTCATACATTAACTTTAACAAAAATTCGCCTTTTAAGCGAATCTTTAGTATCATGAATAATATTAGATCTACTGCGTAAAGGTTTTCGTAGCGAAATATTTAAATTTCGTAGCGAAAATTTGATAGAATTTGGAGGTTTATACAACGTATAAGTCGACAAATTATAGCAAATTTGCAGCCGAAACATAAATATTGCAGTAGAAAAATCTTTATGCAGTAGGTCTATCATATGAGTACTAAAATTACCAAATATAGCATTATTATTTTTGCGTATGCGGCAGTACTGTATCCTTTATGGGTACGACTTAGTGCATTGTCGTGGGTTTGGGATTTTCATCAAATATTACTTAACCTGTTCCCCTTTTTCGGACTTCTAGCTTTTACCTTGCTATGGCTCCATTCTCTTTCAGGAGTATTTGAAGAGTGGCTACGAAGATATATTGATTTTGATAAGTTTGTCCATATCACTGCAACTATTATTTTTGTATCCATTATTGCTCACCCACTTTTGTTATTAGCAGGATTAGATTTTAATATTAGTAATCTATTTATGTATTACAGTGCGCAATATATTTGGTTAGCAATTATCGGATGGCTACTCCTCATTACCTACGACATTGGTAAAGCGTTAAAAAAATATGGTTTTTTCACCAAGCATTGGCGTAAGATACTGATTATCAGCAATATTGGATTCTTAATAACATTCTTCCATTCTTTAGGGCTTGGCAGTGATTTACAATCTGGACCTCTGCATGTTATCTGGATTTTTTATGGTACAACCGCAATATTGGCAATTCTCTATACCTATGCGGTAAAACCGTTCTTAAAATAGATTTGAAAGAAATCAAAAACCGTTCCGATGCGCATCGGAACGGTTTTTGCATAACATAATTACCTTGAACTTCTTTTAGAAAAACTCTTAGTAAATCTTTTATTATTACCTCGAGGATAATAATTACTGTGATTATATCGTTTCTCAGCTGGTTGAGCTGAAACCGCTGGCATTCCAGGCATATGAGAAATAGGAATAACATATCGGATTAAGCGTTCAATTTCCTTTACTTTATTGCGCTGATCAGACATAGCAAATGAAATAGCTTTTCCTGCTTGTCCCGCCCTTCCGGTTCTGCCAATTCTGTGCACATAGTCACTGGCGCTTTCAGGCAAATCATAATTAATAACCATAGCAAGTCCTTTTACATCAATTCCGCGCGAAGCAATATCTGTTGCTACTAAAACACGATACCTCCCNTGTTTAAAACCGTCTAATGCAGCCCTTCTTTGGCCAAGAGATCTGTTAGAATGAATTTCAGCCGCAGAAATATTTNCTGCCACAAGATTCTGGCAAATCTTTTTAGCATTATGTTTCGTGCGTAAAAAAACTAATGCATTTCCCTGTTTCTCTGCCAATATCTTTTGCAAAAGCGTCATTCTCTGTTCGCGGTTTACAAAAAATAATTCGTGTTCTACTTTTTCTGCCGTGGTTCCTTGTGGCGCAATTTCAAAGCGAAGCGGTAGCTGCATATAGGCAGTAGCAATTTTTAAAATCTGCGAAGGCATGGTAGCTGAAAAGAGCATGGTTTGACGCTCTTTTGGCAGTAACCCCAAAATTTTATTGATTTGCGGAGCAAACCCCATATCAAACATATGATCAGCTTCGTCTAACACAAATATGGCAATATTATTTAAATGAAAAGTCTTGCGTTCAATATGGTCAACTAATCTGCCGGGAGTAGCAACAATAACATGAGGATTGTTACGCAGCATTCTTATTTGCAACCCCATGCCTGTTCCCCCAATCAATACCGCAGTCTTTAAGCCAAACGAACGGCCTACTTTTTGAAATGCTTCTTCTATCTGCAAAGCCAACTCGCGAGTGGGAGCCACAACCAGCCCCTGCTTGCCTTGTAAACCAGCTAAACGCTGAATCATAGGAATTCCAAATGCCAGTGTTTTACCGGTACCTGTTTGAGCAATGCCAATAATATCTTTTCCTTCAATGGCTACAGGAATTGCCTGGTGCTGAATAGGAGTAGGTATGTTAAAATGCAGCTGGCTGAGCATGGCTAAAATTTTACCATCAATGCCAAGACCAGCGAAGCCCGACTCCGCCTTAATATTTAAATTATTTTGTATAGTATTTTTTTCCATTAATCTATATTCTGTATAAAAAAAGAGTGGTTTTGGAACCACCCTTTTCTTGTGTTCTTAGAAAAATTGTGATTTACAGAACTTATGATTTAATTATAAACCCATTAACCATATTTGTCAATACTTAC
>C687J35174_10006199_pt1 | contig 15619 bp, 16 predicted proteins | sample RifCSPhighO2_01_FD_35174 | JGI IMG/M metagenome (IMG submission 35174) | reverse complement strand
CCTTGAATGTGGATAACTACTTTCGGAAGCGATAGCCAACNCCCCGGATCGTTTCCAATAATTTCTCCCCGCGGTTATCGTGGATTTTTTTACGGAGATTTTTAAGGTGGACATCCACCACATTGCTGAAAGAATCAAACCCAAAATCCCACAAATGGTCTAGGATCTGTTCCCGGTTTAAAACCTGGCCGGGATGGCGCATAAAATATTCCAGTAAGCTGTATTCTTTAAGGGTGAGGGGGATTTCCTTGCCGTTGCGGAACACTTTGCGGGTAACGGTATTAAGAGTAATGTCGTGTAGCTTTAACTCTACGGGAATAACCGGTTCGGGGCGTCTTAAAATGGCTCGGATTCTGGCCAGTAATTCTTCAAAAGAAAAAGGTTTGACCAAATAATCGTCAGCCCCGCTGTCCAAAGCATTGACTTTGTCTTCGGTAGAAAGTTTGGCAGTCAAAACCAAAACAGGAATATTGATATTTTGTTCCCGAATTTTTTTGCAAATTTGAAAACCGTCTTTTCCCGGCAGCATTAAATCCAAAATAACCAAATCATAATCGGTATGATTAATTTCAATTCGGCGCTGTCCGGCATCGCCATCGCCAATGTGATCGACGGCATAGCCGACTTTTTCCAGTCCGGCCTTAATGGCTTCGGCTATTTTTAGATCGTCTTCAATAATAAGAATTCGCATATTAAATTAAATCCTTAACAACGTAACATTAAGATTAAATGAAATCCGTTGGTACCCCGCTTAATTGAGATTTAATTAATTTAATACTAACTTGACTATATGTCAAGAGTTAGTGTATAATCAAACAATAACTTTTTACTCTAGTAATGAGGTAGCTTCGCCGCAAGGTTGAGCCTTGCGAGCAGATAAGTGGAGATATGAAAATAGGCAAAAAACATAAAAGTCATAACAAAATAAAGGAAAAACCGGCTTTAGAACAAGCCCTTAAAGAAGAGGAGGCGCAGTACCAACTAGTAGTGGAAAACGCGCTGGTTGGTATTTATCAGCTTGATTTAAGGGGCCGGTTTGTCTTTGTTAACCGAGCTTTTGCTAAAATGGTCGGCTACCGGCCAAAAAACTTAATTGGTCGGCATTTTTCTTTGGTTTTGCCACCGTACAAAATTTCCAAAGGAGAAAAAGTTTTTAAAGAAATAGTCGCTAATGATCAAAATGGCCGGTTCGGTTTTGGCCCACAGCGCATCAAAGAGTCTTATTTACACCACCAAAAAGGGCACGACCTCTACGTTCAATATAGTTTTAACTTCCCCATTAAAGCCAAAAAAAGGGGTTACTTATCGAGGATCGCTCTCACCGGCATGGTCATTGACATTACCGAGCATAAAAAACTGGAAGAGGAATTAATGACGCGCACCAAAATTTTGGAAAATTTTAAAACCGCCATTGAACATGAAAAAGTCCAGGTGGAAGCTATTTTAAAAAGCATCGGAGACGGGGTGATTGCCACCGATACTTTCGGCCGCATCATTATGATGAATAAAACTGCCGAGGAAATGTTGGGTTGGACGGCCGAAGAGTTATTTGGTAAATCCATGGCCGAAGCTTTACCCATGATGGATCAAGAAGGAGAAGAGTCCATTCCCCAAGAAGAACACCCCGTCTTTGTGGCCTTATCGACTAGACGCACTATTACTACCAGATCAAATACCCATTACGGTTTTTACATTTGTAAAAACCAACGCCGGTTTCCGGTAACTATTACAGCTTCCCCCGTTAGACTTAATAAAACTATCATTGGCGCCATTCAAACCTTTCGCGACGTGACCAAAACCAGAGAAATAGATAAGGCCAAAAGCGAATTTGTTTCTCTGGCTTCTCATCAGTTGCGAACCCCGCTGACGATTATCAGTTTGTATAGCGACATGCTGCAGTCTCAAAATGAAGCGCTATCCGAAGAACAGAAAAAGTACCTGACGGAAATTACCAATGCCAATAAAAGGATGGTCAAATTGGTTGACATGATTTTGAATGTCTCCCGAATCGACCTGGGAGTTTTAAATGTCGTCTCCATGCCTATCGATTTTATAGAAATCTCGGAAACAATCTGGAAAGAACTATTACCCTCTATCAGGGAAAAAGGGCTGCATTTTATAAAAAATTACGATGAAAATTTGCCGATTTTAAACTCTGACCCTAAGTTAATAGAAGTTATCTTGGAAAATTTGCTTTCCAATGCCATTAAATATATTTCGGCCAAAGGGCAGGTTGAATTAACCATAAAACCGAACGGATCGGCGGTCTTAATTAAAGTATCTGATACCGGTTATGGGATTCCTTTATCTCAACAAAGCAAAATTTTTTCTAAAATGTTTCGAGCTGATAATGTTCTGGAAAAAGATCCCGAAGGAACAGGTTTGGGACTATATATTGTGAAGTCAATGGTGGAAAAGATGGGAGGGAAAATATGGTTTGAGTCGGAAGAAGGTCAAGGAACAACTTTTTTTGTCAGCCTTCCGGCGATACCGGTTAACAAGAGAGCTAGGACAATTCCTCAGCATGTATCGATTTAATTTAATCGGATTTTATGCCTAAGAAAGTTTTAATTGTGGAGGATGAGGGACCGATCTTGCGTTTATTGGCAGAACAATTTCGAAAAAACGGTTTTGAAGCACTGGAAGCCAAAGATGGAGAAAAAGGGCTGGAGATGGCCCAAAATAGTCAACCGGATTTTATCATTCTTGATCTTTTTATGCCCAGAATGGACGGTGTCACCATGCTTAAAAAATTAAGAGGAAGCGGAGAGTGGGGAACCGAGGTGCCAGTGACGGTTATTACTAATTTCTTGACCAAAGTCAGCCGGGAGGAGGTCTTGGCTTACAATATTTACTCTTTTATCGTCAAAACCGACTTAAAACTGCCGAAACTGATTGAAGCAGTAAAAAACAAGCTTTTTGCCAGCGGAAATTCATAATTCATTCATCGTTGCTCCATATAATGTAAACAGTACCTTGGGATTAAGATTAGAGGTTTATCGTTGTCCGAGTTAAGCTCTCGGCATCATATAGGCAAAGGTTTCAGCTTTGCTGCAAACCCTTGCTTTGCAACTAGTTGGACTCCTAATCTTAAATCAATTTTAAAGCAAACATATCACCAAATGAATGTAGTCTGCAAGAACAGAAGGGCACAAAAAACACCGGGGGGAATTCCCCCCGGTGTTTTTTGTGCCCAATAAAAATATTTAACAACCCCAAACAGATCGAGAGCGGCCGTTGCGAATAATTAAGTTTTATGTTAAGATAAATTTCTTTATGGCAGTCAAACCAACCAAATCAAGTAAAATTACGCCGCGAGATTTTTTTATGAATCTTTTGGTTTTCGGAGCTCTTTACACCAGCGCGGTTAGTCTTTTGGCCCTTATGTTTGCCTATATCAACACCCTTTTCCCCGATAATTTGGGTTATTATGGCAATTATGCCCAGGAAATTATTACCCCTTCCTCTGTTTTAATAGTTATCTTTCCTGTTTTTATCTTAATCTCTTGGTTATTGTCTAGAGACTTTAAACAAAACTCTGAAAAAAAAGAGATTAAATTCAGAAAATGGCTAATCTACCTCACTCTGTTTGCCACGACTGTAACGATTATCGTTGACCTAATTGCTTTAGTTTCGAATTTCTATCAAGGCGAACTAACCTCTCAGTTTGTTTTCAAAGTTGTGGCGGTTCTGCTGGTGGCTTTAGGAATATTTTGGTATTACTTTTTGGATTTAAAAGGCTCCCGGATTTTGAAACCTAGATTTTTCGCTTGGCTCATTTCTTTAGTTGTTTTAGGCGCTTTGGCGGCTGGATTTTTCATTGTCGGCACTCCTGTCCAGCAGCGGGCCGAGCGTTTCGACGAAAGAAGGATCAGTGACTTGCAGAATATTCAGAATCAACTGGTAAATTACTGGGTGCAAAAAGAAGAGCTTCCGGAAAATCTTGACGAATTAACCAAAGACAAACTGTCTGGTTTTGTTTTACCGATAGATCCGGAAACCGGTCTGAACTACCAATACAACAAATTAACAGCTTTTTCTTTTGAACTTTGTATCGACTTTAAAACTGATTCTCAAGACTACCCCGTCCTTTCTAGTTATAAAGAGCGATATCCATCTATGGTCCCAGCGGTTTACTTCCCGGATTCGTTGGTCAATAATTGGGGTCATGGTAAGGGCCAAACTTGTTTTGAGCGAACTATTGACCCGGAATTGTATAAAAAACCGAAATCCTAATTATGGTTTGGAAAATATTCAGAAAAATGAGAGAGGGTATTGCCGCCAAGGTAGGTAATGGACGCCCTTTCGATCTTTCCGTGGCTTTGATTTTTCCGATTGCTTTTTCTTTCCTTCTTACTTTTGCCGGTTCCCGGCTTTTCAGTCATTTTGCTCCGGGATTTTATCTTTTGGAAATAGAACCGGGTTTGCGAGTTCACCATTATACCTACGGTTTTTTTATTTTAGCGATGGCGGCTTACCTGGCTTTGATTCATACCGGTCCGCGAGCAAAATACCTGATTGCTCTTTTGACAGGCTTCGGTTTAGGCTTGGCTTTTGACGAATTTGGAATGTGGCTAAAATTAAAAGACGATGACCTGGCGCGTTGGAATTACGATGGATTCAACCTAATAGCCGGCTTTTTCTTTTTGGTTTTATTCGCTAGACCGGGAATTAAACTGCTAAAAAGACTTTGGCCTTTTTAGGCTAAATTCTAAATACCATTTTTACATTCTTGACCTGGAGGAAGCCAAGTGGGAGAAGGCTGCAAATCCAGAGGCACTATTTTTTGAAGAAGGTTACTAAGGTTAGCTCCTAGATCGGTTTTTTGGTTGGTTTCTTTTAATTCTTGAAGAAGAGATTTGGCACTGCCGAGAGCGATACTAATTTTTTGCTTATCTGATGGAGACAGTTGATCTAAAGTAGCGCTGAACCGATCAAGATTTGTTTCTAATTCGCCCAAAAGCCTTTTTTCCTTAGCGGCCGGATTAATCGTTTCGATGACTCTTTGTTTATAACTTTCAATTTTGTCGCGATTAAAGACAATCAAAGCGGCGGCAATTAAAATTGTTATACCTATTAACTTAGCCATAAGAGGGGATATTTCAACTAGCCTCATTTTAACTTAATTTGCGAATTGTGTATAATTAAGGAATGAATCCCGAACGAAATAGCCCTAGCGGGTCTGGGATTCATAAGTAAAGTTTAATCAAATAGTCTGCGAGACGGTGTAACTTGTGTGTTTAACTGCGCAGCAGCTATTTCGTACGGGATGAAAAAAATAATTATTTCTCTTGTTATTATCGGGGCTTTGGCAGCTGGCTGGTTGGTTTTTAAAAAACCTTCTAAGCAAACTCCGGCTCTTTCAGAGTTGACTAGCCCAACTCTTTCTCCCTCGCCGACTGCTACTATTACCAAAGAACCGATTGGCAGCCGTTTTGAAATAATAATAAGAAAAGAGGGTGTTTCTTCTCAAAATTTAAATATTAAAGCAGGGGATACAGTCATCTTTGTCAACAAAGACACGGCTTTGCACTGGCCAGCNGCCGGTACCCATCCCACCCACAACCTTTGTCCTGGTTTTGACCCTTTGCACGGTCTAACTCAAGGAGAAACTTTTTCCTTTACTTTCAACCAAGCAGGGGTTTGTCCTTTCCACGACCACCTCAATGCCCGCAAGGAGATCTTTAGCGGAGTTATCATTGTAGAAGGAGGAAAATGAGAAGGTTTATTTTACTACTTTTTTTCTTTGTTCCGCTTTTGGCCAGCGGTATAACCACTGAGGAATTTATTCGCTCCAAAAATGAACAAATCGAAGCTTTAGCCAGGCAGATTGAAGAATATCAGAACCAGATAGAGGAAAGGCAAAAACAGGGCCGAACTTTATCTGGCGAGCTGGATATCTTAAACAAACGTATTGCCCAGATTCAGGCGGAAATCCGCAGCCTTTCTTTAGCCGTTGAAAAGGCCAACGGAGAAATCGGCCAAACGGTAGCTCAAATCGGAGAAGCGGAAAGTAAAATGATCAAGCACCGCCAGGCGCTTGGTTCGGCTTTGCGTATTTTGGACCAAGCGGAGCAGGAAAACTTGATTGAAATTATCCTTAAAAACGAAAACCTCTCTGCTTTTTTCGGCAATTTAACCCAAATTAAAAACACTCAAGAAAATTTGCGAGCCGAAATTGGCAGTATCAGGGAGTTAAAAAACGACCTGGAAGACAAGGAGGAAACTCTGCGTTCGCAGAAAAAAGAATTGGAAAGTTTAAAAAATATCCAACAAATCGGAAAAAGATCAGCGGAGCAGGTTAAGACGGAAAAAAACAACTTACTCAAGGCAACCAAAGGAGAAGAGTCGCGTTTTCAGGAGTTGGTTAAAAAGTCTAAAACAGACATTGAAAAAATACGGGCTCAAATTTATTACCTCCAGCAAAACGGCATCTCGGCGGAAGATGCGGTTAAATTTGCTCAGCTGGCGGCGGCGGGAGCGGGGATTCGACCGGCTTTTTTGCTCGGNATTTTAGAAATTGANTCTAAACTGGGACAGAACGTCGGAACGGGAAGTTGGGAAAAAGACATGTATCAATGCTACTTAAGCCTTTCTAAAATTGCCAAGACCGCCTCCCGAAAAGAGTATTATCTCAATAGAGCGGAATCGGAAAAAAATGCTTTTTTTGCCATTATCGGCAAACTGGGACTTGACCCCAGTACCGTCAAAGTGTCTCGCGAACCCAGTTACGGCTGTGGAGGAGCTTTGGGGCCAGCCCAGTTTATTTCCACCACTTGGCTGGGTTATGAAACGGAGGTAGCTCGTCTTACCGGACATAATCCGCCCAATCCTTGGAATGTCGAAGATGCTTTTACCGCTTCGGCTATCAAATTGGCCAGAGCGGGAGCGACATTAAAAACCAGAGCAGGTGAATCAGCGGCCGCCCGCGCTTATATCAGCGGCAATGCCAAGTGTACAACCAGCACCTGTAACTCCTACGCCAATGCGGTTCTCCGCAAGGCCGACGAAATTGAACAAAATTTGTAAAGTTCTATAATTTAAGTATAGTTCTTTGAAAATTTTTGCTATGATAAAGGTGAGTTATGCCAAAGAAAATTTTCCTTTTATTTTTTTTACTGGGATTGACCGGCTCTCTTTTATTTTTTCCGGATAACTTTTTTTCTAAAGAAAGACTGACCTCGACAATTACAGTTTCTCGGGCAGAGGAAAACCAAATCTATCCACCCGCTCCTTGGTCTCTTTTAGATAAAATTTTAGAAGACGACCCTGTTTTAAATGCCATGACCCTCAAAGTAGGGGATACGGAGATTCCTTATACCGAAGAAAGAAGTGGGCGCATTTTCAAAAGAAAAGACTACGAAAAAGAAATCGCCCTAAAACTTCTAGATACTTCTTCCGGTCAGACTGAAATTATAAAAATAACCAAAAAAGGACAGCAACTAGTAAATCCGCCCGGGTACTTGATCGAAGTGGTTACCAGGCCCAGCGGTATCGCTTGGAACGCTTGGAATACTTCTTATAAAGTAGTGGAGCCTTCCCATAGGGTAGTTATTAAAAACTCTTATCCGGTGATTAAAAGTTTAAAGAAAGTTACTCAAACGGTTACCGCTAAAAATGGCGACAAAAAGAAAGTTGTTAAAACAGCTCCTAATATTGTAGAAAACGTTGTTTATGCGCCATATAGCGACGACCTCAAAACCTTGGCTATCCAACTAAAAGGCAGGAATGATCTTGCGAAAATAGTTCAGACAGCCCGAGAGCTTCTGGATCAAAGGGGAGTTTATTCGAAAGCGGTACCGGATCGGCTGATAACCGCCGTACTGCCGGCTGAATTTTATTTAAGAAGACCGGTAATCGAGCAAAGTGACTTGGGTGAATTCGTCCTCGACCCTGAAGGAACGGTGAGCAGATTTTTAGTGATTCTCGCCACCAACGAAAAGAGGGCCTGGAGTGAAACCTGCAATAAATCCGGAGCTTGCGGCCTTTATCAATTTACTGATAACGGATTGTCCGGCACTTATCGAACGGTAGTAAAAAAGTATCCTTCAGCTCAACTCAACAAAGATTTTCAGGTCGGTGCTTCGGATCAAGTCAATTCCGCCATGGCTGCCATGCTTTTGGATGATTTGAATTTGGCGGAGTTGGTCAGAAAATATGGAGACAAAATTTTAAATGACCCAAGATTAGAAGAATATTTGGCTGCTTCTTACAACGGAGCGCCCCGCTGGGTGTACAAATCGCTCAACGCCACTTTAGGAAAAAATGTGGCCGAATGGGGCCGGTATTTAAAGTCAGAAACGAAGGGGTTTATGACTAAACTAAGATTTCTGGTAAATAATAATTTGCCTTAAACTGTTCGAACGAACAGTTTTTTGTAAATAAAAAGCCGTTTCTTTTTTTTAACTTCTCGACTAGTTTCTCTTCTTCTTGATAAGCTTGGATAACTAGTCCGGCTCTTTCTTTTGAAGAAAGTTCACCGAGCGCCGCAGAGTGAGTAAGGCCATTGATGACACCATCAACAGCTTGCAAGAGATCAAACTTAATATTTTTTTTAAAGATCTTTACTTCCAACGGCTCGCTTTTCTTGTCCACCATAGTACCTCTTTGTACCTCTTTAAAAAGTTTCGATTTTAATAACCGTAACACAAAAACAAATCCATTGCAAGTCTTCCGAAAAGTGCTAAAATCAAAAAACAAAATGATTAAAGTAACAGCAAAAAAAGTTTATGTGGCTATGTCCGGAGGAGTAGATTCCTCTGTGGCGGCGGCTTTGCTGAAAAAAGAAGGCTATGAAGTTATGGGTGTATTCTTTAAGCCTTGGGCCCCTTTCGCTGAAACTTCGGAAGGCCGTAGCAATCCCGTGTATTTTTGTAATTGGGAAAAAGATCGCAGAGACGCGATGGTGGTGGCGGAAGTTTTGGGTATTCCTTTTAAGACTTGGGATTTTTCTAAAGAATATAAAAACAAGGTGGGGGTTTATATGATCGAAGCATACCGCCAAGGAATTACTCCCAATCCCGATGTAATGTGCAACAAAGAAATCAAGTTTGGTTTGTTTTTGAAAAAAGCTCTCAAAGAGGGAGCGGACTTTATTGCCACGGGACACTATGTTCGACTGAAAGCTACAAGCTACCCCGAACCACAGCAAGCTGGCTACGGGGCAGGCAAGCGACAGGCTACAAGCCAGAAAAAAAACACACAAACTGATGGCTTAAAGCCTAAAACTTATAGCTTATTTCAAGCTAAAGACAAGAACAAAGACCAAAGTTATTTTCTTTGGACTTTGACCCAAGAGCAACTGAAACACTGCCTGTTTCCAGTAGGAGATTATGCTAAACCGGAAGTGCGTAAACTGGCTAAAAAATTCGGTTTGCCGACTTTTGATAAAAAAGACAGTCAGGGAGTTTGTTTTATCGGCCAGCTGGACATGAAAGAATTTTTGAAGAAATATATTAAGCCCAAACCAGGCCAGATTTTTCTCCGAGAGGCTCAGGAAAACAATTGTCAAGGTTCAACCTTGACAATTGAAGTGGTAGGGATGCATGAGGGATCGGCTTACTACACCATCGGTCAAAGGCATGGTTTAAATATCACTAACGGCGGCGGCCCGTACTATGTCTCGGACAAAGATTTAAAAAAGAATCTTGTTTTTGTAACCAAAGACGAAAAAAAGTTAGGAACAAAAGAGTTGCAAGTTTCTAACATAAATTGGATTAATCCAAGAATTGCCAAAGTTATCCACATACAAGGTCGAACCTTGTATGGGTTGAAAATAAAGGCTCGTTATCGCACTCCAGCTGTACCAGCCAAAGTTATCCACATACAAGGTTCGACCTTGTATGGACTGTTGGTGAGGGCAGAGAAGCCGATTAGGGCGGTGACGTCCGGGCAGTCGGTGGTGTTTTATCACGGACAGGAAATGCTCGGCGGAGGGATTATCGTTTAGACTAGTTTTTACTTTTTCTTAAGTGAAATGAATACCCCTCGCAGCTTGCTGCGAGGGGTATTCTCCCTTTTAGCTTCGCTCGGACAAAATGTAAAATAAGTACTCCTTATTTTTACCTTTGCCGCCCAAAAGGGGAGATTCGGCCTCACCAGTAATTTCAACAGTCAAAGAGGTCAACTTGTCTTTTACGTTCTTCAGTACGACCGGAATAAACTCATCCAAAAGCTTACCGTGGCGAAGCATTTTGGGTTCGGCTTCGTAGTGCGGTTTTACCAAAGCGATAATTTGGCCCTTTTCTTTTAGATTATTCAAAGCGTTGGGTATAATTTTTTCTAATTTAGTCCAACTGGTATCGATAGTTATTAAATCAACCGGTTCGGGCAGCGTAAGATGCATGGCNTTGGTTCGCTCCATAACTACCACCCTTTCATCGTTTCGCAATTTCCAATCTAAAACACCATAACCNGTTTCAATCGCATAGATTTTCTTANCTCCCGCCTGCAGNAAACAATCCACAAAACCTCCTGTACTTGAACCAAAGTCAGCGCAAATCAAACCTCCCGCCTTTATTTTAAAGGTATTTAAAGCGTGCTCCAGTTTTTCTCCAGCCCGTGAAGCGTACTTCATAAATTTAAGACCAACTATTTCAAATTCTTCAACAAACTTTTCCCGGTCATTTCTGAAGGCAGGGGCAGTTCCATTAATTCTAAAACCGTAGGCGCCACATCGGCCAAAATACCCATAACCTCTTCCGTCATAATTTTGTTTTTGAATTGTTCGCTTATCAAGTAAAAGGGCACGGGATTGAGATTGTGCTTGGTTTCTTTCTCTCCGGTCAAACCATAAATTAAAGACTCGGCATTACCGTGATCGGCCGTAATAATCAAAGTCCCGTTTTTCTCTAAAGCTTTTTCATAAATCAAGCCAATAGCTTGATCGACAAACTCAATTCCTTTGGCCACCACTTGAATATTGCCGGTATGGGAAAGCATGTCGGCATTGGCTAAATTTATTAAAATAAAGTCGTAGCGGTCATTATCCAGTTCCTCTCGCACCTTTTGAGCAATATCCAGAGCCCGCATCTGGGGATTAGACGGTAAATCGGCAGGTGATTCCAAAAGGAGATCTGTTTCTCCCTCATAAACCTCATCCCGCAGCCCGTTAAAGAAAAAAGTGGCATGAGCGTATTTTTCACTTTCGGCGATGTGCAGTTGGATTTTACTCTGCATACTTAAATACTCGGCCAAGTTGTTTTTGATTTTCAAAGAATCAAACAGGGGATGAAGGTTCATGTTGTGCAAATAATGAGTGAAAGTGGCCAGATACAAGTTAGCGGGATTATTTTTGGCAAAGGAGTCAAAGTCAGGATCGGCAAAAGCCCGCACCAGTTGCCGCATGCTGTCTTCGCGGAAGTTGAAAAAAATAACGGAGTCACCGTTGGAAATAAGAGGTGTGTTTAGATCAAAAGCGGCCAGGGGCGGGATTTTTTCATCCGTTCGCCCGTCTTGGTGGAAACCTTTGATGCTTTGTAAAAAATCTTCCGTCTTTCCTCCTTGTCCATTGACCATCAGTTCATAAGCCATTTTAGTGTTTTCCCAATGGTTACTCCTGTCCATGGCATAGTCGCGACCAATCACAGTGGCTATTTTGACTTTTGAACTGCTGATTTCTTTTTCCAATTTTTCTAACAAACTAATGCTTTCTTTTAACCCGGAATCTTTGCCATCTAAAAAAAGATGCAGATAAACCTGCTCTAAATTTGTTTTTTTTACAAACTCAATGAGAGCGGCCAGATGTTTAAACGAGGCATGAACCGAACCGGAAGTTAACAAGCCGGCCAAATGAAGCTTGGCCTGGTTTTGCCTGGCATGGATACCGGCCGTTAAAAGAGTTTTGTTGGTAAAAAAACCGCCGTTATTGATGGACTCGTTAATCAAAGAAAGGTAGTGCTTTACAATTCTTCCCGCTCCCAAAGTCAGGTGGCCGACCTCCGAGTTGCCCGCCTCCCCCCAATCTAATCCAACCATTGGCCCGGAAGCCTGCAAAAGAGTGTGCGGATAATTTTGGGCCAAAAAATCAAGATTGGGTTTTTTAGCTAAAAAAATAGCATTGCCCGTTTGGCTGGAGTTATAACCAAAACCATCAATAATAACCAAAACTAAGGGTTTTTTATTCATAATTAATTAATCATAACATATTTTTTGACCAAAAACAGAAGTTCTGCTATCATGAAAGACNAGTTATTTAATTTTAATACCAAAGCAATAATTTCATAATTTGAGAAATGAAAATGATTTTTTTGCTAGGCACAATTTATGACTTTCGAAACAACGTCAATTATTCTGGCGGTTTTGGCTTTAGCGGTGGGACTCGGACTGGGTTATCTTATCCGCCGTCTCATTGCCGATAGCCGCATTCGTTCGGCGGAGAACAAGGTCCAAAACATTCTCAATGATGCCAAATCCAAAGCGCAGGACCTCCTTTTAGAAGCTAAAAATAAATCACTGCAGATTCTCGAGGAATCTAAAAAAGAGGGCCAGGAAAGGCACGCTCAACTTTTGCGTATTGAAAAAATATTGGAAAAGAAGGAGGGGGAGTTAGAGAGCAAATCAAAAGACCTCGACCGGGAAAAACATCTCCTTAAAAACAAAGTTGAAGAAACGGATAAAGTTAAAAAAGAAATAGATGAGAAGTTAAAAACTCAAATCACGGAATTGGAAAAAATCTCCGGCTTGAATAGAACCGAGGCCTTGACCATGATGTCAAAAAAGCTCGAAGCGGAATATCAGGACGACCTTTACGCCAAAATCAAAAAACTGGAAGAAGGCAATAAAGAAACCGTTGAAAAAAAGGCGCGGGAAATTATGACCATGGCCATTCAGCGCTATGCCGGTTCCCATATTTCCGACATTACCACCACGGTGGTAACGCTTCCTTCTGACGAGTTAAAGGGCAAAATTATCGGTAAAGAGGGACGCAACATCAAAACCATCGAAAGATTGACGGGGGTGGATGTGATTATCGACGACACTCCCGAAACTTTGATTTTGTCCAGCTTTGATCCGGTTCGCCGCCATACAGCCAAATTGGTTTTGGAAAAATTAATTGCAGATGGACGGATTCATCCGGCGAAAATAGAAGAGTTTGTGGAAAAGGCCAAAACAGAAATTAATGAAAAAATAAAAGAAGCGGGGGAAGCGGCGTTGTTTGAAACCGGCGTTGGCCCCGTTGACCCAAAGTTAACCTTTTTGCTCGGCCGTTTGGCTTTCCGCACGAGTTTTGGTCAGAATGTTTTAATCCACTCCATTGAAATGACCCACGTCGCCGGAATAATGGCCCAAGAGCTGGGAGCGGATGTGTCGATCGCTAAAAAAGGCGCTCTTTTTCATGATATCGGAAAAGCGGTAGATCACGAAGTCCAAGGCACGCATGTGGAAATCGGCCGCAAAATTTTAGCCAAGTTTAATGTCGATGAGAAGGTAATCTTGGCCATGCAATCACATCATGAAGAATACCCGTACACCACGCTTGAATCACGCATTGTCCAAGCCGCCGATGCCATTTCCGCCGCTCGTCCTGGAGCCCGCCGTGATACGGTTGAAATTTACTTAAAACGATTGGAAGACCTAGAGAGAATCGCCAATTCTTTTGAGGGAGTAGAAAAGACATATGCCGTTCAAGCTGGACGAGAATTAAGGATTTTTGTTACCCCGGCTAAAATTGACGATCTTACCGCCATTAAAATGGCCAAAGACATCGCCAAGAGAATCGAAGAAGAGATGCGTTATCCGGGAGAGATTAAGGTTAATGTTATTCGGGAGACGAGAGCGATCGAGTATGCCAGGTAGTTAAATGTTTATATTCCGCTTGCATTATTTCTTAAATAGTGTAACAATTATAAAAGAATTAAATCCGATAGCTGGTCGATAGTCGGAAAAGTTTTAATATGAGACAAGCTACAAGAGACAAGGGACAAGAAAAAACTTGGTCGCTTGTCGCCTGTCACTTGTCACTAAAAGATGGTTAAAAAGAATCAATTAGCACAAACTTTAGGTGAAAAATTCGGCGTTTCCAAGAAACAAGCCACAGAATGGCTCGATGTCCTTTTTGATGAGATCACTAAAGTAATTAAGGGCGGAGACAAGGTAAACATTGCCGGATTTGGCATTTTCCGAGTAGCCGACCGCAAAGCGCGGGAAGGCCGCAATCCGAAAACCGGAGAAACCGTTCATATTGCCGCATCTAAAGCTCCTAAATTCCGCGCCAGCAAAGTTTTGAAAGAAGCAGTGCAGTAAAATATTTTGGATCCAAAATATTTTACAGGGCCGCCCTGTCCACAGGGCGGCCCTGTTGCGTTCAAGGATTGATTTTTAATTTAAAAAGTAAGATGCTACCAACCAGATAAGCTGTTTAAAAACCAGAGGAATCAAAAATGCAAGAAATAAAAGTGGGTTTTGTTTGCTGCAGTGGATTTAAAAGACTTCACGCTTTTGGCGGAGCATTTTACCGCTATTTTAAAGGGGAGAAAGCAGGCCAAGTCCCGCACCCTTATTTCATTACTGGCGTCTCGACCGGAGCGATCGCTTCTGCCGTGTATTTACCCTGGACAGAGGAAAACTTTAGCAAAGCTACCAGGGCCATTATGAAGCTAAAGAAAAAAAATATTTATAGTTTCAGTCACTGGCTCGAATTATATGGGGCAATGAGTCTCGGAGAATCCATGCTTAACTTTATTCCTGCCCTGCATCGTGACTCCCAACAAACTCCCCATGGAAGAATCTTGCTTGAGTCTGGACGCACCGCCCTCTCGGTCGCTGCCAAATTCTGGCTATTCTGGAAATTTCTCAAACAGCCCTCCATTTTTTCCAGCGAACCGCTCCGTCACTTGTTAAAAAATAGTCAAAGTCATCTTGATTTTAACGGTATTTGGAACTCGGATATCAAACTGGAAATTCCCGCCGCCAACCTTAAAACCGCCCGGACGGAATATTTTACCAACTATTTGCCGGAACATCGTGAAGCCCCCAACCGCAATGGTCTCTTAGTGGACTGGACCATGGCTTCCTCTAGCATGCCCGCTTTTCTTCCCGCCATTCAGATCGGCCACCGGCTTTTAGACGATGCCGCTCTTTTGGATAATCTACCGCTCGACCGAGCCATCCAAGCCGGATGCGATGTCGTTTTTGTTCTCATTTTTCGTCCGTATTTGGAAAAAATCTTTCTGAGAAGTGATAAAATAAACTGGACGGAAGAATTAAGTCGAGCTATGGATTTAACTATCGGTCGCAGTACCGAGCTGACCCTGGAACGGCATCAGGAGATCAACAACGATTTGAAGATTATTGAACGGCTAAAAGAGAAGGTGAGCAAACTGTATAACAGAGAAGGTCGCACTACTTCAGAGATGAATACGCTCGAATGCATGAGCTACGACATTTCAAAATTATCCGCTCATGGCTTAAAGAAAACCAAAATTATTCCCGTTTGGTGCGAAAAATCCCTGCCGAGTTTAACTTTTAATAACTTTAACTCCGAATCCCTTCAAAAAGCTTATGAATTGGGCTACGAGGCGATGGATAAAACTTTAGCGGAAATAAATTTTAAGTAAAAAGAGCGTGTCATTCACGCTTTTTATTGTTTTAAGACGCTACGGTCTTGATAACAGTTTGA
>C687J35174_10006192_pt1 | contig 15634 bp, 12 predicted proteins | sample RifCSPhighO2_01_FD_35174 | JGI IMG/M metagenome (IMG submission 35174) | reverse complement strand
GAGGCTCGCCTGGTTGACGCCCATGATGATGGTCTTCACGCCCTTCGCGGGCGCAGACACGAGCACGCGCTTCGCCCCGCCGTCGAGATGCTTGCCCGCGCCCTCCCTGCTCTCGAAGAACCCCGTGCTCTCCACGACGACGTCGATGTCGAGCTTCTTCCAGGGCAGCCTCGCGGGGTCGCGCTCCGCGAGTATCTGTATCTCGCGGTTGTTCACCAGCAGATTGCCTCCGCGCTCCTCCACGACGCCGGGAAACTTCCCGTGCACGGAATCGTAGGTGAGCAGGTGGGCGAGGGTCTTCGCGTCCGTGAGGTCGTTGATGGCAACGAACTCAAGATTATCGATGTGGTGCGCGGCACGGAACGCGAGTCTTCCGATGCGCCCGAAGCCGTTGATGGCGACTCTCATGGCGGGACGGGATTCCCGCGCGTATAAAAAGGTTGGGGGGGCTGAGCAGAGAAATCCTTCCGGCCGCGATGCCGCACGAGGTCCGGGTTGTCCCGCAGGCATGCCGGACATCCTCAGCAGTGCGGCCGTGACCTGCGCTACGACGAGAGAAGCACGCGGCTTCCCGGAGAGAGGGTCCATCTGTCCACGAACCCCGCGCTGACCTCCAGCACGTACAGCACCTCATCGCGTGAATAGGTGACCTCGCACGGCTCCGCAGTGCAGGGCTGCACATCCTCCGCGATCTGGACGATGCGCCAGTCCTCGTCGATGAACAGCATGTCGAGCGGGATGAGCATGTTCTTCATCCAGAAGCCGACGACCTGCGGCTGGTCGAAGACGAAGAGCATGCCCTGCTGCTCCCCGAGAGACGCGCGGTGCATCAGGCCGAGCTCGCGCTCGGGCTGCTCAGCGACAACCTCTGCCCGGACGCCCACCGGGCCCCGGCCGCCGTCCATGACAACATACGCGTGGTCTTCCCACCGCGCAGGCGCGCAGCTTGCCAGCACGGCGAGCGGGAGCAGCACCCAGAGCCAACGCATGCCCGCGCAGTGGGGGATGGACATATAAATCTGGCGCCCGCCCCCTGCAGGATGCCCGCCTTCGACGAGCTGGTCGCGCTCTGCAGGAAACTCCGCTCGCCGGGCGGATGCGCGTGGGACCGGAAGCAGACCCTCGCGAGCATCAGGAAGCATGTCCGGGAGGAGGTCGCAGAATTCTTCGAGGCGATGGATGAGAAGGACGCCCAGCACATGCAGGAGGAGCTCGGCGACGTGCTCTACACCCTGATTTTCCTCGCGGACATCGCGGAGAACCAGGGGCTGTTCTCGATGGAGGGCGCGCTGCGAGGCGCGAGGGAGAAGCTCATCCGCAGGCACCCGCACGTCTTCGGCGACGTGAAAGTGCGTTCGGTGCGGGACATCATGCGCAACTGGAAGCGCATCAAGGCTGCTGAACGGGCTGCGGAATCAGGGTTTCCGCGAGGACGTAGGAGCTCGCCAGCGAAGCCTGCTGGTACCCCTTCCCCGCGGCGCGCACCGCGGCCCAGTCCTCGTCGCTCTTCGCGTGCAGGAAAGCGTCGGCCCACGCGTGGTGCGCGTTGACCAGCTCGGGCAGATTGGACTTCACCACGAAAACCTCGTCCATCTTGCTGTCGTATGCGGCCTGGGGCGTGATGAGTTCCACCAGCGAATCGACGATGGGCTGCGGCACGAAACCGGAGAGGAGGCCGGCCATCCCGGCGTAATAGGAAAGATCCTTCTTGAGTTCAGGAACGCTCTTCGCGCGCCGCACTGCGCAATCCACGCCGCCGGCGATGAGCGCCAGGGAGGTGTAGATGCTTGCGCCCTCGGTGGGATAGAGTGAACGGATGCCCTCGCTCCGCACCTGGTCGAGTTGCAGACGCAGCCTCTCCACCTCTCCAGGGTCCTCCATCGCGCAGTATGCGCGCGCCCACGCCATGAACGCACCCATGGTGTCCTGGACACGGCCATCCGGAAAGCAGGGAAGCCAGGCGAGGTCGCCGTGCTCCGCTTCGTCCGGCGCGGTCATCTCCTCGAAGGTGTCCCGCACGCACTGCGGCAGGGTCTTCTCGAAAAGAGCGATGCCCTCCGTGAGGTACGAGACCTGCTCCTGCAGCGCACGCAGGGCCTCGGGGTCCTTGCGCCGCTCCTCGATGCCGGCGTAGTGGCTGATGGCCGCGGCGCCGAGCTGTTCAAGCTGGTCAAGGGCGAGGTCCTGGAGCTTCTGCTCGGGCCAGCCCTGCTGCCATGAGCGGAGTGCAAGGCTGTCCACGCGCTCCTGGATGGGCTCCAGGCGCCGGGCGCGGTTGTTGTGCCGCCCGATGAAGGCGTCCACCTGGGGAGAGTCCCGGTACAGGTCGAGGAAGTCCTGCTCCATGGTGTCGAACACCGCATCCTTTCCGGCGAGAATCTGCTCCTCCTCGACTGGAAAAAAAAAGTAGAATGCCCCGCTTCGCTTGGCCTCACGGGCCCTCCTCTTGTCCTCGTCCCGAAGCTCTTCGATGCCGCCCTCCACCAGGGGAAGGTCATGCCGCTCCACAAAGAAGTCCGCGGCAGTCATGGGCGAGGTGAGCGAGGAGGTCGAACGCACCGCGTAGTCCGAGGCCGCGAGCGCGTAGGGCCTGCCGTCTCGCGTGAGCTGTAGCTCAAAGCGCATACGGTCTGGCATCTGCGCTTGGAAATCCCCTCTCTGGAACAGCGTCGTGAGCGCTCTCTTGAAGCTCATGCCGTGCTCTTCCGAGTCTCCCATGGTCCCTTCCAGACCATAGGGGAAGAATATATATAAATTTTACCATTCAGAAGTGGTTTTTTATTCCAAATAATGGGCATGACCGGGACAGGCGCATGTCCCCATAAATCCCTCCATAAAGAGTGTGAGTATCCTATACTGGTGTATCGCGCGGAGCGATTTGCATGAAATCATGACAGGAGGATTTATAAGAAACAAAACCCCCATGTAGGCCAGAAAAAAACAGAGCGCTTGGCCGCCAGCAGGGGTGAGGGCGGCGGGCGGAAACAAAGCCGGCAGGGCTTCTACCGGGGTGAATCACAAAGCAGACATCACAGTCGCCCGTCAAAAGGCGATACAGCAGGGGTCAGCAGCCGAGTCCGCGAATCCGGGTCCGTTGGTCATCACGCCTCCCCATTCCACGTCCCTTCTGGGATTCGCGGACCCCGGCTGACCTTTATCTCTTTCTCAGTTCAACACCTTCTCCAGGTAGCTCACTGGCTTGATGTCGGTGATGGTCGTCTTGTGGACGACCCACTTCCCGTCCTGGCTCCGCATCACCGAACTCTCGATGATGGGCTGCTTCGAGAGCTGCGCGATTTTCTTCTCGCTCAGCACCACCTTCTCCTGTTCTTCCATGGGCTTCACCTCGCAAGGAGAGCGCATCGTGCTCTTGATTAGCCTTGCCGTCCGTGTTCCGGAGGCGCTCCGCAACCCGGGAAGGGTTTTCCATGCCGACCGAAAGAGCTTTCGCCCAGGTGGACGTCAGGCGAAAGACTCCCGGCCAACCGAAAGGTATTTATGGCGATTTCCCGTCACCCTGGCCATGGACGTCCTTGAGGCCATCAAGTCGCGCAGGTCCATCCGCAAGTACCTCGAAGTGCCGGTGGAATGGGAGAAGGTCGGCGTGGTGCTCGAGGCCGGACGGCTGGCTCCCTCCGCAGGCAATTGCCAGGAATGGAATTTCATCGTGGTCACTGACCAGGCGCTCCGGGAGCAGATTGCGGAGATGAGCGCAGAGGGCCTCTGGATGGCGACGGCGCCCGTGCATATCGTGATAACTGCGAACATCGAGAGCATCAGCAGGCTGTACGGCATCCGGGGCGAGCGTCTGTACGCGGTGCAGGACTGCGCCATCGCGGCGAGCCAGATGATGCTCGCAGCGCAGGACCAGGGCCTCGGCTGCTGCTGGGTGGGAGCGTTCGACGAGCACGCCCTCGCGCGGCTGCTGAGCATCCCCGACAGCATCAGGCCGCAGGTCATCCTCACTCTCGGCTATCCGGACGAGCGGCCGGAGATGCCCAAGCGCAAGATTCTCGAGAATCTCCTGTTCCTCAACGGCTACGGGAACCGCATCAAGGACATCGGCTTCGTGCTGATGGACTACAACCTCGCCGGAAAGGCTGCAGAGCTGGGGAAGGCTGCGGCGGAGAGGCTCGCGCGGAAGATGAAGGAGAAGCGCGAGGCGTCCCTCAGCGAGAGGCTCCGCTCCCAGAAGGAGCAGCTCCGGAAGAAGCTCCTGAAGAAATAAGGGCGGCGACCGGAGCCGGCACCAGTCTCTTCCAGCGTGAGTCTCCTGCGGCGATGAGCTGCCGGATTCTTGAGCCGCTCACTCCNCGCAGCTTGGGATGGAACACCACAACGCAACCTGAACGCTCGAANAGCTCTCTCGTCAGGGGATTCGCGGTGTACACCGCGTCGAACTCGCCGACGATGGAGCGGACGTGCGACACCCACCGCGCGTTGTCGTGAATGTCCTCGACGGGATGGATGCTGTAGTTTCTCCGCTCTCCCGGGCCATCGAGAGCAGCGCGAATCATCGCGATGCGCTCCTCGAGCCTGAACGGATTCTCCGGAGTGCGCGAATACTGCGCGCTCCCCACCGCGATCTTCACCGACCCTTGTTCCCGGAAGACGCGCAGCGCCACCTCCAGATGGCCGAGGTGAAACGGCTGGAACCTGCCGATGATGAGCCCCGCTCCTGCCATGACCACATACCGATGGGATTATATTTAAGCTCTGCTCTCGGGCAGGGATGCGCGAGATTGCCACCGCCTTCCTCACGACCGGGGGAAAGATACTCATCCTGCGGAGGAGCAAGACGGAGAGCTTCTCCGGCAAGTGGGGAGCGGTCTCCGGGGGCATCGAGGAAGGGGAGCACGACCCGCTCGATACGGCGCTGCGCGAGGTCCGCGAGGAGACCGGACTTCTGCCTGCTGACCTCCGGCTGCTGGTGCGCGGCGACCCCTATGTGCTGCACGACAGCCAGGACAGGGTGAGCTTCATCGCCTATCCCTTCCTCTTCGAGGTGACCGCGGATGCGAAAGAGCGCATCACCCTCAACGGGGAGCACGACGGGATGGCCTGGATTCGGCCCGAGGAGCTGGACCGCTATGACACCGTGATGGATCTCTACAAGGCGGTGGAGAAGGTCTTCTCTGCTGACGTTGTCAGGCCGGGGCGATGAGGCCTCAAGACGCCGCGGTACGCGCGGCCGCGCTGCTGCTGGGCATCGCACTGCTCCTCTCCCTTGCCATCCAGCTCGCGCTCGACCGGGAATGGTACCATGCTCATCTGGAGAAGCACGGCAGCCACTCGCGCTTCGCGAGCAGGGAGGAGGCGGACGCCGCGGCCGACGCGGTGCTCGACTACCTCGCTGGCGAGAGAGAATCGCTCCCTCCGCCCTTCACTCCTGAGGAGCAGAGCCATCTCTGGGATGTGCGGCTGCTGCTGGCCCGCGCGAGCCTCGCCCGAGGCGTCCTCGCCGTCATCGCGCTGCTCATCCTCTCGGCCGCAATGNTCAGCGGCTCGCCAGCGAGNACCCTTTTTTCTGCGCTCACCTGGACGGGAATCGCCTCGCTGGCGCTCTGCGGGGCACTCGCTCTGGGAGGACTTACGTTCAGCACTTTTTTCACCCTGTTCCACCTGGTCTTCTTCCCGCAGGGCAACTGGCAGTTCTCTCCGGAGAGCGTGCTCATCCGGCTCTTCCCACAGGGATTCTTCTTCGATGTCTTCCTCGCGCTGTTGGCGCGCATGGCTCTCCTCGGGGCGCTGATGCTCTCCCCCCAGCTCCTCCAAAGATTTAAGAAGTCCTGACTGCCAGGGGAAGGGGTGGCCCGCGGACAGGTCAGCTCCCAGGTGGCGACGGTCATCCTGGCAGTCCTCCTCATCGCGGGGATTTCCATTGTCGGGATGAAGTGGCTGGGTGCACTCTCTGCCCGAGGGAAGACCCAGGCGCTGCTCGGCTTCCAGAAGCAGCTGACCGAGGACGCCGCTGCAGCCGCGGCGAAGCACGACCGGTTCTCCCGGGAACAGTACCCGCTGCCCGGGGTGGTGGAACGGGTGTGTCTCGTCGACAATGAGCGACGCCAGGAAATCCAGGACAGCATCGCGGCGCTCAACGAGCCCCTGCTGCTCGACGCAGTCCGCACTTCCGCCGATGACAGCGTCTTCCTCTTCTCGGACGAACTGGAGCGCGCATTCCCGCTTCCGAAGCTGAGCATCCCCGCGTATCCGCATTTCGCGTGCGTCAGGAGCGAGGGAGCGGTGGAGCTTGGCCTCCGCGGCTCCCAGGGGAAGGCACTCCTTGTCACGGACCTCATCGCCTCGGTGAAGCTCGCAGGGGTCGCTGCGACGCTCCACAGCAGCGATGGCCTCATGCGGCTGGAGGTCGCAGCAGGCTCGTTCCTTCCCCCGGCTGGCGAGGACACGCTCAGCGTCTCCATTCTTCCTGGAAGCGGGGGGCAGGCGAGCGATTCCTATCGGCTCAGCCCTGCAGGGGCACGCTTCAGTCCACCGGCGATGCTGGTCATTGCCTATCCCCCGCAGTTGGTGGGAGACTGCCCTGCCTCGCTGACCTTCACGTACACGTATGATGACGGCTCCTCCCAGGACTTCGCGTCGGTCCAGGTGGACTGCGTGAGCCACGAAGCGGCATTCCTCATCGATGCCATCTAGCTGAGCCCAGAAAAAGGAGTTGAGACCGGCCGCATGGCTGACAATTTCCGCAATACCGGGAGGGAGACAGTCCGGAACCCGTACGGCACCAGGGTCCGGAAGATGTTCTGCAGAACGCGCTGACGGAAAATTATATATAGTGGTAAGCCGGAAAGAGTGCATCGTGAGGGGGCGTGGGGGACTGAAGGCTTTTCTTACGATAGGAGAAAGGCCAACGGAATTTCCCTAGTCGCCGCAAAAGCTGAACTTTTTTTCCATGGGGGGAGCTGCCCCGAGTGACGAGGAACGAGGTGGCGAGATGAGTGAGCGGCAGGATTTGTCGACTCTCGTGGATCGCGAGGGCTACCGAAGGCTGCACTGGGAGGGCTCCTTTGATGAGTACCTCGCCATCGTGAGAACCCATCCCGAGGTGACGCGCAATGCTCACCAGAGGCTGTATGACATCATCATGTCCCGCGGCGTCGAATGGACGGAGCACTTCGGGAAGAAGGTGCCCCGCTACCACATCTTCGACGACCCGGACTTCAACGGCGACGACGCCCTGTTCGGGATGGACGAGCCGCTGAGCAAGCTGGTGGAGGTCATCAAGGCCGGAGCGCATGAGTGGGAGATCCACAAGCGACTCATCCTGCTCTACGGCCCTGTCGGGACGGCGAAGAGCACCGCGGCGCGCATCCTGAAGAAGTACACCGAGGTGCACTCGCGCAGCGACGAGGGGGCGCTGTACACCTTCGCCTTCGACCCTAACCTGGGCAAGCTCTCCGTGAGCGAGTTCGACTGGGAGGGCATCCAGCGGCGGGAGGGCGTCGCCATCGAGGCCGGCGCGCGCCAGCAGTACCTCGAAGAGAAGATACCATGGGTTATCGGGAGCGCGGAGCGCAGCCGGGACCCGCTCAACGAGGAGCCGCTGAAGCTCATCCCCCTGGAGTCCCGGGCGAAGTTCCTCAAGGAGCTGAATCAGAGCACGCCGTCCAAGGTTCGCATCGCCGGTGACCTGAACCCGCAGAGCCGGTTCGTGTTCGAGGCGCTCGCTGAGCTCTACGGCGGCGACTGGACCAAGGTCATCGCCAATCACATCGTGGTGCAGCGCATCGTCCTCACCGAGGTGGACAAGGTGGGCATCACCACCTTCGAGCCCGGCGACCCGAAGAACCAGGACAGCACAGATCTCACGGGCGACGTGAACTGGATCAACGTCCCGAAGTACGGGAGCGACGCGGACCCGCGCGCCTTCAGCTACGACGGCGAGTTCCACAAGGGCAACCGCGGCATCATCGAGTTCGTCGAGGTCCTCAAGCTGGAGCCGGAGTTCCTGTACACCCTACTGGGCGCGACCGCGGAGCGCAAGGTGAAGCCCAAGAAGCAGCCCCAGACCAGCATCGACTGCGTGCCCATCGGCCACACCAACCCGTGGGAGATGGAGCGCATGCAGCAGAACAAGGGGATGGAAGCCTTCCGGGACAGAATCATCCGCATCGACTTCCCCTACCTGCTCAGGCTCTCGGACGAAGTACGGATTTACCAGAAAAGCTTCTCCCAGGAGCGCGCCGGTGATAAGCACATCGCGCCCCACACCCTTGACGTCGCGGCTCTCTGGGCGGTCCTCTCCCGGTATTCTGAGCCGAAGGACAAGCGCCTCGACCTCCTGCGCAAGGCGAAGCTCCTCAACGGGGAGAATGTCGCGGGATTCGCTGGCGAGGCAGCGAGGAACCTGCTCAAGGAAGCGGGGTCCGGCGAGGCGATGACAGGCATCTCGCCGCGGCTGGTGCAGAACGTCCTCGGCAGGCTGCTGGCGCGCGCCGAAGAGGAGAAGAACACCACCCTGCAGTATCCCGAGGGATGCGTCAGCCCGTTCACCCTCCTGCCCGCCATCGAGGAGGAGCTCTATACGAGCAACCTCATCGAGCCCGAGCAGCGCGACCATCTGAAGGGACTGCTGCGCACCGTCCGCGAGGAGTACCTGCGCTCAGTCCAGAGCGAGGTCCGCCGGGTGGTCATCAGCGATGAGAAGACACTCGCACGCCTGTTCGAGAACTACCTGGACAATGTCTTCTCCTCTCTGGACGAGAGCGAACGCAGGAGGAACCCCTTCACCGACGCCTACGAGGAGCCCAACGAGCAGCTCATGCAGGGCATCGAGGCCAAGCTCGACCCTGCGGTCGGCTCCCAGGAGCGGATGGAATGGCGCAGGGAGCTCATCCTCTCGGTGAGCAGCCTCCAGCGCGCCGGCAAGGAAGTGGACTGGCACGCGAATGACCGTCTCCGCAGGGCGCTCGAGATGAAGCTCTTCGAGGATGTCAAGGATCACGTCAAGGTGGCCCAGATAGGCGACGTCCTCAAGGACCCCGAGACCAAGGAGTTCATCGCCACCCTGCACACGCGCCTCATCGAGCATGGCTACTGCGGCGTGTGCGCGGACAACCTCCTGCGCGAGGCCACCTCGCTGTTCAGCCGCGGCAACGCGGAGTGAGACATGGGCGACGAGGAGAACTTCGGCCTCCCGGACATCGGCGCTGAGGAAAGGCGCTTCCAGGACATTGTCAAGGGGAAAATCAAGCAGCACCTCGGGAAATATCTCACGAAGCCCGGCGTGCTCGTCCCCGGGGAGAACAACAAGAAGTACAAGTTCACCATCCCGGAGATAGACCTGCCGCGCTTCCGCTTCGGCAGCGGGCAGGGGGCAGGGCAGGGCTCCGGGGGGAAGGGCGACTCCCTCGGGCCGGGACAGCCTGGCGACGAGCCAGGAGAGGGCGACGAGGCCGGAGACCAGCCGGGGGAGCACGGCCTCGAGGTCGACGTCACCCTCGAGGAGCTGGTGGAGTGGATGAGCGAGGAGTGGGAACTCCCCAACATCCAGCCGAAGGGGAAGAAGAACATCGAGTCCGAGGACTTCCATCTGCACGGACTCCGCCGCACCGGACCCCGGGCCATGATGAGCCGCAGACGGACGTTCAAGGAGGCGTACTTCCGGGAGATTGCGACGGGACGCGCGAAGCCCGGGCAGCAGATGGGCTTCTATCCCATCAAGCGGGACCGGCGGTTCCGCTCCTGGACCTACGAACCACAACCGGTGGAGAGCGCACTCATCTTCTTCCTGCGTGACTACTCTGGCTCCATGGACGACAAGAAGACCACCCTGCTCCGCACCACTGACTGGATACTCGACCTCTGGCTCAGCGCCTACTACAAGGGGGTCGAGCGCGTGTACATCCTGCACGACACCGAGGCAAAGGTGGTGAGCCAGGAGGAGTACTACAAGACCAGCGTGAACGGCGGGACGGAGATCTCCTCGGGCTACGCGAAGGTGCTCGAACTCCTGGAGAAGGACTACGACCCCACGGACTGGAATGTGTACCTGTTCCAGGGCACCGACGGGGACAATTACAACAGCGACAACGACAACGCGCTGTCGCTCGCGGAGAAGCTGCTTCCCTCACTGAACCTCCTGGCGCTGAACGTCATCCAGCCTGGGGGCCACGGGGGCGGCTTCCGTGAGGTGTTTCTCGGCAGGTTCGGCGCTGAACACAAGGTGATGCGCACTGCGCTCACCACGAGCGATGACGACATCGAGCAGACCATCAAGAGCTTTCTCAAGAGGAAATCCTGATGGCTGCGCTCACTCCCGAGCTGGAGAGCATGCGCGCCTCGCTCGAGGCCACCGCACGGTCGTACGGCCTCGACTTCTTCGACACGGTGTTCGAGCTGGTGTCGCCGCACGAGATGCTCGTGCTCGCCGCGAGGGAGGGATTCCCCACCCGCTACGAGCACTGGCGCTTCGGCATGGAGTACCGGAAAATCAAGGGGATGCACGACCTCGGCAGCAAGATCTACGAGATGGTCATCAACAACGACCCGGCTGTCGCGTACCTCATCAACGACAACGATGCGGTCACGCAGAAGATGGTCATGGCCCACGTGTACGCGCACGTGGACTTCTTCAAGAACAGCATGCACTTCCAGCGCACGAACAGGAAGATGCTCAACGAGATGGCGGCGCACCGCGACGCCATCCGCGGCCACGTACGCCAGCAGGGGCTGGAGACGGTCGACGGATTCATCGACAGCTGCCTCTCGCTCGACAACCTCATAGACATGCAAGCCCTGCACCTCCCCCGGGAGGGGATGCCGGCCCGAATAAGGCAGCACGGACAGAAGCGGGACGAGCGTCCTGCAGGAATACCCGAGCTGGACTGGTGGCACCCGCCGGAGAAGCCCAAGGAGGAAGATCCTGAGGTCTTCGTCCCGCAGCGTGACATCATGTTGTTCCTCGTCGAGCACGCGCCTCTCGAGGACTGGGAGCGGGACATCCTTGCCATGATGCGGGAGGAATCCTACTACTACGCGCCCCAGCGTCTCACCAAGATCATGAACGAGGGCTGGGCCACCTACTGGCACACCACCCTGATGCGCGGCGAGGACCCCGCTGCGCTCGGCCGGACCGGAGAGAGCCTCCGGCCGCCGGCGCTGGATTTCCAGGAAGCTGACCTCTACGCCCATCTCCACTCCCGCGTCGCCTCCACGAGCAAGCGGACGCTGAACCCCTACAAGCTAGGCTACGACCTCTTCCGCGACATCGAGGAGCGATGGAACCGCGGGATGTTCGGCAGGGAGTGGGAAGAATGCTCCAGTGCCGAGGAGCTTGCGGCGTGGGACAAGCATCTCGACCAGGGACGCGAGTTCATCTTCCATGTGCGCGAGTCGTACACCGACGCAGGGTTCCTGAGCGCCTTCCTCACCAGGGACTTCTGCAGGAGGAAGCAGCTCTACCTCTACGATTTCAACGAGCGGAGCGGCCAGTACGAGATCACCGAGACGGAATGGCAGGCGGTCAAGGGCGGGCTTGTCCGCAGCCTGACGAACGCCGGAGAGCCTATCATCCGGGTCACGGACGACAACCACCGGAACCGGACGGAGCTGTACCTGAGCCACGAGCATCCTGGCCCGAAGGGTTTCGACCTCCGGCCCGGCTACGCGCAGGACACTCTCAAGGCCCTGCACCGCGTGTGGCGCAGGCCGGTCCATCTCGAGACGATACGAGAGGGCGAAGGGCTGCTCATCTCCTATGACGGGAACTCCGTGACGGAGACGGAACGGGAGGTGCCTCTTGCTTGAGGAGATGACCCGCGAACTCCGCGAGCACTGGAAGGGAAGCTTCGAGGAGTACGTGGCGCTCGTCAGGACGGACCCCGCGGCCCACATGCGCGCGGCGCGGCAGTACGTGCGCGACGCGGTGCTGGCCTTCGGCACCGAGGAGCTGGTGGACGAGGCAAGCGGCAGGCGTACAGTACGGTACCTGCTCTTCACGGACGAGTTTCCCTCGCGGAAGGAGCGCGCGGTGTACGGGATGGACCGCAGCATCGCGATGCTCATGCGCCATCTTGAGTCGCGCGCGGCCCGCCAGCGCGACCTCCCGAGGATGATTGTGCTGGCAGGCCCTCCTGGCAGCGCGAAATCCACCACCCTGGAGCGACTCCGCGTCGCGCTGGAAGAGTACTCCCTCACCGACGAGGGAGCGTGCTTCACCACCACGGTGGTGCTGCCCGCGGGCGACACTCCGGGACGGGGCCCCCTGGGATTCCTCACGGGGAGGGAACCGCAGCCGGAGAGCTTCGCCCATCTTCCCACGGACCAGGTGCTGGCGCAGATCACCTGCCCGCAGCGCGACTCCCCGCTGCTCTGGTATCCCCGGGAGGTGCGGCGCGAACGGCTTGAGGATCTCCTCGGCACGGACATCCCTGACGAGCTGCTCTACGACGAGCTGTGCCCAACGTGCAGCCAGGTCCAGGACCACCTCCTCGCACATTACGAGGGCGATTGGAAGAGCATGATGCGCCATGTCCGGGTGGAGCGCTTCCGCATGAAGGGGGAGAGCGCCGGAGCTGCGACGGTGAAGCCGGGCGACACGAGCAATCTCATCTCGCTCGCCATGACCCAGGACCCGAACTACCAGCACTTCGCCGACCGGCTGCCCGGCATCAGGCTCGTGGAGCTCGACGGTCCCTTCCTGCGCGCGAACCGGGGATTCATCCATCTGGAGGACTTCGTGAAGGCCAACAAGGACTTCACGTATCTCCTCCGGGCAATCTCCAACGGCCAGGTCACCACCCGCGACCTGCGCACCGGGAAGGACACCACCATCGCCGTGGACGAGGTCCTCTTCGCCACCGACAATGTCCAGGAGGTCCAGCTGCTGCGCTCGGGCAACTCGCAGGGCTTCGACAGCCGCATCTTCGTCCTCGACTGGCCCTATGTCGTCGAACCTTCGCAGGAGGCCAGGGTCTACGAGGGCGACTTCCTCGCCATCTCCTCCCATCGCCCGGGAGAGGCGAAACCCCATCTCGCGCCGCATGTGCGGGAACTCGTTGGACTCTTCTCGGTCCTCACGCGCTACGAGAAGCCTGACCCTGCCCGCTACGACAAGCCCGAGCTGAAGCAGGGCGCGGAGAAGCTCGTCGGAGCACTCACCCCGCTGGACAAGGCGCAGCTCTTCGAGGGGAAGGTGCCCAGGGGCTTCACCAAAGAGGATGCTCGCGTCCTGACAAAGCCCCTGTGGAACGCGCTCCTCAGCGAATACCCCGCGGAAGGGCTCGCCGGCATCGGGGTGCGGGACATGCAGGAAATCGTCAACCTCCTCTCTCCGGACGATGTCTGCCCCTGCATCGAGCCCACCGACCTCTTCCGGGTCATCGACGACTACCTGAAGACGCGCTCGTTCCACTACCTCGACGAGAAGATTGCCGGGGAGTATCATGACGTGCGCCGCGCCCTTCTCACCGTGCGCGAGGAGCACGACCGCATCATCCGCAGCGAAGTCCTTCAGGCCGTCACCGACGTCGCAAGGACCACAATCGCCGACTGGGTGCGGACGTACACCGAGCTGGCCGCGTCGAGCTACGAGGCCAAGCATCTCCCGAAGCCCAGAGGGGAGCAGCCGGACGCCCGGCTGCGGATGGAGGAGATTGAGAAGGCCATCGGCGTCCCTGACGCGGCGGCGTTCCGGGAGGAGATCCGCACGCGGCTCTCCCTCTTCTCCGAGCAGCTGCAGGATGACGAGGGGTACCGCAGGGTGTTCGCGGACGTGTTCGATTCCCTCGAGAGCCACCAGTACCGGAAAGTCGCGGAGCGCATCTTCCCGGACGCCGACGCGAGGCAGCGCTTCCTGGAGAGGCTGCTGGAGCCGGACGAGGACAGCCTCGGCCGCGAGGTGACGCGCATCGTGCGGAACATGGAAGCGCAGGGGTACTGCACGAGCTGCGCCCGGTTCACGCTGCTGCAGGTCTACACCAGGAAGCTCCTATGAAGCGGGTCCTCGTCACGGGCGACGGAAGCAGGCTGGACGTCAACGGCCGCGTCTCCCGCGGGTGGTGGAAGCTCATCGAGTCCTCCGGACTGACGCCCTGCGTGGAGACGTACGCAAAGGCCCTGAAGCGCCTGGGGGACTGCGATGCGGCCATCATCTGTCCGGAGGAGGATGCCGGCCAGGATTTCCTCAGTGCTGCGCGGGCAGCCAGGCCGAATCTCCCGGTGATGCTTGTCGCGCCGCTCAAGGAGGAGCTCTACGCAGTGGGAGGATGGTATCCCGGGCTCTTCGCCCTGAGCGATACGGTACAGCTCGCCCTGCATGAGCGCGCGCTGCTCCTGGAGCGCAGCACCCTAGGAACGGAGCGGTTGTTCGGCTCGCTGGAGCAGCTCGTCCGGTGGCACCACACCACGAGCACCGCGGAGGCCGTGTTCCAGGACCCTCACCCGGAGTTCGAGGACCATCTCTCCTCGCTGCTCCTCTCTCCTGCCGCGTTCGTGCCGGGAACGAGCCACTCGCTTGCGGAGATAGGGCTTCGGCTGACTCTCTCCGCGAGCAAGGAGGAGCGCATCCTCGCGGTGAGCCATCGCGTCGAGCTGCGCCTCGGCGCAGGAGGCGATCTCTTCGGGGCGGCGCTCGGGGCGCTCTACCTCGCGCTGGACTTCGAGGCGAAGTCCGGGGCGTGGCAGCCCTATGACCTACAGGTGAAAGACGCCCCGCGGAAAAGGTACCCCACGACGCGCTACGTGCGCTAGACAGAGCGACCTTTGCAAGAGCCTTGGCGGACGTGGCGATGAAACGCTGGAAACCTGCCACGCGACCGCATGCCGCAAACAGTTAAATAGTCCATAGGGCAGGAATGGGTAAGAAATGAGCAATGCAATGCGAGTGGGCATCTTCCTCGCGCTGCTGCTCCTTTTGCCCCTGGCGCAAGGCCAGTCCTGTACGAGCGTTCCCGCGAATGGCTGCGACCTCACGCATGACGTGACGCTTACTCCCGGCACCTACTTCCTGCCGAACGGCATGGACGCCACAACAGACAATGTGCGGCTGAACTGCAACGGGGGCACCATCAGGGGGAGCAATGTGGAGGGAGAGCACGGCGTCCTGGGCGTCTTCCGTACGAATGTGACGGTTCGCAACTGCAGATTCGAGGACTTCAATCCGCCCAGTTTCGGTTCCGGCGTGTTCTTCGCGCAATCCCACTTCATCACGGTGCAGGACAGCATCTTCGAGGACACCGCCTTCGGCATATCCATCAACGGAACGGTCGCGAACGAGCACATCGTTATCAAGGACAATCTCTTTATCCGGACCCGGAGAGACAATCTGCTCCTGAAAGCAAACTTCTCTGTCGCACGGGGAAACACCTTTTTGCTGTCCACAGAGGAAAATGCTTTGCATACCGATGGCGCCCACAACCTCATCGAGGACAATGTGTTCGACTCGCCCAACACGCAATTGCTGAGTTTTCAGATCCAGAATATCACCGTCAGACGCAATTCCTTCCGTGGCACCGGAGAGACCACCACGGCGGCCGTGCTCTTCTTGCCGTTTGCAGGTGGGACCTTTGAGGATATCACGTTCGTTGACAATCGCGTGGAAGACGCCTATGTGACTTTTGGCGACTATTCTTCTCCCGGCATCACGCACAATGGCCTCACCGTCTCTCGCAACACC